>Ga0307415_100001417_pt1 | contig 11463 bp, 9 predicted proteins | sample DK1Cmetagenome_FD_204524 | JGI IMG/M metagenome (GOLD analysis project Ga0307415, IMG submission 204524) | Maize rhizosphere microbial communities from greenhouse at UC Davis, California, United States - DK15-C-2 | ecosystem: Host-associated > Plants > Roots > Rhizosphere > Soil | place: USA...
GCACCTGCTGCTTGGCGAGCCGTTCGGAGTCAGCGAAGCGATGGAGATGGGCCTTGCGAGCCATGCTGTACCGCAAGGCGGGTTGAAAGTGGCGCTGGACGCCCTTGTCGCGGCGTTACTCGCCAAGCCACCCGAAGCGCTCCGCCAGACGCAGTCCTTGCTTCGCAAGGTGGATGTCCAGGAAGTGCTCGAGCGCATGGAACTGGAAAACGGTCATTTCGCCGAGCGGCTTCAGTCCGACGAGGTCAAGGACGCGATCACCGCTTTCTTCGCATCCCGCGCGAAATCGCCGGCTTAGTCGTCGGTTTCCGCTATCCAGACGCGCTTGGTGCGCGACACTTCGATTGTCGGGCCTGGGATGATCAGCAGGTCCGTCGGCTGGCTGTAGGTCACCTCCAGATCGAGATAGGCGCTGCCGTCCGCCGTGCCGGTTTCGGGGTCAGGAATATCGAATTCCCCGGGACCGATACCGTAAACCGCATCGTTCATCCGCTCCTGGATGTCGTCGACATCGGGAACCGGCCAGATGGTCGCCAGCCGCGCCCCCTCGCCCAGCGCATGCTGGATGCCCGCCATGGCGCGGAACACCAGGCCGAGCTGGACGATCATCCAAATCAGCATGATCATCGCGGGAAGCGCGAAGGCCATCTCGATGACGGCCGCGCCGCTTTCATCGCGTCGAAGGCGCTTGATCAGTTTCAATGGACCCTCACTCCCGCCGTCCCTTCGAGGTGGTAGGTCCCATCCTCGTTCGTATTGAAATGGAGATCGAACATCGGCGCGTAATTGTCCTTCACCGTCGCAGTGATGTAGCGGATCTCGGTCTGCCCGGCCGTGCAATCCGTGGAATATGCCGTCACCACGCCGTTGCACTTGAGGCTGTAGGCCACCGTAACGTCGCCGGCCGTGACCGCTCCCGGGCAGATTCCCTGCGCGTCAGGCTCGGTCCCATTATACTGGCACATGGCCTCCTTCTGGATCGTCTCTTCGGGCGTGCTTTCGCCGGTCGTCTGCGCGACCTTTTCGATCGCGCGCTGGGCGGCCTGCTCCAGCTCCAGCTTCTGGCCATAGGCGATGCTTATGTCGGTCACGCCGATCACCATCATCGCCAGGATCGGCGCGGCCAAGGCGAGCTCGATGACGGCCGCGCCTCTGCGGTCCCGGCCTAGGCGGAGCAGCCGGCGCATCATGCCACCAGCCTCACGCGCTGGCCGCCGCCGATCGGCGTCATGCCCTTCAGCGGGCATTCGCTGGTCAGCTTGAAATTCGAGTTGCCGCTGAACGAAACGCGCTTGCTGACGATCTGCATGCAGGCTGCGACGGTGCTGCTGCCGCCATTATAAAGCAGCGAGCGGTTGGCGAGATAGACCGCGCCGGTGATCGATGCGCCGTTGTTGCCGTTGATCTGGTTCTGGCCCGTCGTTCCGTCGTCGGTTGCGCGACGGTCCTGGTAGAGGGCAACGCCCTTATAGGTGCCATCGTCCGTCGGCGCAGTGAGGTTAAGCGTCCCGCCGGTAATCTTGATATTGCCGGTGGCCGCTGGGTTCGCGAAATTGGTCATGATGATCGTGCACTTGTCGCACGTTATGCTGGCACTATTGCTGTTCATGACCAAATCGCCGCCGTTGATGATGTAGGTCACATTGGACTGCAGCTTGAGCGCCCCTTGCACCTTCAACCCCTGCCCGCCATCGAAGCAAACGGTCTGGCCAGCGACATCGGCGCCGGCGCCGGTCGTGCGATCCATCGGATAGGCATTGTTCTTGCTCATGTCCGTGGTGACGGACTTGCCTGTGGTGCAGTCCGAAGGGCTCGGATTGGGCAGGGGCTGCTGGCCATCCGGCCCGAACGGATCGGTGATCTTCGGGCTGTTCGGGTCATAGTCCGAAACCGTCCAGCTGTTCGAATATTTGACACCGCCTTGCGCCGCCAGCGACTTCGCCTTGACGGTCGAGCCGCTGCCGCTGCTGCCGCCGCCCGAGTTGCCGTTGGAGGCCGCCTGCGACGGATGCTTCGAGTTCGCCATCAGCGAGCAATTGCCGAGGTCCAGGTAGGTGCTGCCAGTGATTTCAAGCCCGACGACAGCGACGCTCTCGTCGGTCGCCAGGACGCAAAATTCGTCGGCGCCGGGAACGCTAGCCGCCGTTGCAATCGCCCGGATCGGGGGCGCGGCGTCCATGAACATGGAGCTGAACGGCAAGGCCTTGGAGATTTCCAGCGAGACCTTGACCTGCTTCTTCTTGTCGCCGTCGTCGGCGAGCCTCTCGATGATGGGATAGCCGGTCGACAGGTCGATGCCAGTGTGATCGTTCAGCGTGAGGTCCGTGTTGACCGCGCCTTCCACCGCCTCCTGCGTGTCCGTGCCGATGCGCGTGTAAACGCCGGCGATCGCGCCGGAATCGGCGGCACGCTGCAACTGGCGCTTCCACAGGGTCCATTGGATCGTATCGGTTGCAAGGCCCGCGGCGCCGACAAGCAGAGGCAATGCGGCACCGATAATCATCAGTGCGTTGCCCCGTTCGTCGTTCCAGACCTTTTTGAACAAATTGCGCATTGAGGAGTCCCCGGCTGGTGACGCGTTCCGACTGCATCTATCGGTTCACGGTAAGCGAAGCGTTCCGAGGACTGGTTGACGGCCGGGTAACCACGTTGATGAGTCCCGGCTTGAAGCGGCGCGTCTTACTCCTATAATACAGTCAGGAACACTCTTGCGCGGGTCGGGTGGCGCGTCCACCTTCCGGGGCAAGGGCAAGAAAGGGACGATAGACATGGCGAGCGACCCGTCGACGACGACCGAGACCGCGACCAAGATCAAGTTGGAGCCGCCAGAGGCGCTCCAACCCGTCGCCGTGCACGAAGCTTCCGGGCTGGTTCCGCTGAAAAGCGAAGAGACCAGCGAGCTCGACCAGAAGGTCGCCAAGTTCGTCGACGAGCTGGCCGCGCTCGATTCCAACAGCCCGGAATTCGGCAAGAAGGTCGATGCGCTGACCGCGATGGGCCGCAAGGAAATCGCGGAAGCCGCCGGTGCGTCGAACCGCTTCCTCGACCGGCCGGTGAAGGCGATCGACAGCGACACCGGCATCGGCGCCGACCTGACCGAGCTTCGCCGTACGGTCGAGGCGCTCGACCCCAAGGAAAACAGCAAGTCGTTCACGACCCGCAAGTTCCTGGGCATCATCCCGTTCGGGAAGCGCATCAACAATTATTTCGACAAATATCGCAGCTCGCAGACCCACATCTCGGCGATCCTCGGCCGGCTCGGCAACGGCAAGGACGAGCTGCTGATGGACAATGCCGCCATCGACACGGAGCGCGCCGGCCTGTGGAAGACGATGCATCGTCTCGAACAGATGATCCACATCTCCAAGAGTCTTGACAAGCAGCTCGAGGACAAGGCGAACGAGCTTGATGCGACGGAGCCCGCCAAGGCCAAGGCGATCCGCGAGACGGCGCTCTTCTATACGCGCCAGCGCACGACCGACCTGCTGACGCAGATGGCGGTGACGGTCCAGGGCTACCTCGCCCTCGACCTGGTCAAGAAGAACAACGTCGAGCTGGTGAAGGGCGTGGATCGCGCCTCGACGACGACCGTCTCCGCGTTGCGCACGGCCGTGACCGTCGCGCAGGCGATGACCAACCAGCGGCTGGTGCTGGAGCAGGTCACTGCTCTGAACGCGACCACGGCGGGCATGATCGATACCACGGGCGAGCTGCTCCGCACCCAGACCGGCGCGATCCACGAGCAGGCGGCCAGCTCGACCATCCCGTTGGAGACGCTGCAGCGCGCCTTCCAGAACATCTACGACACGATGGACCAGATCGACACGTTCAAGCTCCAGGCGCTTGCCAACATGAAACAGACGGTCGACACCCTCGGCAGCGAGGTCGAGAAATCGAAGGGCTATATCGCCCGTGCCGAGGGAGTGGGGCAGGGCAAGCTTGAGAATGCCACATCGCCGTTCGAGGTGATCGAGCGGAAATGACGACCGAGAAAGCCGACCTCGCCATCGCCCGCGCGGACCGCGTCATGCGCCAGCTCGACGAGCGAGACGGTGCGGTGCGTTCGGCCGCCCGGCGGGAACGGCAGCGGCTGAATGCCGGGCTTGGCCGCGCGCTGGGCCGGGCCGGCATCGCCATCCTGCTGATCAGCATGGTGACGATCCTGATCGGCCTGCTTCAGCCGATCGGAATGTTCGGTTTCCTCGCTGCGGTTGGGCTGGCGATTGGAGCGGCGGTACTGATGCTTGCGTCGGGCAGGCGCGAGATCGCGGCGCCGAACGTTTCAGCCGACCTCCCCAACGGCCAGATGGTCCAACGGTTCGACAGCTATCTCTTCCGCTCCCGTCGGCTGCTCCCCGCCTCGGCGCAGGCCGAGCTTGACCGGCTTTCGGCGCAACTCCCCGCGCTGCGCCAGACCCTGGAGCGGGTCCCCGACATCGACCCCAGCGCGCAGGATGCGCGGCGGCTGATGTCGACGCATCTGCCCGGCCTTATCGACCGCTATCTCCACGTTCCGCACAACTATCGCGGCGAGCGCGATGGCGAAGGCGTCAGCGTCGACGAACGGCTGATCGAAGGCTTAGCCGCGGGCCGCCAGGCGCTCACCGAGATTAGCGAGCAACTGGCCAAGGCCGACATGGCCGCGTTCGAAACGCAAGGCCGCTTCATCAAGACCCGCTACGGCGAGGAACGGATCGATCAATAGGGTCCGTGGGCTGCCCCTAGGCTTTTTCTACCATCCCGAGACGCACCTTCGCGTCGGCGAGCATGGACTTGAACTTCGGGTTGTCCCTGAGCGAATCCATGTCCGGGTCGATCTCCGTGTGCCTGATCTGTCCGGGGCTATCGATCCGCTCGAAATAGGGTTCGAGCAATTCCAGCGCGCCGTCGAGGTCTGAATTCCGGAACGTCAGGCTGCATGCGACATTATAGCGGACCATCAGATTGTCGGGATCTAGCAACAAAGCTCTTTGCAGCCAGTCCTTGGCCCTTTCGATCTCGCCGATCATGATCAGGGAACTCGCGCCAGCGGCCAACGCGGCACCGTTCGTCGGGTCCTTGACCAGGGCCACTTCGGCGCGCTCCAGGGTTCGCCGCGCAGCCTCCAGGGCAGCGGTCTCATCGCCGGTCCCAAGGTAGCAGGTCTGCAGCATCAGGCAGCTGTGGAAATCGGTATCCATCAGCTGGGACGCTTTCTCGAAATAGCGGATGGCATCGCCCATTTTGTCGCGACGGAACATCAGCCGCGCGGTCTCGCGGTTCACCTCCCATGAATCAGGTCCAAGCCGCAGCGCTTCCGCGAGTTCCTTATCCGCTTCGTCCTGGCGGTTGTCCTGTTCGAGAATCCTGACCATCACGCAATGCGGTTCGGCCAACCTGCGATTGATCTGCAACGCGCGTTCCGCAGCAGCGAGCGGGTCCTCGTCCTTGCCGTGCCAGAAGCGCAGCTCGGCCTGCGCAAGCGCCATCAATGCCCATGCTTCGGCATAATCCGGATCGAACGTCGCTGCTTGCTTGCAGATACGCACGATCGCTTCGTCGCGGCGGCTGTTGCCCCAACTTCCCCAGATCCATTGCTGCCTGGCCATCAGGTACAGATTATAGGCCTGCGCATTGTCGGTCCCGCGACTCTCGATCGCCTGCTCCTCCTCGGGCAGCAGCCTCAATCGAAGCGCGCGGACGATCTCCTTCGAAATCTCGTCCTGGATGGTGAATATGTCGGTGAGGTCGCGATCGTAGCGATCCGCCCAGAGGTGATCCCCCTTCTTGCCGTCGATCAGCTGGGCCGTGATCCGGACCCGATTGCCGGCCTTGCGGACGCTGCCTTCGAGGACATGGTCGACCCCCAGTTTTTCGGCGACCTCCTTCACGTCGAACGATTCGCCCTTGAACGTGAAAGCCGTATTGCGGGCGACGACGGACAGCGCGGACACTTTCGACAGGTCGGTAATAATGTCTTCGGTGATCCCGTCGCTGAAATATTCCTGCTCGGGATCGCCGCTCATGTTCGCGAACGGCAGGACGCAGATCGATGTCTGGCGGCTGCTGCGCTTGCCGGCCGGCTTGCCGGTAACCGGCGCCGGCTCGGGCTCGCCACCCTTCTGGGCAATAGCGCGGACCAGCGCCTCGAGCGCCGGCGGATCGGACTCGCCGTTCCAGTTTCCGAAATCGATCGACTGAAACTGGCGAAATCCGAGTGGCGGCTTGTCCGTTCCGAGAATGACCGGGACCAATCGGCCGGCATCGCGCCCTTCGGCTGCCTCGTCCTGCACCCAAGGGGACTCGATCGATGCCTTGGTCCAGATGACCACGACCGCATCGCAATTCTTGAGTTCTCGATCGATTTCGGCGGAAAAGCGCGATCCGCCTTCGATCTGGTGGTCCCACCAGACCTGGTGGCCTGCGTGCCCGATGCATTCGGCCAGCTGCTTGGCCGCGGAAGCATCTTCACGGGCGTAGCTCAAAAAGACCTTCGCCAAACCGTCCTCCCCGAGGAAGCGCGGGGTATGCGGCAAAGCAGTCGATCTAACAAGAAGTTAACTCAACCGCCGATGATTCCTGCGGCCTTCAGCCGCTCATACTCCTCGTCGCCAACCATCTCCCGAAGCAATTCGCCATGCTCACCGAGCGCGGGCGGCGGAAGCGGCGCATCGCTGCGCTCGCCATCGATCCGGATCGGGCTGCCAACCATCGGCACATCGCCGAGCTGCCCGCCACCAGCATTGATCCGCACGCCGCGATAGACCGCCTGCGGATCGGCCAGCGCCTGGCTGATCGTGTTGATCGGCCCAGCGGGAATGCCGGCTTTCTCAAGCTCAGGCAGCCACTCCTTCGCTGTCTTCGCGGCAATGATCTCGGCGATCATCGGCACCAGCTTTTGCCGCGCCGCGACGCGCGCGGCGTTAGTCGCAAACTCGGCCGTCTCGGCCCATTCTGGATGGCCGAGGATTGCCGCGAATTTTGAAAACTGCCGGTCGTTGCCGACCGCGATGATGATCGGCTGATCGGCGGCATCGAAGGGCTGATACGGCACGATATTGGGATGGCCCGCGCCCTGCCGCCCGGGGTCCTTCCCGCTGACCAGCGCATTGGAAGCCTGGTTGGCGAGGACCGCGAGTTGGGTGTCGAACAGCGCCAGGTCGATCGTCGCACCTTCACCGGTCTCGTTCCGGCGGTAAAGCGCAGCGAGGATCGCGTTGGCCGTGTACATACCGGTGTAGAGATCGGCGATTGCCACCCCCGCCCGCATCGGTCCGCCGCCCGGCTCCCCGTCGGGAATGCCGGTCAGGCTCATCATCCCGCCCATGCCCTGGATGATATAGTCGTAGCCGGCACGCTGCGCGTAGGGCCCGTCCTGCCCAAAGCCGGTGATCGACGCATAGATCAGGCGTGGATTGACGGCGCGGAGGCTCTCCGCGTCGAGCCCAAACTTCTTGAGGCCGCCGACCCGGAAATTCTCGACGACCACATCGGCATCCGCCGCCATCCGCCGGACCAGTGCCGCGCCCTCCTCCGTCCCGAAATCGATCGCGACAGAGCGCTTCCCGCGATTGGCGGCGAGGAAATAGGCGGCGACCTTTTCGCCCTCATGCTCGAGCCAGGGCGGGCCCCAATGGCGCGTATCGTCGCCCTCGCCCGGCCTTTCGACCTTGATGACGTCGGCGCCGAGATCGGCGAGCAATTGGGTTGCCCAAGGCCCGGCGAGGACGCGGCTCAAGTCAAGGACTCTCACCCCCTCCAGCGGCTTGTTCACGCGCGCCGGCCCCACGGCTTGCGGTCCGCAAGGATCGCCTGGGCGGCATTATGACCAGGCGCGCCGGTGACCCCACCACCCGGATGCGCGCCGGATCCGCAGAGGTAGAGACCGGGCAGCGGCATCCGGTAGTTGGACGCGCCGATCATCGGCCGTGCGCTGAACAGCTGGTCGAGGCCCATCTTGCCGTGGAAGATGTCGCCGCCGACCAACCCGAAGCGCCGCTCCAGGTCGAGCGGCGAATGGATCTGGCGCGCGATGACCGACTTGGCGAACCCCGGCGCATGGGCTTCGACCGTCGCGATGATCGTGTCCGCCGCTTTTTCCCGCTCGTCGTCCCACGACCTGCCGTCCGGCAGCTTGTAGCGAAAATGCTGGCAGAAGAGGCTGGCGACATGCTTGCCCTTGGGCGCCAGGCTCGGGTCGAGAGTCGAGGGGATGAGCATCTCGATCACGGGTTTCGATGACCAGCCGTTAAGTGCGGCATCGGCATGGGCGCGGTGCATATAATCCATGCTCGGCGCCATGATGATCCCGGCGGTCAAATGGTCGCCACGCCCCGGAAGCGAGGTGAAATTGGGCAGCTTGTCGAGCGCCACATTCATCCGGAAGGTCGCGCTCTCGCAGCCCCAATGGGCGAAATGCTGCTCGACTTGGCGGCTGACCGCGCCCGCCGGGACCAGGCGGTCGAACAGAAGCTTGGGATTGATGCCCGACACGACGGTGCCCGAACGCCAGGTCTTCCCGCCTGCCGCCGCCCCCGCGGCGCGTCCCTTCTCGACAATAATTTCGCTGACCGGGGCGTTGAGGACGATGTCGACCCCGGCCTCGTGGCAGGCCTTGGCCATCGCCTGCGTGATCGACCCCATCCCGCCGATGGCGTGGCCCCACGCACCCGGCACGCCAGCCGCCTCGCCGAACAAATGGTGGAGCAGCACATAGGCGGTGCCCGGCGTGTAGGGCGACGCGAAATTGCCGACGATCCCGTCGAAGGCAAACAGCGCCTTGGCCATGTCGCCTTCGAAGAAGCGGTCGAGGATGTCGCCTGCGCTCTTGGTCGCGAATTCGTGGACCGTCCGGATTTCGTCGGTATCGAGGCCGATCAGGTCGCGTCCCAGGCTGGCGAGCTGCGGCAGGCCACGGATGCCCGCGCCCGCTTCCGGCGGCGCCTTCAGCAGCCATTTCTGGATCAGCGGGACGACCGTTTCCAGCTCTTCATGGTAGCGGTCGTAGGCGGCGCCATCAGCCGGCACATGCCGCGCGATTTCCGACCTGGTGAGACCGTCCCGTCCCGCCAGCAGATAGCTTTTATTTGGCCCGGGCAGGAAATTGTCGGTCTTGCGGAGCACGACTTTCAACCCGTGCCGCTCCAGCTCCATATCCCGGATAACCTTGGGCTGGAGCAGCGACACGGTGTAACTGGCCGCGCTGTTGCGAAAGCCGGGGTGGAATTCGTCGGTGACCGCCGCGCCGCCGACCTTGTCCGCGGCTTCGAGGATAGCGACCTTCAAGCCCTTTTTGGCGAGGTAGTGGGCGCAGGTGAGGCCGTTGTGGCCGGCGCCAATGATCAGAACGTCGTGCATCAGCGCATCAACACCAATTCTTCGGCCATGGTCGGGTGGAGCGCGACCGTCTGGTCGAAGTCCGATTTCTTAAGGCCCGCCTTCACCGCGATCGCAGCCGCCTGGAGGATTTCGGGCGCGTCTGGCCCGATCATGTGGATGCCCACGACCCTCTCGGTCGCATCGTCCACTACCAGCTTGTAGAGCGACCGCTCATTCCGTCCGGCCAGCACATTCTTCATCGGCCGGAAGTCGCTTGTATAAGTCTTGACCTGGCCCAGCTTGTTGCGCGCCTGCCCCTCGGTCATCCCGACGCCCGCGATCGGCGGGTGGGAAAAGACCGCGTGGGGAACGCAATCATAATCGACCGTCCATGGCGTGTTTCCAAACTGGGTGTCAGCGAAGGCATGCCCTTCGCGGATCGCCATCGGCGTGAGCTGGATGCGGTCCGTCACGTCGCCGACCGCGAAGACCGAAGGGACGCTTGTCCGGCTGTTCTCATCGACCTTGACCTGCCCCTTTTCACCCAGTTCGACGCCAACCTCGGCCAGGCCGAGCCCCTCGACATTGGGCACCCTCCCGGTCGCGAACAGGACGGCGTCGGCCTCGATATCGTCGCAGCCGCTCATCGCGACATGCAAACCGCCGTCGCGCTTCTCGATCCGGTCGAATTTCGAATTGAAGCGGAACTCGATCCCCTTGGTCATCGAAATCTGCAGCAGCCGGTCGCGCATCTGCTCGTCGTATCCGCGCAGGATTACGTCGGTCCGATTGACCAGAGTCACATGGCTTCCGAACTGGTGGAAGATTCCGGCGAATTCGTTGGCGATATAGCCGCCGCCGGCAATGATGATCCGCTTCGGCAGCTTTTCCAGGTGGAACACTTCATTCGAGCTGATCGCATGTTCGATCCCCTCGATATCCGGCATGTTGGGCCGCGCGCCGGTGGAGATGAGGATTTTGCCGGCGGTGATTTCCCGGCCCGATGCCAACCGTACCGAGTTCGGTCCGGTGAGGACCGCCCGCTCGTGGAAAATCTCGACGCCGTGGGTGGTCAGCGTATCGGTATAGGCCTGCTCGAGCCGTCCGACCTCCGCCAGCACATTATCCCGCAATACGGGCCAGTCGAACCGGCAATGCGCCACGTCCCAGCCGAACATCGCCGCGTCGTTCAAATCCTCGGCGAAGTGCGCTCCATAGACGAGCAGCTTCTTCGGCACGCAGCCGCGGATGACGCAGGTGCCGCCGACCTTATGCTCCTCGGCGATCGCGACCTTGGCGCCATGCGCCGCCGCAATGCGGGCGGCGCGGACCCCGCCCGATCCGGCGCCGATCACGAACAGGTCATAGTCGCTCACAATCCAGCCTTTTCAATGAGTTGTTTTGTCGATGGATCGAGCTTCCCCCGCGCCTCGGGGTCGTCCAGCGATTTGGCGATTTCCTTACCCAGCTCGACTCCGAACTGGTCAAACGGATTGATTCCGAGCAGCACGGCGTTGGCGAAGGTGCGGTGCTCGTAAAAGGCGATCAGCGCGCCCAGCGAGCGCGGTTCGAGCCGCTGAAGCAGGATGGTCGTCGACGGCCGGTCGCCCGGATAAGCCTTCGCTGCCTCATCCGACGAGCGCCCAGCCATCAACGCCGCTCCCTGAGCGAAACAATTGCCGAGCAGCAGCTGATGGTGGCGCAGGTCGACGCTGTCGTCATGTTCGACAACGGCGATGAACTCGACCGGCACCGGCACCGTACCCTGGTGAAGCAGCTGGAAAACGGCGTGCTGGGCGTCGGTCCCGACCCCGCCCCAGGTGACCGGAGCCGTGGGCCGGCCCACGGGCCTCCCCTCCTGCGTCACCGACTTGCCGTTCGATTCCATCTCGAGCTGCTGGAGATAATCGGGGAGCAGCCGCAGCCGCTCGTCATAGGCGAAGACGGCCCGGCTCTGGGTCCCGCGGTTCTGGGTATAGAACTGGTCGGCGAAAGCGGCCAGCAACGCGACATTGGCCAAGCCGTCGGTCAGCCTGACGTGCCGGTCCATTTCGGCCGCGCCCTCGAGAAGCTCCTCGAATGCTCCCCAGCCGAGCGCGGCGGCGATGGAAAATCCAACCTCCGACCACAGCGAATAGCGCCCGCCCACTCCCTCGCTGAAGGGCA
>Ga0307415_100001418_pt1 | contig 11457 bp, 7 predicted proteins | sample DK1Cmetagenome_FD_204524 | JGI IMG/M metagenome (GOLD analysis project Ga0307415, IMG submission 204524) | Maize rhizosphere microbial communities from greenhouse at UC Davis, California, United States - DK15-C-2 | ecosystem: Host-associated > Plants > Roots > Rhizosphere > Soil | place: USA...
CCGGCATGCGCGGCGTGCCGCGCGGGCCTCGCCTGCTGGCGGACGGCGAGCTGCCCTCGCCGCTCGCGCCGCCGCCCGGTTGCGTGTTCTCCACGCGCTGCCCGCACGCCGCGCAACGCTGCCGCCTGGAGCGGCCGCAGCTTCGCGAACTCGAAGGGCGCGCCGTCGCGTGCCACTTCGCCGAACGCTTCGTCGATCGCGCGTCCGCCCCAGGCGAACCGGCGCGCACTGTCATGTCGTCCACGTGAAGGAGAAGTGAATGAAGCCGCTCATCAACGCCCCGACCCTCCGCCGCGCCGCGCTCGCGGTCGCGCTCGCGTTCGCCTTGCCCGCCGGTGGCGCGCTCGGCAAGACGCTCGTGTTCTGTTCGGAGGGCAGCCCGGAGAACTTCTACCCCGCCGTCAACACGACCGGCACGTCGTTCGACGCCAACAGCCAGATCTACAGCCGCATCGTCGACTTCGAGCGCGGCGGCACGCGCGTCGTTCCCGGCCTCGCCGAGCGCTGGGACATCTCGCCGGACGGGACCGTCTACACGTTCCACCTGCGCAAGGGCGTCAAGTGGCACAACCATCGCGCGTGGAAGCCGACGCGCGATTTCAATGCCGACGACGTGATCTTCGCCATCGAGCGGCAGTGGAAGGAGTCACACCCGTACTTCAAGGTGACGAGCGCCAACCATTCGTACTTCAACGACATGGGCATGCCGAAGCTCCTGAAGTCGGTCGAGAAGATCGACGACTACACGGTGCGCGTGACGCTCGAGAAGCCCGAGGCGCCGTTCCTGTCGAACCTCGCGATGGAATACGCCGGGATCCAGAGCAAGGAGTACGCGGACGCGATGCTGAAAGCGGGCACGCCGGAAAAGATCGACCAGGAACCGGTCGGGACCGGACCGTTCTACCTCGTTCAATACCAGAAGGACGCGATCATCCGCTACCGGGCATTCCCGCAGTACTGGGGCGGCAAGGCGGCGATCGACGACCTCGTGTTCTCGATCACGCCGGACGCATCGGTGCGCTGGGCGAAGCTGCAGAAGGGCGAGTGCCACGTGATGCCGTATCCGAACCCCGCCGACCTCGACGCGATGCGCAAGGATGCGAACGTGCAGGTGCTCGAGCAGCCGGGCCTCAACGTCGGCTACCTCGCGTTCAACACGACGAAGAAGCCGTTCGACGACGTTCGCGTGCGCAAGGCCGTCAGCATGGCGATCAACAAGAAGGCGATCATCGACGCCGTCTACCTGTCGACGGGCATCGCGGCGAAGAACCCGATCCCGCCGACGATGTGGTCGTACAACGACAGCATCAAGGACGACGCGTACGATCCCGCCGCGGCGAAGAAGATGCTCGCCGACGCGGGCTTCCCGAACGGCTTCACGACCGACCTGTGGGCGATGCCGGTGCAGCGCCCGTACAACCCGAACGCGAAGCGCATCGCGGAGCTGATGCAGGCGGACCTCGCGAAGGTCGGCGTCACCGCGGAGATCAAGACGTTCGAGTGGGGCGAGTACCGCAAGCGCATGCAGGCGGGCGAGCACCAGATGGGCATGCTCGGCTGGACCGGCGACAACGGCGATCCGGACAACTTCCTGCACACGCTGCTCGGCTGCGATTCCGCGAAGACGGGCGGCAGCAACGTCGCGAAGTTCTGCCATCAGCCGTTCGACGATCTGGTGCTGAAGGCGAAGACGCTGTCGGATCAGAAGCAGCGCACCGATCTGTACATGCGCGCGCAGGTGATCTTCAAGGAGCAGACGCCGTGGTTCACGATCGCGCACGCCGTGCAGCTGAAGCCGGTGCGAAAGACCGTGATCGACTACAAGCTCTCGCCTTTCGGGCGGCACACGTTCTACGGGGTGGACATCAAGGAGTAGCGCTCGAAGCCCTCACCCCGGCCCCTCTCCCGCACGCGGGAGAGGGGTGTGGAACGCGCGAGCACCGCGCGACTTCTGCTCGAGGCGATGGCTGTATTCGATCACCTGCGACGCCTCGAGGCGACACCCGTGTCGCCGGAGGCGTCGGTTTGCTCTTCCGGACCCGGGAGGTGAGGCGCGTGTGGCGTCGAACTCTCCCCTCTCCCGCTCGCGGGACAGGGGCAAGGGTGAGGGCGCGTGGCGGCTCGTGCGGCGAGCAGCTCAGTCGTCGCCTGCGGCCGCCGGCGCGACGCCGCAGCGTGAGGCAGCACGATGGCGATAGGCTGCTGCCCGCTTCTGCTTCACCGTGCGGCTCAACATTTACCTTTGCCGCTTCATCGTGCGGTTGAGTTCTCCCCCGCTCACGCTTCATCGTGAAAACTGAACTTCTCCCTCTCCGCTCGCGGGCTTCATCGTGCGGTTGAACTTCTCCCCTCTCCCGCTCGCGGGACAGGGGCAGGGGTGAGGCGCGTAGCGGCTCGCGCGGCGAGCAGCTCAGTCATCACCGCGCCCCGCCGGCGCGACGCGCAGCGTGAGGCAGCGCGACGGCGATAGGCTGCTGCCCGCTTCCGCTTCACCGTGCGGCTCAACGTTCCCCCTCGGCCGCTTCATCGTGCGGTTGAGTTCTCCCCCCTCACGCTTCATCGTGAAGGTTGAACTTCTCCCTCTCCGCTCGCGGGCTTCATCGTGCGGTTGAACTTCTCCCTCTCCGCTCGCGGGCTTCATCGTGCGGTTGAACTTCTCCCCTCTCCCGCTCGCGGGAGAGGGGCGGGGGGTGAGGGCGCGTGGCGGCTCGCGCGGCGAGCAGCTCAGTCGTCGCCTGCGGCCGCCGGCGCGACGCCGCCGTGCCAACCCTTCGGAATCGCCGACAGCAGCCGCTGCGTGTACGGGGCCTTCGGCGAGCGGTAGATCTCGTCGGAATCCGCCATCTCCACGAGCTCGCCCTGGTTCATCACCATGACCTGGTCGCTGATGTACTTGACGACGGCGAGGTCGTGCGAGATGAACATGTAGGAGAGGTCGAACTCGTCCTGCAGGTCCTGCAGCAGGTTCAGGACCTGCGCCTGGACCGAGACGTCGAGCGCCGACACCGACTCGTCGCAGATGAGGATGTCCGGGCGGAGCGTGAGGCAGCGCGCGATGGCGATGCGCTGCCGCTGCCCGCCCGAGAACTCGTGCGGGTACTTGTAGAACGACACCTCCGGCAGCCCGACCTTCGACAGCATCTCGAACGCGAGCTCCGTCCGGGCGTCGGTCGATTCGCCGATGCCGTGGATCAGCATCGGCTCGGTGATGATCTGCCCGACGGTGAAGCGCGGGTTCAGCGACGCGTAGGGATTCTGGAAGATGATCTGGATGCGGCGCTTGTACGGCATGAACTCGCGCGGCGACATCTTCAGGATGTCCCTGCCCTCGAACAGCACCTCGCCGCCGGTCGCCTCGTGCAGGCGCATCAGCGTGAGGCCCACGGTCGTCTTGCCGGAGCCGGACTCGCCGACGAGGCCGAGCGTCTTGCCCTTGTACAGCTTGAACGAGACGTCCTTGACCGCCTTGAATTCGCGCCGGCCGAAGAGGCCGTCGCGCGAATAGAAGCTCTTCGACAGGTGATTGACCTCGAGGATGACGCGATCGTCGGCTGACACGCCGCGGTCGCGCTCCTCCATGTGCCGCGGCCCCAGCCCGCTCAGGTAGTCATCGATCACCGGCAGCCGGTACGGGCGCCGCTCGAGCTGCGGCCGGCACTGCAGCAGCGCCTTCGTGTACGCGTCCTTCGGCGCCTCGAAGATCGCCTTCGCCGGGCCCTGCTCGCGGATCTCGCCGTTGCGCATGACGACCACGTGGTCGGCGATCTCGCCGACGACCGCGAGATCGTGCGTGATGAAGAGCACCGACATCTGGTGGCGCTTCTGCAGCGCGGCGATCAGCTCGAGGATCTGCCGCTGGATCGTCACGTCGAGCGCCGTCGTCGGTTCGTCGGCGATCAGGAGCTTCGGCTCGCAGGCGATCGCCATCGCGATCATGACGCGCTGCTGCTGGCCGCCGGACAGCTGCGACGGGAACGCGTCGATCTTGTACGCCGGGTCGGGAATGCCGACCTCGTCGAGCAGCGCGATCGCGCGCTTGCGCGCGGCGCTGCCGGACATGCGGCGGTGCAGGTGAAGCACTTCCTCGAGCTGGTAGCCGACGGTGAACACCGGGTTCAGCGAGGTCATCGGCTCCTGGAAGATCATCGAGATGTCGGCGCCGCGGAGCCGCCGCAGCGAGCGCTGCGAGAAGCCGACGAGATTCCGGCCGTTGTAGCGGATCTCGCTGCCCTTGTGGACGATCGAGTTCTCCGGCGGCAGCAGGCCGAGGATCGCGAGCGAGCTCACGCTCTTGCCCGACCCGGACTCGCCGACGAGCGCGACGGTCGCGTTGCGCGGGATGTCGAACGAGATGCCGCGCACCGCCTCGAACGTCTCGTTGCCGCCGAGGCGAAACGACACGCGCAGGTTCCGCACGCTCACCAGCGGCCCGCTCGCGGATTCGTCAACCGTCGTCATCGTTTCTCCGCTTCGCCGTTCGCGCAACCGTCAATGGCCCTTCAATCCCTTGAGCTTGGGATCGAGCGCGTCGCGCAGCGCGTCGGTGAACAGGCTGAAGGCGGTGACGAGGATCGCCATCGCGGTCCCGGCCGCCACCAGCTGCCACCATTTGCCGAGGATCAGCTCGTTCTGCGCCTCGTTCAGCATCGAGCCCCACGACACGACGTCCACGGGAACGCCGAAGCCGAGGAACGACAGGATCACCTCGGCCTTGATGAAGCCGACGACGAGGATCGACAGCTGCACGAGCACGACGTGCGACACGTTCGGGAAGACGTGCACGAACATGCGGCGCGCGTTCGACGCGCCGATCGCATCCGCGGCCTGCACGTACTCGCGGCCCTTGTGCTTCAGGTACTCGGCGCGGATCAGGCGGAACACGCCGGTCCAGCCGGTGAGCCCGAGGATCAGGATGATCGTGAACGTTCCCTTCTGCTGCAGCACCGCCGCGACGGCAAGGATCAGCAGCAGGTAGGGAATCGAGCTGAAGACGCTGTAGAACCAGTTCAGCAGGTCGTCGACCCACTTGCCGTAGTAGCCGGCCAGCGCGCCCAGCAGCGTGCCGATGAACGTCGCGACGAAAGCCGCTGCCAGCCCGACGAAGATCGACGTCTCCGAGCCCTTGATCGTCTTCTTGATGACGTCACGGCCCCATTTGTCGCCGCCGAAGGGCAACGTCGCCGCGCGCGCTTCGGGCGCGACCGCGCTGGATGCCGTCCCGCCCTTGCCGGAACGGATGTCGGCCATGACATCGGCGAGCGGATCGACACTGCCGCCCGCCGCACCGGTCGCCGCCGGCGCTTCGCCCTTGAGCTCGGCGATGACGTCGCCGATCGGGTCGACGACGCTCGAATGGAAGTCGCTCGCCGCCGTGGTGCCGGTCGGGGCGCCCGTCGTCGCACCCCCGGCCGTCGTCGCTTCGTCGGCGCCGACGAACGTCGGAGGCGCGTAGTTCACGCCCACCTCACGACCCCAGTCCTTCGCGACGAGACCGACGCCGGAGAGCACCATCATGATGACGAACACGACGACGATCGACAGCGACACCATGCCGACGCGGTCGCTGCGCAGCCGCCGCCACGCGAGCTGCCACAGGCTCGGCGACGTGTGCGCGCCGAGCACGGCCGGGTCGCGCCGTGCGCGTCGCGTTCCTGCGAGTACCGTGCTCATTTGAGCTGCACCCGCGGATCGACCGCCTTGTACATGAGATCGGCGAGGAGGTTCGAGATGATCGTCGCCGCGGCGACGTAGACGGTGATCGCCTTGATGACCGGAAAGTCGGAGCGCTCGACCGCGAGAATCACTTCGCGCCCGATCCCCGGGATCGAGAAGAAGCGCTCGATCAGGAATGCACCGAGCAAGAGCCCCGGCAGCGACGCCATCAGGTTGGTGATGATCGGGATCGACGCGTTGCGCAGCACGTGGATCCACATGATGCGGTTCTCGGACACGCCCTTCGCGCGCGCGGTGCGGACATAGTCCTGGTTCACTTCGTCGAGCACGAACGTGCGGTACAGCCGCAGGCTCGGCGCGATGCTGACGGTGAGCAGAATCAGGATCGGCAGCGACGAGTAGCGGAAGAGGTTCTCGCCGAAGCTGTCGCCCCATCCCTGCACCGGGAACCAGCCGAGCTTGTAGGCGAAGAAATACTGGAAGACGATGATGTAGACGAGGATCGAGATCGACAGGCCGACCGTGCAGGCGATCATCACCAGGCGGTCGGTGAGCGAGCCGCGAACGTACGCCACGGCGAGCGCGAGCGCGATCGAGATCAGCGTGTCGAGCACCAGCAGCGGCAACGTCTCCGTCAGCGACGGCCCGAGGCGCGTGGCGAGGATGCTCGAGACGCGCTCGTTCGTGCTCCAGGAGGCGCCGAAGTCGGCGGTCAGCACCTGCTTGATGAAGATGCCGAGCTGCACGTAGTACGGCTGGTCGACGCCGAGCTGGCGGCGGATGTTGTCGATCTGCTCCTGGTTGCTGATCTTGCCGGCGAGCACGTACGCCGGATCGCCGCCGACCCAGTTGAACAGGACGAAGACGAGCAGGATGACGCCGAGCAGCGTCGGCACCATCTGCCACAGTCGTCGGACGATGTACGCCGTCATGTCCTCTCCCGAGCCGCCGCGGGATCGCCGCGCGACTGGAACGTTGAGGGTGGTCTCGGGCATCGGGGACCGACGCGGATTGCGCGTCGCCATCGCGGCATCGGGGGCCGTCCCGGGTTCGCCGGGCGGCCCCCTCTGTTGGTCGCGCTCCTCTGCCGTGCTGCTACCACCCTCCTCCTGCGTTCATCGGGCGAAAGTACAAATCTACTTTCGCCCGGCCTGTCTAGGCGAAACCCGGTGGCCGAGCCACACGGGTTTCGCCGGAAACGACGACGAAAAGACGAACATCGTGCAAGCGCTTCCTGCAACCGACATCCTGCCGCGCCGCCGCCGGCGACGCGCGGTTAGTTGGGCGCCGTGCCGATGTCGATGTACTGCCAGTGCGAGTGCAGGATCGGATGCTTGCGATAGCCCTGCACGCGCGGGCTCACGAGCTGGTTGCGGTAGCGGCTGATCGTCAGGCGCCACGGCGCGTAGGCCTCGATGATGCGCGCCATGTCCTGGTAGAGCTTGTCGCGCGCCGGCCCGGGCGGCGTGCGCACCGACTGTTCGTAGAGCTTGTCGTACTCGGGGATCTTCGCGCACGCGTTGTTGCTCTGGAACGTGTTCGGCCCGTAGAGCAGCTGCATGAAGTTGTCGCCGTCCGGATAGTCGGCGATCCACGAGGCGACGCGGCTCTGCAGCTTGCACTGCTTCTCGAGCTTCAGGAGCTCGGGGAACTTGTCCTTGTGGAACTCGACGCGCACGCCGATCGCGTCCATCGACTTCTTCACCAGTTCGTCGACCTGCCGCGCGGCGGTATCCGGTCGAGAGCTGTGCCGCACGACCAGCGGCTTGCCGTCCGGCATCGTGCGATAGCCGTCGGAACCCTTCTTGTAGCCGAACTTGTCGAGGAGCGCGTTCGCGCCGGCGGGATCGTACCGGATCGTCGGCTGCCAGTTGGGCTGGTGGCCGACGACGCCCGGCGGGATCGGGAACCTCGCCTCCACCGCCTGGCCGTTGCGGACGACCTTGATGTCCTCGTGCACCGGATACGACATCGCCATCGCGCGGCGCAGCGCGATCTTCTCCTTGGTCAGCCCGCCGACGACCGGGTCCTGCATGTTCCAGTAGAGATACGAGATCTCGGGATCGATGATGCGCGACAGTCGCACGCCTTTCTGCGCGAACTCCGGCCGCAGCTTGTCGCCCGCGAGCACGTTCGGCGCGAGCGGCCCCTCGAGGTTCATGATGTCGAGCTCGCCGTTCTGGAAGGCCAGCAACCGCGACTGGTCTTCCTCGATGATCGAGATCTCGACGCGGCCGACCTGCGGCATCTTCTTGCCCTTCATCTGCGCCACGAGCTTCGCGTCGTCCGGGTCGGTGGACGTGAAGTTCCACTCGAACCCGCGGTAGGCCGGATTCGCGCCGAGCACGATCTTGCTGCTTCGAACCCACTGCTCGAGCCGGTAAGGACCGGTGCCGACCGGGTTGGCGAGGGCACGACCGTCGGCGCCCGCGTACGCCTCGATCACTTCGCGCGCGACGGCCGACGTGGGCTCGTGCGCCAGCACGTACGGCAGGTTGTAGTCGGTGCCCTTCAGGCGGAAGCGCAGCGTATAGCGGTCGACGGCCTCGAGCCCCGGGATCTTCCGGTCGTAGTCGAAACGGCCCGACTTCTTCGCTTCCTCGGCCAGCTCGTCGAGGCCGACGAACTTCCCCTCGACGAGGAACGCCCACGGCGAGCGGATGCGCGGATCGATCAGCCGCTTGAGCGAATAGACGTAGTCGTCGGCGACGAGCTCGCGCGGCTGCCCCTTGAACGCCGGGTCCGCCACGAAGCGCACGCCGCGCTTCAGGCGGATCGTGTACGTGCGACCTTCGTCGCTCACCTGCGGCAACGCTTCCGCGGTCTGCGGCACGACCTTCGACGGCCGCGCGAGATAGTCGTACGTGTACAGCGTCTCGAACAGCGCCTGCACGACGGTGCCCGAATACAGGTCGTGGACGGCCGCGGGATCGAAGCCGGTCTCGGCGACCGGAAAGACATCGCGAACCACTTTCGACGGATCGGGCGCGGCGCGAAGCGGCAGCGCGAAGAGCGCGAGGGCGACGCCGGCGGCGAGCACCTGCATCAGCGGCGAACGGGCGAGTCTCGTGGGGCGCGTCATTGGTGTCGCGCAGCTATTGCGGCCGCGGCTCGAGGTCCATGTAGACGAATTCGGCGTGCAGGATCGGGTGCTTCTTGTAGCCCTTCACCCACGGCCAGATCAGCTGGTTGCGCTCGCGCGAGATCTGCGTGAGCCAGGCGCCGTCGACTTCCTGCTGGCGCACCATCTCGAGGAACAGGCGGTTGCGCTCCGGCGAATCGGGCAGCTTCAGCATCTTCTCGTAGAAAGCGTCGTACGCCTTCGACTCGTAGCAGCCGTTGTTGCTCTGGCCGGTGTTCGGCCCGTAGAGCAGCTGCATGAAGTTCTCGCCATCCGGATAGTCGGCGTTCCACGCGGCCTGCCACATCTGCAGCTGGCAGACCTTCGCCTGCTTCAGGTGGTCGGCGAACTTGCCCTGCTGGAACTCGATGCGGATGCCGATCGCATCCATGTTCTTCTTCCACAGCTCGTTGAACTGCCGGTCGAGCGCGGTGGTGCCCGTCGCGAGCCGCAGCGTCAGCGGCTTGCCGTCGGGCAGCGTGCGGTAGCCGTCGGCCGCCTTCCTGTAGCCGAAGCGGTCGAGCAGCTTGTTCGCGAGGACCGGATCGTAATTGTTGAGCGGCTTCCAGTTCGCATCGTGGCCGACGACGCCGTAGGGGATCGGCATGATCGCCCGCACCGCCTGGCCGCGCCGGATCACGCGGATCTCCTCGTCGTAATCGTAGGCCATGATGATGGCCCGGCGCAGCGCGATCTTCTCCTTGGCGAACCCGCCGACGACCGGGTCGCGGAAATTGAAGAACGTGTAGACGACGTCCGGATCGATGCCGCGGAACAGCGTGACGCCCTTCGCCGTCCACTCGGGCTTCAGCTGCCGGTCGCTGCCCATCACTTCGTTGCGGAACGTCGCCGGCAGCGCGAGGTGATCGAGCTCGGCACGGTTGAACGCGAGCCAGCGCGACTGGTCCTCCTCGATGATGCTGATCTCGACGCGACCGATCTGCGGCATCTTCTTGCCCTTGAGATCGCGCACCAGCGCTTCGTCCCAGCCCGCATCGGACACCGCGAAGTCCCACACGAAGCCGCGATAGTCGGGGTTGGCCTCCAGCACGATCTTGTTGCTGCGCTTCCATTCCTTCAGCTGGTAGGGGCCGGTGCCGACCGGGTGCGCGGGCAGGTCGTCGCCATACGCTTCGACGACCTCACGTGCGACGGCGCCGAACGGCGCGTGCGCCATCGTGTACAGGAAGACGTAGTCGGTCTGCTTCAACCGGATGCGCAACGTGTAGCGATCGACCGCCTGGAGACCGGCGACCCGCGCCTCGTAGTCGAAGCGCCCGTGCCGCTTGGCGGCTTCGACGAGCTCGGCCAGCCCCTCGATCTTGTCCTCGATCAGGAAAGCCCACGGCGACCGGTTCTTCGGATCGACGAAGCGCTTGAACGAATAGACGAAGTCGTCGGCGGTCAGTTCGCGCGGCTTGCCCTTGAACGCAGCGTCGGGCGTGAAATGGATGCCCTTGCGCAGGCGAAAGGTGTAGACGCGCCCGGTGTCGGTCACCTCCGGCATCGCTTCGGCGACTTGCGGAACCAGTTTCGCCGGCCGCGCGAGATAGTCGTAGCCGAGCAGGCGCTCGAAAATCGCCTCGTTGACCACGTTCGAATACAGATCGGAGACGCGCGCCGGGTCGAAGCCGGTTTCCGCGGCGGGAAAGGCGTAGCGCAGCACCTTGCCGGGATCGGCCGCCTGCGCGCCCGTGGCCAGCGCCGCCGCGACGGCCGCGGCCAGTGCGAAGCGGCACCACCCAAGGAGGCGTGCGGCGATTGCCGAGATCCCGGCCCGCGCGCCCGACCCTACGGTCGCCCGCCAGGCGATCCACCGCGCCATCGGTCGCATGCGCCCCCGAAAAACAAAGCCGCGCAATGTACCATAACTCACCCCCTCTTCCATGGCACGCACCCTGCTGCGGCGGCTCACGCGCCGCCTCGAGCCCTATGTCGACCAGGTGACCGGCCACCCCTGGGTGCAGCGGTATGCGCCGCGCCTCGCCGATCCCGACCTGTGGCACCTCAACCGGCGCTCGAGCGCGAGGGCCGTCGCGATCGGTCTTTTCTCCGGCCTCATCCCCGGGCCGTTCCAGGTGCTCGGCGCCGTCGGCCTGTCGATCCTGCTGCGCGCCAACTTCCCGCTCGCGGCGATAACGACGCTGTACACGAACCCGTTGACGATCGTTCCGCTGTACCTGCTCGCCTACCAGTACGGCGGCCTGTTCATCGACGGCGACCAGAAGATCTCCGCGTTGTCCCCGCCCGAATTCTCGCTGTCGCCCGCCTACGTGATGGAGCTCATGCACTGGATGGCGCAGCTCGGCAAGCCGCTCGCCCTCGGGCTGCTGCTGCTCTCGGTCACGCTGGCGGCTGTCGGCTATGTCGGCGTGCGGCTCGCCTGGCGTTGCCAGACAGTGTGGCTGTGGCAGCGCCGCGCGCGCCTTCGCGCGGCGCGCTAGCGATCGTTGCTCAAGCCGGACTACTGGGAGCGGGCGAAGCAGGACCTCGCGCGCGCCGATCCGGTGATGGCGCGGCTGATCGATGCGTATCCCGAGCTGCACCTCGCACGCCGCAGCGACGCGTTCACCGCGCTGTGCCGCGCCATCGTCGGGCAGCAGATCTCGGTGAAAGCCGCCGACGCCATCTGGCGGCGCTTCGTCGATCGCGCCGCACCCGAG
>Ga0307415_100001420_pt1 | contig 11452 bp, 8 predicted proteins | sample DK1Cmetagenome_FD_204524 | JGI IMG/M metagenome (GOLD analysis project Ga0307415, IMG submission 204524) | Maize rhizosphere microbial communities from greenhouse at UC Davis, California, United States - DK15-C-2 | ecosystem: Host-associated > Plants > Roots > Rhizosphere > Soil | place: USA...
CCTTCTCGGCGGCTTCCTTCAGGCGCTGCAAGGCGAGCACGTCCTTCGACAGGTCGACGCCCTGGTCCTTCTTGAACTCGGAAATGATGTAGTCGATGATGCGCTGGTCGAAGTCCTCGCCGCCGAGGAAGGTGTCGCCGTTGGTCGACAGCACTTCGAACTGCTTCTCGCCGTCGACGTCGGCGATCTCGATGATCGAGATGTCGAAGGTGCCGCCGCCGAGGTCGTAGACCGCGATCTTGCGATCGCCGCGCTCGCTCTTGTCGAGCCCGAACGCGAGCGCTGCCGCGGTCGGCTCGTTGATGATCCGCTTGACGTCGAGACCGGCGATGCGGCCGGCGTCCTTGGTCGCCTGGCGCTGCGAGTCGTTGAAGTACGCCGGAACGGTGATGACCGCGTCGGTCACCTTCTCGCCGAGGTAGTCCTCGGCCGTCTTCTTCATCTTGCGCAGGATCTCGGCCGAGATCTGCTGCGGCGCGAGCTTCTCGCCGCGGACCTCGACCCAGGCGTCGCCGTTGTCGGCCGGGACGATCTTGTAGGGCATCAGGGCGATGTCCTTCTGCACTTCCTTCTCGGTGAACTTGCGTCCGATCAGGCGCTTCACCGCGTAGATCGTGTTCTTCGGGTTGGTCACTGCCTGGCGCTTCGCGGAGGCGCCGACCAGGATCTCGCCGCCGTCCTGGTAGGCGACGATCGACGGCGTCGTTCGCGCGCCTTCGCTGTTCTCGATCACCTTGGTCGTGTTGCCCTCCATGATCGCGACGCACGAGTTGGTCGTGCCGAGGTCGATGCCGATGATCTTTGCCATGTTGTTCTCCAGAGGTGTGTGTTCGTGGGTGCGAGGTGCGGTTGAGCGACGCGCTTTCAAGCCGCCGCGGGTTCGGCGGGGGCGCTGACGGTGACGAGCGCCGGCCGCAGGACGCGCTCGGCGATGAGATAGCCCTTCTGCAGGACGGCGACGACCGTGCCGGGCTCCTGCGGCGCCGGCACGACGCTGATCGCCTGGTGCTGGTGCGGATCAAACTTGGCGCCGGCCGGCGGGTTCACCTCGACCACCTTGTTGCGCTCGAGCGCGGCGGTCAGCTGGCGCAGCGTCGCGTGGACGCCTTCGAGCAGCTGCTCCGGGGTCGCTGCCGGGATCGCGATCGCCGCCTCGAGGCTGTCCTTCACCGGCAGCAGGCTCTCGGCGAAACTCTCGACGGCGAACTTGCGCGCCTTGCCGACTTCCTCTTCGGCGCGGCGGCGGGTGTTCTCGGTCTCGGCCTTGGCGCGCAGGTAGGCGTCGGAGAGCTCGGCGTGGCGCGCTTCCAGGTCGGCCTGCGCGGCGGTCGAGGCGGCTGCGGGCTCTTGTCGGACGGCGCTCGCGGTCTCGGCGCCGTCGGCGGTCTCGGCGGCAGTGGGGTCGTTCGCGTTCATCGAGGGGACGTGAGGCACATCCCCTTCGTTTTCAAGGGGATTTTTCGGCCCCTCGGCGGCGGGTCAGTCGGTGTCTGCCGAGGCGCTCCACCGGTCCCAGTCGGCGAGCTGGCGGCGCTCACGCTTCGTCGGCCGGCCCTGGGCGATGGACGCAGCCGGCTCGGGCGCCAGCCGACGCGCCGCGGCCGCCGCGTCGCGGGCGGCGATGCTCTCGGCGGTTTCCCGGTACAGCGCCTGCGCGACCGGCGCCGGCCCGCGCACCTGGCTGACTCCCGCCACCACGAGCGTGCGCGCCAGCCCTGCCTGCTGCAGTTCCACCGTGTCGCCGATCCGGACCTCGCGCGATGCTTTGGCCGACTGGCCGTTGACCGAAACGCGTCCCTTGCCGATCGCCTCGATCGCCAGCGATCGTGTCTTGAAGAAGCGTGCCGCCCACAACCACTTGTCCAGGCGGACGCGTTCTTGTCGATCGACCACCGGCTGCATGGCGAGATTTTGCGAGCAAGCGAGACGCCCGCGCGTCCTGCGCTTCTCCGAAGGCCCCATTGGCATATTCCCCTAGTGAATAGCATCTCGCCGCGCGGGGAGCCACGCCGAAAATCTCCCGACCAACGTTCCCGAGGATGGATCCGATGCGCCGAGACACTTTCCTTCGCGCCCTGGCCGCCTGCACCACAGTCGGTGCCTGGCCGCTCGTCGCGCACGCCGCCGCCAACGTCAAGATGATGATTCCGGCCAACCCGGGTGGTGGCTGGGACACCACTGGCCGCGCGCTCGGCAAGGCGCTCCAGGAGTCGGGCGCGGCGTCCTCGGTGAGCTACGACAACAAGGGCGGCGCCGCCGGTGCGCTCGGGCTGGCGCAGTTCGTCAACGGCTCGAAAGGCGATCCCAACGCGATGATGGTGATGGGCGCGGTCATGCTCGGCGGCATCATCACCGGCAAACCGCCGGTGTCGCTGTCGCAGGCGACGCCGCTGGCGCGGCTGACCAGCGAGTACAACGTCTTCGTCCTGCCGGCCGGATCGCCGCTCAAGTCGATGAAGGACGTCGTCGAGCAGCTCAAGAAGGATCCCGGCAGCGTCAAGTGGGGCGGCGGCTCGCGCGGCTCGACCGAGCACATCGCCGCGGCGATGCTCGCGCGCGAGGTCGGCGTCGACCCGTCGAAGATCAACTACGTGGCGTTCCGCGGCGGCGGTGAAGCGATCGCCGCCATCCTCGGCGGCAACGTCACCGTGGGCGGCAGCGGCTACAGCGAGTTCGCCGAGTACATCAAGTCCGGCAAGATGAAGGCGATCGCCGTCACCTCGGAGACGCGCCTGAAAGGCATCGACGTGCCGACGATGAAGGAGCAGGGCTACAACGTCGTGATCGGCAACTGGCGCGGCGTCTACGGCGCGCCGGGGATCACGCCGCAACAGCGCAAGGACCTGATCGACATGGTCGTCAAGGCGACGAAGACGAAGGCGTGGGCCGAGTCGCTCGAGAAGAACGGCTGGACGCCGGCGATGATGGCCGGCGCCGACTTCGAGCGCTTCGTCGACGACGAGTTCGCCAGCTTGCGCGCCGTGATGCACAAGTCGGGGATGATTTGAGCCGGGGCTTCGGCCCCGAGCCGGCCATCGGCCTCGGTACCGTCGTCCTAGGCGTCGGCCTCGCGGTCGGCGCCACCCAGATCTCGTCCGAGGCCGGCTACTCCGGCGTCGGGCCGAGCTTTCTCGCCTGGGTCGTCGCCGCCATGCTGACTCTCTGCGGCGCGCTGCTGCTGCGCGAGGCGTGGACCGGCGGATTTCGCGAACGCGAGGAGCCGTCCGGCGCGGCGAGCGGTCACTGGATCGGATTCGCGTGGGTCTCGGCCGGGATCCTCGTCAACGCCGCGTTGATCACCACGATCGGCTTCATCCTCGGCTGCACGCTCTGCTTCGTCGTCGCGGTGCGCGGCTTCAAGGCCGCCGAGGGCGAGCGGGGGCTGCGGCCTCGGGCGCTGTTGTTCGACGCCTTCGTCGGGCTCGCGATCGCCGCGCCGGTCTACTGGATGTTCACGCAGCTGCTGGGGATCAACCTGCCCGGGCTGACCGGGAGCGGCTGGCTGTGAGCGGGCGATTCCCGTGATCGACCTCTGGAACCAGCTCGTTCAGGGCTTTCTCACCGCCGGCACGCCGATCAACCTGCTGTGGGCCTTGCTCGGCTGCACGATCGGCACGGCGGTCGGGGTGCTGCCGGGAATCGGCCCGGCGACGGCGGTCGCGATGCTGCTGCCGATCACCGCCAAGGTCGAACCGACGGCGTCGATGATCTTCTTCGCCGGCATCTATTACGGCGCCATGTATGGCGGCTCGACCACGTCGATCCTGCTCAACACGCCGGGCGAGTCGGGGTCGATGGTGACCGCGATGGAAGGCAACAAGATGGCCAAGAGCGGGCGCGCCGGCGCGGCGCTGGCCACGTCGGCGATCGGCTCGTTCGTCGCCGGAACGATCGCCACGGTGCTGGTCACGCTGTTCGCGCCGGTCGTGGCCGCGTACGCGGTCCGGCTCGGGCCGCCCGAGTACTTCCTGCTGATGGTGCTCGCCTTCACCACCGTCAGCGCCGTGCTCGGCAAGAGCGCGCTGCGCGGCATGACCGCGCTCGCGGTCGGCCTCGCGCTCGGCCTGATCGGCATCGACCAGATCTCCGGACAGGCCCGCTACACCGGCGGCGTCCCCGAGCTGATGGACGGCATCGAGGTGGTGCTGATCGCGGTCGGCCTGTTCGCCGTCGGCGAGGCGCTCTACATGGTCCTGTACGAGGGCAGGACGCACGAGACGCAGAACAAGATGAGCAAGGTGCACATGACGGCCGCGGAGTGGAAGCGCTCGTGGCCGGCGTGGCTGCGCGCGACGGCGATCGGCTTTCCGTTCGGCACGATCCCCGCCGGCGGCAGCGAGATTCCGACCTTCCTCAGCTACGCCGCCGAGAAGAAGCTCTCCAAGCACAAGGAGGAGTTCGGCACGACCGGGGCGATCGAAGGAGTCGCCGGCCCGGAGGCGGCGAACAACGCCGCGATCACGGCGACCCTGATCCCGCTGCTGACGCTCGGCATCCCGACCTCGAACACGACCGCCATCCTGCTCGGCGCGTTCCAGAACTACGGCATCCAGCCGGGGCCGCAGCTGTTCGACCAGAACTCGGCCCTCGTCTGGGCGCTGATCGCGTCGCTCTACATCGGCAACGTGATGCTGCTGGTGCTCAACCTGCCGCTGGTCGGCATGTGGGTCAAGCTGCTGAAGATCCCGAAGCCGCAGCTCTACGCCGGCATCCTGATCTTCGCCACCGTCGGCGTGTACGGCATGCGCCAGTCGGCGTTCGACCTCGTGCTGCTCTACGCGATCGGCCTGCTCGGCGTCGTCATGCGGCGCTTCGATTTCCCGACCGCGCCGGTCGTCGTCGGCATGATCCTCGGCCCGCTGGCGGAAGCGCAGATGCGCAACGCCTTGTCGATCGGCGAAGGACGCTGGACGATCTTCCTGCAGCGGCCCGGCTCGCTGGCGCTGCTCGTCGTCATCGTCGCCGTGCTGCTCCTGCCGCACGTGCTGAAGCTGCGGCGTCCTCGCGTCGAAGCGGTCAGCTGACGGCCCCCGCGGCCAGCGCGCGACGCTTCGACTCGGCGAGCTCGGCGTCGCTTGGATCGACCGTCGGCCATCCCGAAAGGTGGCGGGCGCCGATCTGGGCCAGCGCGGCGATCCACTCGTGCTGGTCGTTCAGGCAAGGGATGTAGCCGAACTCCTTGCCGCCCGCAACGACGAACGCGGCGCGAACCTCCTGGTTGATCTCCTCGAGCGTCTCGAGGCAGTCGGAGGTGAAGCCGGGGCAGAAGACGTCGACGTGGCCGACCCCCGACTTCGCCAGCGCGACCAGCGTCGGCGCGGTGTACGGCTGCAGCCACTCGGCGCGGCCGAAGCGGCTCTGGAACGTGACGGCGACGAACTCGTCCTTCACCTTGAGGCGTTCCGCGAGCAGGCGTCCGGTCTTTTGGCATTCGCAGTGGTACGGGTCGCCCAGCCGCAGCGAGCGTTTCGGCAGACCATGGAAGCTGAGGACGAGCTTGTCCGGACGGCCGTGGACGCGCCAGTGCTCGTTGACGCGCGCCGCGAGCGCGTCGATGTAGCCGGGATCGTCGTGGTAGTGCTTGACGAGGCGGATCTCGGGAACGTTGCGGACCCGCCGCAGCCACGCGGCGAGCGCGTCGGCGATGCTCGCCGTCGTCGCTGCCGAGTACTGCGGATAGAGCGGCAGCACGAGGACGCGCTCGGCGCCGCCTGCCTTGACCGCGTCGAGCACCGATGCGATCGATGGCGACCCGTAGCGCATCGCCGGGCGGACGACGACCCGATGCCCACGCTGGCCGAGATAGCCCTCGAGCAGCACGGCCTGCCGCTCGGTCCAGACCTTGAGCGGAGAGCCCGCCGGGGTCCAGATGCTCGCGTACTTGCGCGCCGATCGCGCCGGTCTCACGCGCAGCACGATCCCGTGCAGGATCGGCAGCCAGGCGACGCGCGGGATCTCGACCACGCGCGCATCGCTCAGGAACTCGGCCAGGTAGCGGCGCACCGCCGCCGGCGTCGGCGCCTCGGGCGTGCCGAGGTTGCAGAGAACGATGGCGGTGGTCGGCGCGATCCCGTGCGCGTGCGCCGGCTCCGGGGCGACCGTCACTTCAGGCCGAAGTCGATCGGGCCTTGCCCCCGCTGGGTGTCGGCGAACTTCATCACCTCGAAGCGAACGCATGGGCTGATCGGCTCCGAGGGCGGTGCGCCGAGGCCGATCACGCCGCTGCCGTGCAGCGTGCAGGCGCCGCGACGCAGGCTGATGATTTCCGGGTCGTTGTCGAAGCGCACGTAGGTCCCGTTGTAGCTCAGGTCGACGAGCTGGAACGTGCCGCCGTGCCAGTCGATCCGCGCGTGCGACCGGGAGACGCGGGTGTCGTCGATGATGTAGGTCGCCTGCGGGCTGCGCCCGAGGATGACCGGCAAGCTGGTGCCGGCGTAGATGCGGTTGAGGTCGAGCCAGACGAGGCGGATCCCTTCGGGCTCGGAGACCGGGATCAGCATGTCGCCGTAGGCCGTCGCCGCGGTGTCGCCGAAGCGGCGCACGGCTTCCTGCAGGTGGACGTGGACCGGCTCGACGCGGCCGCGCAGCTGCATGCGGTCGAGGCTGCGGAAGCGCGAGCGCTCCCATTCGCCGAGCTGCTCGACCACGGTCGAGGTCGCGAGCGTCTCGTTGTCGCCGGCGTGGTCGAGCAGGCGCGCGGCGACGTTGACGGCGTCGCCGAAGACATCGCCACCCATCTCGACGACCTCGCCGTGGGCGAGGCCGACCTGGAGCTTGAGCGGCACCGCCGGCCGCGGCGGCAAGGTCGGAGCGCCGCCTTCGTTCGCCGCTTCGCTGCCGGTGTCGGGAGTGCCGGTCTGGGAGTCCGCAGGCTCCAGCAGGTCGTCGGCCATGCCGATTCGCGCCAGCGAGTCGTGCATGTCGTCGGCCGCGGTGACGGCCTGTCTCGGCTGCTCGAACACGGCCATCAGGCCGTCGCCGAGGGTCTTGACGACCTGTCCGCCGTGGACCGCGACGATGCGAGCGAGGAGGGCGACGCTGCGGCTGACGACAGCGGTGGCATCGGCGTTGCCGAGCGTCTCGTACATCGAGGTGCTGCCGCGCAGATCGGCGAACAGCACGGTGCGCTGCAGAACCTGGGTCATGCCTGGGCGGTCTGGCTGGCCATCGATCGCAAGTTTATCGCGGGTCGCCAGCGAAACAGGGTCCCGGCCTCACGACCGGGACCCTTCGAGCGCGGCTCTCGAACCGCGTCAGAGCGTGTCGAGATAGGTGCGCAGCTTGTCCGAGCGGCTCGGATGCTTGAGCTTCCTGATCGCCTTGGCCTCGATCTGGCGGATGCGCTCTCGCGTGACGTCGAACTGCTTGCCGACCTCCTCGAGCGTGTGGTCGGTCGACATCTCGATGCCGAAGCGCATGCGCAGCACCTTCGCCTCGCGCGGCGTCAGCGAGTCGAGGATGTCCTTGACGACGTCGCGCAGGCCCGCCTGCATCGCCGCCTCGATCGGCGCCGTGTTGTTGGTGTCCTCGATGAAGTCGCCGAGATGCGAGTCGTCGTCGTCGCCGATCGGCGTCTCCATCGAGATCGGCTCCTTGGCGATCTTCATGATCTTGCGGATCTTGTCCTCGGGGATCTCCATCTTCTCGGCGAGCGTCGGCGCGTCCGGCTCGAAGCCGAATTCCTGCAGGTGCTGGCGCGACAGGCGGTTCATCTTGTTGATCGTCTCGATCATGTGCACCGGGATGCGGATCGTGCGCGCCTGGTCGGCGATCGAGCGCGTGATCGCCTGCCGGATCCACCACGTCGCGTAGGTCGAGAACTTGTAGCCGCGCCGGTATTCGAACTTGTCGACCGCCTTCATCAGGCCGATGTTGCCTTCCTGGATCAGGTCGAGGAACTGCAGGCCGCGGTTGGTGTACTTCTTGGCGATCGAGATCACGAGGCGCAGGTTGGCCTCGATCATCTCCTTCTTGGCGTCGCGCGAAGCGCGCTCGCCTTCGTTCATGCGCTTGTTGATCTTCTTCAGGTCTTCGAGCGGAACGACCGCCTTGGCCTGCTGCTCGGTGAGCTTCTTCTGCAGCTCCTGGACCGGCGGCAGATTGCGCGCGAGCACGATGCTGTAAGGCTTGCCGGCGGCGGCTTCCCGCTCCGCCCACTTCAGGTTGAGGATGTTGGGCGGGAAGTTCTTGATGAAGTAGTCCTGCGGCATGCCGCACTTGTCGACCAGGATCTTGCGAAGCTCGCGCTCGTAGCGACGAACGTCCTCGACCTGCGAGCGCAGGATGCCGCACAGCTTTTCGATCGTCTTGACCGTGAAGCGGATCGTCATCAGCTCGCTCGAGATCGCCTGCTGGGCGCGGTTGTAGGCCGGCGACTGGTAGCCGTCCTTCTCGAACGCGCGCCGCATCTTCTCGAAGTTGATGCGCAGCGAATCGAACTTGACCAGCGCCGCCGCCTTCAGCTCCTCGAGCTTCTTGGTCAGCGCCTTCGAGCCGCCGTTGCCGTCGTCGTCGTCCTCCTCGTCGAAGAAGTCGACGTCCTCTTCGGCGACGTAGTCGTCGGCCTCGCCTTCGGAGACGAAGCCGTCGACCGCCTCGGAGATCTTCATCTCGCCCGAGGCGATCCGGTCGGCGTAGGTCAGGATCTCGGCGATCGTCGTCGGCGACGCGCTGATCGCCAGCATCATCGCCTGCAGGCCGCCCTCGATGCGCTTGGCGATCTCGATCTCGCCTTCGCGCGTCAGCAGCTCGACTGTGCCCATCTCGCGCATGTACATGCGGACCGGATCGGTGGTGCGGCCGAATTCGGAATCGACGGTCGAGAGCGCCGCCTCGGCGGCTTCCTCGGCCTCTTCCTCGGTCGCGGTGGTCGCGCCGCCGCCGGCGATCAGCAGCGTCGCGGCGTCGGGCGCCTGCTCGTAGACGGCGATGCCCATGTCGTTGAGCATCGAGACGATCGCCTCCAGGATCTCGTGGTCGACGAGCTTCTCCGGCAAGTGGTCGTTGATCTCCTGGTGGGTCAGAAAGCCCCGCGTCTTGCCCATCTTGATGAGCGTCTTCAGCTCCTGGCGGCGCTTGGCGACCTCCTCTTCGGTGAGCTGGGTCTCGTCGAGGCCGAACTCGCGCATCAGCGCGCGCTCCTTGGCGCGGCTGACCTTCATGCGCAAAGGCTTGGCCTTGGCGGCGGCTTCGACTTCGACAGGGAGCGGCTCGCCCTCGAGATCGGACTCGAGGTCCGAGAGGTCGACGTCCGACGCGTCGGGCTTGGCAACGACCTTGTCGTCGGCCTTGCTCTTCTTAGGCGCCGGACCCCCCTTGCCCTTGGCGACCGGCTCGGCCGGCTTGGCGGCCGCGACCGCCGCCGCCTTTTTCTTCGGCTCGACGGCGGCGGGCTTGGCTTTGGCGGCCGGGCGAGCGGCTTTCGTCGGAGCAGTGGGCTTCTTGGCGGTCATGCGGTTCCTCGAATCGATACGGGCCGCATCACGGCGGGCCCAGATGTCGAACTGCGCACTTTCGTGCGAAATTCAAGTTCGTGTCGGCGATGTCGGCGCGAAGAAACGACCCGCCGCGACGCGACCACGAAAAGTCAAACGCCGGTCGGGCCGGTGCGGGGTGACTGGACGGGGGACCGATGAGGTCGAACCGTCTGTTGGTTGCAGCCCTTGCGGGTGGAGGTGGCCTTGGGGATGACCCTCGTTCGGAGGGTGGCCGGGGCCGGAGGTGCTGCCGTCACGTCGCCGCGATTGCCGAAGCCTCTAATTATACAACGCGAAGTTACGAGCGGCTCACGTCCTGCCGAGAATTCGCATCGCATCGTGCTGTTCCGCGGCGGCGCGGAGCTGGCGCAGCGAGCGGGGCAGGTCATCGGCGACCGGCTCGATGGCGGGGTCCTCGGCGTCGACCACCGCGAGGGCAGCCGGCGCCCACAGTTCCCCTGCGATCCGCTCGCGCAGCGCTGCCCAGGGCTGGGCGCCGTGCTCGGCGGTTTCGCGGTCGAGGAACCGGAACAGCTCGCCATGCCAATCCGGCAGGGCGCAGAGCGCTGCCTGGTCGGCGCCGGTCAAGGTCTCCCACCATCCGCTTTCTAGCAGCAGCATCCAGGCAATCCGATCGGCGGGCTGGCGCATCGTCGCTCGGCCCCCGCGCGAGGTCCTGCCTTGTCGACCGGCAGGCCGGGGGCGCGCGCCGAGGACGCCGGGGACGCGCCAGGCCGCGGCGAGCTCGTCGAGGGGCAACGCGCCGCGCGAAGCGAACTCGCCGAGCAGCTGCCGTTTGAGCATGCCGTCGGGAAGCGCCGACCAGAGCGGCCGGCCGTCGGCGAGGAATCGCGCGCGGCCCTCGGCGGTCGCGAGGTCCAGCCCTTCGCTCGCGCCAGCGATGATCTGGCGCGACAAGGGCACCGCCCGTGCCACGGCCTGCTCGAATGCCGCTGCGCCGTGGGCCCGAACGAAGCTGTCCGGGTCGTCCTCGGCCGGCAGCAAGAGAAAGCGGAAGGTCCGCGTGTCGACGGCATGCGGCAGGCTCGCCTCCAGCGCGCGCGCCGCGGCGCGGCGGCCGGCGGCGTCGCCGTCGAAGCTGAAGACGATCGAATCGGTGAAGCGCACCAGCTTTTGCACGTGCTCGGCGGTGCACGCAGTGCCAAGGGTCGCGACGGCGTTCTCGAAGCCCGCTTGGGCGAGCGCGACGACGTCCATGTAGCCCTCGACCACCAGCGCATACCCGCGCTGGCGGATCGCGCTGCGCGCCTCGAACAGGCCGTACAGCTCGCGGCCCTTGCTGAAGACCGGCGTCTCGGGCGAGTTGAGGTACTTCGGCTCGCCGCGGTCGAGGACACGCCCGCCGAAGCCGATCACCCCGCCCTGCACCGAGCGGATCGGGAACATGACGCGGTCGCGGAAGCGGTCGTAGCGCTTGCCGCCGCTGGGTGCGCCATCGTCGTCGTCGGCCCGGGGCTCGTCGGCGTGAGCGATGACCAAGCCGCTCTCCTCGAGCAGCGGGTCGTCATAGGCAGGAAAGACGCTCGCCAGCCCGCGCCAGGAATCGGTCGCGTAGCCCAGCCCGAAGCGGGCCGCGACCTCGCCGCTCAGGCCGCGGCCCTTCAGGTACGCAATCGCGCGATCGCTCGCTTTCAACTGGCGCCGGTAGCCTTCGGCCGCGCGGCCGAGGACGTCGCTCAGCGTCAGCTGCTTCTGCTTCTGGCGCGCCGCCTCCTCGCGCTCGCCGGGCTGGCTCGCGGTCTCGGGCACCGCGAGCCCGGCCTGCTGGGCGAGGTCGCGGACGGCATCGACGAACCCCATCCCGTGCTGCTCGATGAGGAAGCCGACGGCGTTGCCGTGAACGCCGCAGCCGAAGCAGTGGTAGGTCTGGCGCGACGGCGAGACGGTGAAGCTCGGCGACTTCTCGCCGTGGAACGGGCAGAGTCCCTTCCAGGTCGAGCCCGTCCGCTTCAGCT
>Ga0307415_100001422_pt1 | contig 11445 bp, 12 predicted proteins | sample DK1Cmetagenome_FD_204524 | JGI IMG/M metagenome (GOLD analysis project Ga0307415, IMG submission 204524) | Maize rhizosphere microbial communities from greenhouse at UC Davis, California, United States - DK15-C-2 | ecosystem: Host-associated > Plants > Roots > Rhizosphere > Soil | place: USA...
GGCATGAAGACCGCGCTCGATGACGTGGCGGTCGCGGGGCGGAACCGCTCGCGGATGTCCTGCAGGCAGTAGTTTGGCCGAACCCTTATAGGCGTAGTGTCCGGGCTTTCCACCATCGATAGAACCCCGGCGTCCTCGTACAAACCTGCGTAGACTGTCTCACCCCCAGGTGCGCAGTCGAATCCAACACGAAACTCAGCCTCGGCAAAACCCTCACCGCGTGGTAATTACGATTTTGCCGCGCAGGTGTCCTGCACCGAGGCGCCGGACCGCTTCGGCGGTCTCGCTCAGTTTGAAACGCTGATCGATGATCGGAGTGATTGTTCCACGCTCGACCAGCCCGGCCAGGAGCGCGAGTCCTTCCGGGTCGCTTTTCGCGACAAATGGGACCACCCGCCTGCGCCGAGTAACCGGCGAGAGGACCACGGCCTTGAGCAGCCGCCCGGCTGGCGCGATCCATCGCCCAGAAGGCCCTCCGATCGCGACGAGGATTCCGTCCGGTTCCATGACACGCCGGCATCGGCTGAAAGGCCGGTTTCCGCCGATGTCGAAGATGACGTCCCAACGATCGCGGCGGCTGGTGAAGTCTTCGGCGTCGTGATCGATGATCTCGTCGGCACCGAGGGAACGGACGAGCTCGATGCTCTCGGCGCGCGTAACGGCCGTGACGTGCGCGCCGAGCCACTTCGCGATCTGCACGGCGAATGTGCCCACTCCGCCTCCGGCACCATTGATGAGCACGCGCTGCGAGGCGCGCACCTGCGCACGGTCGCGCAATCCCTGCAGCGCCGTAAGCCCGGCGATGTTGAGCGTCGCTGCCTGCTCGAACGTGATGTCCGCTGGCTTTGGAGCCAGTCGCTTCTCCGTGGTTACGGCGAACTCGGCGAAGCTGCCGTCCGCGCCTCCGAGCACCTCGTCACCCGGCTTGAACCGCGTCACGTTCTTTCCAAATGCCGCCACGCGACCGGCCAGATCGACGCCGCGGATGCGGTACTTCGGTGCGCCGATGGCCTCGAGGATTCGAATGAAGATTGGCACGCCCCGCATCAGGTGCCAGTCGAGCGCATTCACCGACGCCGCATGCACCTCGACCAGCACTCCGTCATCACCGAAGGCCGGCATCTCGACTTCGCGGAGCTTCAGTACGTCCGGCGTGCCGTACCCCTCCTGCACGATCGCTTTCATGGGTGCCCCGCTGAGCGGAGGGTCAGTGCACCGGTCCTAACGGACCGCCCATCAGCTGCGGCGACTCCGCCGAGCGCACGATCCTATGTGGCCCTCCAAACTGATGCGCCCCACCCGCTTGCGCTTATGAGGCCGTTGCCGTACGAAATCTTGATTAGACGATCTGCCGCTGTTCGCAGACGAAATAGGCGCTCCGAGAGAGGTCAACGAAATTGGCTTCATCGGCCGTCGACGCGGCCCACTCTGTCGATTGCCGCGCAGCGATGATCGCCCTCAGATCATCGAACCAGAGCTCGGCCATACCGTCGAAATCCGGAGGTCGGCTGTTGGGGCGGCCAGCGCGTAGCTATGGACGAGCTGACGAAGGCCAGGGATGCGCGCCCCGATCGGTGCGTGAACCTCCGCCCAGTAACGGATGAACTCGTCCCGGGTGAGTCCCGGTTTGCGGCAGATACAATAGACGAGCTTCACCACGATCGGCCTCCGAACTCAACGCCTCCAGCCAGCAGTCCGCCGGACGGTTACTTGTTCAGCGGCACCCCAAATCCCAGGGCGAGCTGCACGTCATGCTGGGTGCTCTTCTCCTCCAGCGTTCCCGCTTCCACGAACGTCGTTCCATAGATGTAATCTTCCGCGGCAACATAGAAGCTCAGGAAGCCGCCCAGATTGAATCCCAGCGTTGCCCCGACGACGCCACCGACGTCCGTCTTGTCCTCCGCCGCTTCGTATGCGTCGCCACCTCGCTTCACCAGGCTGGCGCCTCCGTTGATGTTGAGCCATACGGGACTGGTGGTGGGGATGACGTACACGGTGGCCCGGGCGGTACCGAATAGCAGGTTCGCGTCGATCTTGGTCTCCTCGGTGTCGTTGAACGTGAAGCGGAGGCTGCTCGGCACATAGGCGACGGACGTCACCACGCCGAACCGGGGACCGAAATTGAGGCCGAGCCGTCCGCCCACGCTGAGGGCGATCTCCTGCTTGAACTCCTCGCCGTTCGCGGCCTTCACCAGCTCACTCGTGGGGATGTAGACTCCGATGGTAGGTGACAGCGTAAGGCGCTGGGCGAGTGCTGGCGTTGCGGATGCGAGAAGCAGCCCTATGGCACACGCATGGGTCCGAAGGCTTCGGCGGTTCACTGAGTGGTCCTTTCCACGTGTTGAGGTGTGTGATCGGCCGTCCCGGCGCCAGCTCCACGGAAAGACTGTCGCGGACTATACTCTACCTGTCTCGCTCGGGACATCAAGCTCAGAGATCAGATCGTCATAGCTGGGCTCCGTTGCCAGCGGCGGAGCAGCAAACCCCTCCGGGCGCTGTAGTGCGCTGCGAGCCTGGAGATGTGGCACAGAGGCGGACGCGCACTAACGCGCCCTCCAGGGTAGCCGCTCCACCGCTGGCTTCTCTAACCACAAGGGGAGTGGCGGGCCGGCTGGCTGGCCCAAGCGTTCACGGCCAAGGAGCAGCATGGCAGCGACCAGGAGTGGCTGAGGGTCAAGGTGTTAGCCGCTCCGGGGGAATAGCACGCGTCATCTCGACCATCGTCGGGCGGAACCCGGCGCTGGCAAACAAGCGCTGCGCCGCCTCGTTGAGCGCAGCGGTCCAGAGCACAACCTGGGGTGCGCCCCGGGCTGCGAGCGCCTCCAGCGTAGCCTCGAGGAGTTTCCGACCAACGCCATTCCGGCGCTCAGCCGGATCGACCACGATGTCGTGCACCACGCCTGCAGGCCCGCGTAGCGACATGTAATCGGGCCCCTCCAACTCAGAATAGCTGTAGCCGAGTACGTCGCCCTTCCGTTCCGCCGCGAGGATGTTCACCTGCGGGTTCGCGAGCTGCGAACCGAGCCACGAGGCGTAGCCCTGCTCGGTCCGCGGGCCCGCCGCGATGAAGCGCGCCGAATCCAGCTCGTGGTGCGTTCGAACCAGGAGGGCGCCAAGCCGGCCCAGCGCCCGGAGGTCCGCGGTGGTGGCGGGGCGGACGGCGACCAGCGTGTCGGCAGTCGAGATGTTTCAACTCTCGCTTTCTTGCGTGGCCTTGAGAGAGGCCATGTCTATCGAGAAGCGATACTTCACGTCCGACCTGAGCATCCGCTCGTAAGCCTCGTTGATCTGTTGGATCGGGATCACCTCGACATCGGCGGTGATGTTATGCTGGCCGCAGAAGTCGAGCATCTCCTGCGTCTCGGCGATGCCGCCGATGGGAGAGCCGGAGAAGCTGCGGCGGCCGAAGATAAGGCTGAAGACCGCGACGGGAAGCGGCTTCTCGGGCGCACCGACCATGGTGATGTTCCCGTCGCGGGCGAGCAGGTTGATATAGAGATTGATGTCGTGTTCCGCGGCAACGGCGTCGAGGATGAAGTCGAAGCTGCCGGCATGCTGCTTCATCTCGTCGATGTTGCGCGAGAGCACCACCTCGTGGGCGCCAAGCCGCAGCGCGTCTTCTCTCTTGCTTGGGGACGTGGTGAAGACGACGACGTGGGCTCCGAACGCGCGGGCAAACTTCACGCCCATGTGGCCCAGGCCGCCGAGACCGACGATGCCGACTTTCTTGCCCTTCGTAACGCCCCAGTGACGCAGCGGCGAGTACGTGGTGATGCCGGCGCAGAGCAGGGGAGCGGCGGCGGCTGGATCGAGGTTGGACGGGATGCGCAGGACGAAGCGCTGATCTACGACGATGCTATCGGAGTAGCCGCCATATGTGACCGGAGCAGTGCCGTGCTTGTCTGGGGAACCGTACGTCAGAACCTGGTTGGGGCAGAACTGCTCCAGTCCGGCCTGGCAGTTGGGGCAGGTGCCGTCCGAGTGCACGAGACACCCGACGCCGACCAGGTCGCCTGCTCTGAACCTGGTGACTTCCGAGCCGACGTTACTGACCCGGCCGACGATCTCGTGGCCCGGCACGCAGGGATAGACCGTGGGCATCACGTCGTGCCACTCGTCGCGCGCGTAGTGAAGATCAGAGTGGCAGATGCCGCAGAACAGGATCTCGATCTGCACGTCCTGGTCGGTGGGTTCACGACGAGGAATGGTGGTAGCGGCCAACGGGGATTTCGCACTATCGGCCGAGTAGGCCTTCGCGTCGTAGGACGCCCGCTGCTCATAGCCGACGGGGGATTCCAGATTCCTCTGTTCCATTGTGCTCTTGGGCATTTCTCCTCCAGATGGCGTTCTGACCGACCGCCGAGTGAATGTGTCTCGCCGACTGCCGCGCTGCGTACGCCTGTTACCGCTGCTCCTCCGAGCAAGGCGGCGCCGCGCTCGGAGGTCCCGTGCGCGGCGCCGTCTTCATCAGTCCAAGCCTTCCGATTTCCGGCGGCCCGGGGCCGGTCGCAACGTAGACAGTGGATTAGGCCGGAGATGTGCCTCGCGTCACACGTCAGCACGCCAAACCGCGTGAGCTTAATGAGCTGTGCGGGTATTCGAAGTCTGACCTGGCGTACCGAGCTCGCGTACAGCTCGAGCCGCTCGGAGGGTAGCGAGATTTACCAGGACCATGCCAGCGCACTCACATAACCTCGCTCGGCTGCCGCGCCGACGACGCGCACGGCCGTGCCGCCGGCCGGCGGGATCATGTAAACGCCCCCTTGTGAGCCGTAGCGGACAAAGGCGAGGTAGGTGCCGCCGGGGGTCCACACCGGAGACGAGCCCGGCGTGACCTGAAATGGGTCGCTCCCATCGGCGGTCACCGTCCAGATTTCCTCCACCGGTGGATCCCCTCCGAAGCGAACTAGCGCGATCCGCAGCCCGTCGGGCGAGTAAGCGGGCTGCCAGATATCTTCGCCTTCCTCGACATGGAGTAACTGTGTGAGATTGCCGTCGGAGAGAGTGAGCTTATTCAGGCCGTCCCTCGAAGGTCCCGTGTAGACCAGCACGGTCCCGTCGGGTGACCATGACAGGTAACTCCCGGCGTCCCACCACTGCATGTGGTGCATCGGGCGTCCATCAACGTAGATGCCTGTGGCCGGGGCGTCGCTCCAGCCGGCGAAGTAGGCGAGCCGCCCACCTGCACTGTAGGCAGGGTGGCCCTCCGGCCCCAGTCCGTCAAAGATGACTCGTTCTTCGGTGCCAAAGAGATTCATAGAATGCATTATCAGGATGTCGCGGTTCTCTCCGTTGGGGCCTGGCTCCTGGGGGCGATAGATATTGACGACGATACGGGAGTTATCAGGTGCCCAGGTAAGCCCTTGGACGTACACGTTCTCGCCCTCGTAGATTATCCGGTCCTCAGAGTCGGCCACGTTGATGACGTGGACCTCGGACTTGGTGTACGCCCGGCCCGACGTGGTGACCACCCCACTGATCACGATGGCAACGCTCCCCGTGAGATCCGCCGGGAAAGGACCGATCGGCCTGTTTACCGGACCGCTCGGGCCAGTGCTGTCGCTGCAGGCGAACGCCACGAATAAGGTGAGTAGCACCGGCAGAGCGCCGCCGGTCCAGCGTGGGGGCCGGTACCGTAGAGTGAGCGGGATGCGCACGAACATCTCCTCTCCGGCCGACGGGGTGGGAAGGATGCCTGGGCGAGGCGATGCTACCGTTGCCTGCTAATATCAGGAATCACCCACAAACCAGATGTGAACTGCGCGTGAAAAACCCTTTACCACCTTCCTTTGTTTTCCCGTGTCATAATCGGAACCCCGCCGAGTAACATCCGGCGGCGCTTTCTAGTTATCCGGTGGTGCCATCGCGGATCGCTCATGAGGGCGGAAGGCGCCCCCGGAGTTGACCTACCGCTTCGAGCGATTCGAGCCTTAACGTACGGTCCTCACCCTCGCCGCTGGCGGCGCAACGCGGCATCCACGCTGAACGGGCCCGCGCCGGTGGCGAACAGATACAGGAAGATGAAGCAGAACAGGACGGGGCTCTCGCCACCGTTCAGTATCGGCCAGAACGAACGTGGCGCATGCGCCTGGAAGTAGGCTACGGCCATTTCGCCGGCGAGCAGAAACGCCACGGGCCGGGTGAAGAGCCCGAGCACGATGAGCGCTCCGCCGAACACCTCCAGCACACCTGCGAACCACATCTGCGAGAACGCCTCGGGGGGACCGGTCCAGGTCCGTTCCGGGCTCAGCAGCAGGCCGAAGAGTTTCTGGACGCCGTGCTGTATGAAGAGGGCGCCGGTGAACACGCGCAGCAGCGTGTGCGTCGCCCCGGGAAGCCAGGCGGGTAACCGTGTGTCGCGAATGAGCTCAGTCAACGATCGTGCTCCTCTGCTCGGGTGCGGGGCGCAATGACGCCCGAAGACATCGGCAAAGGATGATGTCACCCTCCGACTGAGCGGTGTCTGCCATCACTCGGGGGGTTTACACCTTTGATGATCAGCCAGAGCGCCAGCACCACCTCGAAGAGCAACATCGGGAGCCACATGTACGTGGTGACCGGGCCCTCGAGCAATCCGGCTAGCACCAGAGGGCAACACACCACGAGAAGGATAGACCCAGCAACGCCGAGCCACGCGAGTGGCACGGGAACCATCCGCCCTCGGAGAAGAAGCCACGAAAAGAAGGTGCTGCCCAGGGCGAAGAAGGTGGCGCTCGCACCCATGACTTGACCCATCTTCAGGAAGAACGCGCCGAGCGCTGAGGCTCCGCTTCCGGCGAGCGCAGGAGCGTCGGTTGCCGTCGCGAGCCACAGAAGGCCAAGCGTCCCTGAGACGTCCATCCCGGCGATCCCTTCGGCGACGCGGCAGGTCATGCCCAGCAACGCGAGATCACGATCCTGCTCCCGCGTGATCGCATAGAGCGTTACGCCGAGCACCAGGGCGGAAAGGTTCATGACCAGGGTGAGCAGGATTGTCAGCCGCACGTCCGTCACGTGCTGGGCGATGGTTGCGAGCTGCGCGGCAACCCCAGTGCCGGTGGTTGCGCGCGCCGTCAGGACCATGCTGGTGATGCCAACCGCGATGTAGATGAGGAAGGTGAATCCGGCGATTCTTGCATTCGTCGCACGAGTCATGTGTGCTCCGTAGCGGGGACGCCACGTATACGCACCATGGATAGTGAAGTTTCAAAGTCGCTGCAAACTGCAGGAAGGCCTATTGAAATGAGAAGCCCCGCGGAGGTGAGATCTGGCGGGGCCTCTAATCATCCGGCACTGCGAGCGGCTTCAGTCGCGCAGGAAATGACAGCTGTATCCGCCGGGGTTCTTGCGCAGATAATCCTGGTGGTACGTCTCCGCGCTATACCAGGTAGACGCCGGCTCGATGGATGTGGTGATCGGCTTCTTCCATTTGCCGGACGCCTCCACCCGCGTCTTGACCCGCTCCGCCGTCGCCTTCTGCTCCGGCGTTTGAGGGAAGATGGCCGACCGGTACTGTGTCCCGACGTCGTTCCCCTGGCGATTCAGCGTGGTCGGGTCGTGCAGCTTGAAGAACCACTGCTCCAACAGGTCTTCATAGCTGAGCACTGAGGGATCAAACGTCACCCGGATCGCCTCCGCGTGGCCGGACCGGCTGCCGTGCGTGTCCTCGTAGGTGGGGTTCTCTACCCAGCCACCGGTATATCCAACATCCGTATCGAGGACGCCGGGCACGCCGCGCAGGATCTCTTCGACGCCCCAGAAGCATCCCCCGGCCAGCACGGCTATCTCGGTCTTCCTGTGCGTATCGGTTCCTTGAGGTGCTTGGACTCCCGCTGTGGATCCCGGTCTCATGACTTCTGCCTCAGAAATGATGGTCCATGGGTGAGATGGGCTCACCTTCAGCCATGCTGTCCTAATGTACTCGCACAACACCGGTCCGGCGGATTGGGTTCCTCAGCGGTACCCCCTCACATCCGCCGGTTTGCCGGCCTCCTGCACTTCCGTGAGGTAGCGCCAGCAGTCCGGCTGCGATCCATCGAGGTCGGTAAAACCGTAGACCTTGGCCAGCCCTCCGCTCGAGATCGACTCTCCATTCCAGCGGGCTCGATCCGGGTCCGCCGCGAGTGCCGCGACTGCGCGTCCCACGAAGTGGGGGGTTTCCGAGATCGCGAAGTGGGGCGTTTTAGCGATCGCGTCGCGCCAGTTCTCCTCCGTGACGCTGTAATGCTCGAGCATCATCTCGGAGCGCATCCAGCCCGGCGTGATCGAGACGGCCGTCGCGCCGTGCGGCGCAAGGTCCTTGGCGTGCGCCCAGGCCATGCGCGTGGCGGCGACCTTGGCCAGATCGTAGAAAACCGAGAGCCGGTAGTGGTCGGCGTTGTACTCGGCCGTCCCATCGGTCACCTCGACCAGAAGACCGCCGGGCTGCGCGATCATCAGCGGCAAGGCGTAGTGCGCCGTGATCAGATGCGTGTCAATCGCCAGCCGCAACAAGCGCAAGCCATTCTCGAGATTGTGCTCCCAGACGGCCTTGTTCCACTCGAACAGCTTCTCCCCGCCCCAGATGTCGTTCACCAGAATGTCCAGCCTGCCGCTCTCCTTGCGAATCCGGGCGACCAGCGCCTCGACCTCAGCGGGCACGAGGTGATCAACCCGGACGGCCAGGCCTTTCCCACCCGCAGCGGTCACCAGCTCCGCCGTCTCCTCGATCGTCTCTGCGCGGGCATACTCCGACGGACGTCCCCGGCTGGATCGGCCAGTGACATAAACGGTCGCGCCGGCCGCGCCCAGCTCGACGGCAATTCCGCGTCCCGCTCCCCTGGTACCCCCGGCTACCAGAGCCACTCTTCCGGTTAGTGCTGACATCTCTCCATCCTTAAATCTTCCGGCCTTGACCCGCGTACCTGGTGCGCCTGGCGGTAGCGGCAGGGCTTCGCTGGCAATATGGTCCCATCCAGTGCAGCTTGAGACCGGAGCTCATGCTAAAGATCGAGTCAGCTCGCTTTTGAGGGTATATGTCTGACGACTTGATGGATCTGTTCCTTTCGACGACAGAGGATTACGGGGTGATCTTCCTCGACCCCGACGGCCGCATCCGCCGCTGGAGCAACGGCGCGGAAAAACTGTTCGGGTACAAGGCGGACGAGGTGGAAGGTACTCCGGCTCATGAGATCTTCGTTCCGCCTGACAGACATGCCGGTGTCCCCGAGGTAGAGCTTCAGACCGCCAGAGAGCAGGGTCGTGCGGAAGATGAGCGCTGGCACCTGCGAAAAGACGGAACCCGGTTCTGGGCCTCCGGCGTCATGATCGCGCTTCGGAAAGACGGCAAGCTGCACGGCTACGCTAAGGTCGTTCGCGACTTTACGGATCGGAGGCAGCTCGAGGACGCTGTGCGTCAGACGCAGAAGCTGGAAAGCGTGGGGGTTCTGGCTGCGGGCGTTGCGCACGACTTCAACAATGTTCTCACCGCAATCCTGGGCAACGTCTCACTGGTGCGCCGCCGGCTCGCATCCGCGAATGTCGATGGCCAGGTCGACACCCTCCTGGCCGCGGCCGAGCGTGCAGGTAACCGCGCCGCTGATCTGGTGAAGCAGTTGCTCAACTATGCCGGCAAGGGACGCCGTGAAATGCGGCCGGTTGACATTGGTCAGGTGATGAAGGATGCCCTGGCAATCGTGCAGGCATCGGTGTCGAAGAAGATCACAATCACCCGAGATATACCCACGAATTCTCCGATACTGGAGGGAGACGTAGGCCAGATACAGCAGCTAATACTTAATCTGGTCCTCAACGGGGCTGAGGCGATCGGTGAAAACCACGGAGAGGTATCGATCAGGGTCCGCGTCCGTGACGTAGCAGAGGCTGAAATCGCCAAGAGGTACGCGCCGTTTCCCATGCCGCCGGGTGCCTATACCGAAATAGAGGTATCCGACAACGGGATCGGCATGGACGAGCGCACCCTGCAGCAAATTTTCGATCCATTCTTTACGACGAAGTTCATGGGGCGAGGTTTGGGCCTGGCTGCGGCACTCGGGATCGTTCGGAGCCATGGGGGTGGCATCGCAGTGGAAAGCCACCGCGGGAAGGGGACCACCTTTACGGTTCTACTGCCCGCAGAGCAGGAAACAGCGTCGGAAAATCTCTTGAGCCTGGCCGAAGCCATCACTGAAACAGCCCGGGGTGAAGGCCTGGTACTCGTTGTAGACGACGAGGTGGCAATCCGAAGCATGATTCAGCACGCTCTTGAAGATCTGGGCTACACTGTGGTCACGGCGGAGCATGGAGCGCAAGCCATCGAGCTTTTCGAGAACATTCCCGATGAGGTGAAGCTGGTTCTGCTCGACATTAACATGCCGGTGCTAGACGGTGGGGAGACGGCCGTCGCTCTACGGCAGCGGAAGCCGGACATTCCGATTCTGGTGATGAGCGGGATCGCGGACGAGGATGCGCTGCGGCGCTTCGAGACGATGCGCATCTCGGGTTTCATCCCGAAGCCGTTTGCCCCCGATCAGCTGGCGCAGGCCATTGCGATCGCCCGGCAGGGAACGAGATCGTGGGCCGGAAAGGAGCGCCGGGGTAGTCAACAACCAAAGGCGGTAACTCCTGACCGGCGATCTATCTCCGCGCAGCCTCGCACTCAGGAAAGTATCAGCGAATAGCAGCAATCTCCCAGGTTAGCGCGAGTCCGGCAGTCCTGCTCCGGCACAAAAGAACGCAGTGCCTTCGCAGAACCCACCGGACTCGCTGACGAAGCTACGTCATCAAGTCCCTAAACTGCCGAGCTGGAGCTTGGTCGCGGCGGTGCGGAGACCTCGCCGCAGGACTGCGTTCTTTTGTCCGAGGCGAGGCTCCGTGCCGCCGCAACACTGGGAGTCGGTTGCGGATCTCGTGCTTGCGCGAGTCCAGACGGTCCCTCTTTGCTAGCGGCGGGGCGCGACCTTCCACAGCTGCCCGTTCTCCTGGTCGGTCACGATGTACAGTGCACCGTCCGGGCCCTGCCGCACGTCGCGCACCCGCTGCTTCCGGTCGGTCAGCAGATGCTCTTCGCCTGTTACCCTGTCGTTCTCGAGCGTGAGGCGTACCAACGCCATGGCGCCCATGCCTCCGATGAAGAGACTTCCTTTCCAGGTGGGAAATGCATCACCGGTGTAGAACTGTGCTCCTGAGGGGGCGATGACCGGATCCCAGTAGTACACCGGCTGCTCAAAGCCTTCCCGTGCCGTGACCGACCCCTTGAACGCTTGCCCGGAGTATTCCTCTCCATATGCGACCACCGGCCAGCCGTAGTTCCTGCCCTTCTGCACCAGGTTCAGCTCGTCGCCCCCACGTGCGCCATGCTCCACGTCCCACAGGCGTCCCTGGGGATCGAAAGTCGCGCCCTGCACGTTTCGATGTCCCAGCGACCAGATCTCGGGTCTCGCGTCGCCCTTTCCGACGAACGGATTGTCCTTCGGGGCCGCGCCGTCA
>Ga0307415_100001424_pt1 | contig 11436 bp, 9 predicted proteins | sample DK1Cmetagenome_FD_204524 | JGI IMG/M metagenome (GOLD analysis project Ga0307415, IMG submission 204524) | Maize rhizosphere microbial communities from greenhouse at UC Davis, California, United States - DK15-C-2 | ecosystem: Host-associated > Plants > Roots > Rhizosphere > Soil | place: USA...
CGGGCTCGTCACCCGGTACGAGTCGAAGCTCCGGCTCGGGGACGTCGAACGCCTCGCACATCGGGGTGAGCAGCGCCCGCACCTCGGGCCCTGGCATCCCGGCACCGTCCGCCGGCCCGGCGTCCGGGATGTGGGACGGCGCCACCATCGACCCGAGGTCGATCAGGGAGTCGAGGCGGTACCGGGCCGCCTCGTCGAAGGGGTGCAGCACGCCATCTGCCGAGAACACCGCCACGGTCACCCACCCACCACCCGCACGTCCGATCGCCGCGACGCTAGTTGTAACGGATGGACCCCTCGGTCGGCTCCGGGACACGCCTCCGGCGCCGGCGGTTGCCCGCTATGTCCCGAGTCGAATCGGCCAATGGTAAGAATCTTGTCATAGGTGTTTTCCCTTGAGGTGACCCCGTGATCTTCATCGAGGCCATGACGCGTCGGCCTGCGTGACAGACTCGACTCGACCCGCTGATCAGGCGGGGAGTACCGGATGGAGACAGAACCCGTGGCCGGAGTACGCAATCTCACCCAGTCGGAGGCGGCGGAACGGGCCCGCCTGCTGGATGTGACGGGATACGACATCGTCCTCGACTTCACCGACGGCACGGGCGGCCCGGGCGAGCAGTCGTTCCGGTCGGTCACCGAGATCCGGTTCCTGTGCGCGGAGCCGGGCGCATCGACGTTCATCGAGGCGGCCGCCGACCGCATCCGCTCCGCCCGGCTCAACGGCGCCGAGGTCGACACGTCCGGCTGGTCGGCCGAGAAGGGCCTGATCCTGACCGGCCTCGAGGCGGACAACGTCCTGGTCGTCGACGCCGACTTCCCGTACTCCTCGTCGGGTCAGGGTCTGCACCGCAGCCTCGACCCGGTCGACAAGGAGGTCTACCTCTACAGCCAGTTCGAGACCGCCGACGCGCAGCGCGTCTTCGCCTGCTTCGACCAGCCCGATCTGAAGAGCGTTTTCGCGTGGCACGTCACCGTGCCGGCCCACTGGAAGGCGGTGTCGAACTCTCCGATCGAGCGCGTCGAGCGGGCCTCCGCCGTCGAAGACGGCCAACACGGCAGCGCCGGGGCCAAGGTCGTCCACTTCGTCCGGTCGGCCCGCATGAGCACCTACGTCACCGCGATCTGCGCCGGTCCGTACCACGAGGTCCGCGACACCCACGACGGCATCGACCTCGGTCTTTTCGTGCGCGACTCGATGAAGCAGTACCTCGACGCCGACGACCTGTTCCTGGTCACGAAGCAGGGCTTCGACTTCTTCCACGAGCAGTTCGCTGTGCGGTACCCGCTGCCCAAGTACGACCAGCTGTGGGTGCCGGACTTCAATGCCGGCGCGATGGAGAATTTCGGCTGTATCACCCACGCCGAGGCGCATTACATCTTCCGCTCCCAGGTGACCAATTTCGAGTACGAGCAACGCGCCAACACCATCCTGCACGAGATGGCGCACATGTGGTTCGGCGACCTGGTCACCATGCGGTGGTGGGACGATCTGTGGCTCAACGAGTCCTTCGCCGAATGGGCCTCCCACTGGTGCAACAGCCAGGCCACCCGTTTCCGCGACGCGTGGACCACGTTCCTGTCCGTCCGCAAGAGCTGGGGGTACCGCCAGGACCAGCTCTCCTCGACCCACCCGGTGTACTGCGAGATGCCCGACGTCGATGCCGTCGAGGTGAACTTCGACGGCATCACGTACGCCAAGGGCGCGTCGGTCGTCAAGCAGCTCGTCGCGTACGTGGGCACGGAGACCTTCGTCGCCGGCCTGCGGTCATACTTCAACGCGCATGCCTGGGGCAACGCCACGTTCGACGATCTGCTCTCCGCGCTGGAGGAGGCCTCGGGCCGGCCGCTGCGGGGCTTCGCCGACCAGTGGCTGCTGACCGCTCAGGTCAACACGTTGCGGCCGGCCGTCACGATCGCCGACGACGGCACCTACGCGGAGGTCGCGGTACGCCAGGACGCGCCCGCCGGGTACCCGACGCTGCGCACGCATCGGCTGGCCGTCGGGCTCTACGACCTGGCGGGTGAGCGCCTCGTGCGCCGCCGCCGGCTCGAGCTTGACGTGAGCGGGCCCCTGACGCCGGTGCCGGCCCTGGTCGGCGAACCGGCGGCCGATGTGCTCCTGCTCAACGACGACGACCTCACGTACGCGAAGATCCGCATGGACGACCGGTCGATGGCCGCCGTGGTACGGCACATTCCCGGCCTGGAGTCCTCGCTGTCGCGGGCCCTGTGCTGGGCCGCCGCCTGGGACATGGTCCGCGACGCCGAACTGGCCGCGCGCGACTACGTGGCGCTGGCCGGCGCCGGCCTGCCCGGCGAGACCGACATCAATCTGGTCACCGCGACGCACCGGCAGGCGCACTCGGCCGCGGTGCTCTACGCCGACCCGTCGTGGCAGATGACCGGCCTGGCCCGGCTGGCCGACGGCGCCAAGGCCTGCCTCGCCGCGGCCGAGCCGGGCAGCGGCTTCCAGCTCGCCTGGGCCCGCGCGCTCGCCGCCACCGCGAGCCGTCCGGAGGACCTCGGGATCCTGCGGGGCTGGCTGGAAGGCCGCGACATCCCCGACGGCCTCACCATCGACACGGAACTGCGCTGGTCGCTGCTGTCGGCGCTCGTGGCCGCCGGCGACGCCGGGCCCGCCGAGATCGAGGCGGAGCTGGACCGCGACCGCACCGCCAGTGGTGAGCGGGCGGCCGCCCAGGCCCGTTCCCTGGTACCCACGCCGGAGTCGAAGGCCGAGACCTGGCGCCGTCTCACCAGCGACGAGAAGCTGCCGAACTGGTTGCAGCGCTCGCTCCTGCTCGGCTTCCACCACCCGCGGCACACGGCGCTCACCGAGCCCTACGTGGCGCGGTACTTCGATGTCGTCGCCGAGATCTGGGCCACCCGCGACAGCGAGCCGGCTCAGGAGTTCGTGATCTTCGCCTATCCGACGTACCACGTGAGCCAGGCGACCGTCGACGCCACGGACGCCTGGTTGGCCGTCGAGGGGCACCCGGCCCCGCTGCGCCGGCTGGTCGCGGAGGGCCGCGATTCCGTCGCCCGGGCTCTCAGGGCCCGCGCCAAGGATGCCGAGTCCGTCTCCTAACTCGCCGATCATGGACTTAGGTCCATGATCGGCGCCATGTGACGTCCCCGACTCCATGATCGCGGACGGACGCGGCCGTGTCGGAACGGCGATCGGCCGCACGGATCGGCGTCGCTGATCGCTATGGGCTTCGGCCCGCGTCTAGGCTTTCAGTCTGGTGGCCCTGACCGGAGGAGGGACCGTGGCCCAACCAGCCGAGAATCCACGGCCGTCGTCCGAGCTCCAACCCTCGCGCGATGTCTGGACGGTTGACGATCTGCTCGAGCTGCCGGACGGCAACAAGTACGAGATCCTCGACGGAGGCCTCTTCGTGTCCCCGATGGCCGACCCCTGGCACCACTGGATCGCCGACGAAATCGCGTTTTTGCTCAAGGCGGCGGCTCCGCAAGGGTGGCGCGCCATCCGCGAGATCGGCGTGGCCGTTGCGAACGGGTACCTGGGACCCGACGTGGCCGTGCTCCGGCCCGGGGCGCCCATGGACACCCTGGCCAGCGATCCGTCGCTGGTGGCCCTCGTCGTCGAGGTCGAGTCGAAGAACTCGCGCCGGTACGACCGTTTCGTCAAGCCGCCGCTCTACGCCGAGGCCGGTGTCGAGTCGTACTGGCGGGTGGAGCGCACCGCGGACGGCCCCATCGTCCATCTGCACCAGAACGGGCCCGGTGGGTTCGTGCTGGAGCACACCGTCAAGACGGACGAGAGGCACGTCGAGACGATCCCGTTCGAGGTGGTGCTCGAACCGGCGACCTGGATGCGGTGATCGCGGCCGGACGTCAGCTGCGGCCGGCGTGATCGGCCAGCTGGGCGATGCCGGCCACGATGCCGCCGCCGAGGTCGCCGCCGGCGAACGCCGCCGCCATCGACAGCGCGGCCAGCTTGCTGTCCCGGTCGAGAATGCGTCGGCGGGCGGCCGATCCGGTGACGATCTCGAGGAGTCGCTGGTTGGGCGAGACGGCGACCAGGACGCCCTGGTCGGGGTCGGCCAGCTGGCCGTGCAGGCGCTCGGCGTGCTCGCGCGACGGCTCCTCAAGGTCTCCGATGTAGACGCTGAACGTCAGCCCGGTCGACAGGTCGGCCAGACGCAGCGCCTCGTCGACCCGGCGCAACGCGCGCCGCGACAGCGGGCCCTCGAGCACCTCCGGGTACCACGTGGTGTGCTCCGGCTGCTCGGTGTCGACGACGGCCGCGTCGCCGGTGGCCGCGCCCTCGACGACGGTGTGCCCGGCGTCGACCGGCGGGTCGGACCTGGTCAGCTCACCAGCGGTCACTGGCGCCTCCGGTCTCCTTGGCGCGGGCCGGTCGGGCCGACGGCAGCCGGCGCGCGGGAACCAGCTCGCGCGACGCGCTCGCGCTCCTGATCTGGCGATCCGGGGCGGCCAGGAACCACACCGGACGGAACTCGAACGGCCGGCCCGGCCGGTACCGCTTGGAGATCTGCCGGTTGCCGGAGTAGACCAGCGCCGTGATCACGAGGCCCACGCCGACCGCCGTGGCGATGGCGATCAGCAACATGTATTCGAAGGTCAACGCCGCCCCCTGATGTCGGCCGTACCCATTCACGGTATCTGGTGGGCGCTGCCCCGTACCGCGGCGGGGGCCCGGATACGGTACGGACGTGACGGCAGACCGGGCGGCCGCGGTGGCCCTGGACGAGGCGGACCCGCTGCGCCGCTTCCGTGAGCGCTTCGTCATCACCGACGACGATCTGGTGTACCTCGACGGCAACTCCCTCGGACGGCTGCCCATCGCCGGCCGCCGCCGCCTGCGCCGCCTCATCGAGCGCGAGTGGGGCGGCGACCTGATCCGGGGGTGGGACTCGTGGATCGGGTTGGCCCGCGAGGCCGGCGACATGCTGGCCACCGGCGTACTCGAGGCGGAACCCGGCGAGGTGGTCGTGGCCGACTCCACGTCGGTCAACCTGTTCAAGCTGGCCGCCGCGGCCCTGGACGCCCGGCCCGACCGGACCGTGATCCTGACCGACGACGACAACTTCCCGACCGACCAGTACGTCCTGGCGGGATTGGCCGCGGCCCGGGGACTCCGGCTGCGACTGGTCAAGTCCGATCTGGACGGCGGCGTCCCGGCGGAGGCGGTCGAGGCCGCCCTCGGCCCGGACACCGCGCTGGTGTCGCTGTCGCACGTGGCGTACCGCTCCGGCGCGATCGCCGACATGCACCGGATCACCCGGGCCGCCCACGCCGCCGGCGCGCTCACGCTCTGGGACCTGTCGCACTCCGCCGGCTCGGTGCCGGTACCGCTGCGCTCGGCCGGCGTCGACCTGGCCGTCGGATGCACGTACAAGCACCTCAACGCGGGTCCGGGCGCGCCGGCGTTCCTCTACGTCCGGGCCGGCCTGCAGGGCGGGCTGCGCCAGCCGATCTGGGGCTGGTTCGGCCAACGCGACCAGTTCGCGATGGACTCCACCTACGACCCGGTCGACGGCATCGAGCGCTTCCTCGTCGGCACGCCGGGCGTCCTCGGCCTCACCGCGGTGCTCGAGGGCGCCCGGCTGTCGGCCGAGGCCGGGATCGACGCGATCGCCGCCAAGGCCCGCAGCCTCACCTCGTACGCGGTCGAGCTGGTCGACGGATGGCTCGCCCCCCTCGGGTTCGACCTCGCCTCGCCCCGCGACCCGGACCGACGGGGGGCGCACATCGCGCTGCACCACGCCCGCGCGTGGCAGGTCGTCCAGGCCCTCAAGGACGCCAACGTCATCCCGGACTTCCGCACCCCGGACCGCATCCGGCTCGGCTTCGCCCCGCTGTACACCCGGCACGTCGACGTGTACGAGGGGCTGGCCCGGCTGCACGCCATCGTGACCGCGGGCACGCACCTCGGATACCCCGAGGCCCGTACCCGCGTCACCTAGCGCGTTGCCTCCGGTTCAGCCCAGGGCCAGGACGGCGACCGCGAGGGTGCAGATCCCGATGCCCATTCGTTGTCCGGTGCCGATCCGCTCTCCGAGCACGCCGGCCGCGAGCAGCACGGTGACGGCCGGGTAGAGGGAGGCCAGTACTCCGGCGATGCCGAGACTGGTCGCACCGGTGGCGACCACGAATGCCAGGGTGCCCGAGGCGCCGAGCACGCCGGAGACGCTGCCCCATCCGAGCACGCCGCGGCCGGGACGCCATGGCTGTCGGAGGCTGGTGGCGGTGACGATGGTCAGGATCGCACCGATCAGTTGGTTGGCGGCAAGCGGCAGCAGGCCGGCGTCGGCGGAGATCTGGCCGAGTGCGATGAACAGGATCCCGAAGCCCGCGCCCGCGATGGCGCCGTCGACGAGCGGTCCCCGGGTACGCGCCGGTCGATCCGACGTGGTCTCGCGGGAGACCAACCAGATCCCCGGAAGTGCGGCGAGCACGCCGATCCAGGCCAGCCAACTGGGCCGCTCCCCGAGGGCGACGCCCACCAGCACGGGAAGGACCGCGGCGCCGACCGCCGAGATCGGCGCCACCAGGCCCATCCGCCCGCGGGCCAGGCCGCGGAACAGGAAGATGCTCCCGGTCGCCGAGCCGACTCCGGCCAGGAGCGCCCAGGCGAAGTCCGCCGTGGCCGGGCGGCCCGGCAGCGTCAGGCCGGCCACGAGCATGACGAGCGCGCCGGCGGCCTGCCCGACCAGAACGACCTGCCATGAGGAGTACCGACGCGAGCCGACGCCGCCGATGAAGTCCGCGGCGCCGTACGCCAGCGCCGCCGAGAGTGCCAGGAGGATTCCGATGTTCATGATATCGAGCCTGGCCCTCATGCGGTCCAGGCTGAAGGTCCACTCGTGGACCGGCTGAGTGGACCATTTGGTGTACTGGTGGCATGAGAGTGGATTGGGCGCGCGGCGGCCCGGACCTCATGATGGCGCTGGACCGCGGCGCTGGGCCGCTCGGCACTCAGATCCAGGACCAGTTGCGGGCGGCGATCCGCGATCGACGGCTCGGTGCCGGAGAGCGCTTGCCGTCGACTCGACGCCTGGCCGAGCTGCTCGGCGTCTCACGCGGCACTGTCGTCGATGTCTACGAGCAGTTGCTGGCCGAGGGGTACGTCGAGTCGACGGTCGGCTCCGGGACGCGCGTGGCCACGATGCCGGCCGGCGGGCCGGCCCGTCCGGCGCCCGGCGCCGTCACGGCCCCGGCCTCGTCGTCGCCGTCCCGACCGGTCGAGGCCGATTTCGAGTACGGCATCCCCGACCTCGGCTCGGTGCCGTTGACCGACTGGAGTCGGGCGGTGTCGGAGGCGACGCGGACCCTTCCGACCGCCGAGCTGGGTGACGAGGACCCGGCCGGTTCGCGGCACCTGAGAGAGGTCGTCACCGCCTACCACCGTCGCGTTCGGTCGGGCAGCGCGGTCGCCGAGGACGCCGTCGTCGTTTCGGGTTTCCGGCAGGGACTGGCCTTCGCCCTCGCGACGCTGGCCCGGCACGGCATCCGGCGCATCGCGCTGGAGGATCCCGGCCCCCGCGAGCACGACGTCATCGCCCGCCGCGCGGGCCTGGACGCCGTGCCGGTGCCCGTCGACGATCACGGCCTCGACGTGGGCCGCCTGCGCGAGACCGGGGCACGGGCGGTGCTGCTGACACCGGCCCATCAGTGCCCGACCGGTGTCGCGCTCGGCCCGTCGCGGCGACGCCACCTCGTTGCCTGGGCGGACGAGATCGACGGGGTGATCCTCGAGGACGACTACGACGCCGAATTCCGGTACGACCGTCAGCCGGTCGGCTCACTGCAGGGCCTCAACCCGGCCCGCGTGATCGCTCTGGGATCGGTCAGCAAGACGCTCGCACCCGCGATCCGGCTGGGCTGGGTGCTCGCGCCACCGCGGTTCGTGGCCGGGATCATCGAGGAGAAACGGCTCAGCTCGCGTGGTGCCCCCGGGCTGGACCAGGAAGCGCTGGCGCTGCTCATGGAGTCGGGCCGCTTCGACCGCCACCTGCGACGCGTGCGGGAGATCTACCACGCACGCCGGGACGTGCTGGCCGCCGAGACCGAACTCGCCTTCGGGCCGGGCCGCTTGCACGGGCTGGCAGCCGGCTGTCACGCCCTGCTGCGCCTCCCCGACGGGACATCCGAGCGCGCCGTCGTGGCGACCGCGGCGACCATGGGCGTCCGGGTCAGCGGACTCGGCGACTACCGGTTCGTGCCCGCGGACGCGGAGACTGAGCCGGACCCGCGCCCGCCCGCCCTCGTACTCGGGTTCGGCAACGTCAGCGAGCACCAGATCAGCCGGGGCATCCGCACACTCGCCAAGGCCGTCCGCCGCCATCAGGAGCGCACCGGTCACCCCAAGATCCGCTCGATCATGGACTAGGCGTCAGGCGGCGAGGTCGAGCCACTCGGCCCAGCGGGGGTCGGGTGCCCGGTGCCCGAGGACCCGCCAGGCCGCACCCTTCGGGGCCGCCGGCACCCTGTGCAGACGCCAGCCGAGCTCGGCTGGCGTCCGATCACCCTTGGTGTGGTTGCACCGGGCGCAAGCGGCGACGACGTTCTCCCATGCGTGATCGCCTCCGCGGCTGCGGGGCAGGACGTGGTCGATGGTCTCGGCGGCCCCGTGACAGTACGCGCAACGCCCGCCGTCGCGGGCGAAGATGGCGCGCCGGGACAGGCCGACGTACGGGCGGTAGGGCACGCGGACGTACCTGGTCAGCCGTACCACGAGAGGCACCGGCAGGCTCGTTCGCTCACTGTGGAGAACGCCGTCACCGTCGGCGACGCAGACGGCCTTGGCGGAAAGAACGAGGATGGTGGCACGGCGCACCGACACAACGCCCAACGGCTCATACGTCGCATTGAGGACCAACGCCGACGAATTCGCCGTGGGTCGTATGTCAGGCATCGCAGCTCCCTTCCATGTTCCCAATGGTCGCCGACAACGGCCGCGAAGGCGAGTACGAATTCTGCGGCACCGCGGCCAAGAACGGGTTACGACGACGCAGCGGGGCGGTGCTGACGTGGTGACCGGCGATGCGGTACGAAGGAGTCCGTGATCCTGAGGATGCTCGCCGAGCCCGCGCCATCGACCACACCGACGCCTGCGGCCCCGTGTCTGGACGACACGGTCTGCAACTACATCTTCGACCGCACCGGGAACGAATGGCTGGCCGCCGGCGGGTACTACCTGCTGGTCAAGCCGGCCCGGATCGTGCTGATCATCCTGATCGCCATCGTCATCCGGCACATCGCGATCAAGATGGTCGACCGGGTGGCGTCCAGCGCGAGCGAGGGCAAGGGGTCCGGTCTGCTGCGCCCGCTGCGAGAGCGCATCCCGATGCCGGCCCGGGAGGCGACCGGACTGCGGCTGGAACGGCGCCGGCAGCGATCCGAGGCGCTGGCGTCGGTGCTGAACAGCGTCGCGTCGGTCTCGATCTTCGCGGTGGCCGCGATGATGGTGCTGGCCGAGCTCGGCGTGAACCTGGCGCCGCTGATCGCCAGCGCCGGCATCGTCGGCGTCGCGTTCGGCTTCGGCGCGCAGAACCTGGTCCGGGACTTCATCGCCGGCCTGTTCATGCTGCTCGAGGACCAGTACGGCGTGGGCGACACCATCGACGTCGGCGAGGTCTCCGGCACCGTGGAGGCCGTCGGGCTGCGCATCACGACCGTCCGCGACGAGTCGGGCGTGCTGTGGTACGTGCGCAACGGCGAGATCAGCCGCGTCGGCAACAAGAGTCAGGGGTGGGCCCTGGTCGCCGTGGACGTACCGGTCGGGTACTCCGTGGTGGATCGCGCCACCGGCGTGCTGCAGGAGGCGGCCAACGCCCTGGCGGCCGAGCGGGAGTACGCCGACGACGTGATCAACCCGCCGGAGGTCCTCGGGGTCGAACAGGTCACGCCCGAGGGCGCCATCCTGCGGGTGACCGTGCGCACGATGCCGGAGGCGCAGCAGCGCCTGGCTCGCGAACTCCGTCGTCGCCTCACCGACGCGATCGAGGCGGCCGGTCTGTCGGGCCGGACCCCCGCGGCCTCGGCGGCCCGGGCCGACGGCGCCCCCGATGTGGGCGGCCCGACCTAGCCCGCGCGAGGGCAGCGAGCGCAACGAGGCACGGCCCGGCGCCGGCGCTGCCTGGACTGACGAGCGAAGCGACGAAGGAGCGGAGCGAGGAGGGAAGGCGGTGCCTAAGGGGCGCCGGGCCCGCGCGAGCGCAGCGAGCGCAACGATGCATGGTCGGCGCGCCGACAGTGGGTTCCGCTACGAGCGGACAGTCCGCTATCGTCCTTTTGGCCGACCCCTTATGGCGACGTCGGGCGGATCGGGCGTTGACCGAACGGTCAGCCCGTCGCGCCGAGTGGGGTACCCGGTGCGGGTCGGCCGTGGAAAGAATGCGGTCAGGGAGGGAACGTGGTCTCCGGAACGGGGCGTCACGCCGAGCGCCCGGCGACCTTCCGTGACGTCCTGGGCGTCCGCGAGTTCCGCGCGATCTACGCCGCCAGCACCCTGTCATGGTTCGGGGACTACATCGCCCGGGCGGCGATCACCGCCCTGGTCTACCAGGCCACCCAGTCCGTGCCGGCGTCGGCCGCGGCGTTCGCGATCACGTACGCGCCCTGGCTGCTCGGCGGCTCCTTCCTGGTATCGCTGGCCGAGCGTTACCCGTACCGCACGGTGATGATCTGGTGCGACGTCGCTCGCGCGATCGGCATGAGCGCTGTCGCCATCGGGGTCGGGATGAACCTCGATGTCCTCCCCCTGCTCGCGCTCGTGCTGGTGTGCGCGCTGTTCTCACCGCCGTTCGACGCCGCCCGATCGGCGATCCTGCCGAACGTCCTGGACGGCGACCGCTACGTGGTGGGTGTCGGCCTGCACACGGCGACGGCCCAGCCGGCCCAGGTGGCCGGGTATGTCGTCGGTTCGGCGCTCGCGGCGGTGGATCCCCGGATCGCCCTCGTGATCAATGCCGGCACGTTCGCGGTGTCGGCACTGCTCCTACGGCTACGGGTATACCTGCGCGAACCCGCCCTCGCGCCGGCCAAACGCACCCACCTGTTCGGGGAGACCGTCGACGGCTTTCGCCTCGTCTTCACCTCGCCCGCGCTGCGCTCGGTCGTCCTCGTCGTGTTGTGCGGTGCGGCGTTTGTGGTGGTGCCGGAGGCGCTGGCCGCGGCGTGGGCCCCGGATCTGGCCAGCGAGCCGCGGTACCGCGGGTGGGTCCAGGGCGTGATCATGGGCTCGGTCCCGCTCGGCTCGATCCTGGGCGCCCTCAGCGTGAGCCGGCTGGTGCCACCGTCGACCCGCCAGCAGTTGCTGCGCCCGCTGGCCGTGGCCGTGCCGCTGACCCTGGCCCCCATGCTGCTCAACCCGCCGCTGCTCGTGGTGGCGCTGCTGGCCGGCGCCAGCGGCTTCGCGGTCGGCGGGCTGGTCCCGATCGC
>Ga0307415_100001425_pt1 | contig 11428 bp, 7 predicted proteins | sample DK1Cmetagenome_FD_204524 | JGI IMG/M metagenome (GOLD analysis project Ga0307415, IMG submission 204524) | Maize rhizosphere microbial communities from greenhouse at UC Davis, California, United States - DK15-C-2 | ecosystem: Host-associated > Plants > Roots > Rhizosphere > Soil | place: USA...
GAGCGGCAGCGTGAGGCCGCCGGGGCGCTTGATCGCGATGCCGTCGGCGATCGTCGGGCCACCGGGGATCTCGACCGGCTCGCCGCGCTCGATCGACGCTGGGTAGGCCGAGCACGCCTCCGCCTGCACGCCGATCACGCGCACGCCGGGCCGCGCCGCCTTGACCGCGCCGGCGACACCGGAGATCAGCCCGCCACCGCCGACCGGCACGACGACGGTCGCGATGTCGTCGACGTCGTCGAGCAGCTCGAGGCCGAGCGTCGCCTGGCCGGCGACGATCTCGGGGTCGTCGAACGGGTGCACGAAGACCGCGCCGGTATCTCGCGCACGCTCGCGCGCACGAGCGACGCAGTCGTCGACCGAGTCGCCGCCGAGCCGCACGGTGCCTCCGAACCCGCGCACCGCCGCGACCTTGGCGAGCGACGCCTCGGCGGGCATGAACACCTCGCAGGCCAGCCCGCGGGCGCGGGCCGCGTAGGCGAGCGACTGCGCGTGGTTGCCGGCGCTGCCGGCGACGACGGATGCGCGCGCGGGCGACGCGCCGCGCTCTTCGCCGCCGCCCGGGCCGTCGCCGCCGCCGCCCGCGGCGATCCGGTCGACCTTCGCGAGCGCCCCGCGCAGCTTGAACGAGCCGGTCCGCTGGAGGTTCTCGGCCTTCAGCAGCACGGTGCCGCCGCACTCGTCGGACAGGCTGCGCGACGTGAGCACCGGCGTGTGGCGGACGAGGTCGCGCGTGCGCTCGCGCGCGTCGCGGACCGCCTCGACGCCGAGCCAGCCGTCCAGCGCCGGGGCCCGCGTGGCCATGCACCCTGATATATCAGCCGGAAGACGGCTGGGCAAGTACCCGCCGGCGTGACCCGACATAGGATTGCGGCGGACCGGCGATGGCAACGGACAGCTCGATCACGCCGCTGGCCGAGGCGCCCTCCACGCGCCTGTTCGCCGAGCGCGCCTACCACGAGCTGCGCGACCGCATCGTGACGCTGCGGCTCGCGCCCGGAACGGCGCTGCGGGAAGACGCGCTGATGCGCGAGCTCGGCATCGGCCGGACGCCGCTGCGCGAGGCGGTCAAGCGGCTCGCGCTCGAGAACCTCGTCGCGGTGCAGCCGCGGCGCGGCACGTTCGTGACCGCGGTCGAAGCGGCCGACATCGTGCACATCACCGAGGTCCGCGCCGAGCTCGAGGGCTACGCCGCCGAGCTCGCGGCGCTGCGGATGGACGCACAGACGCGCCGGCTGGCGGAGGAGCTGCGGCGCGACATCGTCGCGCTCGAGCGCGCCGACGACCAGGACGGGCTGATGCGCTTCGACGAGCGGATCCACCGCTTCACGTGGGAGGCCGCGGGCAACCCGTACCTGACCGACACGCTGGAGCGCTACTTCACGCTGTCGCTGCGGGTCTGGTACCTCGTGCTCGACCGCGTGCCGGGGCTCGGCCACGCGGTCCACGACCAGGCCGGCCTGATCGACGCGCTGCTCGACCGCGACGGCCCGCGCGCGCGGGCGATCATGCGCGAGCACGTGCTGGCGTTCCAGCGCGAGATCATCGCCGCGTTCAGCCGCGGCTGAACGCGTTGACACGCCGATACGCCGCCTGACATGCTCGCGCTGGGCGATCCAACGGGGACGAGGAGGTGACGGCTCGTGGCATCGGTGACCGCCGAGGAGCGCTCCGACGAGCTTGCGGAGTTCGGCTACAAGCAGGAGCTCGACCGCAGCATCGGGAAGTTCGCCAGCTTCGCCGCCGGCGTCAGCTACATCTCGATCCTGACCGGCACGTTCCAGCTGTTCTTCTTCGGCTTCGCGTTCGGCGGCCCCGCCTACTGGTGGACGTGGCCGCTCGTCTTCTTCGGCCAGGTGATGGTCGCGCTGTGCTTCGCGGAGCTCGCCGCCAACTACCCCGTGGCGGGCTCGATCTACAACTGGGCCAAGCGGATGGGCAACGCCACGATCGCGTGGCTCGGCGGCTGGATGATGTTGACCGCCTCGATCGTGACGATCTCGGCCGTCGCGCTCGCCTACCAGCTGACGCTGCCGCAGATCTGGTCGTTCTTCCAGTTCTACGGCGACGGCAGCGGCAAGTACGACTTCGCCGCCAACGCCGTGATCCTCGGCACGGTCCTGATCGTCTTCACGACGCTGATCAACGCGCTCGGGGTGAAGCTGATGTCGCGGATCAACAGCACCGGCGTGTTCATCGAGCTGATCGCCGCCGTGCTGCTGATCATCCTGCTCGCCGCGAACATCACGCGCGGGCCCGACGTGCTGTTCGAGACGCAGGGCAAGGGCGACGGCCACGAGTGGGGCTACTTCGGCGCATTCCTGGCGGCTTCGCTCGCCTCCGCGTACGTGATGTACGGCTTCGACACCGCCAGCTCGCTCGGCGAGGAGACTCATGAGCCGCGCCGCACGGCGCCGCTGGCGATCATGCGCGCGGTGATCGCGTCGTTCATCCTCGGCGGGCTGATCCTGCTGTTCGCGATCATGTCGGTGAGCGACATCAACGCGGCGGAGATCGACACGGGCGGCCTGCAGTACGTGATCCTCGACGTGCTCGGCAACACCGTCGGCAAGGTGTTCCTCGTCTGCGTCGTGATCGCCGTGACGGTCTGCTGCCTGGCGGTCCATACGGCCACGATCCGGATGGCGTTCGCGATGGCGCGCGACAACAACCTGCCGGCCGGCGAGCACCTCGCGAAGGTCGACCCGAAGCACAAAACGCCGATCATCCCGGCCGTCATCACCGGCGCGCTCGCGGTGATCATCCTCGTCGTGAACATCCGCCAGCCGCAGATCTTCACGGTGATCACGAGCATCGGGATCATCATGATCTACGTCGCGTACCTGCTGGTCACCGCGCCGATGCTCGCCAAGCGCCTGCGCGGCGAGTGGCCGCCGCCGGGCGCGCGCGGGAGCGGCTACTTCAGCCTTGGGCGGCTCGGGCTGCCGATCAACGCGATCGCCGTCGCCTGGGGCGTGTTCATGGCCATCAACCTGATCTGGCCGCGCAAGGACGTCTACAACGCGGCCGCGCCGTTCCACTGGTACCTGCAGTACGGCGCGATCCTGTTCATCGGCGTCGTGTTCTTCGGCGGCCTTGCGTACTACTGGTTCGTGCAGCGCCACAAGACGGGCGTGCTCGACTCGCACCGCTTCGAGACGCCGTCCGAGGCCGTGCCGCCACCGCCGGCGGTCACCACATGACGCGCATGTTCATCGACGGCGAGTGGCGCGACGCCGCGAGCGGCGCCACCGTCGAGGCCACGAGCCCGGCGACCGGCGAGTCGCTCGGGCCGGTCGCCGAGGGCGGTCGCGAGGACGCCCGGCGCGCGATCGCGGCCGCGAACGCGGCGTTCCCGTCGTGGGCCGCGCGGACCGGGTTCGAGCGCGCCGAGCTGCTGCACCGCGTCGCCGACGTCATCGACCGCCGGCGCGACGAGCTCGCCCGCATCCTCACGCTCGACCAGGGCAAGCCGCTGAAGGCGGAGGCCGAGGGGGAGACCGGCGAGCTGGCCGAGTTCTTCCGCATGGCGGCCGAGGACGGCAAGCGCGTCCAGGGCCTGATCCCGGAGAGCGCGGCGCCCGGCCGGCGCGTGCTGCTGCTGCGCCGGCCGCTCGGCGTGCTCGGGCTGATCACGCCGTGGAACTGGCCATACACGATGCCGGCCGAGGTGCTCGCGCCGGCGCTCGCGTGCGGCAACACCGTCGTCTGGACGCCCGCGCCGTCGACCGCGGTGTGCTCGGGCGTGCTCGCCGAGTGCATCGCCGAGGCCGACCTGCCGCCCGGCGTCTTCAACATGGTGCTCGGCCCCGGCCCCGAGGTCGGCGACGAGCTCGCCGTCAACCCCGGCACGCGCGCGGTCGCGTTCACCGGCTCGACGGCGACGGGGCTGACGGTCGCCAGGCGCAGCGCCGGCAAGGCGCAGCTGCTGGAGATGGGCGGCAACGGGCCGTTCGTCGTGCTCGAGGACGCCGACCTCGAGGCCGCCGCGGCGGCCGCCAGCGTCGGCTGCTTCCTCGGCGCCGGCCAGAGCTGCTCGGCGGCCGAGCGGCTGCTCGTGCACGAGGCGGTGCGCGAGGAGTTCGTCGCGCTCCTGGCGGGCGAGGTGCGGCGCGAGGTCCGGCTCGGCGACCCGCTCGACGACGCGACGACGATGGGGCCGCTCAACAACGAGCCCACCGCCGACAAGATGGACCGCCACGTCGCCGACGCGGTCGAGCGCGGCGCCGCCGTCGTGACCGGCGGCAGCCGCGCGGACGGCTTCCCGACCAGCCTCTACTGGCAGCCGACGGTGCTCGACGGCGTGCCGCCGGACTCCGTCGCGGTGACCGAGGAGACGTTCGGCCCGATCGCGCCGATCGTCGCGATCGGCTCGCTCGAGGACGCGATCGAGCAGACGAACGCGCAGTCCTACGGCCTGATGGCGGCGATCTTCACGCGCGACCTCGCCGCCGGCATGCGCTACGCCGACTCGGTCCCGATGGGCCTCGTGAACATCAACGAGACGACCAACTACTGGGAGCTGCACCTGCCCTGGGGCGGGCGCGCGCGATCGGAGAGCGGAATCGGGCGCGTCGGCGGTCGCTATCCGATGGACACTCTGACCGAGCTGCAGACTGTGATGTTCCGCGCTTGACGAAACATGAGAGCACGACAGGTGGCAATCATCCGCCCATGCTGATATATCTCGACTCGTGATGACCGGCACGAACGGGGATGGTGCCGTCGGAACCGTCGAGGCGCCGGTTCACGTCGTCGACCGCTCGGGGCCGCCGCTCCTCGAGGCCGACGGCGTCTGGAAGATCTTCGGCCCGCACGCCGACCGCATCATCGGCACGCCCGACGCCGCGCTGCCGCGCGCCGAGCTGCGCGAAAAGACCGGCTGCACGATCGCCGTGCGCGACATCTCGCTGCAGGTCTGGCCCGGCGAGGTGTTCGTCGTCATGGGCCTGTCCGGCTCGGGCAAGTCGACGCTCGTGCGCACGCTGATCCGCCTGATCGAGCCGACCGCCGGCGCGATCCACATCACCGGCTCAGACGTGATGGCCGCCGACGCCGCCGAGCTGCGTGACCTGCGCCGCCACACCGTCTCGATGGTGTTCCAGCACTTCGGCCTGCTCGCCCACCGCACGGTGATCGAGAACGTCGCGTTCGGTCAGGAGATCCAGGGCGTCGCGAAGCACGAGCGGCTCGCGCGCGCGAACGACGTGCTGCGCCTCGTCGGCCTCGAGGACGTCGCGACGAGCTTCCCCGACCAGCTGTCGGGCGGCATGCAGCAGCGCGTCGGGCTGGCGCGCGCGTTCGCGGTCGACCCGAAGCTGATGCTCTACGACGAGCCGTTCAGCGCGCTCGACCCGCTGATCCGGCGCGACATGCAGGACGAGGTGATCCGGCTCCAGCACGAGACCGGCAAGACGATGCTGTTCATCACGCACGACCTGCCGGAGGCGCTGCGGCTGGGCGACCGGATCGCGATCATGCGCGACGGCGCGATCGTGCAGCTCGGCACGCCGGAGGAGCTGGTCGGGTCCCCCGCCGACGTCTACGTCGAGAACTTCGTGCGCGACATCCCGAAGACGCACGTGCTGACGCTGCGCTGGATCATGCGCGAGCCGCGGCCCGGCGAGGAGACGCGGGGACCGGAGCTCGACGTGACCACGACCGTCAACGACGCCGTGCCGGTCGTCGCGTCCCACGACGGTCCGGTGCGCGCCGTCGAGGGCGGCCGCGTCGTCGGCATCGTCGACCGGCTCTCGGTGCTCCAGGCGATCGCCGACCGGCCCGAGGGCGACGGTGGCGGTCGCTAGCGGCCGGGTTGCCGCGCCGGCGATTCCCGCGCCGCCATCACACCTGCGCGGACGGCCCGCGCAGGTAGCCGGCGTGGTCGCGCTGATGCTGCTGGCGTTCGCGCTGCTGCGCGGCGACGCGCCGTGGCCGAGCTCGCTCGTCTGGAAGCAGCTGCCGGAGAAGTTCGACGACTTCCAGACGTGGCTGCTGGAACAGCGCACGGCCGACGACCGCAACATCATCTTCGCGATCTTCGACGGCTTCCGCGCGTTCGCGGACTGGCTCGTGACGGCGTTCAACGACGGGCTGCTGTGGATGACCTGGCTCGGCACGCTCGCCGCCGGGGTGCTGATCGTGCTGCGCTTCGGCGGCCTGCGCGCGGCGCTGCTCGTGCTCGCGGCGTTCGTCTCGTTCGCACTGATGGGGCTGTGGGAGGAGAGCGTCCAGACGCTCGCGCTGATGTTCGCGGCCGTCTCGCTCTCGCTGTTGATCGGCGTGCCGTTCGGCGTGCTGGCCGGCCGCTCGCCGCGTACTCACCGCGCGATCACGCCGGTGCTCGACGCGATGCAGATCGTGCCCGCGTTCGCCTACCTGATGCCGGTCGTGATCCTGTTCTCGGTCGGCCCGGCGGCGGCCGTGATCTGCACGATGATCTACGCCGTCCCGCCGGCCGTGCGGATCACCGCGCTCGGCATCCGCGGCGTGACGGCCGACACGGTCGAGGCGTCGCAGGCCTATGGCGCGACGCCGCTGCAGACGCTGTTCAAGGTGCAGCTCCCGCTCGCGCGCCGGCAGCTGCTGCTGTCGGTCAACCAGACGATCATGTTCGGGCTCTCGCTCGTCGTGATCGCCGGCCTGATCGGCGGTCGCGGACTCGGCGACGTCGTCACGAGCGGCCTCTACTCGAACGCGTCGCTCGCGATCCTGGCCGGGGCCGCGATCGTGATCATGGCGATCGCGCTCGACCGCGCCACGGCGGCGATCGCCGAGCGCACCGACCCGACGCGCCGCCATCTCACCGACGAGGGCCGCAGGCGCGCGCGCCTGTCGATGGTCGCCATGCTCGTCGCCATCCTCGCGATCGCCCTCATCGCGCGCGCGCTCGGCGTCCAGGACGTGTACCCCGACGAGTTCGAGACGGCGAGCACGGTCTACACCGCGACGATCCAGGACACGCTGATGGACTGGATCCAGTCGGCGCTCGACTACATCCAGGACCCGGCGTCGTTCATCTTCGGCATCACCGAGCCGATCGGCAACTTCCTCGTCGAGTACATGCTCGAGCCGCTGCGGGTCTTCCTCGTCGACATGCCCTGGTACGTCACGGTCCTCGGGCTGACGGTGATCGCGTTCCTGATCAGCGGCCGGCGGCCGGCGATCACCGTGCTGGTGATGCTGCTGGCGATCGGGATCATGGGGATGTGGGAGCCGTCGATGGACACGGCCTCGCAGGTGCTTGTCGCGACCGCGATTGCAGTCGTCCTCGGCATCGCGATCGGCGTCTGGGCGGCCGAGAACCCGCGCGTGGAGAAGCTCCTGCGGCCGCTGCTCGACACGCTGCAGACGCTGCCGCAGCTCGTCTACATCATCCCGTTCATCTACCTGATGCCGGTGTCGCGCGTCCCCGGGGTGGTCGCGTCGGTGCTCTACGCCGTGCCGGTCGTCATCAGGCTCGTCACCTCGGGCGTGCGCAACGTCCCACCGGCGCCGGTGGAGGCGGCGTCGGCGTTCGGCGCGACGCGCGGCCAGGTGCTCACGAAGGTCAAGATCCCGCTCGCGCGCGACGCGATCATGCTCGGCGTCAACCAGGGGATCATCATGGTGCTGGCGGTCGTGGTGATCGGCGGCCTGGTCGGCTCCGGAGCGCTCGGCGACCTGGTCGCCCGCGGGCTGCAGCGCAACGAGTTCGGAGAGGGAGTCGTGGCGTCGCTCGCGATCCTCGCGCTCGGCATCGCGCTCGATCGCGTGACGCAGAGCAGGGCCAGGAGAAGGGCAGGTCAACAACGATGAGGAGAGGGTCATGGGGAAGTCACGGAGCGCGCGTGGCATAGTCGCGCTCGCGCTCGCCGTCGCGCTCGGCGTTGGCGCGTGTGGCGAGAAGAAGGAAGAGGAGTCGCCGGCCGCCGGCGGCGGCAGCGCGTCGACAGCGAAGGACTGCGGCAAGGTCACGCTCAACGAGCAGGCATGGGCCGGCTCGACCGCCAACACCTACATCGCCAAGGCGGTGCTCGAGGACAAGCTCGGCTGCCAGGTCGAGATCACGAAGATCGCCGAGATCCCGGTCTTCCAGGCGATGGCGGACGGCAAGGTCGACGCCGTGCTCGAGGATTGGCAGCACACCGACGAGTACAAGAAGTACATCGACCAGGCCGGCACCGTCGCCCAGGGCGGCCCGCTCGGCGTCGAGGGCCACATCGGCTGGTTCATCCCGAAGTACCTGATGGACGAGCACCCTGAGTTCTCGAGCTGGGAGGGACTCAAGGGCGAGGAGGACCTGTTCAAGACCCCAGAGTCCGGTGACCAGGGCATGTTCCTCGGCGGCGACCCGTCCTACGTGCAGAAGGACAAGGAGCTGATCGAGGCGCTCGGGCTCAACCTCAAGTTCGTCACCGCGGGCGCCGAGCCGGCGCAGGTCGCGCGCTGGAGCCAGCTCTACAAGCAGCAGAAGCCGGTGCTGTTCTACTGGTACACGCCGCAGTACCTCAACCAGGAGTACGACCTGGCCGAGGTCAAGCTGCCGGAGCGCTTCAAGGGCTGCAAGGACGACGCCAAGGCGGGCGGCGATCCCGAGCAGTACAAGTGCGCGTACGACGTCACGATCATCAACAAGCTGTTCTCGAAGAAGTTCGCCGACAGCGGCTCGCCGGCGTACGACGTGCTCAAGAAGATGAAGCTCACGAACGAGGACCAGGAGCTCGTCGCCAAGGCGATCGCCGGCGACAAGGAGGACCCGGAGAAGGCCGGCCAGGACTGGGTGGCCGAGAACCCGGACAAGGTCGAGGCCTGGCTCAAGTAGCGGTGGCTGCGGAGAGCTGCGCCGGCGCGAGCGCCGGCGGCTCTCCGCCCGCCAGCGTGCCGGCGCGCAGCGTGGCGGCCAGCAGCGCGACCGCTCCGGCGCCGCCCGCCAGCGCGAACGCACCGGCCGGCCCGGCCTGCTCGGCCACGGCTCCCGTCACGGCCGCGCCCGCGGCGGCGCCGATCGCGACGGCGGTCGCGAGCCAGGCGAACGCCTCGGTCGCCGTACCTGCGGGAGCGGCGCGGTCAACCATCGCGTAGACGCCGGCGTAGGTCGGCGCGATCGCCGCGCCGGCGGCGAGCAGCACGAGGGCGAGCGCGACGATGCTGCCGGTCGCCAGGACGAGGCACAGGTGGCCGGCCGTCAGCGCGCCGAGCATCAGCGACAGGCCGGTCGCGCCGTGCGCTCCGCCGCCGAGGCGGACCGCGAGGACGCCGCCGGCCAGCGAGCCGGCGCCCCAGACGCCCAGCAGCGGGCCGGCCGCCGCGGTGCTGCCGAGCGCGTCGGCGGCCGCGGCGACGGCGATCTCGACCGCGCCGAACAGCACGCCGACGGCGACCAGCACGATCACCAGCGTCCGCATCGCAGGCGTGCGCAGGGCGCCGCCGCACGGGCGCTCGACGCTCGGCCCCGGCCGCCGGCCGCGCGACGCGGGCTGCGCCGCGAACCCCGCCGTCGCCGCCAGCAGCACGACGCCGGCGATCGCCAGTGCCGCGCCGGTCGACCACGCGGCGGCCAGCACCAGCGCGAGCGGCGGGCCGGAGACCCACGTGAGCTCGACCGCCGACGCCTCGAACGCGAACGCGGCGCGCACGGCGCCCGGATCGGCGAGCAGGCCGGGAAGCAGCGTCCGCAGGCACGCCCCGACCGGCGGCGTCGCCAGCCCGATGCCGGCCGCGAGCGCGGCGAGCAGTGCCACCGGCGCGCCCGCCGGCAGCGCGGCGATCGCGCCGAGCAGGATGGCGGTCGCGGCGGCGCTCGCCAGCAGCACCACCGTCTGGCCGCGGCGGTCGACGAGCCGGCCGAGCAGCGGACCGCCGGCGCCGAGCGCCGCGGCATACGCGCCGCTCACAAGCCCCGCCGCCGCGAAAGAGCCGGTCAGGTGCCGCGCGTGGACGAGTAGCCCGATGCTGAGCATCACCAGCGGCAGGCGAGCGACGAGCGAGGTGCCGAGCAGCCGCAGCGCGCCCGGCGCCGAGGCGATCGCTTGTACGGGCCGGGAGCTCTCCGTGGTTCGCATAGCGCGATGGTACGTTCCACTGGTGCACGCGCAAGATCCACTTCTTCACCCTTGAGTGAGACCAGTCAGCCGTTCGAGCTCCTGCTCTCGGTGAACCGCGACGGCTCCGGCACGCTCGGGGCGCAGATCGAGGAGCAGCTGCGGAGCGCGATCCGAGACGGCACGCTGCGCTCCGGGACGCAGGTGCCGTCGACCCGCGACCTCGCGCGCCAGCTCGGCGTGTCGCGGCGCGTCGCGGTCGACGCCTACGAGCAGCTCGCGGCGGAGGGCTACCTGGCGCTGCGGCAGGGCGCGCGGCCGCGCGTCTCGGAGTCCGGCGCGGTCGCCGGCGCGACCGATGCCGTCGGCGCAACGGCGCCGCCGCCGCCGCGCTTCGACTTCCGCCCGAGCGTGCCGGACGTCTCGACGTTCCCGCGCGCCGCGTGGCTGCGCTCGCTGCGCGACGCGCTCGCCGCGATGACCGACGCGGACCTCGCCTACGGCGATCCGCGCGGAGTCGCGCAGCTGCGCTCGGCGCTCGCCGCCTACCTCGGGCGGGTGCGCGGCGTCGTCGCGGATCCCGAGCGGATCGTCGTGACGAGCGGCTACTCGCAGAGCCTCGGCCTCGTCTGTCGTGTGCTCGCGGCGGCCGGCATCCGGCGGATCGCGTTCGAGGACCCGAGCTACCCGGAGCAGCGCCTGATTGCCGCCGGCGCCCGGCTCGAGCCGGTCGGGGTCGCCGTCGACGAGGGCGGCATCCGCGTCGACGAGCTCGAGCGCGCCGACGCCGGCGCGGTCGTCCTCACCCCGGCGCATCAGCACCCGACCGGCGTCGTGCTCGCCGGCGAGCGGCGGACGGCGCTGCTCGCCTGGCTGCGCGAGCGCGACGCGATCGCGATCGAGGACGACTACGACGCCGAGTACCGCTACGACCGCGCCGCCGTCGGAGCGCTCCAGGGGCTGGACCCCGATCGCGTGGTCTACGCCGGCTCGGCGAGCAAGACGCTGGCGCCGGCGCTGCGGATCGGCTGGCTCGTCGTGCCGGCCGCGCTGCTGGCGGCGGTCGCGCACGAGAAGCTGCTCGCCGACCAGGGAACCGACCGGATCGTGCAGCACGCGTTCGCTAGCTTCGTTGCGCGCGGCGAGCTCGACCGCCACCTGCGGCGAATGCGCGGCCGCTACCGCGTGCAGCGCGACGCGCTGGTCGACGCGCTCGCCGATGCGCTGCCGGAGGCGACGGTCCGCGGCATCGCGGCGGGCCTGCACGCGACCGTCGAGCTTCCCGAGGGCCACGACGAGGAGGCGATCCGCGATGCGGCGCGGCGCCGGCGGATCGAGCTCTCGACGCTCGCCGACCACCGGATCGGCGCGCGCGCCGGGCCGCCAACGCTGCTGCTCGGCTTCGC
>Ga0307415_100001426_pt1 | contig 11428 bp, 7 predicted proteins | sample DK1Cmetagenome_FD_204524 | JGI IMG/M metagenome (GOLD analysis project Ga0307415, IMG submission 204524) | Maize rhizosphere microbial communities from greenhouse at UC Davis, California, United States - DK15-C-2 | ecosystem: Host-associated > Plants > Roots > Rhizosphere > Soil | place: USA...
CGTGTAGAGCGGCGACGTCGAGCGCCGCATTCCCGCCCCCGCCGCCAGGTGCACGAGCTGGCCGGCGATCCACTCCTCGCGCAACCGCGCGTCACGATCACTCATCTCCCTGCTCCTCCTGCTGCGGGCCGCTCCTCTCGCTCTTCTCGGCGCTCCGCCCGCGTCCCCTCGGCCGCCGCGCGCCCGCCGCCCCTCCCCAGGGCGGCACCCCGGTGCGGCGCAACACGCCCTCGAGCTCACGCCGCTCCTCGGCATCGAGGGCGGCCACGTGCCGGTCCGCGAGCGCGCGCAGCCGGCGCCGCAGTCGGCTGAGCTTCTGCCGCGCGGCGGCGAACGACACGCCGAGCCACTCGGCGATCAAACGCTGCGGCACGTGCTCGCCCACCCACGTCAACAGCCGGCGCTCGTCGTCGGAGAGCGCCGCGTCGAGCGCGAGGCCCAGTCGCTGCACGGCCCCGCGCGCCGTCGGCGCCCGCTCCTCGTCGAGATGCCGCGGCCGCGCGTCGCGGAGCGCGCTCTCGGAGCAGGCCGCCGCCACCACCTGGCCGTCGAGCTCCGCGTGACCCGACCGGGCCGCGGACCGCATCGCGCCCTCGCGCGCCTTGGCGGCGCGCCGGAGGTTCAGGTAGCGGTGGTGAAAGGCGCGCACCATGTAGGCCCGCACGTCGCGCGGCTCGACGGCCGAGACGCCCACCAGGCGCAGCACGGTGTCCTCGATCACTTCCATGGTGAGCGCGTCCGCGTCCTCCCGGTCCAGCCGCGCCACCCGCGCGTAGCGCAGCAGCAGGCGGTGGTGGCGCCGCACGAACTCGGTGAAGGCGCGAGCCTCGTCGCGCCGCATCGCCGCCAGCAGCTCGCCGTCATCCATCGACGCATAGGGCGCGTACGGGTCGCGCCCGGCGCTCTCACTCCCATCGCTATCCGCCCGCGACACAATCGACGGCCTCCTCACGGCATTTCGAATGAAGACACGGGCGTGTGACGGAACTACGTCGCATGTCGGCGGAGCCAGCCGCGGAGCACGCGCTCCAGGCGCTCCAGTTGCCGGCCGGGCGGGGTCTGGTGGAGGAGCCGCCGGCGCAGCGCCTCGGCGCGCATCGGGCGCAGCCCGGCGGCCTCGGCGCGATCGACCAGGGTGAGCAGGTCGCGCACGACCTCGGCCCGCCGCTGCAGCGCCTCGTCCACCTGGCGCGGGGGCCGGGCGCCGCCGCGATCGCGCGCCGCTCTGTCGGCGCCAGTGCCGCGGTGCAGCGCCAGCCGGCCGCCCTCTCGCGCCGCCTTGTCCATCTCCTCCGCGCTCGCGCGTCGCGCGGAGGCCGAGAAGCCGAGGTTGGCGAGGGCGCGGCCGACGGCCGACGTCTCGGCGTTCTCCAGACAGGCGACGGTGTTGATCTCTCCGTCGCCCTCCCGCTCCGACGCCCACCCGCTCGCCGCCGGCCGGCGGTCCTCGGCGGTGCGGTACACCAGGGCGTGGAACGTCACCTCGACCACCCCACCGCGGTCGCCGCGCGAGTGGAGCCTGGTGACGATCCGCCCCGTGGGATACTGCTGGTAGAAGCGGGCGATCCGGTCGGCGACGAGGGCGTAGCCGGACGGGTCGAAGCGCGCGTCGGATTTCGGCATCAGGGCACCTCGGGCCGGAGGAGTACGACGACCGGGGTGCATACCTTATACCGAAGAAATACCGAAAGCAAGAGACTGCGCACTGCGCACTGCGGATATGTGCCTCGGGACGGGCATACCCAGCGGTACAATCGTCCCGAGCGGCTCGGATCCGCAGTCCGCAGTGCGCAGTCCTGTTCGCAGCCCGGCTCTTACGTGGTAACGGTCACGCCCCCCGTCCGCTCCGCCGACCGCTCGGCGAGCTTCACCTCCATCGCGATGCGCTCGCGGATGGCGAGGTCGGTGAGGCGGGCGCGGATCGGCTCCACGTCGCCCACGCTGTCGACCTCGACGGTCATGCGCATCTGGAAGTACGTAGCCTTGCTCTGCGGGTCGTCGTAGGTGGTCGTGTCGAGCTCGACGATGTTCCCGCCCGTGGAGCGCATCACGTCGGAGATGTCCATGAGGATTCCCTCACGGTCGAAGGCGCTCGCCGTGACGGTGAGGAGGACCGCCCGCTCGGTGTTCTCCCCCCTGAGCGTCGGGTCGGTCGCGGGGTGGGCGAGCACCCGCATCCCCGACTCGCGCTCGAGCGCCGCCACGTCGGCGACCAGGCGCTGCACTTCGTCGGCGCTGCCGGAGGCGAGCAGCATGACGCCGAACACGCCGCCGAGCGCGACCATGCGGCTGTCCTCGACGTTCCCGCCGCGGTCGGCGATGTACTTCGTGATCTGCGCCACGAGCCCGGGCTGGTCCGAGCCCAGCCCCGACAGCATGACGAACGCCCGGTCGGTGGATGTGTCGGCGGCCATCGCTGCTCCCCCGCGTGCGCGCCCGGCCGACAGAGCCCGACGGAAGTCGCCGGAACCCGCCGACGGTGCGGTACGCTGTTCGATTGTGTTGTGCGGTCGCGACGCGGCGCAGATTGCGCCGCCGCCCCCGTCCGTGCGCGCGGCCCCTCTGCGGCGCGCAGCATGCGGTCAACGCGGGCCGCCCTGTTTTCGGTCCCGTCTGGCTGGCGACTGCCCCGACGGGGCGCCGGTTCGGCCGCTGGCCGGTCGTCGGACCAGTGGCCGGGTCGCGGTTGACAGTGACCGGGCCGGCCCCAATCTCCCGGGCCGCGGACAGACGCCCGCGGCCCGATACCACCGTGAGACCAGCGTGAGACCAGCGTCAGATCGTGAGACCATGACACCACACGAGGCAATTCACATGAGCCCTGCGCCAGTACTTCCGACGTCACTCCTCCTCGCCGCCGCGCTATTCCTGGGCGCCTGCGCCAAGGAGAACCCCGACACCGCCGCCGGCGGGGCGCAGCGCGTGGCCGACTCCGCGGCCCGGCTCGACTCGAACCCCAACGCGATGACCGGGGGCGCCGGCGGCGAGGGCTCGGCGCGGCGGCTCGGCCAGCTCGAGGGGTTCAAGACGCCCGAGTCGGTGAAGTACGACTCCGCCCAGGACGTCTGGTTCGTGAGCAACATCAACGGCAACCCCAACGCGAAGGACAACAACGGCTTCATCAGCCGCGTGCGGGGCGACGGCAGCGCGGTCGACTCGATGATGTTCATCGCCGGCGGTCGGAACGGCGTCACCCTCCACGCCCCGAAGGGGTCGGCGCTCGTCGGCGACACGCTGGTCGTCGCCGACATCGACGCCGTGCGCATGTTCAACGCGCGCACCGGGGCGCCGATCGCCTCCGTGAACTTCGCGCCGATGGGCGCGACGTTCCTGAACGATGTGGCCCGCGGCTCGGACGGCGCGTACTACATCACCGACACCGGGATCCGCTTCTCCCCCACCGGGGCGATGTCGAAGCCCGGGCGCGACCGGATCTTCAAGATCGTTGGCCGCACCCCGTCGGTAGCGGTCACGGACACCGCCCTCGCCGGCCCGAACGGCATCACCTGGGACGCGGGCAACAACCGCTTCCTCGTCGCCTCCTTCGGCAGCAAGTCGGTGTTGACCTGGTCGCCCGGCGGCAAGCCGGGGCAGCTCGCCTCGGGCCCGGGGGAGTACGACGGCATCGAGGTGCTGCCCGACGGCCGCGTGCTCGTGTCGTCGTGGGCCGACTCCAGCGTGTACGCCGAGCGCAACGGCACGCTGACGAAGCTCGTCTCGGGCGTGAACGCGCCAGCCGACATCGGCGTGAACCCGCAGCGCGGCGTGCTCGCGGTGCCCCTCTTCAACGACAACCGCGTGGAGTTCTGGAGCGTGGGACGGTAGAAGTGCCGGGAGTCCTAACGGCCGGGAGTCGGGAGCCGGGAGTCGAGACCAACCGAGTTCCGTCCCACCCCGCAACAGACCGTCCCAGAATCGGACACTCCGATGCGCCGCCCCTGCTGATGGGTGCGGCGCATCTCTCGTTTTGGCAACGAGATAGATTCGCGGGTCGCCTGGCATGGCGCTTCCCTTACGACGTACGGCGATCAGTCCCGGGAGGGAGGCGCGGGAGGGCACCTGCAGATCCCTCGCCACGCTCGGGATGAAACCGCTCCGGTGCACTCCCCGGCCCCCGACTCCCGACTCCCGGTAGTTCCATGGACACGCTCCTCACCGACGTCCGCTACGCGGCGCGCAAGCTGGCCTCGACGCCTGGCTTCACGCTCGTGACCGCGCTGACCCTCGCGCTGGCCATCGGCGCGAACACGGTCATCTTCAGCATCATCAACGGCGTGATCCTCCGCCCACTCCCGCTCCACACCCCCGAGCGGCTGGTGCGGGTGACGACCACGAACCGCGGGGAGAGCAACCCGTCGTCGGTGCAGGACTACCTGGACTACCAGGCGCAGTCGAAGCGCGTGGCGCGGATGGCTGCGATCGACCGCACCACGATGAACCTCACCGGCATCGCCGAGCCGACCCGCCTGCGCGTGATGCGCACGAGCGGAAACTTCTGGTTGCTCGTCGGCGTGCAACCGGCCGTGGGGCGCGGGTACACGCCTGACGAGGAGCGGCAGAGCGCGCAGCGCGTCGTCGTGCTCAGCGCGTCACTGTGGCGCAACCAGTTCGGCGCGGACCCCGCCGTCGTCGGGCGGACGGTCATGCTCGACGGCAACCCGTACACGGTGATCGGGGTCGCCCCGAAGGGCTTCGCCCTGGGCGCCGAGCAGGACGCGTACATCCCCCTCGTCTTCACGCGCGACGACCTCGACCCCAGCAACCGCGGCGCGCACTGGCTCGGCGTCATCGGCCGCCTGGCCGACGGCGCCACGGCGGAGCAGGCGAGCCAGGAGCTCGCCACCATCGCCAAGCGGCTCGAGGCGCAGTACCCGCAGAGCAACACCGGCTTCGGTGCGAAGGTGGTGCCACTGCGCGAGTACATGGTCGGGGACGTGCGCACCGCGCTCCTCGTCATGCTCGGCGCCGTGGGCTTCGTGCTCCTCATCGCCTGCGCCAACGTCGCCAACCTGCTCCTCGTCCGCGCCACGGCGCGCGAGACCGAGATGGCCGTGCGCGCGGCCCTCGGCGCCGGCCGCGCGCAGATGATTCGGCAGCTCGTGACCGAGAGCGTGCTGCTCGCGCTCGTCGGCGGGGCGCTCGGGCTCGTGGTCGCCCTGTGGGGCGTGGACCTGCTCGTCGCGCTCAGCCCCGTGGACCTGCCGCGGATCCGCGAGGTGCGCGTCGACGGCCGCGTGCTCGCCTTCACGGCGGCGGTCGCGATCGGCACCGGGCTCCTGTTCGGGCTGATCCCGGCGCTGCAGGCGTCGCGGCCCAACATCACCGGGATGCTCAAGGAGGGCGGCCGCGGCGGCGGCGCGCGGCGGGGAACGCAGCGCCTGCGGAGCACCCTCGTCGTCTCGGAGATGGCGCTCGCCGTCGTCCTGCTCGTCGGCGCCGGGCTCCTCATCAAGAACTTCGTGCGGCTGCTCGACGTGAACCCCGGGTTCCGCAGCGAGCAGGTCATCACCTACAACATCACCATCCCCGAGACGAAGTACCAGCGCGTGCCGCAGCTGCGGGCGTTCGTGGCCGAGCTGGTGGACCGGATGCGGCGGGTGCCGGGCACGAAGTCGGCGGCGGCCGTGCTCGGGCTGCCGATGGGGCGGACGATGTTCCGCACGGTGCTCGACGTCGTCGGCCAGCCGAAGGACCCACCCGGCCAGCGCAAGGCAGTCGACGTCGCCGTGGCGACGCCGAACTACCTGACGACGATGAGCATCCCGCTCGTGCGCGGCCGCGCGTTCACGGACCAGGACCGGCGCGAGGCCCCGCAGGTCGTGCTGATCAACGAGACCGCGGCCAAGCGCTACTTCCCGAACCAGGATGCGGTCGGGAACAAGATCCTCATCGGGTGGACGGAGACCGACTCCACGATGCCGAACAACGAGCGCCAGATGGGGGGCGAGATCGTCGGCGTCGTCGGCGACGTGCACCGCATGGGGCTGAACCGGGAGGTCACCCCCGAGGTGTACCTGCCGTTCGACCAGACGCCGGTGCGCGACCTGTCGATCGTCATCCGCTCGTCGGCCGAGCCGGCCGCCGTGCTCGCCGCGGCCAAGGCGCAGCTCCACGACCTCGACCCGGAGATCCCGCCGTACGAGCTGCGCCCGCTGGCCGACGTGGTCTCCGAGTCGGTGTCGCGCCCGCGCTTCTACATGCTCCTGCTCGGCGGCTTCGCGGCGGTCGCCCTCGCCCTCGCGGCGCTCGGCATCTACGGCGTCATCTCGTACGCGGTGAGCCAGCGCACGCGCGAGCTCGGCATCCGCATCGCGCTCGGCGCGACGCGCGACCAGGTCACGCGGCTCGTGCTCGGGCAGGGACTCACCCTCTCGCTCGCCGGCCTGGCCATCGGCATCGCCGCGGCGTTCTACCTCACGCGCCTGCTCGCCAGCCTGCTCTTCGGCGTGCAGGCCTTCGACCCGGCGACGTTCGCCGGCGTGGCGGTGGTGCTGCTCGGCGTCGCCGCGCTGGCGAGCTACCTCCCCGCCCGCCGTGCCGCGCGCGTCGACCCGGTGGTGACGATGCGGGCGGAGTAGAACGGCCGGGAGTGCTAACGGCCGGGCTGCGGGCTGCGGGCTGCACGGCCATCCCTCGGGATGGCAAACGTACTCGTCCCTCGCCGTTCGTCGTTCGCCTTCTTGCGCCGCCGGAGGCGGATTCCCAATTTCGACGGACGCGGCCGTTGCGCGGAGAGCGCCGAGCCGGACGGACCCCGCCGACAGCCTCCCACCAGGGCTCCCCCAGGGCTCGTGACCGAGCGTACCCACGCCCAGACGCCCGTCGTCGCCTGCACGAAGTGCGGGGGGCAGCTGCGCGCGGGCGACCGGTTCTGCAGCTGGTGCGGCACGCTGGTCGATCCCGCGGCGTCGGACCCCGGCGCCCGGAGCGGCGGAAGCGGGGGGAATGCTGCCCCCGAGTCCCTGTGGGACCACGTCCTGCGGCGGCTGCGCGCGGCCACCGCGGGCGAGTTCGTCGTTCAGCGCGAGCTCGGGCGGGGCGGCATGGCGGCCGTCTTTCTCGCCCACGAGCTCGCGCTGAACCGCCGCGTGGCCGTGAAGGTGATGTCGCCCAGCCTGATGATGGGCGAGGGGATGGTGCAGCGCTTCAAGCAGGAAGCGATCACCGTCGCGAACCTGAGCCACCCGAACATCATCACCATCCACGCCGTCCGGAACGTCGACGACCTTCACTTCTTCGTGATGAAGTTCGTCGAGGGGTGCTCGCTCGGCGATCTCATCACGCGCACCGGGCCGCTCTCCATCCAGCTGGTGCGGACGATCCTTCAGCAGGTGGGCGGGGCGCTGGCGTACGCGCATCGCCGCGGCGTGATTCACCGCGACGTCAAGCCCGCCAACGTCCTCATCGACACCGACGGGAACGCGATCGTCACCGACTTCGGCATCGCCAAGGTCGCCGAGTCGACGAACCAGACGCAGACCGGCACGATGATCGGCACGCCGGCGTACATGAGCCCCGAGCAGTGCCACGCGGGGCGCGTGTCGACGGCCTCCGACCAGTACTCGCTAGGCGTCGTCGCGTACCAGCTGATCAGCGGCCGAGCGCCGTTCGCGGGGACGACGTTCGAGGTCCTGCGCGCCCACGTCGAGGCGCCGGTACGCCCACTCCGCGAGCTCCGCCCGAGCTGCCCGCCGGACCTCGAGGCGGCCATCCTGCGGATGCTGGCCAAGAACCCCGCCGACCGGTGGCCGACCGTCGCCCACGCGATGGCCGCCGTCGGCACCGTCCCGCCCGAGACGAGCGACTTGATCCGCGAGCGCCTGGCGCAGCTCGCCGTATCCGACGCCGCGGAGCCCGGGCCCTTCCCGGGGTCGGAGAGCCCGCAGCCGTGGCGCTCCACTCCATCGCCGGCACCGGGCGATCGGCACACGGTCGCGGTGACGTCGCCCGGCGCCCTGGAGGTGGGCGACCGAATGGTGCTGACGGCGACGGCGCGCGACACGGCCGGCGGACAGCGCTCCTCCAGCGCCGTCCGCTGGGAGTCCACCGACCCGGCCATCGTAGCCGTCGACGAGCGCGACGGCACGCTGACGGCGCTGGCACCCGGGACGGCCGAGGTCATCGCGCTACTCGACGGGGTGCGCGGGCGGGTGAGCGTCTCCGTGGCGCCGCCCGCCGTAGCGGAGGTCAGCACGACGCTCCCCCCGGACGCGTTGCGCGTCGGCGAGCAGATTCAGCTCTCGGCCACCGTCCGCGACAAGCACGGTGGCTACCTGCAACGCCCGGTCGTCTGGACGACGACCGACCCTCGCGTGGCGACGGTGTCGAGCGACGGCGTGCTCACCGCCAGAGCGCCTGGCTCGGCGGTGCTGACCGCGGAGTGCGACGGGAAGAGGACCTCGGCGACGATCAGGGTGGTCGAGCCCAGTCCGGCCTCCGCCCCGACAGTCGGCGCCGCAGTCGGCGGCGTCGGGGCGGCGTGGTGGCGGGCCGTGCCGCGTTGGGCGTGGGCGCTGCCCGCGCTCATCGTGATCGTCGTCGCCTGGGCCGTGCTGCGCGCGCGTGGACCGGACCGCGCGGACCAGGCGACCGAGCCGGGTGCCCGAAAGGGTCCGGGCCCAGTGGTGCTGGTCGAGGCGGATTCGACGCCCGCCCCGGAGGCGGCCGCTGGCGCCCCGTTAGTCGGCGGCACGACGGCCCGCAGCGCGGCGTCACCGCCACCCACCGCAGCACCGGCGACGGGGGGCACCGCGCGCCCGGTAGCGCCGCCGGCGCTGACGTCGCCGCGGTCGGCGGGCCCCACACCCGCCGCGGGAGTCGCGGCGATCGTCGTCACCAAGCCCGCGCCGCTCGCGCCGGGCGACACGATCACGCTCGCCGCGCGCCTAACGGGGAGCGGGGCGCCGGCCGGCGCGCGCGCCGAGTGGGCGTCCGGCAACGCGGAGGTCGCCCGCGTGGACCGCCGCTCCGGGCTGGTGACGGCGCTCGCTCCGGGCGTGGCGCTCGTCACGGCGCGCGCCGGCGGCGCCTCGACGACCGTGGCCGTGACCGTGCTCGCGAGGCGGGCCGCGGAGGTCCGCGCGGCGGCGGTCCGCGTCACGCCGCCGCGGCTGTCGCTGGTGGCGGGCGAGCGCGCCGAGCTCAAGGCGACCGTGGCCGACGCCCGCGGCGAGCGGCTGCGCGACCGGGGAGTGTCGTGGAGCTCGAGCGACCGCGGCGTGGCGAGCGTCGACCACGCTTCGGGCGTGGTGACCGCGACCGGGCCGGGGACGGCGACGATCTACGCGCGCGCCGACAGCGCGACCGGCTCCGTGGCGCTCACCGTCACGCCGAAGCGGGCGGCCGCCGCGCCGTCGGGTCAGCCGGCGGGCGGCGCGACGCCCGAGGGGTACGGGCCGGCGCCAGCGGGTGCCGCGGGCGGCGCGGGCGCGGCCGGGGGTGCCGTCCCCACGCCGGCGCAGGTCAACGAGGCCGTGAGCGCGTACGTGGCGGCGCTGGCGGCGCACGACGACAAGCGCGTCGCGTCGCTCTACAAGTCGACCACGAACGCCGACCGGAAGAACGAGCAGAAGCTGCTGGCGCTGGTACGGAAGCGCGATGTGCGGATGACGGCCGCCGCCGGCCGCGTGTTCGCGCCTGAGGCCACGCCCGATGGGGCCGCGGCGACGTTTCAGGTGCGGCTGTCGTGGAAGACCCCGTTCGGCGCGACGCGCAACGAGTCGGTCTCGTTCCGGGGCAGCTTCGAGCAGGCCGGCGGGGCGTGGCGGATGGTGGCCTGTACCATCCTCGGCTCGCCCGACCTGGACTGACGCCAACGCACGACGTCGGCGACCGGCGGCGTCAGCCGCCGAGCCCGATCGCCAGTCCCACGCGGACGATGACGTTGGAGCCGTTCCCGCTCGGGAACTCCAGGCGGTCGCCCGTCGACTCGCAGCGGATCGTGCCCTCACCGAAGCGCGTGTACCCGTACGTCGCGCCGGCGTCGAGGTTGAGTCGCGAGCCGAGGCGCACGAGCAGGCCCCCGCCCCCGTTCGCCGTCACCCCCGTCGTCGACCCCGACAGCTTGCCGACGCAGAAGCCGCTGTTCGCGTCGACGCTGATGCTCTGCCGGAGCAGGGACAGGCGCCCGGAGACGTACGGGGCGAAGTAGTTGCTGCCGACCGGGATCACGAAGCGCGGCTCGAGGAAGACACCCATCAGGGACAAGTCCTCGTCCAGCCCCTCGACGCCGTGGCGCGTGTACTGGCCCCCGGCGCCGATCGAGAACGCGCTCGGCGTGAAGCGAAGCTGCGCCTCGCCGCCGATGCCGTTGTCGACTCCCTCGTACGCGTCGCCGAACAGGCTGGCGTAGATCCCGGACACCTGGATCGAGATCTGCTGCGCTGTCTGCGCCGCCGCGTCCGCGGCCGACAGGACGAGCGCACCCACCGCCACCAGCCAGATCGCGACTTTCATCGGGACGTCACCTCGTCAGTGATCCTGACGCGTTACTGCGCGGGCGCGCGGTCACGTCCAGGGTCGATTCACGTCACGGCGTTCGTTCCGAAGATCGTGCGCCCGCGTCCGGCGTCAAGTCATTGCACTCAGCGGCAGCGGTCCATTCGCGAAGCGGGCTCCTCAAGGACTGATCGACCGCCGAAGACTGATTGAACCGCGGAGGACGCGGAGGACGCGGAGGACGCGGAGGAGGGCACTTGGAGGCCTGGGCCTCGTGCAGTTCCTCCGCGTCCTCCGCGTCCTCTGTGGTTCGATGTTGTGCTCTGTGGTTCGACGTTGTGCTCTGTGGTTCGACGTTGACCCTTCAAGGAGGGCCGCCGTTCCGCGCGCTGGGCCGTGCCGTCGGCGTGCCGAGCACGCCTTCCAGCCACTCGGCGGCCCGGTCGATCATCTGGTCCGGCAGCCAGTGCCCGCCGTCGTACCAGAGCAGCGTCTTCGGCTCCCTGGCCGCCGCGTACAGGCGCTTCGCCTGCTCCGGGGTGACCGTGCGGTCGCGCCGCCCGTGGATCATGAGCAACGGGCGCCCCGCGAGGTCGCGCGCCGCCCGGGCGGGGTCGGCAACGGCGCGGATCAGCGTCGAGAAGGGCGTATTGGTCGGCAGGTCGCCGCCGGCGGCCAGAGCGACGGCGCGCACCGCCGGCTCGCGCGCCGCGACGATGACGCCGAGGAAGGCGCCGAGCGAGTAGCCGACGACGGCCAGGCGCTTCGCGTCGAGCTCGGGGCGGCCGGCGAGGAACGCGATGGCGGTGCGGCACTCGGCGAGCGCGGCGCGCCACTGCCGGGCCAGGACCAGCGGGTTGCGGAGCGACTCCTCGTCGAGCCGGCTCTCCCGCTCGCCGTGAAGCGGCAGGTCGACGCCCAGGCTGGCGATGCCGTGCTCGAGCAGGGCGTGCCCGATGGAGCCGAGCATCTGCTCCTTGCTCGACGTATA
>Ga0307415_100001427_pt1 | contig 11423 bp, 8 predicted proteins | sample DK1Cmetagenome_FD_204524 | JGI IMG/M metagenome (GOLD analysis project Ga0307415, IMG submission 204524) | Maize rhizosphere microbial communities from greenhouse at UC Davis, California, United States - DK15-C-2 | ecosystem: Host-associated > Plants > Roots > Rhizosphere > Soil | place: USA...
TACGCCCGGCTGGGCATGTTCCCTGACCGGGCCACGTGAATATGTTCGCAGGTGTGCGCACATCCCTCTGTGACTTGGATCACACCCCTCGCGTATTCCATTTCACAATTGGCCCTGAGGCACCCGGAACATCCAACTCGGGTTGGGTACAATGTTGAGTTTGCACTCACGGAGACACTCATGTCATCTGCACTCTCAAGCGCCGAACCGAAACAGGTCTGGAAGCACTTCGAAGCTATTGCCGCCATTCCTCGTCCTTCCAAGAAAGAAGATGCCGCTCGAAACTATGTCCTTGCCCAGGCGAAACGGCTTGGGCTGGAAGCCGTACAGGATAAGGTTGGAAACGTCGTGGTCCGAAAGCCAGCGCGTCCGGGTCGCGAGAACGCGCCGATGGCCCTGCTGCAAGGTCACCTTGATATGGTGTGCGAAAAGAATGAAGGCACAGCGTTCAATTTTGATACCGATGGCATCAAGCTGGTACGTGATGGAGACTGGCTCAAGGCTGACGGTACGACACTTGGATCTGACAACGGAGTTGGCGTGGCTGCCGCTCTTGCGGTGATGGAGAGCGAGGACATCGCGCACGGCCCGCTGGAGTTCGTGTTCACCATCGACGAAGAAACCGGACTGACCGGTGCGGCGGAATTTCCTCCCGGACTGCTCAAATCGAAATACTTTCTGAATCTCGACAACGAAGAGAAGGGAACAATTTGTATCGGATGCTCTGGCGGTATGAATACGACTGCGCGTCGCAAGCTTTCGCGTCATGCGGCGAGGGGCGGGGCCGCCGGATATCGCATCAAGGTCTCCGGACTTAAGGGCGGCCATTCCGGGGTCGACATTCATCTCGGGCGAGGCAATGCCAACCGGATTCTCGGCAGTGTGTTGCAACGTGGACTCGAAATTCCTTCGCTTGAGGTTGCCGACGTAAAAGGCGGTAGCGCCCACAACGCAATCCCGCGCGAAGCTTGGGCCGTAATCGCCGTGGATAAAGCCAAGGCTGATGAACTGAAAACGCTTGTTGCGCAGGCACAGAAAGAATATAAGTCCGACCTCGGGGCATTCGATCCTGACGTGCAGATTGCGGCAGAAATGGTCGACGGACCAAAGCAGGTGATTGACGCCGCCGATGCGAAGGCCGTCGCCGACCTGCTCGCCAGCTTGCATCATGGGGTGATCGCCATGAGCCCCGATGTGCCCGGCCTTGTACAGAACTCGACCAACCTTGCAACCGTTTCAATGGACGGCGATTCGGTGCAGATCATCACCAGCCAACGCAGCGCCATCGAGAGCAGTCGCAATGCACTCGCGCGAATGGTCGGAACCACGTGCCGTATGGCTGGTTTCGAAGTGCAGCACGGTGCCGGATATCCGGGATGGAAGCCGGAACCGAACAGCGAAATCGTGAAGAAGCTTCAGTCAGCGCACAAGGAAGTCTTCGGAAACGAGGCCAAGCTCATCGCCATGCACGCTGGCCTGGAGTGCGGTGTCATCGGCGAAAAATATCCAGGCATGCAGATGGCATCATTCGGGCCACAGATCGAAAATCCGCACAGCCCGAATGAGCGCGTGCAGATCTCTTCGGTAGAGTCGTTCTGGAAATTCCTGCGGCGAGCGCTCGAAGTGATCTAATTACCTGAAGCCCACATCTGCCCTAGTTTGGCAGATGTGGGTGATCACGCCGGTTTTGCGCTAGGAGCCGGCGTGGGTCCTCTTCTGCTCCATACTTCCAGCAGCGCGTCCGCGATCGCGAAGATCACAGGGCCGATCACCAACCCCGAGACACCGAACGCCGCTACTCCGCCCAGCACCGAAAAAAAGATTGTTATGGTATGCAAGCGCAGGTCCTTGCCAACCAGAATCGGGTAGAGCACATTGTCCGCGGTGCCGATTACCACCGCTCCCCATATGGCCAACACCAGTGCTTTGCCTGGACTTCCTGTGGCCAGTAAGAAGAGAGCGGCCGGCACCCAGACGACGAACGCTCCTAGCATTGGAACCAGAGCAAAAACTGCCATGACAGTGCCCCACAGAACTGCCCCGGGCAGCCCGAGGAACCAGAACATCAGGCCGCCAAGCGCGCCTTGGATGATCGCGATCAACACGCGCCCGCGGATCGAGGCGTCCACCGTTTTGCGAATGCGCGCCAGCACTTCATTGGTGTCTTTGTCAGGTAGCGGGATGAAGCCTTTCAGCGCGCCGGTGAAGTACTCGAAATCACGCAACAAAAAGAACATAGTAAAGAGCGCGATCAGCAGTTGCGTGATGCCCGCCAGTGACCCCATGAACGCCGCCGGTACACTCGCGCCCGCCCTGCCCGCAACATTCTGAGCTTGCTCGCCCAAGTCGACCCGCTGCTGAATCCATGCAATCGCCGGCCGTATTTGAGGCCTCTTCTCCAGTTCGGCAAAAAAACGTTCGCGGAATTCCGGAGAACGCGCGGTCTGGATTGCGCTTGTCGCCTGGTCGATGAGTTCGTTCGTTATCAGCACTGCCGGTATAACGAGAACAAGGATGGTAATTACCACCGTAATGGTGGAAGTCAGGTTGCGATTGCGCATTCGCGCATTCAACCGACGCTGCATGGGCCACGCCACAATTGACAATGTGATGGCCCAAATCAAGGCAGGCAAAAACGGGAGCAGGATCTTGTAACAGAGGTATGCGGTAAGTAGAGAGGCGGCCACCAGAGCCGCTACTTTCAAATTTTCCCGCAGCTCGGGTTTGCTTACCTCGGGCGTGCTGATTTTCATGAGCGTCCTTTAGACCACCCAATCAGATGGCTTCGCCGCGGGGCATGTTGGCAACACGCCAGGGACGAACTCGCCAGCTACTTAGAACAGCCAGTATGCTACAGCCAATCCTACGATTGCGGTGCGTGCGAAGGCGGAATGTTGCGGAATTGTCCTTTTAGCTTTGTGCCACCAGTAGGCAAGGGCGACCATGGAGACCTGCAGAAAGAACGCCACCATCAGCGCACTCGGCCATCCAAGCGATTTCCCAAGGTATAACTGCAACCCGGGGTTCCAGATCGATCCATAAAGAATACAGACGTGAATGAAGTAAACGAGAAGCGTTTCCTGCGCGATGAACTGCGTTGGCTGAGCAGGAATCTTCACGCGTTCAGTAATAAACGCGACGACTGAAATCAATACGAACACGCATCCGACGCGGATCAGGAACAGGTTGGGACTCGTACGCCAGTACTCGATTCCGTTGAATACGGTGAACGGCAACTTGTTGAAGACTGTTCCAAGGCTCATCATCCCCAAGCCGATGAAAGCGGTAGGCAGGGCAACAGCCGTGGATTTCAATCGTGAATAAACGTAACCGACGCTTGCTCCGGCAAGCACGTAAGCCGCCCAGGGAAATGGCGGAAACAGCGAACCCATGGTGCCGGTGAAGTATGCGCCGACGGCCTCAGGCACATGTTCCGTCCACTTGATCGACCACAGGAAAGGTGTTACAAGAACGATAATTCCTGATAGACAGCCAGCCGAAATAGCGAAACGTTTCTGATCGCTGGCAATCATTACGAGCGCCTGGAGAAGCAGCAGCGCAACACCGATGCATTGCAGAACGTCGATCTGTAACCACGCGTGCCACGCGCCCTGGTCAACGTGACCGAAATCGTGTACGGAACGTACCGGTAAGTGCATGGCGTACCCAAGCGCAATGAGGAAAAGAAAACGTGTGAGGCGCTTGCGGACAGCCGCTGATGGAATGAGATAAGAATCCCAGCGCTTAAGGCTCGCGATGGTGAAGGAAAAACCGGAAAGGAACATGAACGTGGGCGCCGTCAGGCCGCGACAGTAGAGCCACAGGTCGTGCAGACGCCCTTCGCGCACCGCCGACGACAAAAGCACGTCAATGGTGTGCCCCTGAACCATCAAAAGAAGTGCGAGCACACGGGCGGCGTCCGCCCAAACTATTCGGTTGGGAAGTTTCTCAATTCCTGTCATCTAGCTGAAATCAAAGGCTATAGGCACTCTCTTCGAATATACACGGCGGGGACGTTCTGAACCCACTCAAATTTTGATGCGTCGTATGCTGCGGAAGTCGCACCAGTTCTAGGCAATGTGCAGCCGCTTCTGCATTTCCTCCAGCGTAACTCCCTTGGTTTCGGGATAGACGAAAAGCACCACAAAGAATTGGAGCACCATCATCGCGGAGAAGAATACGAACGGCCACGCGCCAGACTCAGCCGCCATCTGCGGAAACGCCCATGAGATCAGTGCATTCATGAACCAGTGGGAGAAACTGCCCAGGCTTTGGCCTTTGGCACGAACGCGGTTTGGGAAAACCTCGCTGATGTAAACCCAAATGACCGCGCCCTGCGAAAAAGCGAAGAACGCGATGTAGCCGATCAGGAATCCGAGCAGCAGTTGCTGGTGCTGTTCCGTAAAGAATATCCATGCGACTCCGGCAAGACAGACCGCGGTACCCACCGAGCCAATCAACAGCAAGACTTTCCGGCCTACCCTGTCGATGACGGACATGGCGATCATGGTGAAGGCGAGATTTGTGAGCCCGATGGCGACTGCCTGTAGATTTGCGGAAACCTTGCTGAATCCGGCAAAAGCAAAGATGTCATTAAGGTAGTAAAGAATGGCATTGATTCCAGCCAACTGGTTGAACATGCCAATGGTCACTGCAAGAAAGATCGGCAGTTTGTACTTGGCGGAGAACAGGGGCTCGTCTGCGTGGCCGTGTTCTGCGTCGATCGATTGGATGATGTCCTGAAGCTCTGCTTCTGAATTCTGCTCGCCCGTCATGCGCAGAACGGCACGTGCCTCGTCCACCCGGCGTTTCTTAACAAGCCAACGAGGACTGCGGGGGATTGCGAACAGCAGTAGAAAGAATAGAGCGGCAGGAATTGCAGCGACCCCGAACTGCCAGCGCCACTCGTTCACGCCAAGATCGAAGGTGCTGACAGCGTAGTTGGAAAAATACGCGAGCAGGATTCCGAGGACGACGTTGAACTGGAAGAAGCCGACGAGTCGTCCACGAAGGTGAGCGGGCGCAATCTCGGCGATGTACATCGGGCCAAGCACAGAGGAGCCGCCGATGGCGAGGCCTCCGATGAAGCGGAAAAACAGCAGAGAATACCAGTCCCAGGCGACTCCGCAGCCGATAGCCGATACCAGGTAGAAGAGGGCGAGAACGCGAAGGCTGTCGCGGCGTCCCCAACGCTCGCCTGGAATGCCAGCGAGCATTGCGCCGACCACCGTGCCGACGACAGCACTGGCGACCGTCACGCCAAGTGCACGTGGAGAAAGCAAGAACAACTGCGTCAATTGCGCAGTAGTGCCGGCAATTACCGCCGTGTCGAATCCAAACAGAAGTCCCCCGAGTGCGGCCACTCCCGTGCTTTTCACCAGCGTGGTGTTCAGCTTCATGCCGAGGAATTTAGCACGTGGGTCTGCAAACAGCGCAGCATTTCTGTGCCTTATAGCGAAAGGTAATCGATCACAAACACACGTTCGCGCAAACACTGTGCCGATTGGCTTTCAAAATGTAGAATTGCGAGTTTGATTCAGGAAATTGGGCGGCCATCCTTAGCTCTGTTCCTAAAGTCAATCAGCGGCACGCGTCAGCGCGCCCAGAGGGAGAGGCCTGCGTGTTCGTAGGTGTTCCGAAGGAATCGTATCCAGGAGAGCGCAGAGTCGCGCTTGTTCCCAGTGTCCTACCGAGCCTGAAAAAGGCTGGCGTTGAAGTGATTATCGAGGCAGGCGCAGGCGCCGGCGCCGGGTATCCTGACGCCGACTACATCGCCAAGGGCGGGCAGATCGCCCCCACTCGGGCCGACGTCTTTGCCAACTCTGACGTCATCGTGCAACTGCTCGGACCGGGCGCCAACGATCAGACCGGTCTCGAAGACGTCGCAATGCTGCGGCACGATCAAGTTCTCGTGGCGTTCTTGCGACCCCTGGGAGAACGTGCAACGCTTGAAACCCTTGCGAAGTCTGGCGTGACGGCATTCTCAATCGAAATGATGCCCCGCATTACGCGCGCGCAGAGTATGGATGCGTTGTCGTCGATGGCAACAATTTGTGGTTACAAAGCGGTACTGCTCGCCGCCGATACCCTTCCCCGACTCTTTCCGATGATGACCACTGCCGCCGGAACGATCACTCCAGGACGCGTGCTGGTGATCGGCGCAGGCGTTGCTGGTTTGCAGGCGATCGCGACCGCGAAGAGGCTGGGAGCCGTAACTTCAGCCTACGACCTTCGTCCCGCCGCCAAGGAACAAGTCCAGAGCTTGGGTGCGCGCTTCGTCGAACTTCCGATTGAGGCTAAAGATGCTGAAGACGCTCGCGGTTATGCGAAAGCCCAGGATGAAGCGTTCTATCAAAAGCAGCGCGAGCTGCTGGGCCGCGTGATCGCGGAGAGTGATGTTGTGATTAGTACTGCGGTTATTCCCGGTAAGCGAGCGCCGTTGCTCGTGACGAAAGAGATGGTCCAGGGCATGGCCCCGGGATCGGTCATTGTTGACCTTGCCGCCGAACGCGGAGGGAATTGCGAACTCACTAAGCCGGGAGAAGTTATCGTTGAACACGGAGTCACTATCTACGGCACCCTCAACGTCGCCAGCACCGTTCCGTATCACGCCAGCCAGATGTACGCGAAAAACGTAACCGCGTTCCTGCTGAACATGGTCAGAGACGGCAAGCTCAACCTGAACATGAACGACGAGATTGTGCGCGACACGCTGCTAACGCAGGGCGGCGAAGTCGTGAATGCGCGCGTGCGAGAATTCCATCAACTGCCCGCGCTCGTAACGCAATAACAAGATCCAGGAGGACGAATGGAATCGGGAATCCTCACCAGTTTGTACGTCTTTGTGCTCGCCGGCTTCATTGGGTTTGAAGTGATCCGCCGAGTATCACCGCTACTGCACACGCCACTAATGTCTCTGACCAATGCTTTGGCGGCGATCGCCGTTGTGGGCGCAATCATCGTGGCCGGCGAACAGAAGAGCACACTCACTACCGTGCTCGGCACAATCGCCGTCGTGGCCGCCACCTCCAACATCGTTGGAGGCTTCATCATCACCGGCCGAATGCTCAAGATGTTCAAATCCAGCGGTCCGAAGAAGTAAACGAGCCCATGAAGCTGACCGATCACCTCATCGAAATCACATACCTGGTAGCAAGCGTCCTTTTCATTCTCTCGCTGAAGTGGATGAGTTCTCCGAAGACCGCGCGCCATAGCGTGAAAGCCGGTCAATTCGGCATGCTGCTTGCCATAATTGGCACGCTGCTGCATCACGGGATCGTCGACTACAAGTGGATCGGCATCGCGCTGGTGCTCGGCAGCCTCATCGGCGTTCCGCTCGGCAAAGTTGCGATGACTGCCGTGCCGCAACGGACTGCGCTCAGTCACGCATTCGGCGCTCTTTGCGTAACGTTGGTCGGCGCCTCGCACTTCTATCTCGAAGGCGCGCACATGTCTACGTTCACCATGACTGTGCTGTTGCTGGAGGTCATACTCGGATCGTTGACGATCACCGGAAGCCTTATGGCTGCCGGCAAACTACAGGAAGTCTTGCCGCAGCGCCCCATAACATTCCGGGGACAGAACATTTTCAATCTGTCCCTGCTTGCAATCGCAATCATCATCTCCGTTTTCCTGGTTCTTTATCCAGACCGTCAGGCGCTCTTCCCGCTTGTCATAATTCTGTCTTTGGTCTTCGGAATCATGCTGGTGATTCCTATCGGCGGCGCTGACATGCCGACGGTCATCTCGTTATTGAATTCCTACGCCGGACTTTCGGCTGCCGCTATGGGCTTCGTGCTCGACAGCAAGCTGCTCATCATTGCCGGCGCGCTTGACGGTTCGTCCGGTTTCATCCTGTCCGTCATCATGTCGAAGGCGATGAACCGTTCGTTCACCAACGTGCTGTTCGGAGCCTTCGGCCAGGTGCAAGTGGCAGCCACGGGACAGCAGGAACAACGTACTGTCCGCAGTGCCACTCCCGATGAAGCCGCGTCGATCATCAGCGCAGCCAATCGCGTGGTCGTGGTTCCGGGATACGGTATGGCCGTCGCGCAGGCCCAACACAAAGTCCGCGAGCTCTATGACCTGCTTACTAAGAAGGGCGTGGACGTTCGTTTCGCGATCCATCCAGTCGCCGGACGCATGCCCGGCCACATGAATGTGCTGCTCGCTGAAGCCGACATTCCTTACGACCGTCTGCTCGACATGGACGAGATTAACCCCGAGTTCAGCCAGACAGACGTTGCGCTGATCATCGGCGCCAACGATGTCACCAACCCGGCGGCGCGCACCGATCAAAGCAGCCCGATCTTCGGCATGCCGATCCTTGACGTGGACAAAGCTCGTACCGTGATGGTCATCAAGCGCAGCATGAACCCGGGCTTCGCCGGCATCGACAATCCGCTGTATTACTACGACAAGACGCTCATGCTCTTTGGTGATGCAAAAGGCTTTGTGAACGACGTCGTACGCGAGATGAGCGGAGGCGGCGGACACTGACAAGAGCGTACGGAGCCCCTCGCCCGGACTTTAGGGTGCCCCAGGGTCCGCGCCGAAAGCGCTAACCTGGGGCGAAAGATTATGCCCTGGCCTTTGAACTTCGTAGGAAAGCAGTCGCCGTTCGCCGCTAAGCGCCTTCAGTGGAGCTACATCCTGCGTGAGTTCCAGCGTCCCCAGGTATTTGCCTTCGCGATCTCGCACAGCGAAGTAGCGGATGTGCACGAACTTCCCATGAAAGTCGATCCAGAACTCCGCAACGTCCTCCCTGCCCGCGCGGAAGTCACTGAGGATTCTCTCTACCGTTTCCACGCTTCGCGGTGGATGACAATGTTGTACCTTGCGTCCGATAATCGCCTTGCTACGCGCGAAGATTCTGTCGGGGCCCTCCGTGAAGAATGCGACACGATCGTCGGCGTCGACGAAAGTTAGGTCCAGCGGCAACGTTGCGAAGACCGCCGCAAGCTGTTCCACGCTGACATTGCCCGTCGGCAGAACAAATGTGTTGCCTAATACGGCATCGGCCGGCATTGCTGTCCCGGCAGGAGGAACGTATCCATCGCGAGGCTCCACCAGGCACCAGCCGTATTGGGGAGAGGCCGCCCAGATTTCGGCCCACTCGTTCTCCGTCAGGGTCTGAAGCGACATGGGCAGGAGGATGTTCTCCTCCTTGAAGATCATTTCCTCCACCGCGGCCAGTGCACGCGTAGCAAATCCGTCCACCACCTGCTTGCATTCGCCCGCCGTAGGGCCGCAGAGATGGGCTGCCTGGTTCAAACCCTTCAGCAACGCGCGTACATCATCATCTTTAGCCCACATGACTTTCGAGGGGCCAGTAATTCCATGCCGCTCAAGGCAGGAAAACAGCGCATGTTCTTTGCGCTGGTAGTGCTTGTCAAGGTCCATCAGCTCGTTAGCACCCTGCCGGAAGCGGAAAAGAAGTTCTGTAGCGTCGGCTCCGTCCTCCAGGCGATGGATCTCGGCCGCAGTCCCCCGCATCGAGTGGATGACAACTTCCAGCGCGGCGTTCTCGCGGCGGAAAGTGTCTACCGGGTGCCCCGGCGCGATTGAGGGTGTCCCAATCTGCACGAGCACGTCACGTGTGACCTGCGAGTGCAGGTCGCACATCGAACGAATTTCTTCAACCGGCATGCCCTCGGCAATGAGTTGCTGTTCCATCGCCATGATTTCGCTTGCGTCCGTCTCCCGGACGATTTGGCGCAGCTTGTCCCGCACCAGGTCCGGCGATTCGCCTTTATGCAGATGCCCGATGATTTCCTTCAGGGTATGAATTCGCTGTGCCCGGTTGTCTATAAGTTCGCTCATGAATGACTCCTGAGCCGAGACTACCGACTCCTTGAATCTCGAACCATGACTTATGTCACGGTCAGTCAAGAGTCCGTATGGGAAGAACGGGCCGCGTGCCATCCACATGAGTGCGCCCCGTCACAGCACCGGCGCGGTCCTCCCCGGTACAGTAGCGCAGGCCCAAGACTAACTGTGCTGAGCACGGAGAAGCCGCACGCATGCCCGAACTAGAGACCAAATCACTCCCTGAAAACGCCTACGCTCCCCTGAAATCGAACGAGCTCTATGTCCCGCTCGTGCCGCCCGAGGCAAACCTCCCCGAGCTCACCTGGCGTTCCGTCCTTTGGGGACTCTTCCTCTGCATCATCTTCACCGTCGCATCCGCGTACTCGGGCTTGAAGGTCGGCCAGGTAATGGAATCGGCGATCCCGATCTCCATACTCGCCATCGGGCTTGCACGCGTATACGCCCGCCGGTCCAGCGTACTCGAAAACGTCATCATGACCGGAATCGGTGGTGTCGCTGGCTCTGTTGTGGCCGGGGCAATCTTTACCTTACCCGCGCTCTATATCCTCAAGCTCGATCCGCACCCCGTACAGACCATCTTTATCTGCGTCGCCGGAGGCTGTCTCGGAGTTCTCTTCCTGATCCCGCTTCGCCGTTACTTCGTCCGCGAAATGCATGGAAAGCTGCCATATCCCGAAGCGACAGCCATCACCGAAGTGCTTGTGACCGGAGAAAAAGGCGGTTCGCAAGCCAGGCTGTTGCTTCAGGCCACGTTCATTGCAGGCATTTACGACTTCTTTGTCACTACTTTCCACGTCTGGAAAGAGTATGTCGACTTCCAATTCGTCCCCATCATGCGCACTCTCAATGACAAGGCGCGCATGGCCTTCAGCTTTGACGCCATTGGATTCATCCTCGGGCTCGGCTACGTGATGGGGCTACGCAGTTCCATGATCCTCTGCGCCGGAGGCGTGCTCTCCAACTTCGTCCTGGTGCCGGTTATCTTCTATATCGGTCAGCATGTGGCTGGCGCCGTCTACCCCGGAACCATCCCGATCTCCGACATGAACGCTACCCAGATTTATCGCAGCTACGTGCGGTTCATCGGCGTGGGAGCCATCGCCACCGCCGGTATTTTCGGCATTATCAAGTCGCTGCGCATCGTAGCCGGATCGTTCGGCATTGCGCTCAAGGCATTTCGCTACGGAGAAGCCGCTGCGCCGGAGCGGACAGATCGCGACATCTCCATCATTTCCATCTTCGTCGGGATCGTGATAAGTGCCATTGCTGTAGCTTTGCTTCTCGGGCACCTGCCGGTGTCGTTGACGGTTATCGCGGTTGGACTTGCTCTTACGCTGTTCTTCTCATTCTTCTTCACTTCTGTCGCTGCGAATGCAATCGCAACCATCGCCCGCAACCCGGTTTCCGGCATGACGATGCTCACCATCATCATCTCGTCGGTTGTCCTGTTGCGTTTCGGAGTCTCGGGCACGAGCGGCATGTTTTTCATCATGGTCATTGCCGGCATCGTGTGCACAGCGTTGTCGGTTTCGGGGCAGGCAATTACCGATCTCAAGGCCGGCTACTGGATCGGCTCAACACCATCGGCGCAG
>Ga0307415_100001428_pt1 | contig 11416 bp, 11 predicted proteins | sample DK1Cmetagenome_FD_204524 | JGI IMG/M metagenome (GOLD analysis project Ga0307415, IMG submission 204524) | Maize rhizosphere microbial communities from greenhouse at UC Davis, California, United States - DK15-C-2 | ecosystem: Host-associated > Plants > Roots > Rhizosphere > Soil | place: USA...
GGCGACGTCGGCGGGGGTGCCGGTCGCCTCGGCCGGGAAGAAGCGTTCCTTGGCCTTGGTGTACGGCGCCACGATCAGGAAGTAGACCACGGCCGCCAGGATCAGGAACGACACCAGGGCCGTGAGCCAGGCGCCGACCAGCAGCCCGCCGGGCTGCCAGGCGGTGAAGTCGGGCTGCCCGCCCAGCTTGCCCACCAGGCCCATGATCAGCTCCACGGTCGCGGTCACCACGGTGGCGAAGGCGGTGCCCATGATGAAGGCGACCGCCAGCTCGATGATGTTGCCCCGCAGGATGAAGTTCTTGAACCCCGTCATGGCTCTGCTCCTTGAGTTCGACCGAGGGTGCTCGTGACGGCCGATCACGCTAGCGGGGGAACGTGAACGTCAGGAAGTCGCGGACGGCCGCGTCGGCGATCCGGGTGACCTCGGTCTCGTCGGCCGCGCCGACGACGACCAGCCGGCCGGCGACCCCGCCGTCGTCGGCGTCGGCGCCGGGGACCGCGAGGACCGGCACCCCGGCGGCCACCACCCGGGCGCCGGTGCCCTGCGGGTCGGCCGCGACCAGGTCGATCCGGTCGCCCGCCGCCAGCAGGCCCACCATGCCGGCGTCCGGCAGCCGCACCGGGACGGCGGTGAGCCCGGGATGGCCGTCGGCGAGGCCGGGTCCGACGAGACGCACGTCGGTGACCGGCTCGCCGCGGCGCACGGCCGCGGCGAGCGTCCGGCCGGCCGTGGAGGTGGCGAGGTCGTCGGGCACCGAGCCGGGCGCAAACGGCACGAAAGTCAGGTCGCCGGGGCCCAGGACCGCCCCGGAGGGCAGGTCGCGGGCCGCGACGAGGACGTCGACGCGTGCCGGCGGGGGCGCGGTCGCTGCGTGCAGGCCGGCGGCGACCGCCACCGCGGTCAGCGCGGCGGCCAGCGGCCGGCGGCGGCGCAGCACGGCGCGGCGTACCGACCTCGGCAGCCGGCGCAGACGGTTCGCTGTCGTGGCCATGGCCCCGACGCTAGGCGGTCTGCCGCCTCCGCGCGCCGCCCCTCCACAGGCCTGCTTAGCCTCCCGGCTGGCTGGGCCCGCTGGGCCGGCCCGGCCGTCTCGACCGAGGGCGGGTCAGGCCTGGGCGGGCTTGGCCGGCGCGGCGGACGCGGCCGGCTTGCCCTCCGTCGAGGACGAGGAGGCCGCCGGCGACTTCTCGCTGGTCGAGGACGACTTCTCACCGCCGCCGTTGGCGGCGGGGGCGGCACCCGAGCCCGACGCGCGGCTGTCGGTGCGGTAGAAGCCGGAGCCCTTGAAGACCACGCCCACGGCGTTGAACAGCTTGCGCAGCCGGCCGTCGCACTCGGGGCACTGGGTCAGGGCGTCGTCGGAGAAGCTCTGGAACTGCTCGAAGGAGTGCCCGCACTCGGTGCAGGCGTACTGGTAGGTGGGCACAAGTTCTCCTCGGTCGGTGTCGCCAGGACGAAGGGATTGGCACTCGGCCCCGGCGACTGCCAATGATACGGCACGGCACAATGACGTGCACCATGAGCGACCAGTCCGCGTCCACCGCGTCGCCCCACGCGCCCGGTGCCGCCGCGCCGGCCGCGCGGAGCGCCCCCGAGGCGCCCGGAGGAGTCCTCTCCTGGTGGTACCGGTTCCTCGACTGGCCGCGCTCGCTGCGGATCGCCGCGTACCTCGCGATCGGCCTCGTCGTCCTCCTGGTCGTTTCGCTGCTGGCCGGGGTCGCCCTGGTCCGCCGCCCGCTGCCGGTGACCGGCGGCACGGTGGAGCTGGCCGGTCTGGAGGGCGACGTCGACGTGGTCCGGGACGCGAACGGCATTCCCCAGCTGTACGCCGACAGCGTCGACGACCTCATGCGCGCGCAGGGCTTCGTGCACGCGCAGGAGCGCTTCTTCGAGATGGACGTGCGCCGGCACGCGACCGCCGGGCGGTTGGCGGAGATGTTCGGCAGTCCCGCGCTGGAGAGCGACCAGTTCGTCCGGACCATGGGCTGGCGCCGCGTGGCCCAGCGCGAGCTCGCGTTGGTCAAGCCGGAGACCCGCGCCGCGCTCGACGCGTACGCCGACGGGGTGAACGCCTACCTCAGGGCGCGCTCGCCGAGCCGGATCGCCGTGGAGTACACCGTCCTCAACGCCGGCGGCCTCGACTACCGTCCCGAGCCCTGGACGAGCGTCGACTCGCTCGCCTGGCTCAAGGCGATGGCGTGGGACCTCCGCGGCAACATGACCGAGGAGATCGACCGGGTGCTCGCGCTCGCCGAGCACAGCGCCCGTGAGGTCGCCGACCTGTACCCCGCCTACCCGTACGCCGAGCACGACCCGATCGTGGGCCGGGGCGCGGTCGTGGACGGGGTCTTCGAGCAGGACGCGACGGCGGCGGGCACCCGCAAGCCCCAGAGGCCGGCGTACACCGCGGGCCAGCGCGACGTGCTGTCCCGCCTGCGGCGCGGCCTCGACCGGCTGCCCCCGCTGCTGGGCCGGGGCGACGGCATCGGCAGCAACAGCTGGGTCGTCGACGGCGAGCACTCCGCGACGGGGGCGCCGCTGCTGGCCAACGACCCGCACCTCGGCGTCACCCTGCCCGGCATCTGGATGCAGATGGGCCTGCACTGCCGGACCGTCTCGGAGGCCTGCCCGCTCGACGTCGCCGGCTTCACGTTCTCCGGGCTCCCCGGCGTCGTGATCGGGCACAACGCGGACATCGCGTGGGGCTTCACGAACCTCGCTCCCGACGTCACCGACCTCTACCTCGAGAAGGTCCGCGGCGACGAGTGGCGGTACGACGGCCGGTGGCGGCCGCTGCGGACCCGCACCGAGACCTTCGAGGTGGCCGGCGAGGACGACATCACGCTGACCGTGCGCTCGACCCGCCACGGGCCGCTGCTCTCCGACGTGTCGGAGGAGCTCGCCGACGTGGGGGAGCAGGCCCGGGTCGCCGGGACGGCTCCCGAGGGCGGCTACGCGGTCGCGCTGGAGTGGACCGCGCTGCGCCCCGCCCCGACCGCCGACGCGATCCTGGCGCTCGACGTCGCCACCGACTGGGACTCCTTCCGGGCCGCGGCCGCGGAGTTCGCGGTGCCCTCGCAGAACCTCGTGTACGCCGACCGCGAGGGCCACATCGGCTACCAGGCCCCCGGGCTGATCCCGATCCGCAAGTCCGGCAACGACGGGCTGGTGCCGGTGGCCGGCTGGCGACCGGAGAACGACTGGACCGGGGAGTACGTGCCGTTCGACGGGCTGCCGAACCTGCTCGACCCCGAGGAAGGCGCCATCGTCACCGCGAACCAGGCGGTCGCCGGGCCCGACTACCCCTACCACCTCACCGACGACTGGGACGCGGGCTATCGCTCGCAGCGCATCGACGACCTGCTCGCCGACGAGGGCGAGCTGTCGGTCCGCGACATGCTCGACGTGCAGCTCGACGACCGGCACCCGCTGGCGGCGACGCTGACGCCGTACCTCCTCGACCTCGACCTGCCCCGCGGCTACTACTCCGCCGGTCAGCGGCTGCTGCGCGACTGGGACCTCCGGCAGGACGTGGACAGTGGCGCCGCGGCCTACTTCAACGTGGTCTGGAGCAACCTGTTGCGGCTGACCTTCCACGACGACCTGCCCGAGGAGCTCTGGCCCGACGGCGGCGACCGTTGGGTGGCGGTGGCCGACCGGCTGCTGCGCGAGCCGTCCGCGTCGTGGTGGGACGACACCGCGACGTCGACGGTCGAGACCCGCGACGACGTGCTGACCGGGGCCATGCTCGCCGCGCGCGACGAGCTCACCCGACGCCAGGCGCGCGACCCCTCGGCCTGGTCCTGGGGCGCCCTGCACCGCCTCGAGCTGCGCAGCCAGACGCTCGGCGCGTCCGGGGTCGACCCGGTGGAGTGGCTGGTCAACCGCGGCCCGTGGCGGGTCGCGGGCGGCAGCGGGGCGGTCGACGCGACGTCGTGGGACGCCGCGCAGGGCTACGAGGTCACCAGCGCGCCGTCGATGCGGATGGTCGTCTCGTTGGGCGACCTCGACGACTCCCGCTGGATCAACCTGACCGGCGTGTCCGGGCACCCGTTCGACGGGCACTACACCGACCAGACCGACCTCTGGGCGGCGGGTGAGACGCTGGCGTGGCCGTTCTCCCGGACGGCCGTCGACAAGGCCGGCGAGGACACGCTGACGCTCAGCCCAGCGCAGTGACCCCGGTGGGCGTCGCGACCGCGCGCACCGGCCGGTCGTGCGGCTCGGCCGGGACCCGGAGGCCGACCTCGTCGTCGAAGAGCAGCGCGCAGGTGAACGTCCCGACCGGTACCCGGCCGAGCGCGCGGTCGTAGGAACCGCCGCCACGGCCCAGCCGCATCCCGGTGGGGGAGACGGCCAGGCCCGGCACCAGCACGACGTCGGCGGTCGCGATCGCGTCCACGCCGAGCGTCTCGCCCTCCGGCTCGAGCAGCCCGCGCCGGGCCGGCCGCAGGCACGCCGGGCCGCGGTAGGTGCCCCAGTCGAGGTCGAAGTCGGGCAGCAGCACCGGCAGGATCACCCGCTTGCCGGCGTCTCGCAGCGCGTCGATGAGGTCGCCGGTGCCGGGCTCGCCGGCGAGCGAGACGTACGCCGCCACCGTGGCCGCCCGGCGTACCTCCGGATGGGCGAGGAGGTGCTCGGCGATCGCCCGCCCGGCCTCGCCCATCTCGACCAGCGACCGGCGGTGCCGGGTGGTGAGCAGCTGGTCGCGGAGCGCGAGCTTGGCGACCCCGGCGCCGGGAAATGGTCTCGGCGCGGGGTCCGGATTCCGAGGCATTTGCGGCGGCACCACGGGACCAGCCTACGATCGACAGCATGGGTAGCGCTGGGTTGCATCGAGCACGCGACAAGATGGCCGACGCGGGCGTCGACGAGGTGGCCATCGAGACGTTCGAGCACTACTACCGGCTCCTGGAGCACGGCGAGACGGGCATGATCCCCGAGTCGTCGATCGAGCCGGTGGACATGGAGTCGCTGCGCGACGTCGAGGTCTCCGACGAGGACGCCGCCGCGGCGATCGGCAAGACCGTGGTCATCAAGCTCAACGGCGGCCTCGGGACGTCGATGGGGCTGGACCGGGCCAAGTCGCTGCTGTGCGCGCGCCGCGGGCTGTCGTTCCTCGACATCATCGCGCGCCAGGTGCTGCACCTGCGCCGGCAGTACGACGTCACGCTCCCGCTGATCTTCATGAACAGCTTCCGCACCTCCGCCGACACGATGGCGGCACTGGCCCGCTACGGCGACCTGCCCGTCGAGGGGCTGCCGCTGGAGTTCCTGCAGAACAAGGTGCCGAAGCTGCTGGTCAAGGACCTCTCGCCGGTCAGCTGGCCCAAGGACCCCGACCTGGAGTGGTGCCCGCCCGGGCACGGCGACCTCTACACCGCGCTGCGCGGCACCGGCCTGCTGGACCGGCTGCTCGAGCTCGGCTACGAGCGGGTCTTCGTGTCCAACTCCGACAACCTCGGCGCGGTCCCGGACGCGCGGATCGCGGGCTGGTTCGCCACGTCCGGGGCGCCGTTCGCGATCGAGGCGGTACGCCGTACGCCCTCGGACCGCAAGGGCGGCCACTTCGCGCGCCGCAAGAACGACGGCCGCCTCGTGCTGCGCGAGACCGCGCAGACCCAGCCGGCCGACCTGGAGGCGCTGGCCGACCTGGAGCGGCACCGGTTCAGCTCGACGAACAACCTCTGGTTCGACCTGGCCGCGATGAAGCAGGCGCTCGACGTGCGCCAGGGCGTCCTCGGGCTGCCGCTGATCCGCAACGTCAAGACCGTCGACCCGGGCGACAAGAGCACGCCCGAGGTGATCCAGGTGGAGACCGCGATGGGGGCGGCGATCGAGCTGTTCGAGGACTCCCGACTGATCGAGGTCGGCCGGGACCGGTTCGTGCCGGTCAAGACGACCAACGACCTGCTGGTGCTGCGCTCGGACGTCTACGACCTGGGCAAGGACTTCGTGCTCGACCAGACGGCCGACACGCTGCCGTTCGTCGACCTCGACGGCGACGTCTACAAGCTGGTCGGCGAGTTCGACAAGCGCTTCCCCGAGGGTGCTCCGTCGATGCGGAAGGCGAGGTCGTTGCGGGTCGAGGGCGACTGGACCTTCGGCCACGGCGTCCAGGTGGTCGGCGACGTGGAGCTCGAGGCGACGTCCGCCCAGCGGCTCGGAGCCGGCGAGGTGCTGTCGGACGAGTCGCGAGACGGCGCCGCCGGTGCCAAGTCGGCGAAGTCGGCGAAGCCGTCCGCGAAGCCGGGCGGGCGCAGGAATGGCTGACGACCTCACCAGTGTCGACGACCACCTCGCGCGCGTCCTCGACGCCGTCGAGCCGCTCCAGGACTTCCCGCAGCCGCTGATGGAGGCGCTCGGCCTCGCGATCGCCGAGGACGTCCACGCCGGCATCCGGCTGCCCTCCTTCGACAACTCCGGCATGGACGGGTACGCCGTCTGCCACCGCGACGTCGCGACCGCCAGCGACGAGTTCCCCGTGCACCTGCCGGTCGTGGGCGAGATCGGAGCCGGACAGGCGCAGCTGCTCGCGATGTCGCCCGGCACCGCGGTCAAGATCATGACCGGGGCGCCAGTGCCGGCTGGCGCCGACACGGTCGTGCCGTACGAGTGGACCGACCGCGGCGTCGCCCAGGTCCGCATCACCCGGGCCCCGGTCGAGGGCCAGCACGTCCGCCGCGCCGGCGAGGACGTCGAAGAGGGCGACCTGCTGGTCGAGCACGGCACGGTCCTCGGCCCGCGCCATCTCGGCCTGCTCGCGTCCGTCGGCCGCGCCACCGTGCGCTCCCGGCCGCGACCGCGGGTCGTCATCCTCTCGACCGGCTCCGAGCTGCGGGAGCCGGGCTCGGCCCTGGGCCACGACTCGGTCTACGACGGCAACTCCTACCTGCTCGCCGCCTCCGCCCGCCGGGCCGGTGCGATCGCCTACCGGGTCGGGATCGTCCCCGACGAGCCGCGGGCGTTCCTGGACGCGCTGAGCGACCAGCTGGTGCGCGCCGACATCGTCGTCACCAGCGGTGGGGTCTCGCAGGGCGACTTCGACGTGGTCAAGGAGGCGCTCGCGCCGCTCGGGACGGTCTGGTTCGGCGGGGTCGGGATGCAGCCCGGCAAGCCCCAGGGGTTCGGGCTGGTCGGCGAGGACAAGACGCCGATCTTCACGCTCCCGGGCAACCCGGTGTCGTCGTACGTCTCGTTCGAGGTCTTCGTCCTCCCCGCGATCCGCAAGCTGATGGGCAAGACGCCGTACTCCCGGCCCACCAGCCGGGCCCTGCTCACGCACGGCATCTCGTCGCCCGCCGGGCGCCGGCAGTTCGTGCGGGGGGAGTACGTCGTCGACCGCGGCGGCCCGTCCGTCGCGCCGGTCGGCGGCCACGGCTCGCACCTGATCGGCGACCTCGCCTCGTCGAACGCGCTGGTCCTGGTGCCCGAGGACGTCACGTCGCTGTCCGCGGGCGAGCAGGTGCAGGTGCTTCGGCTCGACGAGGAGTTCTGACATGACCGAGTCCGCTCCCGCCCGCCTCACCCACGTCGACGAGTCCGGCGCCGCCCGGATGGTCGACGTCTCCGCCAAGGACGTCACCGCCCGGACCGCCACGGCCTCGGGGCGGGTGTTGGTCTCACCCGCCGTGGTCGCGCTGCTGCGCGGCGAGGGCGTGCCCAAGGGCGACGCGCTCGGCGTCGCGAGGGTCGCCGGGATCATGGGCGCCAAGCAGACGCCGTCGCTGATCCCGCTGTGCCACCCGCTGTCGGTCTCCGGCGTGACCGTCGACCTGGCGGTGCACGACGAGCACGTCGAGATCGTCGCCACCGTCCGCACCACCGACCGGACCGGCGTCGAGATGGAGGCGCTGACCGCGGTCTCGGTCGCGGCGCTCACCGTGGTGGACATGGTGAAGGCCGTCGACAAGGGCGCGGTGATCACCGACGTGCGGGTCGAGACCAAGACCGGCGGCAAGTCCGGCGACTGGGCCCGCTGATGGGCACCCCCACCGGTGCGGTGAGCCGCCAGTGAGCCTGCGCGCCGAGGTCGTCGTCGCCTCGAACCGGGCCGCGGCGGGCGTGTACGCCGACGAGACCGGACCGCTGCTCGTCGAGTTCCTCCGGGAGCTCGGCTTCGTGACCGGCCCCCCGGTCGTGGTTCCGGACGGGGACCCGGTCGGCGCCGCGATCGGCGCAGCGGCCGCGGGCGGGGCCCGGGTGGTGCTGACCACGGGCGGGACCGGGCTGACGCCCACCGACCGGACGCCCGAGGTCACCCGGGCGCTGCTGGACTTCGAGGTGCCGGGGATCGCCGAGGCGATCCGGTCGCACGGCGTGGCCGCGGGGGTGCCCACCGCGGTGCTGTCGCGCGGGCTGGCCGGCGTCGTCGGGTCCTGCCTGGTGGTGAACCTGCCCGGATCCCGGGGCGGCGTGAAGGACGGCCTGACGGTGCTCCGGCCGATCCTGCTCCACGCGGTCGAGCAGGTCGTCGGGAGCGACCATTGAGCCCGAGCCCCGGGAGCGACCGTTGAGCGGGTGGCCGGTGTGGCTGTCCTACGGGTCGGTGACGCTCCGACCCCTGACGTACGGCGACAACCGGGCCTGGCGGGACGCCCGGCGGCGCAACGCCGACTGGCTGAGGCCGTGGGAGGCGACGGTCCCCCCGGGTGCCGAGGCCCGGCCGACCTCGTTCCGGGCGCTCGTCTGGCGGCTCAACAAGCTCGCGCGCGCCGGGGTGACGTACCCCTTCGCCGTGGAGGTCGACGGCCACTTCGCCGGCCAGGTGACCGTGAACAACATCGTGCGGGGCTCCGCCCAGCTCGCGTCCGTGGGCTACTGGCTGGACCGCGAATACGCCGGCCGCGGCGTGATGCCCACCGCGGTCGCCCTGGTCATCGACCACTGCTTCTTCACCGCCGGGCTGCACCGCATCGAGATCGCGATCCGGCCGGAGAACTCCAACTCGCTCCGCGTGGTCGAGAAGCTCGGGCTGCGCGAGGTCGGCTACGCGCCCAAGTTCCTGCACATCGACGGGGCCTGGCGCGACCACCGGATCTACGCGATCACCGTCGAGGAGTGCCCCGAAGGGATGCTCGCGCGGCTCCGGGGGGGACTGGCCCCGCCGCCTCTGTAACGCGGGGTTACGGTCGCTGAACATGGGGGTGGGCGACGGTGGGAGCGTCAACGCCCCCGCAGCAGATGGTGCGCGCGTCGACCAGCCCGCGCCAGTGCCCGGCGACCGGTCCGGCGGGTGCCGGCCAGCCGGATCACACCAGTCACACCAGTGATTTTGCGACACACCTATGGACATGCGCCCCGGGCTCCGCTAGCGAACCTAATCTCTGAGCGTGGACCTCAGCGCGTTGATCTTCGTTGCCCTCGCCGTGGCGTGGGGCGTGTACCTCGTCCCCAAGGCGCTCAAGCACCACGATGACGTGGTCCGCAGCCGATCGGTCGACCGGTTCTCGCACACGATGCGGGTCCTGGCGCGCCGCGAGCCGGTGAACCGCCGCAACGCCCGCCTTGTCGTCACCCCCGGCCGCCCCGCCTCCAGCGCGGTCGTCGTCACCAAGGGCAGCGCACCCGCTCCCGTCGAGGCCCGTGCCCGCCGGGAGGCCGCCAACCGCGCCGCCCGCCGCCGTCGCCGCGTGCTCGGCACGATCGTGCTGGCCAACCTCGTCGTGGTCGCGCTGGCCGCGTTCGCAGTCGTGGACTGGGCCTGGACCGCCGTCCCGGGCGGTCTACTGGTCGCCTGGCTGGTCGCCTGCCGCCTGATGGTCCGCCGGGAGCGGGCCGTGGCTGCGCCGGTCGCCAACCCGGTCGGGACGCCCGTCGAGGTGCCCGCCGCTGCCGCGCCCGCGTTGCCGGCCGAGTCCGCGCCCGTCGTGGCCGTCGCGGCGGCGGCCGTCGTCACCGACAGCCAGGAGAGCGTGGCCCGGGTCGCGGACCTCGAGGACACCTCGAGCATCGCTCCGATCGTCGACCCGATGCTGTGGGACCCGGTGCCTGTCACGCTCCCGACGTACGTCACCAAGCCCGCCGCCCGGCGTCGCACGGTCCGCACCATCGACCTCGACGCCACCGGCGTCTGGACCTCCGGCAACACCGCGGGCGACTCCCAGCTGGCCCGCGAGGCGGAGCAGGCCGACAAGGCCGCACGCTCCCGCAAGCCCGAGAACGACCAGCGCGCCGTCGGTTCCTGAGCCGTCGTCGGTCTTCGCACGGGCCTGCCCGGCCGGTCCGCGAGCCGATTGGGAACCGTCGCGAACCGGGTGCTAACGTTTCCCACCGCGTCCTCGGACGCACCTCGGGGCTGTGGCGCAGTTGGTAGCGCGTCTCGTTCGCAATGAGAAGGTCAGGGGTTCGAATCCCCTCAGCTCCACCACGACACGAACCGCCTTTCCTGCAGAGATCGGCAGGGAAGGCGGTTCCGTCATTTCCGGAGTCTCGACACGATCAGGCAACCGTGGTTGCATGCAACCGTGGTTGCAAACGGGACGAGCCGGCTGGGTGAGTGGGTGCTGCTCGTGTACCGGCTCCCGCGCGAGCCGTCGACGCCGCGCAGCGCGGTGTGGCGGCGCCTGCGTCGCCTCGGTGTCGCCCAGCTCGGGGACGGGCTCGTGGCCCTGCCGTCGGACGCGCGAACTCTCGAGCAGCTCGACTGGGTGGCCGCCGAGGTCCAGGAGGCGGGAGGTACGGCGCTGCTGTGGCTTGCCCGTCCGTCCAGCCGGGCCGAGGAGCGCCAGCTGGTGCAAGCCATGAAGGAGGCGCGCACGGAGGAGTATCTCGAGCTGCGCACCGACGCGCTGGCGTCATGGTCGGCGCCGGTCGCGGAGCGGCAGCGGTCCCTCAAGCGACTCCAGAAACAGCTGCGCGAGGTACGCCGGCGCGACTTCTTCCCCCCGCCCGAGCGCGACCTCGCCGATGCCGCCGTGGCCGAGCTCGGCGCGCTCGTTGCAGATCCGGACGCCGCACGGGCTCGTGCAGGCGCCTCGGCGGAATCGGGCACGGGCGTCACGACGCCGGCCCCGGGCAGCGACCGGTGAGGTGGGTGACCCGGGCCGGCGTGCACATCGACCGGGCGTCCTCGGCGTGGCTGGTGCGGCGGTTCATCGATCCCGAGGCGCAGTTCGAGTTCGTGACCGGGCCCGACGACCTCCCCGACGGTGCGGTGCCCTTCGACATCCGGGGTGTCGAGTTCGGCCACCACGGTCACGACTGCACCTTCGAGACGCTGCTGCGGCGTCACCACCTGGACGATCCGGTGTTGTGGCGCATCGCCGCGATCATCCACGAGGCCGATCTGGACGACGACCGCTTCGACGCGCCCGAGGCACCCGGGCTCGACGTCGTCCTCCGCGGCCTGTCGATGGTGTGCGACGACCACGAGACCCTCGGGCTCACCGGGCCGGTCTTCGACGGGCTCTAC
>Ga0307415_100001429_pt1 | contig 11410 bp, 8 predicted proteins | sample DK1Cmetagenome_FD_204524 | JGI IMG/M metagenome (GOLD analysis project Ga0307415, IMG submission 204524) | Maize rhizosphere microbial communities from greenhouse at UC Davis, California, United States - DK15-C-2 | ecosystem: Host-associated > Plants > Roots > Rhizosphere > Soil | place: USA...
GACCAGGATCGGTCCCTGCGGAACCCGGCGCAGTTGTGCGGCCTGCGCGCCGCGCAAGGCCGCAAGCCTCGCCTCCTGCGCGGCGAGCAGCTCCGGCACGACGTACTCCCAGCCTTCCGGGACCAACGTGGCCCAGTTCTCGACGCTCGCGAAGAATTCGTTCCTGTCGTCGAGCCAGATCGCGGTCGGCTGGTAGCCGAGCCCGTGCACCGCGACAAGTCGCGCGGTGACGGTGGCGTCACCGTGCGTCACGCGGCGCTGCTCGAGGATCTCCGCCCGCGCCTCGCCCGAGGGGAGGAGCGCGATCGTCCTGCCGGGAGACGCGAGCGCCGCCTTCGCGAGCAGCGGCAGCTCGGCCGGCGTGCCCGCCTGGCTCAGGTAAAACGCACGACCGGCAGGCGCACGCTCGCCTGTCTCGACCTTGTTGCGCCAGCCTGCCTTGCCGGCGTCGATGGCAAACCGCTCGGCGATCGGTCCCTTGAGGTAGTCGTTGCCGTCCACCGTGATCGTCGTGGGGATGCCCTCGGCATCGAGCACAATGCGCGAGCGCAGCGACGGGCCGCGGCCGCGGTCGTTGAACTCGAAGATGTAGAAGCCGGAGCCGTCCGCCATCCGGCATTCCCGGTGATAACCGGCCCGGTTGCCGCCGATCGCCAGCGGAAACACCCGTCCGGGCTGCGCGCCATCGGGGCAGTCCGCAACGGGGGGCGCGGCTGCCGGATCCGCCGCGACTGCCGGTTGGGCAAGGCACAGCAGCGCGAGACCACGTACCAGGCTGGACAGGCGCATGCGGTCGGACTCCGTCGGGAGGGTCAACGCTTTGCCGACAGCCGCCTGGCCGCCTTCGGCCGCGCCGGCTTGTCTTCGACATGCAGCGTCATGAGCGATTCCATCAGGCCGTCATCGGCGCTCGAGCAGATGCCGAGCAGCAGCGCGTCGTCCTGTCCTTTCGGCGCGACGTAGGCGTGGCCCATCGTGCTGTCGATGTAGATCGATTCGCCGGTCTGCAGCAGGATCGGCTCGTAGAACTCGGTGTGGATTTCCACCGGGCCCTGCAGCACGTAGATGTACTCCTCGCCGGGATGGTGCACGAGCTCGCCGAACTCCTCGATGCTCCTCGCGCGCACGCGCGTGACCGTCGGCACCATGCGCTTGCGGCGCAGCTCCGGGCACATGTAGAAGTATTCGTAGTTCGGCGTATTGACGCGGACCGCATCGGAGAGCCGCCCGATCGAGCGGCGGGCGGTGATCGGCGCGTCGCTCGTCGCGTCGGCCTCGCTGAAGAGGTCGGACATGCGCAGGTTCAGGCGCTGGCTGAGCTGGAGGAGCTTGTCGTAGGTCAGCGTCAGCCGGTCGTGCTCGACCTTGGCGAGCGTCGACAGCGGGATCCCGGTGCGCTCGCTCATTTCCTTCAGCGTCCAGTGGTTGCGCAGGCGCAGGCCCCTCAAGAGGCTCCCGAGCGTAGGCCGGCGCGGCTTCGTGGGTGTCAGTGTTCTTCTCCCGGGACCCGGTTGGCTGCCCAATTCTAAGTCGGCCACCCTTTGACGTCATTCTCCAATTAGGACTACCATGACCTTATCAGGATAATAACCCGGGACTTACGCATGCGCGTCATTTCTCCGATCGCGACACTTCTGTCTGCCTCCCTTCTTTCCGTTGCGGCCCTCGCCCAGGTGCCCCCGACGCCAAAGGCGACCGAAGCGCCCGTCTCGCCGGAGACGGCCGCGGCCGCGCCGGCGCCGACCAGTCCGCAGCTGACGCGCGAGGACCTGGAAGCCTGGCTCGACGGCTTCCTGCCCTTCGCGCTCGCGCGCGGCGACATCGCCGGCGGCATCGTCGTGGTCGTGAAGGACGGCCAGGTGCTGCTGCAGAAAGGCTATGGCTACGCGGACGTCGAGAAGAAGAAAAAAGTCGACCCCGAGGCGACGCTGTTCCGTCCCGGCTCCGTCTCGAAGCTCTTCACCTGGACGGCCGTGATGCAGCTCGTCGAGCGCGGAAAGCTCGACCTCGACACCGACATCAACCAGTACCTCGACTTCGAGATCCCGCCGGGGCCCGAGGGCGAGCCGGTCACGCTGCGCAACCTCCTGACGCACACCGGGGGATTCGAGGAGGCGCTCAAGGAGCTGATTTCCGAGGATCCGGCGCGCATCGCGACGCTCGAGGACACGGTCAAAACCTGGGTGCCGGGCCGCATCTTCAAGGCCGGCACGATGCCGGCGTACTCGAACTACGGCACCGGTCTCGCCGGCTACATCGTCTCGCGCGCGTCCGGGCTGCCGTTCGACGACTACCTCGACCAGAACATCTTCGGCCCGCTCGGCATGACGAAATCGTCGTTCCGCCAGCCGCTGCCCGAGGCGCTCGCCGCCGGCGTGGCCCAGGGCTACGAGGTCGCGACCGGCAAGCCGCAGGGCTACGAGCTCATCAACCTGGCTCCCGCCGGCTCGCTGGCGGCCACCGGCGCCGACATGGGCCGTTTCATGATCGCGCACCTGCAGAAAGGCGCCTACGGCGAAGCGCGCATCCTGTCGGAGGCGACCGCGACCCAGATGCACGGCACGCCGCTCACGATCCTGCCGAACGTGAACCGCATGGTGCTTGGTTTCTACGAGACCGACACCAACGGCCACAAGATCATCTCCCACGGCGGCGACACGCAGTACTTCCACAGCGACCTGCACCTGTTCATCGACGACGGCGTCGGTTACTTCATCTCCTTCAACAGCGGCGGCAAGGAAGGCGCGGTGGGGCCGCTGCGCGAGGCTTTCTACCGCAACTTCGCCGACCGCTACTTCCCGGGCCCCGCGGCGCAGGGCGAGGTCGACGACAAGACGGCCAAGGAGCACGCGGCGCAGATCGCGGGCAGCTACATCAGCTCGCGCCGGCCGGAAGGCAACTTCATCAGCATCCTCAACATGCTGCAGCCGATCAAGGTCGTTGCGAACGAAGACGGGACAATCTCGGCGCCACTGCTCACCGACCTGAACGGCGAGCCGACGAAGTTCCGCGAGATCTCCCCCTACCTGTGGCGCGAAGTCGGCGGCAAGGCGCGAGTCTCGGCCGAAGTGAAGGACGGCAAGGTCACGCGCGTCGCGCCCGAATGGATCTCGCCCTTCATGTACCTGGAGCGCTCCTCCGGCGCGAAGGGCGTGGGCTGGCTCATGCCCGCCACCGTGCTGTCGCTTGCGGCTCTCGCGCTGACCGTGATCTTCTGGCCCGTGTCCGCGCTCGTCCGCCGGCACTACCGCAAGCCCCTGCCCTTCACGGGCCGCGAGGCAAAGGCCTACCGCTGGAGCCGCATTGGCGCGCTGCTGTCGCTGGCTGCGATCGGCGGCTGGGTCGGCACCGTCCTCGCGATGCTGTCGAACCTGAAGCTCCTGTCGTCGAAGTTCGACTGGTGGGTCGTCATCCTGCACGTCTCCGGCACGATTGCCGTGTTCGCGGGCCTCGCGCTCGCGGTCTGGCACCTCGGCGTCGTCTGGAAGGCGCCGAAGCGCCGGCTCGGCAAGTTCTGGGCGGTCGTGCTCGTGCTTGCGACGGCGGTGTGCGCCTGGGTCGCGATCGCCTACCACCTCGTCGGCATCAGCACGAACTACTGATGCAGCTCACAGTCGCGCGGGAGCTCGTCCCGCTCTCGGCCCCGTTCACGATCACCGGGTACACGTTCACCGACATGACGATCGTCGTGGCGCGGGTCGAGGACCGCGGCGCCGCGGGCCAGGGCGAAGCCGCGGGAGTTTATTACCTCGATGACGGCGCCGACCGCATGTGCGCCGCCCTCGAGGACGTGCGGCGCGACGTCGAGGCAGGCGTCGATCGTGCCTCCCTGCGGCGGCTGCTGCCGCCCGGCGGCGCCCGCAACGCGCTCGATTGCGCGCTCTGGGACCTCGAGGCGAAGCGGCTCGGCCAGCCGGTCTGGCGCATCGCCGGGCTCGAACGCCCGCGCCCCCTGCTCACCACATTCACGATTCCCGCAAACGATCCGGCGACGATGGCTGCGAAAGGCGTCGAGTACGCGCAGGCGAAGTCCCTCAAACTGAAGCTGACCGGCGAGCTGCCGCTCGATGCCGAGCGCGTGCGCGCGGTGCGCAAGGCGCGGCCGGACGCCTGGATGGGCGTCGATGCCAACCAGGGGTTCACGCCCGACAGCCTGACGGCGCTGATGCCGGACCTGGTCGCCTGCAAGGTCAAGCTGGTCGAGCAGCCCTTCGCGCGCGGGCGCGAGGCAGACCTCGACGGATTCCGCTGCCCGATCCCGGTCGCCGCCGACGAAAGTGTGCAGGGCCTGGCCGACATCGAGCCGCTCGTCGGCCGCTTCGACATCGTCAACATCAAGCTCGACAAGTGTGGGGGCCTTACAGAAGGCCTCGCCATGGTGACCGAAGCCCGGCGGCTGGGCCTCGGCGTCATGGTCGGGAACATGGTGGGCACCAGCCTCGCCATGGCGCCCGCCTGGATCCTCGGCCAGCTCTGCGACATCAACGACCTCGACGGGACACTCTTCATCGCGCGCGACCGCGAGATCGCGATGCGCTTCGAGAATGGCAAGGTCGCGTATCCCGACCGCGGATGGGGCGCGGCGGCCTGAAATTGACAATTCTCTAATCAGGATTAATATCTCCGCGCGGGACAATTTTCGCGGCGGGGGCATGATGGCGCGTCCTAAGGGCGGTCAGATGACCCGGCGGCGCCTCATCCAGGGCGCGGCCGGCGGGATCGCTTTTCCGATGCTGAACCTGGCCTCGTTCCGGCTGTTCGCGGACAGCCCCGCCACCTACTCCGCGCGCGCGGTCGCGCTCGTCGAGCGCTCGCTCGTCATCGACATGCTCGCGGTGCTCAAGATCAACTTCAAACCCGAGGCTTACGCGAACCCGTTGACCGAGGCCGAGATCGCTGCGTTCAGGGAAAGCGGCATCACCGGCTTCCACAACTCGATCGGCACCGGCGGGCCCTCCGCGGTCGAGGAAACTCTTGGCTTCATGGCCGCCTGGCAGGGCTTCTGCGCACGAAATGCGGACCTCTTCTGCGCGGTGGACACGGCGGCCGACCTCGACCGCGCCAAGGCCGCCGGCAAGTGCGCCGTCATCATGGGCATCCAGAATGCCGAGCACTTCCGCAAGGCCGAGGACGTCCTCGCCTTCCACCAGCTCGGCCAGCGCTGCGCGCAGCTCACCTACAACAGCCAGAACCTGCTGGGCTCCGGCAGCACGGACCGCGTCGACGGCGGTGTCAGCGACTACGGCGCCGAGATCATCGCCGCCATGAACGACGCCGGCATGCTGGTGGACGTCTCGCACTGCGGCGACCGCACGACGCTCGACGCCATCGAGATCTCGAAGCGGCCGGTCGCGATCACGCATTCGAACTGCCGCGCGCTCAACAACCACCCGCGTCTCAAGACCGACGAGGCGATCGAGAAGTGCGCGGCCAGGGGCGGCGTCATGGGCATCACGGGCGTGCGCAACTTCGTGCGCGACCGCGAGCCCACCGGCATCGAGCACATCGTCGACCACGTCGACCACGTGGTGAAGGTCGCGGGCATCGAGCACGTCGGCATCGGCTCCGACTCCGACCTCAACGGCTACGACGATATGCCGGCGGACCAGCGCAAGATGCTCATGGAATCGTACAAGTCGAGCTACGCCTTCCGCGACAAGCTCGACACCGACGGCTTCGACCATCCGAAGAAGGTTTTCGACCTGACCGAGGCACTCATCCGCCGCGGCTACGGCGACTCGAACATCGAGTCCGTGCTGGGCGGCAACTTCCGGCGGCTGCTGGGGACCGTGTGGGTCCCGGCGCCGGCCAAGACAGCAGAAGGAAACGCAGCATGAACAAGCATCGCGCACGCAATTCAATGACCGTGGCGGGCGCCGTGACACTCGCCCTCGCGGCGGCCGCGGCCGGCGCCCAGACGGAGCCGACGACGAATCTCGGCGAGGTCATCGTGACCGCGCAGAAGCGCAGCGAGGCGCTCGCGGACATCCCGATGTCCGTCTCGGTCGTGGGCGGCGAGGAACTGGCTCGCCAGCAGGTCGATAACTTCCAGGACCTCGTGGCGCTCGTGCCGGGCCTCAGCCTCAACTCGAACACGCGCGGCATCACGCGCGTCACGATGCGCGGCATCAACACCGGCGGCGTCGCATCGACCGTCGGAGTCTACGTTAACGACGTGCCCTTCGGCTCGAGCAGCGGCCTCGCCAACGCCGCGATCCTCTCGGGCGACATCGACACCTTCGACATGGCCCGCGTCGAGGTCCTGCGCGGCCCGCAGGGCACTCTGTACGGCGCGAGCGCCCTCGGCGGCGTGATCAAGTACGTCGCCAATTCGCCCTCGACCGAGGGTTTCGACGCCGCCTTCCAGACCTCCTTCGAGGACACCGCGGACGCCGATACGGGCTATGCGGTCACCGGCATGGTGAACATCCCCGTGGGCGACAGCTTCGCGATCCGCGCCAGTGGCTTCACACGCACCGACGGCGGTTACGTCGCGTCGATTGGCAACAACCCGATTCCCGCGCTGCAGGACCCGTCGGTGAACATCGTCGACGGCACGCTGGTCGAGGACGAGATCAACGAGACCGAAGTCAGCGGCGGCCGCCTCTCGGCGCTGTTCAGGCCGTCTGACACGTTCTCGCTCGATCTCACGGCGTACTTCCAGGACATCAACAGCGACAACGCGGACGTGTTCGAGGTCGAACCGGACACGCTGGAACCGTTGTATGGCGGGCGCGTCGCGTCGCGCTACCACAACGAGCCTACCGACATCGAGTACCGCATCTACAGCGCGACCCTCGACTGGGACCTCGGCGGCGTCAGCCTCCAGTCGGTCACGAGCTACAGCGAGTTCCTCGAGGATTTCGAGCGAGACGTCGCAGTGGTTCCAGTCATTGCCTTGCCAACCGCGCAGCTCCTGACCTTCGCTTGGAGCACGCCGGGCACGACCGACAGGCTTCTGTCAGGCATGAACTTCCAGAACACGGGGACCGACAAGTTCACGCAGGAATTCCGCCTGGTTTCGCCCGAAGGCGACCGGTTCGAGTGGCTGCTTGGTGCGTATTACACGGACGAAGACTCGATCATTGACCAGAATTTCCTGGCCGTGGAGCCCGGCACGAATGACATTGCAACCGATATTCCGCGGTTCGCGGATGTGTCGCTCGCCTCCACCTACGAGGAGCTCGCGCTGTTCGGGAATGCAACCTGGCACATCAGCGACCGCTTCGACCTCTCGTTCGGCGCGCGCTGGAGCGAAAACGACCAGGAGGCCTCGCAGTCCGTTGCGATCACCCTCCCGGGATTCTTGATTGACCCTTCTCTCCCCCCATTTGATCCGTTCACCATTGAGCAGAACTTCGACAACCTCAAGTCTTCTGAAAGCCCCGTCACCTGGTCGTTCTCGCCGCGCTACGAGTTCAGCGACACGACCTCGGCGTACCTGCGCGTCGCGACGGGCTTCCGGGCGGGCGGTCCCAACGTGCTGCCGCCGGACTCCGGCGCGCCCGCGACCTACGATTCCGATGAGCTGACGAACTACGAAATTGGCCTCAGGACGGGCAACTCGAGCGGCAGCTTCGCGCTCGACGTCGCCGCCTTCTTCCTCGACTGGGAAGACATCCAGCTGTTCCAGGTCGTCAACGGGTTCGGCGTCAACGCGAACGGCGGCACGGCGGAGAGCCAGGGCCTCGAATTCACGGCGACCACCCGCTCCGGCGGCCTGAACCTGACGTTCTCGGGCGCCTACGTCGATGCGCAGCTCACGGAGGACACGGATCCCCTCGTCGGCGGATTCGACGGCGACGAGCTGCCGTTCGTGCCCGAGTTGACGCTCGCGCTCGGCGGCGACTACGAGTGGGGTGCCTTTGGCGATGCGACCGCCTATGTCGGTGGCCAGGTGGCCTACACAGGCGAGCGTCTGGCCGATTTCGGCAACCGCGTCGATCCGCTCGATCCGACCTCGGCACGGCGCGAGGCGGACAACTACACCACGGTCGACCTGCGGACTGGCGTGCTGTGGGAGAACTGGACGCTGGAGCTCTACGGCAAGAACGTGACCGATGAGGAAGGCATCACGGACATCGTCGCTCCGGGGGCGGTCCCGAACGGCGCGGCGGCCATTTCAATCATCCGCCCACGTACGATCGGCCTCGCCGTCGGCTACCGGTTCTGACGGTACCCGGCAGGAAGCCCGCATGTCCGCCGTCCGCAGCATGAGCGCCTCCGGCGCCGGCAGCGCTTCGCTCGTCGTCGCCCTGCCGGCGCCCTACCTGCTGTTCCTCGGCGACGTGACCGAGGCCGGCTACGCGAAGACCGCCTTCGGCCTGCGCGACTGGGCACGGGAGCTCTGCGTCGGCGAGTTCGCTCTGCCCGAAGGCACCGTGAGCGCGGGATTGCCGCGACTCACGCCGCGCGAGGCTGCCGCACGCGGCGCGCGCTCGCTCGTCATCGGCGTCGCTAACACGGGTGGCGTGCTGAAGCCCAACTGGATTCCGAGCCTCATCGATGCGCTGGAAGCGGGCCTCGATGTCGTGTCGGGCATGCACGGCAAGCTCGCCGCCTCGCACGAGCTGAAGGCGACGGCCGACCGACTCGGCCGGCGGCTCATCGACATCCGCCAGCCGCCGCCGAACATCCCGGTCGGCAACGGGCGCAAGCGCAGCGGCAAGCGCCTGCTCGCCGTCGGCACGGACTGCGCGCTCGGCAAGAAGTACACGTCGCTCGCGATCGCGCGCGCGCTGCGCGCCCGCGGAGTCGCCGCCGACTTCCGCGCCACCGGCCAGACCGGGATCATGATCGCCGGCAGCGGCATGCCGATGGACGCCGTAATCTCGGATTTCGTCGCGGGCGCCGCGGAGATCCTGAGCCCGGATGCCGCGCCGGACCACTGGGACGTGATCGAAGGCCAGGGCTCCCTGTTCCACCCGGCCTATGCGGGCGTCTCGCTCGGGCTCCTGCACGGCAGCCAGCCCGACGTGATCGTGCTCTGCCACGAGCCGGACCGCACGCACCTGCTCGGCTATCCGGACTTTCCGACGCCGTCGCTCCCCGATGCGATCGCCCTGCACGTGAAGATGGGTGCGCTGACGAATCCCGCGATTCGCTGCGCGGGCGCGAGCTTCAACACCGCCGCCCTGTCCGCCGGCGAGGCGGAGGCCGTCATGAAGCGCGCCGAGGACTCAATCGGACTGCCGGTCGCCGACCCGATGCGCGGCGGCCCCGCCTTCGAGCGCCTCATCGATTCCTGCCTCGCCTGAGTCGACAACCGGGACCGGACATGCGTACATTCATTGCGATTCTCGCTGCGGCCTTGCCGGCATTCGTCCTCGCGGCGCCGCCGAAGAATTTCGACGCGCGCGTCGACGCACTCATGAAAGCGTCGGAAGTGCCCGGCGCGGCGGTCGCCATCGTCGAGAACGGCAAGGTCACGCTCGCGCGCGGCTATGGCCTGCGCGCCCGCGGCTCGGACGAGGCCGTCGACGCGGCCACGCTGTTCCAGATCGGCTCGACGACCAAGGCCTTCACGGCCACGGCGCTCGCCATCCTGGTCGAGGAAGGCAAGCTCGCGTGGGACGACCGCGTCATCGACCACCTGCCGGACTTCCGGATGTACGACCCCTGGGTCACGCGCGAGATCACCGTGCGCGACCTGCTCGTCCACAGGAGCGGCCTCGGACGCGGCCAGGGCGACCTGCTGTTCGTGCCGTCGAACGAGATCAGCCGCGCGGACATGGTGCGCCGGATCCGCTTCATGAAGCCCGCGACGAGCTTCCGCTCGGCATTCGCGTACGACAACGTCCTCTATGCCGTCGCGGGCCAGGTCGTCGAGGCGGTGATCGGAAAGACCTGGGAGGATTTCGTCGAGGATCGGATCCTCGCACCCGCCGGCATGAAGACTGCCGTCACCAACGACGTGGATCGACTGTCGCGGGCCAATCGCGCTTACCCGCACGGGCGCATCGGCGAGCTGCGCGGCGTCGGCGAGCAGCAGGTGTTCGACGAGAAGAAGGTCGCGCTCGGCGCGAATGTCGGGCCGGCCGGCGCCATCGCCGCGGGTGCCGACGATCTCGGCCGCTGGCTCCAGCTGCAGCTGGCGAGCGGCCGGCTGCCGGATTCCGAGCAGCGGATCTTTTCCGAAGAGAGCGCGCGGCAGATGTGGCAGGCCGTCGTCCCCGTGCCGGTGACCCCGCTCCCGCCCGCCTTCGAGGACGCGACGCCGCGGTTCCGCGGATACGCGCTCGGCTGGTTCGTCCAGGACTACCGCGGCCACCGGATCGTCCAGCACGCCGGTGGCACGCAGGGCTTCCGCGCGGTCGTCGTGCTGATCCCCGACAGGAACGTCGGCTTCGCGATCGCCAACAACTCGGAGGACAACGAGTTCGTGCCGGGATTGCAGTACGAGCTGCTCGACCACTTCCTCGGGCTGCCGAAGCACGACTGGCCGAAGGCGTTCAAAGACCTTTTCGCTGCGCGGAACGCCGCGGGCCTCGAGGCCCTGCGCAAGTCGGTCGCGGAGCGTCCGAAGTCCACGCCGTCACTGCCGCTGGCCGGCTATGCCGGCGACTACGCGGACCCGTGGTACGGCCCGATCTCGATCACCGAAAACAACGGTACGCTGTCGATCGACTTCCGGCAGACGCCGGGCATGGTCGCCCCGCTCGAGCACTGGGCCTACGACACCTTCGTCGCACGCTGGCCCGATCCACTGATAGAGCCGGCCTTCGTCACCTTCGCGCTGGATGCGGCGGGCAAGCCTGCGCGCATCAACATGAAGGCCTACTCGCCGGTCGCGGACTTCAGCTTTGATTACCACGACCTCGAGATCACGCCGGTCACGGCGAAGCCGACAGCGGCCCACTGATCAGCAAAAGAAAAGGGCCCGGCGCATCGCGCCGGGCCCCTTGATCGCAGTCCCCGTCCCGTTATTGCGGAAGCGGCGGCAGCACGGCCCAGGACTCCTCGGAGGACGCCGGCATTGCGGACGCCGTCATCCGGTCCTCGGAAACCCAGAAGCTGATCGTCTCGCCGGGCCGGAATTCGGTGATCTTCGTCGGCTTGCCGTTCAGCCGCATCGTCGCATTCGGGCCTGGCCGGAAGCTGAACGTGGACAGGTCCTTGCCTTCCTTGCTCTGCAGCGTCACGGTCGTGCGGTCTGCGCTGTTGAGGTACACCTTGGCCTTGAACTTGGCATAGCGCTTGCCCTGGTACTCGCGCGCCTCGACGCAGGCGGCCGGCGCCTCCGGGTACTTCTTCAGGAACTCGTCGCTAAACTTGAGTTCCGAACACTCGATCTTCGTCAGCTTGCTGGTATCGATCGGCTTCGACGACGACGTCGAGGCGCCGCAGCCTGCGAGGGCAACGACCGCCGAGCCGGCAATTGCACAGATGATGGTCTTCACTGAATCCTCCT
>Ga0307415_100001430_pt1 | contig 11409 bp, 10 predicted proteins | sample DK1Cmetagenome_FD_204524 | JGI IMG/M metagenome (GOLD analysis project Ga0307415, IMG submission 204524) | Maize rhizosphere microbial communities from greenhouse at UC Davis, California, United States - DK15-C-2 | ecosystem: Host-associated > Plants > Roots > Rhizosphere > Soil | place: USA...
ATTTGTCGCCACTTCAAGCACATGGTGGATGAACCGCAGGCGACCGGCGACGAATAATGCCGCAATAGCGGACAGCTAGCGAGCGTCGACCAGCACCAGCTCGGCGTCTTCCTCGGCCTTGACGGTTATCTTGCCCTCACCGGTGATGGCGACTCCGTCGCGCCTGTCCGCGGCAGCTCCGTTCACATCGACCTTGGCGCTCGGCACGAGGTAAAGATGGCGCGCGGGGTCGGCATCATACTGCAGCGTCTCGCCGGCCTTGAGCGTCGCACCGAGAATCCGGGCATCGGCATTGATCTGCAGCGCCCCATCATCACCCTTGCCGCTGGCGAGCAGCTGGAACTCTCCCTCACGGCTATCCTTTGGGAACGGGTTCGTGCCCCATCCCGGCTGGGCTCCAGGCTTGTCGGTCTCGATCCAGATCTGGAAGAGCGTCGTGTCCTCGTCCTCGAGATTATACTCTGCGTGAGTCACGCCAGTTCCCGCGCTCATCACCTGCACGTCGCCGGCCACCGTGCGGCCTTTGTTGCCCATCGAATCCTGGTGCGTAATAGCGCCCGTGCGGACGTAGGTCACGATCTCCATGTCGCGGTGGGGGTGCGGCGGGAAGCCGGACTTCGCAGCGATCTTGTCGTCGTTCCAAACTCGGATACGGCCCCAGCCCATGCGGTTCGGGTCGTAATAGTTCGCGAAGGAAAAATGGTGGCGGGCATCGAGCCAGCCGTGGTCGGCGTGGCCCAGCGAAGCGAATTTGCGGACGTCGATCATGGCGCTGAAATGGCGCCTTTTCGGAGCCCTTCAAGTGTCAGCCAAGTAACCTTAGTGCGTTTGCGTAACGAGCGGACTTTTCCGCATAATGCGTAGCCGACACGCGGAGTGCGGCCTTCTCCGAATCGGTCAGCGGACGCACGAACCGAGCGGGCGAGCCCACGATCAGCCCGCCCTCCTCGAATCGTTTTCCTTCCGTGACGAGGGCACCCGCTCCGACGAGGCACTCCGGCCCCAGGAATGCCCCGTTCAGGATGCGCGCGCCCATTCCGATGAGGCAGTCGTTCGAGACCGTGCAGCCGTGAAGAATGGCCTGATGACCCACCGTGACGCGAGCGCCGATCGTCAGCGGCACGCCGGGATCGGAGTGGCCGACGGCGCCATCCTGGAAGTTCGTCTCCTCCCCCAGGATGATCGGCGTGTTGTCGGCGCGCAGGATGGCGCCAAACCACACGCTCGCCTTCATCTCGAGCCTCACGTCGCCGATAAGGTCCGCCGAAGGCGCGGCCCATGCCCCCTCGCCCAATTGTGGGGCGATGCCGCCGATCTCGTAGAGGCTCATTCCTCGAACGCTCCCACGAACAGTTCCTCGCCGGCGACGCCTTCCAGCTCTCTGTCGAGGCCTCGATACTGCACCCCGAAGTCGTGCTTGAAGGCTTCGAAATGAGCTTCCGTCTCCCAGCGATCGATCGTCAGCCACCAGCCGCCTTTTTCGCTCGGACGCAGGAGGACTGTGCCGCAATAGCCCGGGGCTTGATCGAATAGCTTCGCCCAATTGCCGACGCCGGAATAAGCCTTCTCGAACTCCGCCTCGTGTCCCGCGGGAGGCCTGAACTTCCAGACGCGCGCATGGGTCATTCGACTGCACTAACCGCAAAGCTTAACAGCCGCCAACCATCCTCGTTCGCGAGCCGTTAGCCATCGTTCGCGCAGGATCGGGGCGTGGGACACAGGTTTGCAATTTTCCTGGTTGCCGGCGCGCTCGCCGCGCAGCCCGCCAACGCGGCTATGGCCTATGTCGCGACATCGTCGGGGCTGGACCGTTTCAACGCCCGAATTCTCATGGCCCATAACGAGGCGCGAGCCGAGGTCGGCGCGCCGCCGCTGGTATGGGATCCAAGCCTCGCGGTCGCGGCCGCTTCCTATGGACCGGCGCTCTCGCGGATTGGCCGTCTCGTCCACTCGCCTCGCCAGGGCCGGGAGAACCAGCGCGAAAATCTTTGGATGGGCCAGCAAGGCCGCTACCATCCCGAGGAGATGGTCGCTGCATGGAGCGACGAGAAGCGTCTGTTTTATCCCGGCGCCTTCCCGAACGTCAGCCGCACGGGCAGATGGTCGGACGTCGCGCATTACACGCAGATGATCTGGAAGACGACGACACACGTCGGCTGCGCCGTCTATCGCGACGGCGAATGGGACTATCTGATCTGCCGCTATTCCCCGCCGGGCAATCGCGACGGCAGACTAGTTCCCTAATAGAGGAACATCGGCATGCCCTCCACGCGCATGAGCTTCGCGCGGTAGGTGGCGGGGTCGTACAGGCCCGAGACGTCGACCAGCTTTTCACTCTCTTCCAGCGTTCCGATCGGCACGTGGCAATAGTTGCCGTCCTTAAGCGCAACCATCCGGGCGTGCTCCTTGCGGGCGAGCAGCTGGACGGCGAGCGCTCCGAAGGCGAGGCCGACCATCCGGTCCATGGCGTCCGGCTCACCAGCCCGCATGAGGTAGGCGAGTTCCTGGATGACGGTCCCGAGGCCAAGCCGTTCCTTGACGGCGCGACCGAGCCGGCGGCTCACGCTCACTTCCCCGCGTTCGCTTCCGGGAAGCGAGCGCATGGCATCGTCGCCATTCCCATCTCCGGCAATGCGCGCGCCTTCGGAAATCACGCACATGGCGTAGCCTGAACCGCTTTCCTCCTTGTCCTTGGCCAGGAGCGGAAGGAGCACGTCCAGATCGGCCGGAACCTCGGCGATCACCGTACGGTCGACCTGCGCCAGGAAGCCCGCGAGAAGCGCGGTCTCACCGCTCCGACGCCCGAAAAGCTCGATGATTCCGATCCGCTCATGGCTACCGACCGTCGTGCGGAGCGCGTTGATTGCTTCGACCGAGCGGCTGACAGCGGTCGAAAAGCCGATGCAATAATCCGTGCCGAACACATCATTATCCATCGTCTTCGGAATGGAAATGACGGGAAAGCCCTGGGCCGACAGGTGCGCCGAGAAGCGCAGCGTGCCGTCGCCCCCAAGTGTCACCATGGCATCAATGCCAAGCCTCTGAAGTGTCTGGAGGACCTGCGCGGTCTTGTCGCCATCTGCGATCGTCCGCGGATCGAGACGCGAGGTATGAAGGATCGTGCCGCCCATGCGGTCGATGCCCCGAACGCCATCGCGGGTCAGCGGAACGCTGTTTGCAGCAACCGAGGCCGGATCGTCGGGATCGATTTCGAGGACGCCCTGCCAGCCGCGCTTGAAGCCGACCACCTCCCAGCCACGGTCGTCTGCATTAAGCGTGATCGAGCGGATGCAGGGATTGAGTCCCGGAACATCGCCGCCGCCTGTGAGGATTCCGATCTTCACGCTGCCCCGCTTTATCTTCGCCGCCGTCGACAGTCCCTGCGATAATGAAGAGCGAGCGCACCCGCCAGACCAGACTCAGGTGTGAGTGATCAGAGGCGAGCGCTGGCGGATCCAGCGGCTGGCGAGGTACTTGATTCCGCCGGTGGGCGGCAGGCCGGCGTGCCGGGAATTAAGATCGGGCTGTCCGGATTGGTCTGCGTTACGGAACAGGAGTCCATCGCCTTTGCCGCCCTTGACCTTCAGGCCCGTGGACAGGAACTCCGTCTCTCCACCCTGGAAATCGTCATTGAGATAGACGAGGAACGTCAGCACCCTCTGATTTTCCGTCTGGTCGATCGCATCGAAGTGAGGCTTGTATTCCTGGCCGGCCGAATAGCGCAGCACCTGCAAGGGCTCGCCCTGGCTGACGTCCGTGCCGCTGGCCTCGGCGAGGCGTCGGCAAAGCGCGTGAATTGCCGGGCTCTCCACTGCGAGTGGAAATGCCGCCGCTTCGGAAGTGCGCACCGGATTTGGCACCTGCCGGCCGGTGGCGGGGTCGACGACGAGGGACGGTCCGATCCGTAGCAATGCTTCGGCGATCAGGAAATCGCATTCGGCTGGCGTGAAAATGCCGCGGAAAAGGTGCGCCTCGGGACTGGACGAAAGCTCTTCGCCTTCAGGCTTGGCAGCGGGATCGCCATTCGCCGTCAGTTCCATGCTGGAGATGATCGCCAGCTCTCGCGCAGCCTTCGGGTCAGACCCCGCCGCCTCCTGCAACAGCTCGACAGCCCTGGACCAGTCAGGGGGGCCACCCGTGCCATTTGCAACGAAGGCCCGGTAAACCGCAGCGCCGGCCTCGCTACCAGCGTCCGCGGAGCGACGGAAAAGATCACGGGCGAGCGGGAGGTCGCGATGAACGACGCTTCCAACGAGGCTAAGCTCCGCGAGCATGAAAAGCGCGTCCGGATCGCCTCTTGAAGCGGACATCCCGAGCAAGTTCACAGCATTCTGCGCCTGGCCAGCTTGGAGCAGCTGATGGGCCTCGGCCACTATATGGTTCGCCATGGCGTCCCCATTTCGCAGGACTGCCGAATCCTGACCACAAAAAAAGCCAGGGCATCTGCCCTGGCCAGATTTAGGATCACGTCCTCCTGGAAATCGCGCGAGTACGCCCCGGCGGCACCAAGGTGCCGCCGGAGCAACTCAAATCAGCCCCGCTCGGGCGCCGGAGGCGGCGGCGGCGGAGGAGGAGGCGGTGTCGGGCAGGCGTCGGTCGCCAGTATCACCGATCCGTCTGCGCACGTCTGTGTCGCAGCGGGTGCCGGTGGCGGCGGCGGCAGCGGCGCTGCCGGTGGCGGAACCGCAGCGGGTCCACCGCCGAGTTGAGCCTTGAATCCAGCGTACCAGCGACGTCCTAGCACATCGTAGATCGCGGCGTTGCCTGTGCCGCGGTCGGTGACGCCCGTCGTACCCGTGCCAGCCAATCCGAGTGGCGGATGCTTATCGAACGCATTGTCCACGCCGACGTACAGGTTCAAGTCCTGCGCCACGTTGAATACGTCCCTCAGGTTAACCTCGGCTCGGAAGTCGTGGTAAAAAATTGACGGATACTTGGTTGGAGCCGCGATGTCCGAGTTCAGCGGAGCGCAGTTCTGGTTGTAGAAGTGGCAATTGTCCGGCAGCGAATTGAAGTTCTCGTACGTGCTTGTGTACATCTTGCCGATGAAACGCATGCGGTATCCAAGAGTGAATATTCCCCGCGTGAAGTCCGTATCCCAACGGAACTCGTTCTTCGGATCGCCCAGTTCTTCGAGAATGCGATTTTCGAAGTCCGGCCTGGCAGGGTCCTCGTAATTGCTCGTCTTAAAGTTGTGGGTGAAGATCATGTTGGTGTTGATAAGCGCCAAGCCTGGGATGTTCCGGCGGTACACCGCGTTGATGTCCAGACCCTCGCGCTTGCGCGCGGCGAAATTCACGCCTGCCTGGATCGTCGAGTTTCCGACCACCTGCCCAGGAAGGAACCCGAAGGCGTCCGGCGAGGTCGTCTTGTTCCGCTGGAACAGCCCGCAGAAAACGTTGTTCAACGTCGGCGCATCGTAACAATTGTTGATGATCGCTTGCGCTCCCAGCGTCACGATCACGTTTTTCACCGTGATGTCGTAATAGTCGACGCTGACCGCGAGGCCCGGAATGAACCGCGGTTGGATGACTGCACCAACCGTATACGAATCGGCGGTTTCCTCCTCGAGCAGCGGATTGCTGCCGGTGATGACCGGCAGCGAGTAGGTGCCCGCCGGAAGGTTGGCGAGCTGGGCCGCGGTCAGGTCCGCGGTGCAATTCGCCTGGCGGTTAGGGTTGTTCGCAATGTTCGCCGCGTTGCACGGATCCGCAAAGCCAGGCGAGAAGTTCGGAACTGGCGGGAAGTAGAGTTCCGACAAGTTCGGAGCCCGGACGGACCGACTGTAATTGCCGCGGAACCGAATGTCGCTCATCGGAGCCCAGTCGATACCGGCATTATAGGCCCAGACCGTTCCAACTTGCTTCACCGCGCCGCTGTACTTCGCGATGCGGGCCGCGCCGCTCAAGGTCAATTCGTGGAAGACTGGAATATCCTTCACGATGGGCAGCTGGATTTCGGCGAAACCTTCCGTCACCTTGAATGCGGGCGGATTGAAGCGACCGATCACGACGGCGTTGGTGTTGGTCTGAGTAAGGGCATCAGTGCCGATGACATTGCCGAGCCCATCCAGAAGATCATCGCCTTCGTTGACGAAGGGATCATCGACATAATCGCCCTTTTCACGACGGAATTCGGCTCCCAGCGCGAAGCGGAGGGGGCCGCCCGGCAGTTCAAAGACTTCGCTGGTATCGCCCGAGACGAAGCCGCTGGCCACGAATTGTCGCAGCGAAGCGTGGGCACGAGCATTGTAGCTGAAGTAATCAACCGCTGCGCTGTTATCGGTTGCCCCGAACGGGTTGTAAGGCACGCAGGCGGCGATATCGGCAGCCAAACGCGCAACCTGGGAGGCGTTGCCACGGCTCGGATCGGGGTTGGCCGCGGTCGGCGCAACGACCTGGGCCGAACCGGTGTCGAAGGCGGCCGCTGCCGCCGGGTCGAACTGCGAACGGCACTGGATCTGGCCGGTTAGCGGATTCACGCCGGCGTCCATCGCCAGCATGAAGCGCTGACGATCGAGGAAGCCGTACGTAACCTTCTTTTCCTTGAACTTGCCGTAGTTGACGGAAAGTTCGTAGCTCCAGTCGTCGTTGAACGTGCCACGAGCGCCGGTGACGATGCGGAACGTGTCGCGCCGCATCTTCTCGTCGCGAATGCCGGCATCCAGCAGCTGGCGAGCGATCACGAACCGATAGCTGCCATCGTTGATCGCGGTAATGTCGGTTGCATTCAGCGGTCCGCCGATGCCCACGCGCGAGGCCGCGGGCAGACCGGCGTAGGCAGACGTGCGGCTGGCCGAGCAAGCCGCCGTCAGGCTCGTGTTGCAGCCCGAAGTCAGAATGGCACTCGCGATCTGAGTACGCTCGGCCGCTGTCAGGAACGGGTTGTCGAGACGCACGCGCTCGCGATAGTCGAACTGGTTCATCTGTCCCTGGATGAAGGACGGACCGGCGTTGTTTCCGAGAGCGTCCACACGGGTCCACTTGGCTTCGATGAATGGCTCGAAAGCGTCGCTGACCGTGTAGTGCCCCAACAGATTGAAGTTGTACCGCTTCACCGAAGGCATGATCGAGAAAATGTGCTCTTCGCGTCCCGTTTGTCCGTTGCCGCCGAGGAAGGAGCCATTGGGGCCCGTGCCGACACGGGTTCCGGTCTGCGCGGCCAGGTTGCCGGCGGGATCGAAGACGAAAGTGCAATTGTACGGGGTTCCGGTAGCGGCCGGCGGTCCGTTCGAGGCACCCAAGCCGACTCCGCAGAGCGGACTTGCCGCCGGCTGGGTGATCGGGACCAGACCCCACCGATGGATCGTCGTGCCGCGAACGTCGCGCTGGAAAGTTGCATCCGGAACATCGTCACTCGCTTCGACCAGTCCGCCGGGATCGACGTCGGTCGTGATCTGACCATTGACCTGCCTGAGCCAGGGGAGTTCCGAGCCGAAGACGCGCTCCTGGTTCGCGAACTCGCCGTGAATCGTGATGTTTGCCCGGTCGTCGGCAAAGTTATGACCGAACATGGCGGAGACATACTGGTTCTTGCCGAAGCCACGAGTTGAGCCACCGACCTGGCCACGGATTTGGAAACCGTTGAAGTCGCGCTTCAGGACGAAGTTGACCACGCCCGCGACTGCGTCCGAACCGTAAATGGCCGAGTTGCCGCCCGTCACGATGTCGACGCGCTCGACGAGGTCGTTCGGGATCGAGTTGATGTCCGGCGAAACAGCATTGTTCAGAATGTCCGCGGCAACGTGGCGTCGGCCGTTGACCAGCACGAGTGTGCGGACCGTGCCGGGGCCGCGAAGATCGAGCAGGTTGAGGCCGGCGATTCCGATTCCGAGGCCGGGGTTCTGCTGCGAGAAGGTGCTGCGAAGCTGCGGCAGCTCGTTGAGCGTGTCACCGATGTTCGTGTCGCCGCCCTTGATCAGCGATTCGCCGCCGATCGAGGTGATCGGAACCGTCGATTCGAGGTTCGGACGACGAATGCGCGAACCCGTGACAACGACTTCATTGGCCGTATTGGCCGTCGTATTCGATTGGGCCTCGACCTCGCTGGCTCCAACCGCCGGCGCCTGCTCTTCCGCCGGAGGCGCATCGGTCTGCGCAACAACCGGTTGCGCATCTTGCGCAAATGCCTGGCCCGCAAACGTTGTCGCAATTGCCAACGCTCCCACCGAGCGGAGCGACGTCGCACTCAACAGCGTCTTCTTGTTCATCATTTCCCCCGTTTCGTCGAAAATTTGGTCGCTCGTCGAAGCCATACGACGGCTCGTCGAATCAGTTTCGGCGAAATGGGTCGTTTTTCAATGCAGTTGGGTCTGCGAAATTCGTTTCGCAGGCGATTGTATCATAATTGCAACGGCGCCCTGCACCGACCCGCGACCGACACGGCTTCTAGATGAACTGGAAGTCCACCCTTTCGGGGACTTTGCCGTCGAAGGCGTGCTCGCTGTAAGACCCGTGGCGATCCACCCAGTGGAGGAAAAGGTGGGCCGACCAGCGGTTCGGGTTGCCGTCGGTCCGTCCGTGACGGTGGTGGACGCCCTCGTACAATACCGCATCGCCGGGCTTCATGGTCACGGACGCGAAGTCGCCCGAAAACTGCTCGTCGATGCGCGCCGAGGGGTCTGTTCGCTCCCGCTCAACCTGCAGGTCCCAGGGACGATTGTCGCTGTAGCCGAGCGTGAGCGACAGGCTGTGCTCGCAGGAATAGCGGTCCGAGTGAACTCGGCACGTGTCGCCCTGCCTGTAGATCCGAAGGTAATCGTAGGTGGGCAGCAGGTCCCTCCCAACCAGCTGCGAGACGATCGGCGTCAGCCCCCACAAGAAGAAGGCCATTGGGTAATAATGATGGCCGTAGACATCGAGCGCCGCCCGTTCGAGCAGGTTCGGGAACTGCGAAACTCCGCTGAGCTGCACCGGGTTCGGTCCAAGGTCGCCCTTGAACCGCTCCAGGAATGCCGTCGCCACCTCGGGAGGGATCAGCCGCTCGATGTGCGCATAGCCATCTCGCTCATAATCGCCGACGACATTCATGCGCGCAGACATACAGGCCGGCATGAGGTCCGCAACGGTCTCAATCGGAGAAAAGAGCGGTCAGCTCGTGCTTCTCCTGCTCGCTGAGTTCGGGCCGCCAGATATCGAAGATCAGAACGATGCGATCTTCGCTGCTGTCGTTCCACGCCTCATGCTCGATCGTGTCGTCAAAAATCAGCAGTTTGCCTACTTCCCACTCCCGGACCTCGTTGCCAACGCGAAACCGGCAGCCCGGCGGGACGATCAGAGGCAGGTGGCAGACGAGCCGCGTGTTGAACATGCCCGTGTGCGGAGAGATCTTGGCGCCACCCTTCAGCAGGGAAAACATCGCGGTCGGTCCCCACCCGGAGATTCGCGGCACGGGAGCTTTCAGGATCGTCTCCCACGTACGCGGGCAACGCTCGATAATCTTCGGAACTGCCCAGCCGTTCTCGCAGAGGAACAGCGCGCTCCAGTCCCTGTTGGCGACAAGCTCCTTGTTCTTGTCCATGCGCAACGCGCCCTCGGCGCCTTGGATATAGGCTCGGAAATCGTCCGTGCCCTCGGTCAGCAGCGCATCGAGCTCTTCGCGAATTGCCGGTGCCGCAGCCTCGATCTCGTCGGTCCAGCTGAAGCAGGCCGGATCGTAGAACTGAATGTGAGGCAGGCCGGGAAAATTGAAAAAGGTTGGCTGCTGCAGGTAAAGCCTGCGCTTGCCAGCCGCGAGGTCGAGCGCCTGCTGGAAGCGCGGGCTCCACGACCCCGGCGGCAGGCCGCGGGAATTCAGCTTCGCCGTGCGCTGTGAATGGGCCTTGGCCTCGAGTTGAGAAAGCAGCTGAGCGGCCCGCTGCACCTCCTCGGCGATCTCCTGCGGCAGCTGCCTGCCGTCGGCAAGGCTGACCGCTGTCCGATAGAAGTAACAGGCGTTTACGTCATCCCCCGCGTGAGCCCTGCAATCGCCCTTCATGACGTGGCCGCGAACGGATCGGGGCTCAATCTCGAGCAGGCGATTGACCGCCTGCTCCTCGGCGTCCGCATCGTTCCCGGCTCGGCGGGACAACGCCAGCAGCATCCAGGCAACGCCACTGGTTGAACCCGCGGCCGCAATCTTCTCAAGTTGCTCGCGCGCCTGCTTTATCTGCCCTTGTCGAAGCGCTTCGGCGCCCTCCCGGATCAAGGTCTCTTCGTCGAAATTGCCGAACTGCATGACGCCGCCACAATCGAGAGATTGGTGCCCAGGAGAGGACTCGAACCTCCACGTCCCAGAGGACGCCAGCACCTGAAGCTGGTGCGTCTACCAATTCCGCCACCTGGGCACATTCAAGCTACGATTTAAGCTGGTAGGCGGCGCCATGTGGCGGCCGAGGCAAAGCTTGTCAATGCGGCGAGCCACCCCTAGTGCCGCGGGCCAATGATCGACCGCGATTACAGGCTCGTCACCGTCTTCGGCGGAAGCGGATTCATCGGCCGCTACGTGTGCGAGCAGCTGCTCGATTCCGGGGTTCGAGTGCGTGTCGCGAGCCGTGATCCGCGTTCAGCTTACTACATCCAGCCTCTCGGCCAGGTCGGCCAATTGGGGCTGGTCCGCGCCGACGTCACCAACGCGAAGTCCGTGCGCGAGGCGGTCGAAGGTGCCGACGCGGTCATCAATCTCGTCGGCTCGTTCGCGAACATGGCCAAGGTCCAGGCGCAGGGTGCAGCGAACATTGCCGAGGCCACCAGCAAAGCTGGCGCCGAGGCGCTGGTCCACATCTCGTCGACCGCCGCCGACGCCGCCAGCGAGGCGACCTATGCGCGGACAAAGAGCCAGGGAGAGGAGGCCGTCCGCAAGGCCTTTCCCGCGGCAACGATCATTCGGCCATCCATCGTATTCGGACCGGAAGACCAGCTTACCAACCGGCTTGCCGCAATGTCACGGCTTCCCGTCTTGCCTGTGGTGGCGCCCGAAAGCCGATTCCAGCCCGTATTCGTCGAGGACTTGGCCAAGGCAATTGTCGCAGCAGCGACCGACCCGGCGAAATACGCCGGTAACACTTACGAGATAGGGGGACCGCAGGTCTTCACCATGCGCGAGCTGACACAGCAGATCCTGGCGGCCGCCGGCCGCGACACCGCTCTGGCCGACGTGCCAGCGCCGATCGCGTCGCTGATTTCATGGTTCGGCTTCCTCCCGGGAGCGCCACTGACCCGCGACCAGTGGTTGATGCTGCAGGGCGACAATATCGCGAGCGAGGGCTCTACGGGCCTCGAAGCATTCGAGATCGAGCCGACGCCCTTCGCCGCGGTCGCGCCCGGCTGGCTCGGCATGTACGGCGGCAATCGCTTCGCCCGGCGGCGAGTGAACCTCACGGCCAACACCTAACCCGTGCCGATCCTCCTTCTCGTCATCATCCTCGGCATC
>Ga0307415_100001431_pt1 | contig 11406 bp, 14 predicted proteins | sample DK1Cmetagenome_FD_204524 | JGI IMG/M metagenome (GOLD analysis project Ga0307415, IMG submission 204524) | Maize rhizosphere microbial communities from greenhouse at UC Davis, California, United States - DK15-C-2 | ecosystem: Host-associated > Plants > Roots > Rhizosphere > Soil | place: USA...
GGAACGGGGCGAGCTGTGACATGGCTTCTCCGATTCAGAAACTCGTGATATCAGTATGTCTGGAAGTGTCGTGTCGTCAAGGAGCGGTCATGGCCGACAGTCCCGAGTCCCTGCCGCTTGCCGAGCAGCCACCCGATGACCAGGCCCTGCTCGCTCGCGCCTTCTGGCTGCTGTTGGACCACGGCCGCCCGCTCGAGGTTGGCGTCCTCGCCGACGCGCTCCAGCGTGAGCCGGCCGCGGTGGCTGCTGCGGTCGACCGGTTGGAGCAGGCCGGCTTGACCCGGCGGGACCCTGCTGGGCGGCTGTTGGGCAGCCATGGGCTGTCGGTGGCGCCAACCCACCACGAGCTCGTGATCGATGGCCGACGCCGCTGGACCTGGTGTGCCTATGACGCGGTGGGCATCCTTGGGGCGCTGGAGGCCGACGGTCAGGTGCACTCGCGCAGTCCCCACAGCGGCACGCTGATCGAGCTGACCTTCGACGCCGGGCAGCCGGCCACCACCGACGCCGTGGTGTTCATGGCCGAGGAGCCGTGCCGCTCGGTAATCGACGAGTGGTGTCCGCTGGTCAACCTGTTCGAGCACGACCAGGCGGCGGCCGCCTGGGCCCGGCAGCACGGGATCTCGGGAGCCGCCCAACCGGTCGCCCAGGCCACCCGGCTCGGCGCCGCCGCCTGGCGAGCCTACCTATGGCCGGGGACCACACCCGCCGGCTGCTGCCCTCCGGGTGGCCCGCCGACGCCCACCGGTGCGCAGGAGGGCACCCATGCCCATCAGGATTGACCTGGCCCAGCTGCAAGAGCTGCTGGATGGCGGCGGCCAGCTCGTGGAGGTCCTGCCAGCCGCCGAGTACGCCGACGAGCACCTGCCCGGCGCGATCAGCCTTCCTCTCAAGCAGCTGGACGCCACCACCGCAGCCCAGCTGGACCCAGCCCGTCCGGTGATCGTCTACTGCTGGGACAGCCTGTGAGACATGAGCCCCCGAGCCGCGTGCCGGCTCGAGTTGCTCGACTTCGCCCAGGTCTACGACTACGTCGCCGGCAAGGCCGACTGGCTCGCCCACGGGCTACCGACCCAAGGCGAGCAGGCACAGGCCCCTCGGGCAAAGGACGTCCTGCGCCGTGAGGTGGTGACCGCCCTCCTGGGGGAGCCGGTCGGCGGGGTCGCCGCACGGGTGGCGCGCTCGCCGTACGGATTCGCGCTGGTGGTCGCCGACGATGGGACGCTGCTGGGTCGGCTCCGCAAGGCAATGCTGGACGCCGATCCGTCGGCACCGGCCGAGCAAGTGATGGAGGCCGGCCCGTCGACCGTTCGGCCTGACCGTCCTCTGGCCGAGTTGGCCGAGCGGCTCCGCCGCCGCGGGTTGCACACCGCGATCGTCACCGCGCCCGATGGCAAGCTGCTCGGCGTGGTCCAACGGGCCGACATGGAGGCGCGGCTCGCCGGCCAGCCATGACATCGGTGTCGGCCGGCGAGGCGGGATGCTCTGTGCCCTGACCGCGGCCGGGCACCATGGAGCGATCATCACACACCTGCCCTAGGGCTGGAGGTCTCACACGGCGAAGTGCCAGACGACGATGTTGCGCGACCGCGGCCCCGAACCCGTGGTCCTCAATGCGCAGGATGCCGGCTTGGCATAGGCAACGGCCGCACTTGGCCGGTGGAGTCGTCGCCGATCACGGTCACGCCTGCTTCCCGAGCACCCGGGCGAGCCAGGGGTGGTCGGGGTGGGCCTGTTCCAGGGCCGAGGCCAGCCAGCTGCGGGCGGCCCGGTCCAGGTGCGGGAGGACGCGGTCGAAGTCCCGCTGATCCTTGAACCTGGGTGCTTTGGCCTTGAAGAGCAGCGCGATCTCGGGAGCTATGACCGGCACGCCGTCTGTAGTGATCACGCCGACTTGGTGTAACAGCCGACTGACCCCATGGTGACGCCGGTAGACCCAACGGTCCGTCCTGCTCTGCTCCAAGAGGAACCCGAGCATCGTCGGGTCGGTGGCGAACTCCTCGGGAGTCGAGGGTCTGCCGGGACCGCGCCGCGCCCAGACCTGGTGGAAGGGCGACTGGATTCGGTTGCCGTCCCACCGTGGGAATGACTGTCCAGGCGCCGCCAGGCGCAGGTCCCAGCCGCCCAGGTGGTCGAACAGCGCCTGCTGATCGCAAGCGAGCATGGAGATCTCGAGGTCGGCGTGCGGCCGCGTCTTGTGTCTCAGCACCAGGTCCAGGGCCCAGCCGCCCGCCAGCCACCAGGGCCGCCGGTAGCCGGCCATCACCTCGACCGCCCGCCGCCCGGTCTGGTCGAGGGTCGCTGCGCCATGGGCCGCGAACCCACTGGCCTCCTCGTGGGGGTGGAACCGTCCATCGGCCCCCGGCCGGTAGGGCGTGGCCTCGAACACGGCGTCCAGGTTCACCGGGCCGTACACGCATGGGACCGGCTGACCATGGGCATCGGCCTGCTCGAAGCGGACCTGGGATTGGAGCCTGTCGGTGTCGATCAGCAGCAGGACAAGGTCGGTCCGGCCGGCGAACAGATGGTTGGCGGCCGCGGCGTGCTGCGCTGGCGAGGAGCATGCGATGAGGCCGTGGCGGTGCATCGACTTGGTGGTGTAGCTCCTGCTGCTGGTGGCGCGCTCCCAGTCCCGCCTGGTGGCGATGTGGAAGATGACGCTCATCGCCGCCGGCCAGACACGGTCAGCTCCCGTCACCTCGCAAGGTTCAAGATGTTCTACAGATGAGCGATCTGATCACGGTGGTGTCCTACGATCCGGCCTGGCCCGAGATTTTCCGCCAGCTTGGCACCCATCTCCGTGCGGCGCTGGGCGGCGTGGCGCTCCGCATCGACCATATTGGCTCAACGGCCGTCCCCGGTCTGGCCGCCAAGCCCATCGTGGACGTCCAGATCTCGGTGGAACGGCTGGAACCGGTCGAGCCGTTCCGGTCGCCCCTGGAGGCCGCCGGGTTTCTGTATCGGGCGACCAACACAGAGCGCACCAAGCGGTACTTCCGGGAGCCTCCAGGCCGGCGCCGCACCCATATCCACGTTCGGCGGGCGGGCAGCTTCTCCGAACAGTTCCCGCTGTTGTTCCGTGACTTCCTCCGAGCCGATCCCGCAGTGGCCCTGGACTATGGCCAACACAAGCAGGCCCTGGCGGCCAGATTGGCGCACGACCGGCGCGGCTACCTGGATGCCAAGCTCCCGATCACCCGGGACGTGCTGCGACGCGCCGACCAGTGGGCACAGCACACCGGCTAGGAGCCCGGGCCATCGGATGCGTGAAGCGGCAGGGCGTGGGCGTTCAGCCTGGTAGGCGAATGATGCCGCGTTCCAGGGCGACGGTCACCGCGGCGGTGCGGTCGTCGACCCCGAGCTTGCTAAAGACCCGCAGCAAGTGGGTCTTGACCGTCGCCTCGCTGATATACAGCTGGCGGCCGATGTCCTTGTTGGACAGTCCCCGGGCCACCGCCTGCAGGATCTCGAGCTCGCGGGGGCTGAGCGCCTCCTCGGCGGGGGCGCGCATCCGGCCCAGCACCCGGGTGGCGACCGAGGGGGACAGCACCGACTCGCCCCTGGCGGCCGAGCGGATGGCGCCGAATAGCTGCTCGCGGGGGGCGTCCTTGAGCAGGTACCCGGTCGCTCCAGCGTCGACGGCGCGGGTGATGTCGGCGTCGGTGCCGTAGGTCGTCAGGACCAGCACCCGGATCTCGGGCGCCTGCTCGCGCAGGGTGGCGATCGCGCCTGGCCCGTCCAGGCCGGGCATCTGCAGGTCCATCAGCACCACGTCCGGCCGCATGGCCCGCGCCTGGGTGACGGCCTCGGTGCCGGTGGCGGCCTCGCCGACCAGCTCCATGTCCGGTTGGGTGGCCAGCATCGCCCGCAGCCCGTCCCGCACCACCGGATGGTCGTCGGCGATCAGCAGCCGGATCGGGCCCATCATCGCGGCGCCCCTTCGGCCGGCTCGACCTGGTGCTAGCCCGCCGGGACCCGAACCTCGACGGCGATGGTGGTGCCCTCGCCGGGTGCGCTCTCGATCACCAGGCTCCCACCCAGCGCGGTCACCCGCTCGGCCATGGCGTGGAGCCCGAGCCCGGCGCCGACCGCCGCCACCGTGGCGGCGTGGTCGAACCCGACCCCGTCGTCGTGCACGTCGAGGATGGTCACATCGTCCAGGTAGGAGAGGGTGACGGTGACCCGGGAGGCGGCGGCGTGCTTGCGGACATTGGCCAGGGTCTCCTGGACGATGCGTAGCAGGGCCTCCTCGACGTGGGCCGGCAGGGGGCGGGCGGTCCCGGTAACGACCGTCTCGGCCCGCAGGCCGGTCTCCTCGCCGAGCCGCCCGGTCAACTCCTCCAGGGCCTGCGGCAGCGGCTGCTCCACCAAGGGCCGGGGCCGCAGCGCCCACACCACCCGCCGGGACTCGGCCAGGTTGTCACGAGCCGACCGCAGGGCCTGCTCGATGTACCGCTCCACCGGGCGCCCGAGGGCCAGGGACTCCTCGGCCGCCTCCAGCAGCAGCACCACGCTGGCAAAGCCCTGGGTCAGGGTGTCGTGGAGGTCGCGGGCCAGCCGCTGACGCTCAGCCAGCGTCCCGGCCTGGCGTTCGGCGGCGGCCAGCTCGGCCCGGGTCGCCTGCAGCTGCTCAATCAGCCGCTGGCGCTCCCGGCTCTTTCGGACGACGGTGCCCATGTAGGCCACCGACAACAGCGTGCCGGCCGCGAACACACACACCGCGGCGACCGCCGGCCAGGGGACGGCGCCCGGCTCCCGGGTCAGCTGCCAGATCCAACCGACCGCGACCACCAGGACCACGGCCGCGCCGTGCCGGAGGTCGTGCAGGCAAAACGGCGCCAGGACGCCAAAGCCCAGATTCAAGAAGACGGGGTCCAGGGCAATCAGCGGCACCCACAGCCCAACCGCTCCCACCAGATAGACGAGGTCGCGGCGGGTCGTGCGGGGCCGAGCAACCAAGAAGACCCAGTACCAGGCCCCCAGCGCGGCGGCCAACGACAGCCGCACGGCCTTGCTGGCCGCCGACTGGGATGCCCCGGTGGTCGCCTCGATGGTGGCGTAGGCCAGCAGCAGGTAGAAGAAGACGTGCCAGGCGGTCCGCCACCGCTCCCAGATGCTCTGCTCACCGCTGCCGAGACGGGCTCGCTGGCCGCCGGACGTCGCCTCCGTGGCTGCTCACCTCCCCGGTAGCCGGCCTGGTGGTGCATCCGCCCCACCGTAGACCACCAGCTTGCGACGGACATCCACCACCCGGTCATCGCCGTGTCCACCGGCCGGTGGTGCAGATCCCCCCTGCCGGCCGATCCCAGCCCCTCAAGCGGCCGTCACCCTCGTGTGAGGACGCCCGCCAGGAGCACCGGGCACAGGACCCAAGCCCCGGATCGACCGGCCCAGCGAGCAGACCGCCGCCATCCTCCAGCCGCGAAAGGAGTTGCCATGAACCCGGACAGGGAACCCACCGAGCCCACGACAGGATCGGCCAAGGCCAAACGCCTCGCCATCGCCCTCCTCGGCGCTGGGGCCTGCATCGGCGTGGCGGTGATCGCCGCTGTGCTGTTCTTCCTGTCCTAGCGCCGCCCGGGCGCGATCCCCGCACCGAAGCCAAAAGAAGGAGACGTCACATGGCCAACGACATCGACAGCTCCGCAGCCCCAACCGGACCAGCGCCGATCGCGACCTTCGCTGGTGTCACACGCCGCTACGGGCAGGTCACGGCGGTCGACGGCTTGTCGCTGCAGATCGGGTCGGGCGAGACCGTGGCCCTGCTCGGCCCCAACGGGGCCGGCAAGACCACCGCAGTCGAGCTGCTGCTCGGCCTCGCCAACCCCGACGCCGGCGTGGTCCGCCTGTTCGGCGGCCCACCGGCCGACGCCGTCGCCGCCGGCCAGGTCGGGGCCATGCTGCAGGACGCCGGCCTGCCCCAGGGGGCCAAGGTGGCCGAGCTCATCGGCCTGGTCCACAGCCTGTACCCCGATCCGCTCTCGGTGGCCGACGCGCTGCGCCTGGCCGACCTGAGAGCGGTCGCCGGACGGCGGGTGGAACGGCTGTCGGGCGGGCAACGGCAACGCGTCCGCCTGGCCCTAGCCCTGGCCGGCAACCCCGAGCTGCTGATCCTGGACGAGCCCACCGCCGCATTGGACGTGGACGCCCGCCGCAGCTTCTGGGATCGGGTACGGGTCTACGTGGCTGGGGGCCGCACCGTGTTGTTCGCCACCCACCGCCTGGAGGAGGCCGACGCCGTCGCCGACCGCGTGGTCGTCATCGCTGATGGCCACCTGCTCGCCGACGGCACCCCCGACCAGGTCAAGGCCCAAGCAGCCGGCCGCAGCACGATCAGCGTGGCCGCCGACGGCCTGTCCCGGTATGTCCTCGAGAACCTGCCCGCAGTCGAGACCGTCCGCCGGGACCGAGGTCGGGTGACCCTGTCCACCAGCAATCCCGACGCCACCATCCGCGCCCTGCTCCAGCAGGCCCCGCACGTCCAAGGCCTGGAGGTCACCCAGGCCGGGATGGAAGAGGCGTTCCGGCACCTCATCCACCAAGGAGGCACCCCATGACCGGCTCACTGACCTACCTGTGGCTGGAGGCCAAGCGCCAGTGGCGCAACCGCGAGATCCTGATCTTCCGGCTGGGGCTGCCCACGGCCATCTACCTGATCCTCAACGCCACCAACGGCGACACCCCACCATCCAGCCCGGGTGGCAGGATGGTCGCCATCGCCGCCCTCGCCGCCGTCATCTCCGGGCTGGCCGCCGGCCCGTCCCTGGGCGACGAACGCGCCAACGGCTGGCTGCGCCAGCTGCGCACCACCCCGCTTCGCCCCAGCGCCGCAGTGGCGGCCAAAGTTGTGGTGGCGATGAGCTTCGCACTCCCCGCCATCGCCCTGGTCGCCACCGCGGCCGGCCTGGTCGGCGACAACCAGGGCACCGCCCTTGGCTGGGCAGAGTCGAGCAAGCTGGTCGGGCTCATGTGGCTGGCCACCATACCGATCACCGCCGTCGGCGCCCTGATCGGGCTCACCTTCGGCGGCGAGGCCGCCCACGGCGCCACCACCTTGGCCTTTGTCGTGCTGTGGCTGGCCGGGGGCATCTTCACCCCGCCTAGCCAGATGCCCGACGCCCTGGCGGCCATCTCCAGGGCGCTGCCCTCCTGGGGCGTGGTCCAGGTCGGCGAGAGCGTGGCCGCCGGGCGTTCCATGTCCGCCTCAGCTCTGGTGGTGCTGGCCGCCTGGACGGTCGGTGCCGGCGGGCTGGCCGCACTGGCCTGGCGGCGGGTCCTCGCCCGATGAGCCCCACCGTGACGCCACGACCGAAATGAACAGGGCCACTGCACCAAGGAGGGTCCGATGGCCCAAGCCCCATCCCAGCAACCTCCCCAGCCCCGCTGGTCCGCCCCCACGTCCTAGGGGTGGCGCAGCGACCCGCCAGTCGCCCCTCCGCGCAGCAGGCCAAAGGCGAGTCAAGCATGAACGTCCTCGTAATGGGAGCGACCTAGGAGCCCGCGGTGGTGGATGATCTGGGTGCCATGAAGGAACCGGCACCCTCGCGTGGGCGTTCGGAAGGCGAAGCGACGCCGCAGGATCCGGTGAACCCGGAATCGCCGGCTGACCCTCGACCCAGGACGCCGACCGGTCGCCGGCCCGCAGACCAACCCAGGACCGCCGGATCCGCGGACAGGCTCACAGACCGAGCGTCACGGGACGGCCAGCCGCAGGCGGCCGAGCCGCCGGCCTGGCGGGTCCTGCTCGGCTACGCGCGGCCCTACCGCCTCACCCTTGTCGTCGGGGGTCTGCTGAGCCTTGCCACCGGCGCGGTCGGCCTGCTGCTGCCGCTGACCGTCAAGCGGCTGGTCGACGGCCTCGCCCAGGACCGGTCGGTGACCGAAGCGCTGGTGTTGCTGGCCGTGTTGGCCCTGGCCAATGCCGGGATCGGTGCGCTGGGCAGCTACGTGCTGGACCGGACCGCCGAGTCGGTGGTCCTGGACGCCCGCCGCCGCCTGGTGTCCCACCTGGTGTGGCTGCGCATCCCGGCGGTGGACCGCAGCGAGCCCGGCGACCTCATGGCCCGGGTCACCGCCGACACCACCCTGCTGCGCGAGGTCACCACCGGGTCGCTGGTGTCGGCCGTCACCAACACCCTGATGCTGCTGGCCACCATCACGGTGATGGCCCTGCTGGACCCCCTGCTGCTGGTCGTCACCATCGTCGTGCTGGGCGGCGCCCAGGTGGTCACCGGCGTGGTCGTGCCCCGGATCTCCCGGGCCGCCTCCCGCGCCCAGGAGTCGGTCGGGGCCATGGGCACCGCCCTGGAGCGTGTCCTGGGGGCCATGCGCACGGTCAAGGCCTCCGGCGCCGAGCAGCGTGAAGCCCAGCGCGTGGACCAGGCGGCCACCCAGGCCTGGGAGGCCGGGGTGCGCGCGGCCAAGTGGGAGGCCCTGGCCGGCAACACCGCCGGGCTGGCCATCCAGGTGTCGTTCATCGTGGTGCTCGGCCTGGGCGGTGCCCGGGTCGCCTCGGGCGCCATCGACGTGGGCACCCTCATCGCGTTCCTGCTGTACCTGTACTACCTGCTCCCGCCGATGCAGGGGCTGGTCGGCGCGGCCAGCCAGTACCAGGTCGGCGCGGCCGCGGTCGCCCGCATCCGCCAAGCCGAGCAACTCCCCGTCGAGCCCGCCAGCACCCCGGCCGAGCTCCTCCCGCCCGGGGCCGCACCCGCCGCGGTCACCTTCGACCAGGTCCACTTCCGCTACCGCCCCGAGCTGCCCGAGGCCCACCGCGGCCTCAGCTTCAGGGTCCCACCGCGTGGGATGACGGCGTTCGTGGGCCCTTCTGGTGCCGGCAAGACCACCGTGTTCTCCCTCATCGAGCGGTTCTATGAGGCCAGCGCCGGCCAGGTCCTGGTCGACGGCCGCGACGTCACCGACTGGCCGCTGGCCGAGCTGCGCGCCGCCATCGGCTACGTCGAGCAGGACGCCCCCGTCCTGTCCGGCACCCTGCGCGAGAACCTGCTCCTGGGCGCCCCCCACGCTAGCGAGGACGAGCTGGCCCAGGTGCTGGGCACCACCCGGCTCGACGGCCAGGTCGCGCGGCTACCTGACGGCCTGGACACCCTGGTCGGCCACCGCGGCACCCGGCTGTCGGGCGGCGAGCGCCAGCGGGTGGCCATCGCCCGGGCCCTGCTGCGCCACCCCCGGCTGCTGCTGCTGGACGAGGCCACCTCCCAGCTGGACGCGGTCAATGAGGCCGCCCTGCGCGACACCATCGCCGAGGTGGCCCGCACCACCACGGTGCTGGTCGTCGCCCACCGGCTGTCCACCGTAACCATGGCCGACCGCATCGTGGTCATCGACGCCGGCCGGGTGCGCGCGGTCGGCACCCACGCCGAGCTGCTCGGCACCGACCCGTTGTACGCCGAGCTGGCCGCCACCCAGTTCCTGGTCGCCGCCGACTGATACTGCGGAGGCATCCCCACCCCTCCTAGCGCGTTCGGGCTGTTGGCGTGGGCCACCTGGGCCTCATCTACCTGGCCACGGTGATCTTCGTGGCCGGGGCACTGCTGGCACTACGGGGGATCATCGCCCAGCACCGAGGGTGAGGTTGCACCAACGGGGCGGCCGTCTTCGGACGGCCCGCCCTGCGTTCAAGATGCCACCGAGGAGGGAACCGGACGATGCAGGCACCAGCAACCTGCTGTGCGCCAGGTCGGCGAGGCCGCCGACGGCTGGAAATGTGCCATCTGCGGGGTCGGTCGCCCGCGAGCACGACTCCGGGCACCTGCACGTCGGCTCCGACCGCTACTGCACCCTGCGCTGCGCCGGCTGCGGCCAGGCCGACGTCCACTGCACCTGCGTCTAGCCGCCCTGGCCTCCCATGGCCCAGACGCGCAGCATTGCTGCTGATGTTCGCCTGCCCGCCGAGAACAGAGGTTGGTGGTGCAACAGTGACGGTCAGAGACGAGGCCCAGGCGCAGGCCCTGTTCCAGGAGCGCTACCGCACCACGCCGTCCCCGCTCGCGGGCCAGATCGAGCAGCGGGTCATCGGTGGCGACTGGGGCGCCAACGGCTTCACCACCATGGCCCAGGCCGACACCCTCGCCCGCGAGCTTCACCTGTCGGCCGCCGACCGCCTACTTGACCTGGGCACGGGGCGGGGCTGGCCCGGGTTATACCTGGCCGCCAAGACCGGCTGCCGAGTCGTCCTCGCCGACCTGCCCCTGGAAGGGCTGCGCGTGACCGCCAACCGCGCCGCCGCCGAAGGCCTCGCCGCCCGCACCGGCGTGGTGGCCGCCGCGGCCAGCGGGCTGCCGTTCCGAGCGAACAGCTTCGACGCTGTCATCCACACCGACGTGCTGTGTTGACTGCGGGCCAAGCTCTCCGTGCTGAGAGCCTGCAGACGGCTCCTGCGACCCGGCGGTCGTCTCGGCTTCTACACCATCGTTGAGTCGCCGGGGCTGTCGCCGGCGGCTCGCCGCCGGGCCCGGGCCGCCGGGCCCAGGGCGGTGGCCATGCGCAGCGACCACCTTCGGCTGCTCGCCGCCGCCGGGTTCGTTGACATCACCGAGCTGGATGTCACCCCTGCCTTCGCGGCCACCGCGGCGGCCTGGCTGGCCGAGACCGAACCCTACGCTGAGGAGCTCGCCCGCCTGGAGGCGCCTGGCGCCTTCGAGCAGCGACAAGCCGACCGGCGCAGCATGCTGGCCGCCATCCACGCCGGGCTGCTGCGCCGCGCCCTCGTCCTTGCCCGAACAAGAGGAAGGGAGCCGACGGCGGCGGGTCGAGCGGCTCGGCCATGGCCGTTCCAGCACTGACGGTGATTCCTACGAAATCAGCCGTGCATCTCCTGAAGAAGACTTGGACCAGGCGAACGCGCCGCTACACTCCCTCCCATGGCAGGCTGCTGTCCCTCCCGCGACTATCACCGCTTCTTCAACAAGCGGTTCGCCCGCAGGCTCGCCAACCGCTACCGCAAGCGCGGCCTCGACCCGACCGCGCAGACGATGTTCCAGTTTCTGCGTCAGCTCGGCTTGGAGGGGGCCAGCGTGCTGGAGATCGGCGGGGGCGTCGGCGAGATCGAGATCGAGCTGCTGCAGGCGGGCGCGGCCCGGGCCCAGAACCTGGAGCTCTCTCACGCCTACGAGCAACAGGTACGCACGCTGGCCGCGCATGCCGGCGTCCAAGGGCGCCTCGACTGGCGCATCCACGACCTCGCCGAGCACCCTGGGGCGGTGGCGCCGGCCGACTTGGTGGTCCTGCACCGAGTGGTGTGCTGCTACCCGGACTATGCGCGGCTACTAGGTGGCTGGTGTGAAACGGGGTAGAGGGAGCGGGGCTACGGAGCCGTCGGGCCCGTTGTCTCCGCGGGTCGGAGGACACGGTGGCGGCTGGCTGCGTTGACTCGCTTGGCGCGGC
>Ga0307415_100001432_pt1 | contig 11406 bp, 12 predicted proteins | sample DK1Cmetagenome_FD_204524 | JGI IMG/M metagenome (GOLD analysis project Ga0307415, IMG submission 204524) | Maize rhizosphere microbial communities from greenhouse at UC Davis, California, United States - DK15-C-2 | ecosystem: Host-associated > Plants > Roots > Rhizosphere > Soil | place: USA...
GTAAGGAATCGCGCCGATCGGCCGACCATCGCAGCAGGCGTGCGTCGGCGCGTCCTTCACTTCCAAGGAGTCGATGATGAAGCTCGTCACCACGGCGCGCGCGCTCGCGCTGTCGTCGATCATCGCAGTCGGCGCTCTCGCGCTGCCCGCGCATTCGGCCGATGGCGACCTCATGAGCGAGTACCGCGTCTTCATGCTGAAGATGGCCGGCAAGGACGGCCGCGTCGCGAAGAAGGACTTCCTCGACTTCATGGCGAAGAAGTTCGACGAGATGGACAAGGCCCGGGCGGGCAGCCTGACGCCGGCCGAGATCATGCGCATCTTCGGGCGCGACGGCGCGGGATGACCCGCACGCCAACGAAGTAGGCGTGCACCGACAGGCGCGCCGGTGCACGCCTGACGGCCGCGGCGCGCCCCGTTGGGCACAGTGCGGAAGATCAAGTCCCTGCGTCCGCACGATGACCTCCCGCACGTTCCCGCTATCACGCCAGCGTCGCCGCCGTATCGTCAACAGGCCGCTGCAGCCCACGCAGGACGGCCAGGGCTATGCCGCGCCCGCCGACGCGCAGCCGTTGGGAAACGAGGTCGAGCGCGAGCCGGCCGACCAGCGCGACGCAGCGGGCCGTCCGGTCGACGACGCGACGCACGAAGCGGGCGCGCGTCCCGCGGCCGCGCGGCTGCCGCACGAGCACGACGAGTACGCCGATTCGCCGCACGAGCCACGCGCGGTGATGCAGCAGGCCGAGGCGGACCTCGATGCCGGGCTGCAGGATACCGACTGCCGCAACGCCGCGGCGGCCACCGTGTTCGGCGACCGGAACAAGAACCGCAACTGTCCATGACGACGGCGATGCGCCGTCGCTGATGGCGGCGGTGTTCGGGCGCGTTCGAAGCGCCGGCGAACGAAAAGGGCAGCCCGCGGGCTGCCCTTTTTCTTGCTGCGGCACGAAATGCCGCGCGGCCGCGAGCCGTTACTTCGTCGCGGGCGGCGTGGCCGGCGCTCCCGATGCCGGCGCAGCCGCGGGCGGCGTGGCCGGCGCTCCCGATGCCGGCGCAGCCGCGGGCGGCGTGGCCGGCGCACTCGATGACGGCGCAGCCGCGGGCGGCGTGGCCGGCGCACTCGATGACGGCGCAGCCGCCGGCGGCGTGGCCGGCGCACTCGATGACGGCGCAACCGCGGGCGCCGACGGCGCAGCGGTGGGCGCCGACGGCGCAGCGGCCGGCGCAGGTGCCGTGACCGACGTGCTCGATGCCGGCGGCGGCGCGGCACGGCCGCGATCGGCGTTGACGGCGAGCAACGGCACGATCAAGAGCGCGACGATGTTGATGATCTTGATCAGCGGGTTCACCGCCGGTCCGGCGGTGTCCTTGTACGGGTCGCCGACGGTGTCGCCGGTCACGGCCGCCTTGTGCGCCTCCGATCCCTTGCCGCCGAAGTGACCGTCCTCGATGTACTTCTTCGCGTTGTCCCACGCGCCGCCGCCGGTCGTCATCGAGATGGCGACGAAGATGCCGGTGATGATCGTGCCCATCAGCACGCCACCGAGCGCCTGCGGTCCGAGCAGCAGCCCGACGGCCACGGGCACGAGCACCGGGAGGATCGACGGGATGATCATCTCGCGGATCGCCGCGCGGGTCAGCATGTCGACGGCGACGCCGTACTCCGGCTTGGCGGTGCCTTCCATGATCCCCTTGATCTCGCGGAACTGGCGGCGCACTTCGATCACCACCGCCCCGGCCGCGCGACCGACGGCTTCCATCGCCATCGCCCCGAACAGGTAGGGAATGAGGCCGCCGATGAAAAGCCCGATGATCACCATGTGGTTCGACAGGTCGAACGTCGTGGCGAGACCGACGGTCTCGAGCTGGTGCGTGTAGTCGGCGAACAGCACGAGCGCCGCGAGGCCGGCCGAGCCGATCGCATAGCCCTTGGTCACCGCCTTGGTCGTGTTGCCGACGGCGTCCAGCGGATCGGTGATGCCGCGCACCGAGTCCGGCAGGTCGGCCATCTCCGCGATGCCGCCCGCGTTGTCGGTGATCGGGCCGTACGCGTCGAGCGCGACGATGATGCCCGCCATCGACAGCATCGCCGTGGCAGCGATCGCGATGCCGAACAATCCGGCGAGCCAGTACGACGCGAAGATCGCCGCGCACACGGCCGCGACCGGCCAGGCGGTCGACTTCATCGACACGCCCAGCCCGGCGATGATGTTCGTGCCGTGGCCGGTCGTCGAAGCCTGCGCGACGTGCCTGACCGGCTTGAAGTCGGTGCCGGTGTAGTACTCGGTGATGACGACCATCGCCGCGGTCAGCACGAGGCCGACGACGGTGGCGAGGTAGAGCTTCATCGGCGTCAGCGACGCGTCGACCGACGCGATGTCCTTCATCATCCACTGCGTGATGAACCAGAAGCCGATCGCCGACAGCCCGCCGGCGACGATCAGGCCGCGGTAGAGCGCGTTCATGATCTTGCCGCCCGGCCTCGCCTTGACGAAGAAGGCGCCGACGATCGAGGCGATGATCGAGAAGCCGCCGAGCACCAGTGGATAGGTGACGGCGGTCTCCGCCATGCTCGGCAGCATCAGCGCGCCGAGGAGCATCGTGGCGATGATGGTCACGGCGTAGGTTTCGAACAGGTCGGCCGCCATGCCGGCGCAGTCGCCGACGTTGTCCCCGACGTTGTCGGCGATCACCGCGGGGTTGCGCGGATCGTCCTCGGGAATGCCCGCTTCGACCTTGCCCACGAGGTCGGCGCCGACGTCCGCGCCCTTGGTGAAGATGCCGCCGCCCAGACGGGCGAAGATCGAGATGAGCGAGCTGCCGAACGCGAGCCCGACCAGCGGCTGGATCACGTGATGCAGCCCCTCGCGCATGAGATTCGGTGCGTGCGACGACGCGCCGACGAGGAACCAGTAGAAGCCCGCGACGCCGAGAAGACCGAGGCCGACGACGAGCATCCCCGTGATCGCGCCGCCGCGGAACGCCACGGCGAGCGCCTCGTTGAGGCCGGTGCGCGCGGCTTCGGCCGTTCGCACGTTCGACCGCACGGACACGTTCATGCCGATGTAGCCGGCGAGCCCGGACAGGATCGCACCGATGGCGAAGCCGGCCGCCGTGTCCCAGCGCAGCAAGACGCCGATGATCGCGAACAGGATGACGCCGACGATCGCGATCGTCGTGTACTGGCGGTTGAGGTAGGCCTTGGCGCCCGCCTGAATCGCCGCCGCGATCTCCTGCATGCGCGCGTTGCCCGCGGGCTTGGCCATGATCCAGCCGATCGACCAGAGGCCGTAGACGATCGCGAGGACCGCGCAGACGAGCGCGAAGATGAGACCTGCGTTGCCGGACATGAAACGTTCTCCCTGGGTTGCCTGAGTGGGACCGCACGGTCAGCGCTGGGGTGGCGTAGCACACGCGCCGTCGCGCGTCCTGCCGGCCGGCAGGTCGCGCCGCGTCGTCGCTGGAAATGCCCCCAACGTGCCCGTCCACGGCCTGCCGGGTCTTGGGCGCCCGGCTGGCCGGTCAAACACGCTATTTTGCCAGCCCGCGCCAGCGGCCGTCGACCGGCGTTGACAGCGCGCTTCCGCACGCCGGGCGGCGCGCAGCGTCGCAATCGAACGCCGGACGACAGCCGGCCGCCACCCGCTTCGCAGCGAAGGCGGGGCGCCGTCCGCTGCGCCAGGATTCGATGGCAGGCGGGCCGATCACGGTGGCACGGCTCGTGCAGCAGCCTCGGTCCGCGCCCGGCCGGCGGCCTCTGCACGGCCGGCGCGCGGTCATCCACGAGGGGTCGACCATGCTGCGCCGATTGTTTACGGCACTGTTCCTGGCCGCCTGGGCGGGCTCGCCCGCCATGGCGCAGATCGTGTTCGCCGTCACCGAAGGCGTCACCTACCAGGCGACGCCGAAGGAGATCCGCGAGAAGTTCGAGCCGCTCGCCGAAGTCGTCGCGAAGACGCTGCGCAGGGAAGTGCGCGTCGTGCTGGTGCCCGCCTACGACGAGGCGAGAGCCGGGCTCGCCAAGCAGGAGTTCGACATCGCGTTCGTCCATCCGGCGCACGTCGCTCTCGCGGCGGTGAAGACCGGACGCTACCGGACGCTGGCGTGGACCAGCGGCTTCACCGACTACACGGTGTCGCTCATCGTCAAGCCGGAATCGACGATCAAGGGCCTCGACGACGTGAAGGGGCGCACGCTGGTCACGCCCGATCCGGATTCGATCACCGCGGTGATGGTGCGGGCGATGCTCCGCTCGCAGAAGATCGGCGAGAAGGAGCTGAACGTGCGCACGACGCGCTACCAGGATGCCGTGCCGTTCTACCTCGACTACGGCTTCGCCGACGTCGGCGCGACGGCCGCGCGCGCGGTGGTCAAGAGCTGGACCGACAAGGGCGGCAAGGTCGTCGTCAATTCGCGCCCGGTGCCGATCAAGCACCTGATCGTCTCGACGAAGCTGTCGAGCGAGGACACCGAGCGCCTGCGTGAAGCGCTGGTCGCGCTCGCTGCCACCGAGCCGGGCAAGAAGGTGCTCGCGGCGACGGGCTACCGCGGATTCCAGGCGCCCAACCCGGAGATCGAGGCGGCCTCGATCGCCTGGCTCGGCCTCTAGCGCTGGCGGTGGGCTAGGGAATGAAGGTCGTCGCGAGCTTCCGCTTCACGGCGACGTTCTTCAGCCGGACGAACTGCGGCAGCCCGTCCCGGTAGGGCGGCGGCGCTTCGCCGCGGATCAGCGGCGCGAGGTAGCGCCTCGCCTTGTCGGTGATGCCGAAGCCGTCGGGGGTGATGAAGTCCTTCGGCAGCATCTTCTCGACGTTCGCGACCTTGGTGAGCGGCGCCTCGGCGATCTTCCAGCGATACGGCTTGTCGGACACGCGCACGATCGCGGGCATCACGGCGTTCCGCCCGGCGACGGCCAGCTTGACCGCCGCCTTGCCGACCGCGTAGCTCTGCTCGAGATCCGTGGCGCTCGCGATGTGGCGCGCGGCGCGCTGCAGGTAATCGGCGACCGCCCAGTGGTACTTGTGCTTGAGCCGCTCGCGCACGAGCGACGCGATCATCGGCCCGACGCCGCCGAGTTGCGCATGGCCGAACGCGTCCTTGCCGCCCGCTTCCCCCATCAGCTGTCCATCCGCGTTCAGCAGGCCCTCGGACACGCCGACGCAGCAGTAGCCGAAGCGCTTGACGTTGTCGTCGACGCGCGCGAGGAACTTCGCTTCGTCGAAACGCACCTCGGGGAACAGCAGGAGCAGCGGGATCGGCGTCGCCTCGTCGGCGGCAAGGCCCACGGCCGCGGTGATCCATCCCGCATGGCGCCCCATCACCTCGAGCACGAACACGCGCGTGGACGTGCTCGCCATCGACGCGACGTCGAACGCGGCCTCGCGCATCGACGTGGCGACGTACTTCGCGACCGATCCGAACCCCGGGCAGTTGTCGGTGACGGCGAGATCGTTGTCCACCGTCTTCGGCACGTGCACGGCGATCAGCGGATAGCCGAGCGTCTCGGCGATCTGCGAGACCTTGAGGCAGGTGTCGGCCGAATCGTTGCCGCCGTTGTAGAAGAAGTAGCCGATGTCGTGCGCGCGGAACACCTCGATCAGCCGCTCGTACTGGGCTCGCGACTGATCGAGGCCCTTCAGCTTGTAGCGGCACGAGCCGAACGCGCCGCCGGGCGTCGACTTCAGCGCCTCGATCGCGCGCGCCGGCTCCTTCGACGTGTCGATCAGGTCCTCGGTCAGCGCGCCGATGATGCCGTTGCGACCGGCCAGCACGTTGCCGATCTTCTTCGGGTACGCGCGCGCCGTCTCGATGACGCCGGCGGCCGAGGCGTTGATGACGGCGGTGACGCCGCCGGACTGGGCGTAGAACGCGTTGCGCATGGCGGTCGCGGGAGAGCGCGGATCGAAGTCAATCGAGGGGAACGCCGACCTCGTGCGCGAGCGCGCGGGCCGGCTCGAAGGCGGGATCGACGGCGAGCGCCTTGCGCACGTTGCGCCGCGCGGCCTCCACGTCGCCGAGCGCCTGGTCGAGCAGCGCGAGATTGTAGACGAAGCCCGCGTCCTGCGGCCGCACCGCCGCGGCGAGCGCCTGCACGTTGCGCGCGTCGGCGACGCGGCCGGCGACACGCAGGACCTGCGCACGCAGGTTGAGCGCCCACGGATCGTTCGCGCTGAGGACGAGCACCGCGCGGCACTCCTTGTCCGCGTCCGCGAGCCGGCCGGCGGCGAGCGCCGCGGCCGCCCGCTCGAGCAGCGGCTGCGTGCGCGCCTCGAGCGCCTCGTAGGCCGCCTGCCACTTCGCGTACACGCGGTCACGATGCGAAGCGAAGCGCGCCGCGTCGTGATTCGCCCCGCCCGCGGCGCCCGAATCGCCGGCGTCGGCGTTCCACTGGAACGAGCCCAGCGGCACGAAATGGAACGCCGCGCGCTGCGCGAGCTGGAGCATGAATTCCCAGTCCTCGAGGATGTCGAAGCGCTCGTCGAAACGGCAGCCGGCATCGACGAGCGAGCGCGCGAACAGCGTCGCCGACAGGTGGATGAAGTTGCGCTCGTAGAGCTGCTTCAGCGCGAACGGCTGCCCGAACCATTCGACATGGCCGTCGCGGAAGACGCCCTTCGCGTACGACGTCACGACGCGCGCGTGCGGCGCGTTCGTCGTCGCGGCGACGAGACCGGCGAGATGGTCTTCGAGGAAGAGATCGTCGTCGTCGAGGAACGTGATCCACGCGCCGCGCGCGGCAACGAGGCCGGCATTCGCCGCGGCCGCACGCTTGAGTGGAGCGCTTGCCGTGATCAGGCGCATCGGATGCGCACCGCCCATCGCGGCGAGCGGCGGGTGCGATGGCCCGCTGGCCGCGACGACGACGACCTCGGCTCGCACCCCCTGCTGCCGGGCGATCGACGCAAGCGCCGCATCGAGCGTCGACCGCGCCATGCTGCGCACGATGACGCTGACCTCGGGCGCCGTGGAGTCCATTCGTTCGCGTGCGAACGCGGGGCACGCGCGCTGCGAGGCGCGGTCAGCTGCGCAACGCCGCCAGCGCCTCCTCGCGCACGCGCTCGACCGGGGCGAGCCCGTCGATGCGTCGATACTTCGGCGCGCGAGCATCGCCTTCCTGCGCCCATCGCGCGTAATAGTCGACCAGCGGGCGCGTCTGCGACTGGTAGACGGCGAGGCGCTTTCGCACCGTTTCCTCGCGGTCGTCCTCGCGCTGCACCAGCTCCTCGCCGGTGACGTCGTCCTTGCCCGGCACTTTCGGCGGGTTGAACCGGACGTGGTAGGTGCGTCCCGAGGCGACGTGCGTGCGGCGCCCGCTCATGCGCTCGACGACCGCCTCGTCGGGAACGTCGATCTCGAGCACATAGTCGATCGCGACGCCGCCATCGCGCATGGCCTGCGCCTGGGGAATCGTGCGCGGAAAGCCGTCGAACAGATAGCCGTTCGCGCAGTCGGGCTGCCGCAGTCGATCGCGCACGAGGCCGATGATGATCTCGTCCGACACGAGGCCGCCGCTGTCCATCACCTGCTTCGCCGCGAGCCCGAGCGGCGTGCCCGCCTTGACCGCGGCGCGCAGCATGTCGCCGGTCGAGATCTGCGGAATGCCGAACGCCTCCTTGATGAACGTCGCCTGCGTGCCCTTGCCCGCACCGGGCGGGCCGAGAAGTATCAGTCGCATGGACAGGCGCTCCGTGTGGGTCGACCAGCGAGGGCGGGAAAGGAGCGGGCGCGGCGCGCGCGACCGCAACGGTGATGGTCGATCATCGCAGCATCGCGCGAACGCGCTCGAGATCGTCGGCGGTGTCGACGCCGGGCGCCGGCGTTGCCTGCGTCACCTCGACGACGATGCGCTCGCCGTGCCAGAGCGCGCGCAGCTGCTCGAGCGCTTCGCATCGCTCGATCGGCGCCGGCGGCAGCGTCGGATAGCGCGCGAGGAACGACACGCGATAGGCGTACAGGCCGTAATGGCGGTAGATCGGCATGCCCTGGGGCAACCGTGGCGGGCGTCCTGCGCCGAACGCGTCGCGCGCCCACGGGATCGTCGCGCGGCTGAAATACAGCGCATTGCCGCGCGCATCGAGCACGACCTTGACGATGTTCGGATTGAACGCCTCGTCGACGTCGTCGATCGCATGGCACGCCGTCGCCATCGCGGCATCGGGCCTCGAGTGCAGCAGGTCGGCCATGCGCGCGACGAGCGCCGGCGCGAGCAACGGCTCGTCGCCCTGCACGTTGACGACGATGTCGCTCGCCGCAAGACCCAGGAGCGCCGCGGCCTCGGCGAGACGGTCGGTCCCGGTGGGATGATCATCGCGCGTCATGCACGCCTCGATGCCGTGGCTGACGGCCGCGTCGCGGATGCGCGCATCGTCGGTGGCGACCACCACGCGCGCCGCGCCGCTGCGCCGCGCATTCTCGGCGACGCGGACGACCATCGGCTTGCCGCCGAGATCGGCGAGCGGCTTTCCGGGGAGTCGCGTCGAGGCGTAGCGCGCCGGGATCAGGACCGTGAACACGGGAATGGCCGCCTTCCGGAACGCAGACCACGGTTGCTCGCGATCGACGTCGCGCTTCGGCCGCCGGCACAGGGTCGAGCGGCGAGCGACGGCGCGACGTTTGCGTGCCCACGGCTCCCCGCGCGAGAGCCCCCGGTCACTTGGCGCCGTACCCTTCGACCTCTTCGGGCGTCAGCTTGCGCGCCTCCTCCTCGAGCAGGACGGGGATGCCGTCGCGGATCGGGTAGGCGAGGCGCGCCGGGCGCGACACGAGCTCCTGGCGGTCCCGGTCGTAGACGAGCGGTCCCTTGGTCACCGGGCAAACGAGGATCTCAAGCAGCTTGGCGTCCATCGAGTCGGGCGATGACGAGTTTCACGAGCGCCGGCGATACGACCGCGCGGATGTCGAGCGCGTACAGGCGAGGATCGTCGAAGCGAGCGCATTTTACCGCGTCCTTCGCCGTCATCACGATCGCCTCCGCGTCGGGGAACGCGAGGTCTGCGGCGTCGAATGCGTGGTGGTCGGCGAACGCGTGCGGGATCGCGTCGATGCCGAGGCGTGCGAGCAGCGCGAAAAAGCGCGCCGGATTGCCGATTCCCGCGACGGCGTGCACCCGCCCGCGTGACCACTGCGACGGATCGACCGGCCGTCCCGGCGCCGACAACGAGCGCAGCGCGGCCGGCTCGTGCGTCATCGTCGTGTCGTGGCCGTCGGCGGTGGACGTGGGCTCACCGCCCTCCTGCAACCGGACGACGGCATCCACTTCACGCAACCGGGAGACCGGCTCCCGCAGCGGTCCCGACGGCAGCATGCGGCCGTTGCCAAAACCGCGGCTTTCGTCCACCGCCACGATCTCGACGTCGCGCGCGAGACGGTAGTGCTGCAACCCGTCGTCGCTGACGACGACATCGCAATGCGCGTGCGCGGCGAGGAGCGCGCGCGCCGCGGCCACGCGATCGCGGCCCACGAACACCGGCAGGCCCGTCGCGGCCAGTAACAACGGCTCGTCGCCGACGTCGCCGACGTCGTCGCCGCCACGCACTTCGCGGACCAGCTCCGACCGGCGGCCGTGACCGCGGCTCACGAATCCCGGACGCCGTCCGGTGGCAGCGAGCGCCTGGGCGAGTGCGATCGCGAGCGGCGTCTTTCCGGAACCGCCGACCGTCAGGTTGCCCACGATGACGACCGGCACGCCTATCCGCTCGCGCCGGAGGACGCCGTGGCGGTAGAGCGCGCGACGCGTCGCCACGATCGCCGCGAACAACCACGACAGCGGCAGCAGCATCGCGCTCAACGGCGTCAGCCGGCGGGCATACCAGGCGGCGGCGAGCCGGTCGCGAAACGGCGTGGGCATGGCGGAGCGGCGGCGCGCCGCGCCGTCCGCGCTACTTCTTCGCCGGCGCCGCCGCGCCGCTCGGCGTCTGCGTCGCGAAGGTGATGTTGACGATGCCTGCGGTGCGCGCCGCTTCCATGACGTGGACCACCGACTGGTGCGTCGCGTTCGCGTCGGCGTTGATGACGACGACCGGGTCCTTCGCGTCGCCCGCGGACTTTCGCAGCATGTCGGCGAGCGCCGGCACCGACGAGAAGTTGAACACGGTGCGATCGATGACGTAGCGCCCCTGCGCGTCGATGCCGACGTTGACCTCGCGCGGCCGCTGCTTCGCCTGGTCCGCGTCCGCCTCGGGCAGCGTGATGCGAAGCTCGGCCACGCGCTGGTAGGTCGTCGTGATCATCAGGAAGATCAGGATCACGAGCAGCACGTCGATCAACGGGATGAAGTTGATCTCCGGCTCCTCGCGATGGACGTTGCGCCGCAGGTTCATGCGTCAGGCGCGGCGGTCGCCGTGCGCGAAGTCGACGAGCTTGATCGCCTGCTGCTCCATCTCGACGACGAGCGCATCGACCTTGGCCCTGAAATAGCGGTAGAACATGAGCGCCGGGATCGCGACGATGATGCCCATCGCCGTGTTGTACAGCGCGACCGAGATGCCGTGCGCGAGCTGGATGGGGTTGCTGCCCGCGGCGGACTGCGAGCCGAAGATCTCGATCATCCCGATCACCGTGCCGAGCAGCCCCAGCAGCGGCGCGGCCGCCGCGATCGTGCCGAGCGTGGTCAGGAAGCGCTCGAGGTCGTGCGTGACGACGCGCCCCACTTCCTCGATCGCTTCCTTCATCACCGGCCGCGGCGCTTTGACGTTCGCGAGTCCCGCGGCGAGGATGCGCCCGAGCGGGCCGCGCGACGCGGTCTTGCCGAGGAGCTCGGGCGTCACACCCGCCTGCCGGAACTCGGCGAGCACGTGATCGACCAGCCCGGCGGGAGCGACGATGCTCTGCCGCAGCGAATACAACCGTTCGAAGATCAGCGCGAGCGCGACGATCGAGGCCAGGATCAGCGGCCAGATCGGCCAGCCGGCGGCCTGGATGATGGACCACACGAGGAAGGTGCTCCCGAAGCGAAAAACGCCGCAATGTAGCGTGGAGAGGGCCTCAAGGGCAACCCGCGTCCGATCGAGCGACGCGTTTCAGCGACGGGCGTTCGCGCCGCGCCCGCGCGGCGGCCCCTCGGTCAGCGTCGCCGTGATCGCGGCGCCGAACAGCACGACCACCCACGACACGAAGATCCACACAAGGAACAGCGGCAGCACGGCCACCGCGCCGTAGACCCGCTGGTAGGTCGGCACGTGGGTGACGTAGAGCACGAACCCGCGCTTGGCGCCTTCGAAGGCGAGCGCGGCGATCAGCCCGCCGGCGATCGCCGCCCGCAGCGGAACGCGACGCGCCGGTAGCAGCGCGTAGAGCATCGAGAACACGAGCGTGGCGAGCGCGAGCGCGATCGGGGTCGCGAGCGCGGACGCCTCGGGCCGGGTGACGAGCTCGGCCGCGAGCGTCGCCTCGAGCAGCCAGTTCGTC
>Ga0307415_100001434_pt1 | contig 11404 bp, 18 predicted proteins | sample DK1Cmetagenome_FD_204524 | JGI IMG/M metagenome (GOLD analysis project Ga0307415, IMG submission 204524) | Maize rhizosphere microbial communities from greenhouse at UC Davis, California, United States - DK15-C-2 | ecosystem: Host-associated > Plants > Roots > Rhizosphere > Soil | place: USA...
ACCGATGGTCTGACGAAGCGGGATGATCGGCTGCACGTCGCGCGCCTCGCACCCGTCATAGACCATCGTGACGTCATAGCCCTTGTCCATCGCGGCAGTCTCAACCGCGAACCCGCGAGCGCGGTAAAGCGTCGATCAGCGGCAGCGCATGGTCGACTCGTTATCGCGGGCGGTGCGCGGCTCCCAAGCGAGGGGAAGATCGGTGCCGGTGCAAACGGCCATATCGAGCTTGTAGCCGTAGAACCCGCCGCCCTTGCGCGTCGAGACGGAGGAGGGGTGGCCCCAGCTTGCGTCTTGATCGGAGAACTCCGAATCGGCGCCTTCACGGCCACCCTTGCTGACGAACCGCTGACCGTTTGCCGTAGGCGGGCATGTCGGACCCGTCGATGGCGATGTTGCGGCCAAGCTCCGGCATCTGCGCGTGCAGGCTCGCGGTCACGCCGTCGATGCAGCGCGCAAGCATGTCAGCGTAGAGGCGAAGCTTGGCGGTGAAGCGGTCGCAGGCATACACGGACGGCACGTCGGAGGAGAGGGTGCCGACGACGGCCGCCCGCAACGCGGCATGTTCGCGCACCAGCGCCACTGTTCGTGTCCACGTCGGAATCGCGTACAGGCTCTTGGCGAGCGCCACGCCGACCATGCTGCGGATCGGGTAGCCGGGACGGCCCGTCTAGCGCGTGGACTCAAGCTCGGAGACGAGAGCCGCAATCTCCGGCGAGTCGAGCACCTCTGCGAATTGCTCCACCGCCGAGAGCGGTGGTACGTTGGCCGCGGCCATCGGGGTCCTATCCCTTTTGGACCCCCGGAGGTTCCCGCCTCCGGGGGTCAGCTACGTTGTGCTCTAGAGTCGCTACAGGACCGGAATATCTCACACAACTACTGCGTTACAGCTCCATCAACTCATCTTCTTTGGACCATCGGATGACGGCGCTCACCTGACCGAGAAAAGCAGCATCTTTCGGGCTGATATCGCTCTCTCGGTCGTCAACCAGCGAAACCGGAGTGGTGCCGTGCCGTTAGCATGGGGAAAGGTCGCCGACTTTTCCGTACACGAAATCTGCGACCAAGTACCACGGCAACACCGGCTCGATAGCCGCCCACCGTGATGGTACAAGAAACGTCGCGTGGTGAGTTCGTCCCGATTCGCCCTCTATCGGCACATGAGACTCGAATCCGATGCTGCGCTCGCCAAGCACCGTGGCAACCTGCTGTTCAAAGTCGCCGCCGCGCCCCCGACGCCGTGGCTGGAACACAACGCCTGCGTGCGCCAGTTGAGCGGACGCCGCCGCTACGCGCCAGATCGCTTCCCCGACACCGTCATGATCGACGCGCGCCGAAACGCGACCATCATGGAACTCCACCCCTGGCCGTACTCGTGGCCACCGACCGGCGGGCTCCTCTTCCTCTCCGTGCGTCGCACGCTCTCGTTCCCGTACGAGCAGGTTTCCTCGGTGGGAGTGAAAGGGAAGTTGTTCGGAGCACGCCTCACGGTGTCTCCCACCCGCGGCAACGGCGTCATCAGTGGGACCGCGCCGGGGCATGCGGCCGAGATCGCCGACCTGGTCCGCAGCCGGATTCCCGGCGAGGCAGCCGCCTAGCGCGTCAAGCCCTCAGGCGGGGTTGGGAGACCGTCCCGAGCTGCTCAGCGCCCGGCGCTTCATCGCCTCTCCCACGCGGACGGGGGCAGGCATCAACGCCGCCGCCAGGAGTACCAGCAGGAACGCGGTGAGCCGGGCCGCGACGACGAGGAGTCGTCACCCACCGGGTCGCCAAACACGACCATCCCCGCCACGATCGAACATGTTCGCAGCGACGGAGATGACGGTAATCACGACCACGCCACTGCAGGCTCCGCGTGTAAGCGAAGAAGGAGCCGACGGCCGCGATCACGACGAGCGCGCTCCAGGGCTGACGAGTCCGACGGTGCCGCGCTCGAGATCGTCGGTCAACGCCTTGATGGCCACGTCCGAGATCCCGAAGCCGAGGCCCGCCGCGGCGCCGAGCAGGACGCGGTGCTGCGCCCTCACCCGCTCGATACGGTGCGAGCAGATCACGAGTAGCGCCAGCGCGATGCTGCTGCCCTCGAAGAGGATCAGCGCCGTCAGGAGTAGTCGGAGCTGTCGCCGCCCGACTGCTTGCCCGTCACGCCCAGCAGCGCGAGTGACACCGCCACCAGGATGATCCCGACCCACTGCCGGCGGCCGAGCTGGAAGCCGAACAAGGCTCCGCGAGCACGGCGAGCAGGACGAACCGTCCCGACAGGACCGCCTGAGCCGTCGAAAGCGGCAGAAGGGAGCATTGGCTCGAAGCGTCCGCGGTGGTAGGCGGCATCGACGTGGCCACGTGCCCGCTCGCGCGTGACCACATCCGCACGAGCGTGCTCCCGCGCGCCGTTGGCCTGGCGGCCACCGGAGCGCTGGTCAGCGCGTGGCTGTCGAGCCAGCTCGACCCAGCGCCGCCCGCGCAATCAGAACCCCCGACGCAATAACCGCCGGCAGTCGCGCAACGCTAGAAATCCTTCCGCCGCGGGAGGTCGAACGCACACTCGGCGATCGCCTCCCAAACCTCGGCGGGCGATTTTGCGATCCTTGGATTGACTCACGCCCTGCTACATGGCCGCGGCTCCGTCCGCGCTTTGTGGCACGTCGCAGCGCGTGGACTGCTGCGCGAGCTGCGACGCAACCGTTCGCGAGTCACACCCAAGCAACAGCAGACCCGCAGCGGATCGTGGAGCTGCGCGCCGCGTTCCGTACACAGGGAAGTGCTCGCGCCGTCGCCACCCTGAAGGCCGCGGTGGTCCGCCGTACCCGCTGCAGCTGTATCGTCGAGCGCCGCGGCGCGCTCTGGGTCGTGCCCGCGCATCGGCGGCGCGTAGCCGCCGGTGTCCGCGAGCGTCGTCAAACCGTCGGGCGCGCTCACGATCGGCGCAGTCGCTGGCACCGCCCTGCTGTTTGCTGGTCGCGTCGGTGATTTCGATCCTCACCGTGCTGATCGGCCAGAGCGGCTGCTCGCGGACCCACGCGCACGTCCTGCCCAGCGCCAATTCCGAAGACGGCGGCTACCTACCTGACTCTCGACCAGCGCGCGGGTCGCCACTACGAGGTGCCGTGGCCCGGCCTCGCGGGGATCGGCTCGATCGAGATCGACCACGGCCGGTCGCGCGCCGCCGGCGTGCTCTCGGGCGTGAACTCCTACGGCTGCTGCGCCGGCGCGATGCAGTTCAACCTGCCAGGACCGCATCGGCTACGTTGAGCTCGTCGTCGCGGCCACACGATCGAGCGTACGCGGATGCCGGTCGAACTCATGGCGTGACGCGCGGCGCGCCGACCGCCGTTCGGGGAGCGACTACAATGGTTGCTACAGGTAATTTCAGCGCTCCTGCGAAGCGACTTCGCGCAGAGCACCGCCCGGCCCACTCCGACCGGCGATCTCCACGGACAGTTTCGTCCCCAGCGACGGAAGAGCCGTCCATCCAATGAGCAGCCGGACGCCGCGCGCGGTGCTCGGCGCTCGGCAAGGTCGCCGACATGCAGACCAAGATCACGAGCGAGCCGACTGGCTTGCCAGTCCCTGCGGTCATCCCCGAGCCGGTCCGGCTCCGGGGCGAAGTCGTCGCGCACGGTGCAGCAACGTCGCGCCGGCGCAACCCGGCGAGCAAACTGCTGAGCGCGCTCCGCGGCGACAAGTACATGGTCGGCGCCTACCCGCCGGGAAGGGAGCGCTGAGTCATGCGCAATCGACACCTTCCACGCCTCTGCCGCGACTGCCAGGCACCGACGGCGGGTCATGAGGATGCGTGCTGGCGTTGTGGCGCCCAGTGGACCTTTGAAGAGACGCCGCGGACGACGCTTCGCCTGATCCCTGCCGCGACGCCGGCTCAACCCGAGCACGTGCCCGAGCGCAGGATCGCCCACGCAATGGCCGCCCGCAGCAGGATCCAAATGCGCCTCGACGCTGAGCGCTGGAGCAACCAGGGCGGCAGCCTCGCCCCCGACGTGGCCGTGCCGCCGCTCCTGGCCATCAGCGCGAGCGGATGACGCCATGCACTTGGAGATCGATCGTGTGCCAGCCGGGCGGTTCCAGTGGTGCCTCGCCGGCGAGGACGGGCACGCGGCTGGCGGTTTCCGCGACGGCCTGCGACTCCGCGCAGACGCTCGCCGCGCCGCGGCCGATGTGCGCTTGCACGCCGGCTCGGCCGGCGGCACCGAGGAGAGCTGAATGATGCAGGGCGCGATCGAGTCACCGCGGCGCTTCGCGAGCGCGACGCCGGAGGTCGAGCGCCAGCTCGCCGCCGCGGTCGAGCGCCACCGTGAGGTTGTCGCCGCGATGCGGGAACCGGGCCGCCCGGAGTCAGGCCAGCACGTCGCCGTCAAGGCGGTCGGCCGCGCCGTTCACCTCGTCATCTTTGCGCTCCGGCATGCGGCGGAAAACGGTGTTCCTGTAGCGCGGCTCATAGAGCTGACCGGCTGGGAGCGGCAGCTCGTCGAGGAGGCGCTCGTGTCGGCACCTCAACCGAGCCTCGTCGCGCGGCTCGCGCCGGCCGGGTTCGACCCTGACGCGGTCGCGCAGGCCGCGGCGACGATCGAGGCGACCGCGCGCCTGCAGGCGCTGATGCAGCGCATCCTCGCCGACGTCCGCGACGGGTCGCCGGCCCACGCGGATCTCGTCGACCTGCACGAGCGCCTGGACGGCGGATGGCGCTCCTGGCGCCAGGCGCTCGCACCGGCGGCCGCGAACGCCCGTTGAGCGCGCCGCCCGCGTAGAGCCGACCCGTAGAAATCCATCCGGTCAGGAAGGAGCACGCACGATGGCGAGCACGACGATCACGTTCCGCGTCGACGATGCCGAGCACGCCGAGCTCGTCGTCCGCGCCGAACGCGAGAAGATCAGCCTATCGGACTACATCCGCGTGCGGCTCGGGCTGCGCGGGCAAGGGTCCCAGGGCGACCCGGACGTTCAGGCCGCGCCCCAGTACGAGGCGCTGCAGGAGCAGCTGGTGGACCACGAGAGGCGCCTGCACGCCCTCGAAGACGACTCCGCTCGAAGGCAAGCCGGCTCGCCGTGATACGCGCTAGTAGTGTGCGCACAGCGGCGTGTTTCCCCACCTCTCGGCGTCTTCTCGCCACCTCACGCGGCCGGGCAGATGCGGAGTAGGGAGAGTCACACGAAAGAAAGGGAGCTCACCCATGCTGCGCTTTGATCCCTATCGCGAGTTTGACCGGCTCACCGAGCAGCTCGCGTCCACTGCGTCGCGGGCGCCGCGGGCGTTGCCGATGGACGCCTACCGGCGCGGCGAGCAGTTCATCGTCCAGCTCGACCTTCCCGGCGTCGAGCCCGCGGCGATCGATCTGACCGTCGAGCAGAACGTCCTGACTGTGCGGGCCGAGCGGCGCTTTGAGCCGCGACAGGGGGACGAGGTGGTCGTGGCCGAGCGTCCGCACGGCACCTACACGCGCCAGATCCTGCTCGGCGACACGCTCGACACCGAAAACCTGCAGGCCAACTGCGAGCACGGCGTACTCACGCTCACGATCCCGGTCGCAGAGACGGCCAAGCCACGCCGCGTGCAGGTCGGCGGCAGCAAGGACGCCCAGACGATCGAGCCGCAAACGACCGGCGGCGCCCAGGCCATCCCCGCGCGGGAGCAGGGCGGAGAGGCGGCGCCGCCCGGGACAAGCTGAGCTCCCGCGCAAGCTTCGCGTGCTGCGCTCGGGCCGGCTCCGCGGCTGCGGGAGGCCGCCCGACCCCATCTGAGGACCCGCAGTGCGACGGCGGTCGCGTAGTCGCCAACGCCTCCGGCTCGCCAAGCGTCTTGCGCAGCGGCGACGCATGGACCTCGCACCGGCTTGACAGCGGCGACCGGCGCTTCCTCACCGTACAAGGCAAATGCCAGGCGCTCGGCCCGCGATGATCGCCGAGAGCCGGCCCGCTAGCCAGACGCTCCAGCCCGCCGCTATCGGTCCCGTCCCGGGACATGACTCGGGTGACGCTGGCCTCGCTGTTCGTGGCGCGCGTTCGGGCGCGGGTGAAACGGCGTGGGCTGTTCATCGGCCTGTCCCCCTACGCTCACGTGTGTCCCGCCTCCGAGACTCCGGACCCTCGTGTGCCCGCCTTGCCTGCGCGTCAAAACACCTCACCGCCGGAGCCCTCAGGGCCTAGGTACAGGGCACGCGTCGCGCTAAGTTGCGAGCGCGGCCACGCACCCGGGCAGGTGCTTCACGCTGTGCAGGAGCTGCGTTCGGTCATCGATGAGCGGCTGCGTGGCGACCTCGGCGGCCGGTATGACCGGCACAGCGCGCAATCCGCCGGCACCGACAAGCTGACGGTCACGTTCATCCTCCGCGCAGCGACTCATGCGGACGCCATCAGGTCGGCGGGACTGGCCGCCGGGACTCTCGCCGAGCTCCTCACCGACAACGCTGCTGCCGTCGACCTCTCGGGCGTCGTTCTCGTCGTTCGCGCTCAGTAGGTGACGGCGTCGCGCGGCACAGATTTCCAACGCCCGCGCGGGCGGACTGCGCACTGCGCCGGCGACAGACTCGTGAGTTCCCGCCTCAGCGAGCAGGACCTGGAGCGATCCGCTTCTGTGACGTCCGATTCGGGCGATGGTGCCGGGAGTTAGCCGACCTGGGGGCCGTCGAGCTGAGCGCGCAGCGTGGCGATCTCGGTAATCGCGAGACCGACGTAGGCGGCACGCGAGGCCGCGAGGTCGTGTTGCAGTTCGGTCATGTAGACGGCGTTCTCGCCAAGTCCAGCGTCGATCGCGTCAAGTCGCTGGGCCTCCAGGCGTACGCGCGTCGGTTGCGGACATGACGGGCTCGTGAGGGCGAGGGCGGGACATGAGCGCAGCCCCGCAGGGCGGCGGCAGCACGCCTAGCGGGCAGGCCCCCGTCCGGCCACCGGCGACCCCCGTGGCTCGCGGTGCGGTCCGCCCCCATCGCCTGACCACTCGCTCCTTCCGTGGGCTATCCGCCTGGCCGTAGGGTGCCATCGCGCTTTTTCGACGCGGCCGATCTGGGCACGGCCTCACCGATTCCCTCGACATCTCGAAGTAGCCGCTACGCCGACCACGGCGCAGAATTCAGGCGGCGAGGGGGATGGCGTGTGCGGTGTCGGAGGCGAGCGCGCCGCGGCTGTGGATGGAAGACGAGCGGCTCGGCGGCGCGCTGCCATCCCGCAACGGTGCGGCGCAGGGTGATCCACGCGGCGGCCCCTGGGACGATCGGCAGCCAGAATGCGATTCCGCGGTAGGCCAACACAGCGACGACTGCCAAGGCGGGATCGGTGCCGAAGGCGACTAGAGCGGCGACCATGCCGCCGTCGACGCCGCCGATGCCACCCGGCAGCGGCAGCGTGTTGGCCAACATCCCGACGAAGTACGCCATCACCACGACGGCCAGCGCGGGCGACTGGCCGAAGGCCTCGAAGCACGCCCAGAGCACCGCCACGTCGCCGGCCCACCACAGCAGCGCGCCGACAAGTCCCCAATCCAGGCGGCGCGCCATCCGCATCGCATCGCGGACGCCGTCGCCGACTCCGCGCGCCGCGGGCGCGATCCGGCCGATGCGGCGCCCGCGCTGCCGGGCGCGCTCGAGGGCGTCCGAGAGCCGGGGGAGCGACAGCGCGACGGCGATCGCGGCGGCGCCGAACGCTGCCGGCACGAGCGTGAGCGCGGGCGGCGCCGTCCCGGGCAGCACGCCCAAGAACAGGCCGACGCCGCCGAGGACGAGCGCCGCCATGTAAACGGCGTACAGCAGGACGAGGAACGTCGTCATCCGCGCGGTGACGTCGGCGCGTTCCATGCCGGATCGCCGTAGCGCCCACGCCGTCAGCGCGACACCGCCCGCGCCGCCGCTGGCGAACAGTCGCGTGGCGGCGTGTCCGGCCAGCGTGATCTCGGCACTGGCGCGGATCCCCACTCGCCCGCGGCCATCGTCGCCGACGGCACGGAACAGGATGATGTGCCCGAGGAACGAAACCGCCTCCAGGCCGAGCGCGAGCACGAGCCAGCGAGCATCGCCGTGGGTCAGGCGCTCCCACGTGCCGGGCAGATCCGCGAAAGACGGCAACACCAACACGAGCGACGCCACGAGCGCGCCGCCGGCCGCGACGAGGACGAGCGCGCGGCAACGCGACATCCGAAGCGACGGCGCTTCCAGCGCAGATGTGACAGGCGAGTCCACGTCCCCAACTCTCGCGTTCCTGGCGCCGCACGGCAGGGCGGGCAGGCCCGCGGCGAGCGGTGCGGCCAACCCCCAATACGAACGCTGCGATCAGCGGCACCGGCGTCGCGGCCGTTCCGGCGAGTCACGGCGTGCCAGTGTCCGACTCGCCCGGCTCGCTTCGCCATGCGCGCGTAGAGCGGGCGTCTCGGCGGACGCTCACCACACGCTCGCTGCGGACGACGAGCAGGCGCACGGGTCGAGACTGCTGGTTATCGACGAAACCAGCATTCTGCGGCCGGTCGCCGGACGGCCGCGTCGCTATCGGAATGGACGACGACCAGCAGTCGTGACGCGGCGCCCGGCGTCGTCGCGACGCGCGATAGCGCTAGCTGGCGGGCGATTGCGCGCGCTATCGCGTGTGCCTCATAGGGGCAGCCATGACGACGCCCTATGCGGCGGGCACGAACGTCGGCGGTGAACCGCGAGGCTCGCCGCCGTGATCGGATTATGGGAGCAGGTGGATCACGTCAGTAGACGTTCTCCCGCTCCCGGTGCCCGTGAACGTGCCGCGAGCGCCCTCGTATGCTTGGGTGCCGCCCACAACGGCGAAACGAACGCTGGTAAGGCCGAACCCTGAGAGGCCTTGGGCCTCGATCGTTCCATCGGGCAGTCGGAAGCTTGTCGCGCACTGGAAGCCGGCCGTGTCGAAGTTCCCGCGCTTTATCACCGTGCACGTCGACGCGAGTCGACCAACCCGACTCTCGTTGGCGGCGTCAAACAGCGGTGACGCGAAGACGAACATGTCACCGAGGGAAAGCCGAGCGCTTCCGCGGCTTCTCGGGGGGTTGTCGACCAGCTTGAACGTCGCGAGGTTGTTGCGCTCGGTGAACGTGAGCGTGCGCTCGCCGGGCTGCTGAGCGGACCCGCTCGAAGTGAGCACAATGGCGAGGAAGGTCGCCGTGACTGCAGCAGCGACGACCGTGAGAAAACGGGCCATGAGCCACCTCCAGTTCGGGGTTCCGCAGCCGGTGGTCTCCGACGCGGTAACGCGATGGCTCGGCCGATCCTCGCCGATCGGCCGGCAGGCAGCAACCGAGCGCCGGTACCGCCCCGTGGCGACACCGCCGCTTCTGCCTCATCGCGACAGCGACGCCGCACGAGCTTCCTCCGATCGCGCGCGCACGTCGTGCCTATGCACCGGATGCAACGGCTTCCGGCCGAGTGGGACTTCCGCTGGTCGTCCAAGGCGAGCGCGGCGGTAGCGGAAGAACGCGCGCTCGCTACTTCACGAAGGCAGTCGTCGTCTGCTTGACGCGCTCGGGCGTCAGGCATCGCTTGGGGGCGGATGCGCGGGCTGTCACCGCCGACTCGTGCCTTCGTCGAGACGCAGCGGCCGCGCGGAACGTCGGTCGAGTGACGACATCAGCGAGCGCAATCGCTGGCCGCCCGTCGAGCCCAGCAACGCGAATAGCGCCCCGCCGGGCAGGAAGAATGCATCGAACCACGCGGACCGCCGTAGCGGGCTGTTCGGAGTCGAACTCGAGCGGCTAGTGCGCGATTGACCCCTGGTGCCGCGGGATCGTGACCACGCTCGCAGCCCCCAGAAGCATGACGCCGAACACGGAAGGCGCCCCAATGCCCGCGTCACCCCGTCGAATTCGCTGGTCGAGACGGCTGAGATCGCGCTGGGCACGGTCGGCCCGCGTGCGGTCTACCCTCGCGGGGCGACGAGACGGTTCCGCTCTCCGGCGAGCGGGAGCGGAAGGATTTTCAGCGGTCGGCCGGCGTCTTGTTCCAGTGATGCCGCGGACTTCACTGGCCCAGCCCGAGCTACGGGCCGGCGAGCTCGGCGCACAGGTCTCGTTCCGTCCCGCTGAACGTGCTTGAGGTCACATTCCCGCTGGCGTCGAGCTCAATGACGCCGTGTCCGGAAGAGATCGTGCCGAACAGGGACGAGATGACGAAGCCATTGGAGGTAATGGTGGTCGTGCCGTCGCTGTTCTGCACCACCGAGAAGCTGCCACCCTCGTTGATCTTGATTGTCTTTCCAGTGTCGAGATTGGTGGCGGTCCCGACGAATGGCCCAGACCCCATGATCTTGCCGTCGCTAAAGACGAAGAAGTTAAAGACGTCGGGCGCTGTGGGCTCGAGCAGGACCGGGAAGCTGCACGTGTCGGTGAGCGTCATCGGGCCTTGCACGTCACGCTCCATGTATGGCTGGGAGGCGCCGGCAGTCCCCGCCAGAGCGAGCACACCGACTATCAGGGCTGCGGTGGCCAGCGCTAGACGCTTCATCTTTGACCCTCCTTGGATGGGATAGCAACGCCAAGGTCAGCGCGACCTCGGGGCGACGGAGCGGAGTAAGTCTCTTACGGCCCCCTCCGGGAAGTCAAGCGACGGAGATTGCCGGGCCTGTGCAGGTTCTCGAGGGTCCTAGGCGCGCGACTCGCGCGACTTGGAGCCGGTCGACCATCCCTCACGGGACACCGCTCCCGCTCTCCGACCGGATGCGGGCGTCCGGAAAGGCTCCCGGCAGACTGTCGCTTCCGGACGACGAGCAGTCGCACGGTCAGCCCGTCCTGTCCCAGCGTTCGTGCATAGGCACAGCATGGGCGCGCCGACCCCAGCCGCGCCGCACGCCGCGCGAAAACCACTCTTCGCGCGCACCGAGTCGCGATGCCAAGAAGTACTTGCTCCGCACAGGAACCTTCGACAGAGACGCGTACTCCTCTTCTCCTAGAACGCGGATGAGCGCCACGTTGACGTAGGCCTCCGCCGCGAATGCACAGAAGAGGGTCGCCGAGATCGACGGCGCAGGAAGCGGTTCGGTGAGCGGGTTACGTGCAGCACGCGCGAGGTGATGCGCGGCGGCCAAGAGATAGCTGTCCGCGTGATCGTGGCTGTACCAGACCCATTTCCTCTTGGACTTCTTGGCCACGAGCCAATCCTATCCTCGGGCTCCGGCACACGGCTGGTTTCGCTGCTCCTTATCTGTGCTCGTCCTCAGTGTCAAGCCGGTGAGCGGGCGGCGCGTGAGCGTGGTGGGTGGTGTGGGTCTTGCGCGCGCGGACGCCCAGCCTTATCTCGGTCCTCGTTCCGGTGTCGTTCCGGAGCGGCGACATGATGGTTGATGGGGTGTTCCGTGACGCGGTGCGGCCGCTCTGTCTATGAAGGCCGTCCACCTGCTGGTGGCGGCAGGAGCATGCCGTGAGCGCGGCCGCGGTGCATCGGCGTGATCG
>Ga0307415_100001436_pt1 | contig 11402 bp, 10 predicted proteins | sample DK1Cmetagenome_FD_204524 | JGI IMG/M metagenome (GOLD analysis project Ga0307415, IMG submission 204524) | Maize rhizosphere microbial communities from greenhouse at UC Davis, California, United States - DK15-C-2 | ecosystem: Host-associated > Plants > Roots > Rhizosphere > Soil | place: USA...
GACGCCCCGGCGGCCACGCGGCAAAGCGAGCCACCTCCCGCACGAGAAACTCGTCGTGCCACGCCGCGGCGTAGGCCGCCGCGAGCCGCCGCGCGGTCAACAGCCCCTCGGCGCGCGCCGCCGGATCGCTGTGGACCACACGCGCGAGCGTCAGGGTCAGCGCCTCGCGCAGCTCGAGGGGGCGCGCCCGTGCCTCCGCTGTAAGCGCGGAGTCGGAGAGCCGCGACGCGAGCAGGTGAAGCGAGTCGCGCGGTCCCGTGGGCGCCACTAGCGACGCGAGCGTGAATGGCGATGGTGGCGACGCGGGTGCGACCAGCGAGACTGGCTCCGGCCGGACCTGGAATTCCGTCAGGTCGGACGGCGTCCAGCGCTCCCACGACGTGCGCGCCTCGACCTTCCACAGGTACGACCGCCCCGGCAGGAGGACGATCGAATCGGGAAGCGCCACCACCGTGTCGGTGACCTGTGCCTCGAACAGCACCCGGCCGGTGGCCTCGAACAGCGTGACGCGGTAGCGGTCGGTTCCGGCGACGGCCCTCCAGCGGAACGCTCCGACCCCACTAACGTCACCGACCGGCGAGAGCTGCAGCGGCGCCGCCGCGGCCGTGATCGTCGGGCCGCGGTGCTCGCGCGCATCATCCGGCGTGCCGCGCGGTCGACCGACCACGATCGTCACCGCTGCCGCGGCGAGCATGCCCGCGGCGGCGAGGAATCTCCGTCGCGGCACGTGCCGCCGTCGGACGGGCACGGGGGCTGCCTCGGCCCGCTTCACCTCGGCGGCAATGGTCGGGTCGGCGAGCAGCATGCTGAGGTCCGCGACCCGCCGTCGGCAGTGCGCGCACGCGGCGAGGTGCGCGATGTCCGTGTTCCGCCGTCCGTCGTCGAAGCTGCCTGTAGCGGCGTCAGCCAGCGCGACCTCGTCCAGGCACGCCTCGCTGGCGGCCGTGGCGAGCTCGGCGGTCGATTCGAGCTCCCGAACGACCTCACGCAGCTCGGCCACGAGACCGCGGCACGAGGCGCAGTCGCTCAGATGCTCCGCAATCCTGGCGTCCGGACCGGGGGCGTCCGCCATGATGAACTGCAGGATCTCCGATTGCGTCGGGCAGCTGAGGGCCACGCGCGTTCTCTGTCAGAGAGTGACGTCGCGAGCGTCGGGACCGCCGTGGTCTCGCGTCGCGAACGCACTGTGAACCGGGGTACGGACGAACAGGCCGGAATTGCTCATCAGAGGTCGCCCGGACCGATTCCATCACGGACGAAGTCCGTCCGCAGTGACGCGAGCACACGGTAGACGCGGTTGTAGACGGCCTTGGCGTTCGGCCAGCCGACCACGCGGGCGACCGCGTCGGCCGGCATGCGTTCGATGACGAACAGCTCGACGGCGACGCGTACGTCGTCAGGGTACGACGCCAGCGCAGCGTCGATTCGGCGGGCCAGCTCCGCAATCTCCACCGGGTCGGCCGCCTCGGACGCCACCGCGTCCGGCAGCGGGGTGAGCGCGGCAGTGCGGTGCCGCGCGTCGCTCGGGCAGGGCGCCAGGCGGAGCGTCGCGCGCACCTCGCGAAGGAATTCCTCGAAGGGCATCGAGGACCCGGTGCGCGTGCGAATCGTCTCGTACGCTTCCACGTGCGAGCAGCCGCCGAGGCAGACCGCCGCGTAGATCTGCTGCTGCAGGGGAGAGAGATTCTTCGGCACGTTGAGGCGCCGCCGTCCGGCCTGACGGCGGCGCCAGTCGATCGTGAGGTTGCGCACGACGATCACCAGCCAGGTGGCGACGCTCGCCGGTCGCGCGGCCTGCCCGGTCTGGTCCGAGTAACGCTTCAGGCGGGCGCAGTCGTCCGCCGACAGCGCCTCGCAGACGGTCGAGAACACGTCCATGACGTCGTCATGGTCCGGCACCAGACGCCTGATGGTAGCGAGGATGAGTCGCCGATATCGCTCGGCGAACAGGTCCCAGGCTGCCTGCGCGTGGCCCTGATCGAGCTCTGACAGCCAGGGTTCCACAGCACCTCGAATGCGGAAGCGACGGCGGCAGTCGCGATCGGAAGGCGAGTCCGTCGGCGGACGCGGCGCTTCGGCGGAGGGCGGGCGGCCTGACGCCGCGGTCGGCAGCACGCGGCCGGCAGCACGCGGCCGGCGCGACGGGCGGAATGAGGGGTGTGGGAGGCCGGTCAGCGAAGGAGTGGTCACCATCATGCTAGTTCCGCTCGCGCAGCGCAACGAGTCGTGATCGCACACCTCCCGGAGCAGGAAAGCCGCCCTCTGCCACTGCCCGCTGTACATCCTCGGGGTCCGTGCGCAACGTTCGCCCGTGCCGATCGTGGATGCCGTTCGAAATATCCGCTACTATCCGCTGAGGCCCGCGCAGCGGCCGACACCCACCCGCCATGTCCATCCCGGTGCCCCGTCACGTCCTCGTGCTCCCCGTTCGAACACTGCTGCTCCTGGGGGCGCTCGCCTCCGCGCCCTGCGTCGCCGTCCGCGCCCAGGAGACCGATGCCGCGCGCTGGACGCGGCAGGCCCGGAACGTCACGATCACCCGCGACGACTGGGGGATCGCGCACGTCCGCGGCACGACGGACGCGGACGCCGTCTTCGGGATGATCTACGCGCAGGCCGAGGACGACTTCAACCGCGTCGAGACGAACTACATCAACGCGCTGGGGCGCCTGGCGGAGGTGGAAGGGGAGCGCGAGGTCTACCGCGACTTGCGGATGAAGCTCTTCGTCCACCCCGACACGATGCGGGCGCGCTACGCCGCCAGCCCCGCGTGGCTGAAGGCGCTGATGACTGCCTGGGCGGACGGGTTGAACTACTATCTCTCCACGCACCCGCAGGTGAAGCCGCGCCTCCTCACGCGGTTCGAGCCGTGGATGGCGCTCACGTTCAGCGAGGGGAGCATCGGCGGCGACATCGCGGGAGTGTCGATTCCCCAGCTCGAGGCGTTCTACTCGAAGCGCGCCACGGGTGCCGTGCGCGCCCGTCGTGCCGCAGCCGGCGCGGCCCCCGCCAACGCGTCGCCCGAGAGGCCCGCCGAGGATCGCGAGCCGCAGGGGTCGAACGGGATCGCCGTCGCGCCGTCGAACACGATCGCGGGGCGCGCGCTCCTGCTCATCAACCCGCACACGTCGTTCTTCTTCCGCTCCGAGCTGCAGATGTCGAGCGCCGAGGGGCTGAACGCCTACGGCGCCGTGACGTGGGGACAGTTCTTCATTTACCAGGGCTTCAACGAGCGGCTCGGGTGGATGCACACCACGAGCACGGCGGACGTGGTCGACGAGTACGCGGAGGCCGTGGTCCGGCAGGGAGACCGATTCCATTACCGCTACGGCGGCGCGGAGCGCCCGCTCGTCGAGGAGCGGGTCGTGGTGCCCTACAAGACCGCGTCGGGGGTGGCACGGAAGACGTTCACCGTGTATCGCACCCACCACGGGCCGATCGTTCGCGAGGCGAACGGCAAGTGGGTGAGCGTCCGCCTCATGGATCGACCGATCGAGGCGCTGAGCCAGTCGTACCTGCGCACGAAGGCGCGCAATTTCCGGGCGTTCCGCGAGGTCATGAACCTCGCTGCGAACTCGTCGAACAACACGATCTACGCCGACGCCGAGGGAAACATCGCGTACTTTCACCCCCAGTTCGTCGCGCGGCGCGATGACCGCTTCGACTGGACGCGTCCCGTCGACGGCAGCGACCCGGCGACGGAGTGGCACGGCGCGCACACCGTCGAGGAGAGCCCGTTCCTGCGGAACCCGGCGACCGGGTGGATCCAGAACACGAACAACTGGCCGTACTCGGCGGCCGGCGCGCACAGCCCGAAGCGCGAGGCCTTCCCGCGTTACATGGACGCCGAGGGCGAAAACGCCCGCGGGATCCACGCGATGCGCGTCCTCGACGGCCGGACGGACTTCACGCTCGCGTCGCTGATCGCGGCGGCGTACGACAGCTGGCTGCCCGCGTTCGCGGACCGCGTCCCCGCCCTCGTGAACGCGTGGGAGCGCCTGGACGCATCCGACCCGCTGAAGGCCAGGCTCGCCGACCAGGTCGCGATGCTTCGCGCCTGGAATTACCGCTGGTCGGTCGCCTCCGTGCCCACGTCGCTGGCCGTGTTCTGGGGGGAGGAGTTGGGCCAGCGAATCGACAGCGTGACGCCGGCGGAGCAGCTCCAGGCCCTCGCCGCGGCCGCCGACCGCCTCGCGGCGGACTTCGGCACCTGGCGCACGCCCTGGGGCGAGATCAACCGCTTTCAGCGCCTGACCGGCGACATCGTGCAGCCGTTCAGCGACGCGGGGCCGAGCATCCCGGTGGGGTTCACCTCGGGGACGTGGGGCTCGCTCGCCTCCTTCGGCGCGCGTCGCTACCCGGGCACCAAGCGGATGTACGGCACGAGCGGGAACAGCTTCGTGGCCGTCGTCGAGTTCGGCCGGGATAGCGTGCGGGCGCGGGCAGTGAGCGCCGGCGGTGAGAGCGGCGACCCTCGGTCCCCGCACTTCAATGACCAGGCCACGCGCTACGCCACGGGCGATTTGCGCGGAGTCTACTTCTACCCGTCGCAGCTGAACGGACACATCGAGCGGGAGTACCACCCAGGGCAGTGACGACGGGGCCGGCGACGGCTAGGCCCTGGCCACGGCGGGCTGAGGCCACCCGAGCCACGGCCGCCTTCGCGGTCACTTGCGGATCCAGTAGGTTGCGAGCATGCGAGTCTCCGACGCCATCCAGAACCGCCGGTCGATCAAGCGATTCACGAATCGGCCGGTCTCCCGCGACGACATCGAGACGGTCCTCGCCGCGGCGGCGCTTGCGCCCAACCACCGGCTGACGCAGCCCTGGCGGTTCTACGTGCTGGGGCAGGAGGCGCGGCACGCCTACGGACACGCACTCGGCGACCGGAAGGCGCGCAAGTTGACCGACCCGGACGCCGCGAATGCGCTGCGCGAGGCCGTGGCCGCGGAGCACCGCGCGCTGCCGTGCATGATCGCGGTCGCCGTCGTCGCGCATGACGACCCGGAGGTCCGCGAGGAGGACTACGCCGCGGTCATGATGGGCGTCCAAAATCTTGCCCTCGCGGCTGTCGAGCTGGGGCTCGGCACGCACATCAAGACGGGCGCCGTAATGAACACCGCCGCGGCACGCGCAGCGGTCGGCGTGCCCGAGGACCAGCGCATCGTCGCCGTCGTCAACCTCGGCGAGCCGGCGGACGTCCCGTCAGGGAAGCCCCGGCGGCTGGCCTCGGAGCAAACCACTTGGGTGCCGTGAGCGACCGGGCGGCCCGGCGCCGGGCATCGTCAGCCTAGATACCATCTACGATCTCCTCGCCCCCTGGTGCGCGGCTACCGCGGCGCGCCCCGCGGCTCGACCCGGTAGCGGAGCCAGAGGACGTCGCCGGCACGCCGCTCGACGGCCTCGAGCGCGAGCCGGCGCGGGGCGACGTCGTCGCCGGCGAGGTCGACGAGCGCGGGGGAGCCCATGCGCCCGTCCACGGACGCGGCCATGTGGCAGATCACTCTCGGGCGCGTCATGGGTCGCTGTCTCGTGTGTGATGAATGTGTCGTCTCCGTCAGAGCGCGATCATGACCTTGATCGCCTCGCGCTCGTTCATCGCGCGGTATCCCTCGGGCACGCCATCGAGATTCGTGACGCGGTCGAACACGCGACCCGGCTGAATGCGCCCCTCGAGCACGTCGGGCAGCAGCTCCTCGATGTAGGCGCGCACCGGCGCGGGACCGCCGGCGATCGTGACGTTCCGGAAGAACGTCGACACCGCCTCGGGGATCGCGGGGTCCTGCGGCACGCCGACCCGACCGACCGCACCGCCCGGCCGCGTGATGTTCAGCGCAGTGCGCGTGGACTCCTCGTACCCGACGCACTCGACGACGCAGTGCGCGCCGAAGCCGCCGCTGAGCTCGCGCACGCGCTCGATCGCCTCGTCGCCGCGCTCGCTGACGACGTCCGTCGCGCCGAAATCGCGCGCCAGCGCGATCCGGTCCGGATGGCGGCCCAGCATGATGATCCGCTCGGCGCCGAGCCGGCGGGCGGCGATCACGCCGCAGAGGCCGACCGCGCCATCGCCGACGACCGCCACGGTCTTGCCGGGGCCGACCCTGGCCGCGAGGGCCGCGTGGTGGCCCGTCCCCATCACGTCGGAGAGGGTGAGGAGCGACGGCATCAGTGCGTCGTCGCGCCCCACCGGGAGCACGACGACCGTCCCGTCCGCCTGTGGGACGCGCACCGCCTCGCCCTGCCCCGCATCGACGCCGGGACCGCCCCACCCGCCGCCATGGAGACAGGACGTGTGCAGGCCCTCCTGGCAGAAGACGCAGGTGCCGTCGGACCAGACGAACGGCGCTACAACGACGTCGCCCTTCTTCACGGTCCGAACCTCGGCGCCCACGTCCTGCACGAGGCCGATGAACTCGTGGCCCATGCGGCGACCCGTCTCGCTGGGCTTCATGCTCTTGTATGGCCACAGGTCGCTGCCGCAGATGCAGGCGCGCGTGACGGTGACGAGGGCGTCCGTCGGTTTGACGATCCGGGCGTCGGGAACGTGCTCGACCCGCACGTCGCCGGCGCCGTACATGACAGTAGCTCGCATGCTGTTCGGTTGAAGCGCGTGAAATCAGGGGCGGTGTGTCGCGCGGACATGCCGTGTCCGTGGTCCCACCGCCGAGCGTGCCCGGGTAGCCGCTCCAGGGCTTCCGCTCATTTCGGAGCGAGTTCGCCGTACCAGTAGGCAGCGGTCACTCCGCCGTCCATGAGGATGTCGCTGCCGGTGATGAACCCACCGTCCGGGCCCATGAGCAGCGCGCCCACAGTTCCCACCTCCTCTGGAGTGCCGGGGCGCCCCGCGGCGGACACCTCGATCATGCGCCGGTACCCCGGGCCACGCGGCCCGCTGAGTTCGTCCTTGGCGAGCGGGGTCACGATGATGCCCGGGCTGATCGTGTTGACCCGCGCACCACGCTTGCCCCAGCGGACCGCCTCGGCCATCACGCGCAGCGAGTTCCCGCGCTTCGAGAGCTGGTACGCATGAAGGGAGTCCGTCACCTGGTCGGGCTGAAGGAAAGAGAGCCCGAGCAACTCTTCCACCGGCGTCGTGGCCAACGCCTTGTTCTGTTCGACGGTGAGCGGGGGAAGGCGATGCCCGGACTGCGACGCGATGACGACACCAGCCCCACCGCGAGCGATGACGTTGCCGAACTCCTCCAGAGCCAGCGCCGTGCCATACAGATCGACTTTGAGGATCGTTGCCGGCGATGCTTGCGTGGGCGAGACACCGGCGGCATGGATAAGTCCGGTGACGTCGCCCAGACCCGTCGCCGTTTCGACGAGCGCATGCACGGCCTCGCGCGAGGACACGTCGACCGTCGCGACGCTCACCTCGTACCCGGCGTTCCCCAGGACCTCTGCCGCCGCATTGGCGTTGTCCGGGCGCACGTCGGCCAGCAAGACGTGCTTACCGACCCCGACCCGCCGCGCAATGGCTTGACCGATCTGACCAGCTCCGATGAGGACAATCACGTTGGTCATAGCTACTCCGTTCGTGAGCGATGTGCGTCCCAAGACTCCTGTCGCGCGTTCAAGTCGTGGCACTCTTTGTAGGGTCATGCCCCTCAGGTCTTCGCGAAGGGATCGTCGGGCGGGGTTGCGCCCGCGCCGCGGTCAGGTGGCCGTGACGTCGTCGATGGCGCGCAGCGCGTTGAGCGTGCGCGGGTAGCCGATGAACGGCAGGAGCTGGGTCAGCACGTCGATCAACCGCGCGCGGTCGTTCCCGACGTTGAGGTTGGCGGCGACGCGCCCCCGGACCTGCGGCTCGCAGCCGCCGAGCGCGACGAGCATGCTGAAGGTGAGCAGCTCGCGCGTCGGCACGTCGATGCCGGCGCGGGTCAGGTGCTCGCCGAAGCAGTTGGCCGACAGGAGGCGCTGGATGTGCTGCTGGTCGGCGGGCGCTCGCGCAGCTCCGCAGGCACGGAGAATCGACTCAGTAGCGCAGTCAGCCCGGGACGCGGCCGGCTTCGGAGGTGTCGGCGCGCATTCGCTCCGCGTCCCGCCGCGGCGGCTGCCCGAACAGCCGCACGTACTCCCGACTGAACTGCGACGCGCTCGCGTACCCCACCTCGTAGGCGACCGCTTCCGCGCTCGTCGCGTCCGACACGAGCAGGCGGCGAGCCTCCTGCAGCCGCAGGCGCTTCTGGTACTGGATCGGGCTCACGCCCGCGACCGCCCTGAAGTGACCGTGCAGCGCCGAGGGGCTCATGTTCACGCGCTTCGCCAGCGCCTCGATCTGCAGCGGCTCCGCGTAGTGTTCCTTGATCCAGGCGATCGCCCCCGCCACCCGGCGGAGCCGTCCGTCTCCGATCGCCATCTCCGCCAGGCGGCCCTGTTGCTCCCCCTGCAGCAACCGGTAGTGCAGCTCCCGCAGGACGAGCGGCGCCAGCACCGGGATGTCCTGCGGCGCGTCGAGCAGCCGCACCAGCCGCAGTAACCCGTCGACGAGCGGCGCCTCGAGCGCGCTCACGAAGAGCGCGCGCCCGTCGTGATCGTCGTGGGGGGCCGGCCGGCCCGTCTCGACGAGCAACGCCGCGAGCTCGCGCGGATCCACGCGCAGCGTCAGGCAGAGGTACGGCGCGTCCGGCCTCGCCTCCACGACGTGCCCCACGGCGGGAAGCTCCAGCGAGACGGCGAGGTACTGCGACGGGTCGTAGACGTACGTCTCGTCGCCGACCGTCACCTGCTTGCGGCCCTGCACCACTACGTAGACGGCCGGCTGCTGGATGACCTGCGCCGGTTCGGTCGGGTTGGAGAACCGCCACAGGGTCAGCTCCGGGACCGCCGTCTCGTGCCCGCCATCGGAGCCCGTCCGCCGCTCGAGCAGCCCCGCGAGCTGGGCGCACAGCGCCGCGACGCGCACTGCGTCCCGAGCCTCACCCGCCGCCGATTCCATCCGCCTCGAATGGGATGCGGTCTCCGCGCTCGCCTGTCGGAGAGTTGGTCCATTCGTCATGACCGGACGATAGACCGCGTTCGTCCCTCTTTCCAGCGGCGTGGAGGAATAGGCAATGAATCGCGACGATCCGGCAGGTACCCGGGGGCAGGCTGCGCGTAGGTTCGTCCATGACAGTCAGGGCGGGCGAACGGCAGCGGCTCAGGCGGACAACGCAGATGCCGCGGTCCAGGCCACTCGTGCGCTCGGGAGGAATGGGCAAGCTCGAGTGTGCACGCGCCACCCTGACCGGGCCACGCCTCGCGACGCGCTGCGGGGCAGTCGGATGGCCCGCGGAGTCACGACCCCAGGCAATCAACCAACGGAGCCACGTGGCCATGAAGCACATCTCGATCGGTGGGCTCGACGTTTCCCGCATTGGACTCGGCGCTATGTCGATGTCCGGCTACTACAACACCGGTGAGGGCAGCGAGGCCGAGTCCATCCGCACGATCCACCGGGCGCTGGACCTGGGCGTCACGCACATCGACACCGCGGAGATCTACGGCCCCTACCTCAACGAGGAACTGGTCGGCCGAGCCATCAAGGGCCGCCGCGACCAAGTCGTGCTGGCAACGAAGTTCGGCCTTGTCTCGCACGCCGGCGGTGGCCCCGGGGTCGTTGACAGCAGCCCGGCGAACGTTCGCGCCTCGGTCGAGGGTTCGCTCAAGCGGCTCGGCACCGACCACATCGACCTGTACTACCAGCACCGGGTCGATCCGAAGACGCCGATCGAGGACACCGTCGACGCGCTCGCCGCGCTGGTCGCCGAGGGCAAGGTCCGCTACATGGGCCTGTCCGAGGCTGGCGCCTCCACGATCCGCCGCGCTCACGCCGTGCACCCTGTCGCCGCGCTGCAGACCGAGTATTCCCTGTGGACGCGTGACCCCGAGGCCGAGCTGCTGCCCCTGCTGCGCGAGCTGGGCATCGGCTTCGTGCCCTACTCGCCACTCGGCCATGGCTTCCTCACCGGCGAGATCCGCTCGCCCGAGCAGCTCTCCGAGGACGACTGGCGCAAGACGAACCCCCGCTTCACCGACGAGAACTTCACGCGCAACCTGCGCATCGTCGACGACGTGAAGGCCGTCGCCGCCGAGGCGGGTGCCACACCGGCGCAGGTGGCTCTGGCGTGGCTGCTGGCGCAGGGCGACGACATCGCCCCGATCCCCGGCACGAAGCGCGTCTCACGCGTCGAGGAGAACACCGCCTCGGATCAGCTCGCGCTGAGTGTTGGACAGATCAATCGGCTGAACGACCTCGCGCCGGCCGCCGGCGAGCGGCATGACGAGGGAAACATGGCGGTGATCGAGCGCTGACGCCGGCGGACCTGCGCGAGCTCGACACGGCGCTCTCCGGGCTCACGGTGCACGGCGGTCGCATGAACGCCGAGCAGATGAGGGTGGTCGACCAGACCGCGTGGCGGGTGGCGTCGATGAGCGACATGGCATGACACGACGGAGCACGATATTGACGATCGGGCTGGGGGCGGCGCTCCTCGGAGGCGCCGCCGTCGTCACCATGGCCGTGAAGGACCGCCGGTACGTCCCGAGCGCGCCCTACACGCCGCGCGGTGAGCCCGACCGGGACGTCGCCGTCGTGTACTACTCGCGCACCGGCCACACGGAGGCCGTCGCCCGCGAGATCGCGCGCACCTTCAACGCGCCGATCGCGGCGATCGACGCCGACTACCCGCGCGACTTCGGGGGGCAGGCGAAGGCCGTGGAGCACGCGCGGTCAGAGGTGCTCCCTCCCATCCGCGTGGAGCCCCACGACCTCGCCCGGGCGTGGCGCGTCTACCTCGTGTCGCCGACCTGGATGTTCCGCCCGGCGACGCCGCTCTGGGCCTACGTGGAGCAGGCCGACCTGACGGGCAAGGACGTAGTGCTCGTCATGACTGGTAACAGCCGCTACGAGCAGGAAGAGGTCGACGCCTTCGCCGCGCGGGTGCAGGCGCGGGGCGGCCGACTCGTCCGGCACGTCTTCCTGCGCCGCGGCCGCATCTTCTGGCAGAAGAGCCGCGAGGCGATGCTGCGGGAGGTGCGCGAGCAGCTGGGGGCGGAGATCGAGGCCGCCAAGTAGCTCGGTCGGATGGCGATGAGGCGCTTGATCACCGACTCGTTCCGGCGCCGCATCAACAACCGACGGATGTCCGCAAGCTCGAGTCCCGTCACGTGCATCGAGCAGTTCACTATGCTCATCGCGAAGCTCGCGTACACAGCAACGGAGGCCCGGAGTTGGTGTACCGGCTCGAGCGATACGGAGAGCACCCGCGACGCCAGGGTCCACGAGGCGAGGATCCACCGGGGTTCACGCCGGCTCACTCCGCCTGCGCGCGGAAGTCGCTGTCAGCGCTACCGTTCCGCGCCCACTCGCGCTGACGCCGACCATCAGCCCGGCGGAAAGCCGAGAGCCCCGGCGCATC
>Ga0307415_100001438_pt1 | contig 11392 bp, 6 predicted proteins | sample DK1Cmetagenome_FD_204524 | JGI IMG/M metagenome (GOLD analysis project Ga0307415, IMG submission 204524) | Maize rhizosphere microbial communities from greenhouse at UC Davis, California, United States - DK15-C-2 | ecosystem: Host-associated > Plants > Roots > Rhizosphere > Soil | place: USA...
CCTGCAGAACGACCGCGCCTTCCTGACCAAGGGCGACGTGTTCAGCGACGACCAGATCGACAGCTACATCGACCTCAAGTGGGAAGAGGTCATGCGTTGGGAAACGACTCCGAGCCCGGTCGAATTTGACATGTACTATTCCTCGTAAGCATCACATCTTTTTAACCTCGAACGTTTATCGACGTTCGAGCCATGAGTTACGAGTATCGGCCGAACAGCTTTCGAGCGTCCGTTCTTCGTGGCGAGAAGCAACCGCTTCTCGCCACGGAAAAGCATCCGAAGCAGGAAGGCAGTGCCGACCTCTCCGGGTCCGTGGTGCCACGCTCCGAGGTCCGGCGAAGCGACCATAGGGACGCCGACCGGCATCGGCTGGTCGACCAACTCGCCGTCCTCAAGTTCAACGGTGACAATCACACCATAGAGGTGATCAATCTGTCCGCAGGCGGTGCGATGATCCGGTGCGGCCTCGAACCGCGCCTTTGGGATATCGTCGAGATCGAGCTGGGCGAAGGCTATGCGCTGGAGTGCGCCGTTCGCTGGATCCGCGACGGTTGCATCGGGCTCGAGTTCGCGCATGAGACGCAGATCGAGTGCACGCCGGACGAACGCGCCGCGGTTCTGCTCGAGGTGATCCAGCGCAGCTTCCCCGAACAGCATGTTCACTTGCATCGCGAGGAGCCCGCGGACGTCGATGTCCAGGACGAAGACGCGGAAACCCATGATCTTGGCGACCGCGACAACCGCCGCCATCCGTTGATCTGGACCGGCCAGATCCACTCGGGCAACGGAACGCATCCTGCCCGCCTCCGCAATGTTTCGGCCGGCGGTGCGCTGGTCGACGTCCACACCTATTACTCCGTCGGAACCGAGGTGATGCTGGACCTGGGCGGCGCCGGCAAGTTCATCGCCAACGTCCAGTGGACGTGCGGCGGCAAGGCCGGCCTCCGCTTCGTCGATGCATTCGACCTCAACTGCCTGGCCTGCGCCAAGCCCGAGGTGGCTTCCAACCAATGGCTCAAGCCGAGCTTCCTTGACGATGCGCTCGAGGAAGACAGCACACCCTGGCACGCGCGGTGGCGGAGAGGGTCCGTCGAAGAGATTCGCCAAGAGCTGGAAGGCTTCCTTAAGCGCTAATCTAATCTTCGAGAATGAGGCTGTGATCCTTCGTCTCGCGCATTCGCAGGACGCAGAGCAGGTAGATCGCGCTCAGCACCGAAATATAGATGTAGAACCACGGCTCGTGGCCGGCATCCTTGAGCCACAATGCTACATATTCCGCCGTGCCCCCGAAGATCGTGTTCGCCAGCGCATAAGGCAGGGCCACGCCGAGCGCGCGGATGTCGGTCGGGAATAGCTCCGCCTTTACGATCGCATTGATTGATGTGTAGCCGGTCAGCATGAGCAGGCCCGCCATGACCAGTGCGAAGGCCGTCCACGTGTCCTGCGTATGCGCAAGCGCCGAGAAAATCGGATAGGTCAGAAACGTCCCGCCAATGCCGAAGATCATCATGACACGCCTTCGGCCGGTGAAATCCGAAAGGCGGCCGACGACCGGCTGGAGGAACAGCAGGATTAGCAGCGCGATCGTCATGATCTGCGATGCGCTTGCCCGGGAAAAGCCGCTCGTGTTGACGAGGAACTTCTGCATGTAGACCGTGTAGGCGTAGAAGGACGCCGTTCCGCCGGCGGTAATGCCGACGATCAGGAACGCCTCGCGCGGGTGCTCCCGGAACAGGGTTAGAACGCTGGATCGGCGCCGCTCGGACTTGGCCGCTACATTCTCATAGCTCAGGGTCTCGTCGAGGCCGCGGCGAATGAAGAAGACAACGATTGCGAGCACGGCACCCGCGAAGAAGCCTATCCGCCAGCCCCAGGCCTGCATCGCATCCTCGCCGAGGAGCGCCTGCAACGTCACCAGCAGCGCAAGCGCGCTTAGCTGGCCGCCGATGATCGTGACATAGAGAAAGCTCGACCAGAAGCCGCGCCGCTCGCGGTCCGCGATCTCCGACATGTAGGTCGCGCTGGACCCATATTCGCCCCCAAGGCTGAGGCCCTGGATCAGGCGCGCGATAAGAAGGATCGCCGGCGATAGCAGTCCCGCCTGCGCATGGGTGGGTGCAAGCGCGATCATCAGCGAGCCCAGGCACATGAGCGAGACGGACAGGGTCAGCCCGGCCTTGCGGCCGCGATGATCGGCGTAAATCCCCATCAGCCAGGCACCGATCGGCCGCATCAGGAATCCGACGGCGAAAATAGCCGCCGTCTGGAGCAGTTGGGCGGTCCGGTCTCCTTGCGGAAAAAATACCGGCGCGAAATAGAGCGCGAAGGCGCCGTAGACGTACCAGTCGAACCATTCGACGAGGTTGCCGGCGGACCCTCCGAGAATGTTCTTCAGGCGCGAGCGACGCTTTGGCGCGGCCGCATCAGGCACGCGCGCGAGCCCTCTCGGCGGCTCCGTGGCCGTAGATGAAGTAGAGCACGAGCCCAATCGCCTGGGCGCTGAAAAAGAAAATCTGTGTCCGGTTCGGCAGGCTGATGAACAGATAGATGCAGCCGAGAATTCCGAGGATGCCCACAAGGGTTGCCGCCGGCGCGCGGAAACGTCGCTCCCGGTCCGGCTCGCGACGGCGAAGAACGAGCATAGCCGCGCAAACAGCCACGAATGCAGCCAGCGTTCCGGCATTGGCCAAAGCAGCGATCGACGCGAGCGGGATCAGGCCGGCGAACACGGAGGTCACGATGGCGGTGAATATGGTGATCCGCACGGGCGTGCCGCGGCTGGAGACGCGGGCAAGCGAGGCGGGCAACAAGCCATCGCGAGCGACGGTGAAGAAAATCCGGCTCTGGCCATAGAAGAAGGCGAGGATGACCGTCGGCAAGGCGATCACGGCAGAGGCGCCGAGCACCCGCGCGGCCCACGGCTGGCCGATGTCGCGGAGGATGAGCGCCAGCGGCTCGGCGCTGTCCGCGAAGTCGCTGTAGACGACCGCTCCGATCGCCGCAGCCGCGACCGCCATGTAGATTGCAACGCAGACGACCATCGATCCGACGATGCCGATGGCCAGGTCCCGGCCTGGGTTTTTCGCCTCCTCTGCCGCGGTAGCGATGGCGTCGAAGCCGTAGAAAGCGAAGAAGATGATCGCGGCGGCCGCCATCACGCCAACTTCGCTGCCCGACGGACCGCTTCGCGGAAATCCGTAGGGCATGAACGGCTGGAAATGAGACGGATCGAACACTGGCAAGGCAACGACGATGAACAAGGCGAGCGCGAGCATTTTGATAGCCACCAGGATCGCGTTCACCGTGGCGCTCTCACGCGTTCCGGCCATGAGCATTCCGGCGACGACGATGATGATGAAGATCGCGGGGACGTTGACGATCCCGCCGAGTTCCGGGCCTTTCGTCAAAGCGTCCGACAGTCCCAATCCGATCGACTGAAGGAAGCCAGCGGCATAACCGGACCAGCCGACCGCGACCGCGCTGACCACCAATGTATATTCGAGGATCAGCGCGACACCGATCATCCAGGCGATCAGCTCGCCGAACACAGCATAGGAGTAGGTGTACGCGCTACCCGACGCCGGAATCATCGTGGCGACCTCGGCATAGGCCAGCGCCGCGCAGGCGCAGATGGCGCCGGCGATGGCGAAGGACAGGATGACGGCCGGCCCCGCCTTCCCGGCGCCTACGCCGATGAGCGTGAGAATTCCGGTGCCGACGATCGCCCCTACCCCTAGCGCAACGAGGTGCGGCCAGGACAGGGACTGGGCGAGACGATGCTCCTCCGGCAGATCCTCGCGAGCGACGACCTGCTTGCGCACTTTCCAGTTCTTCATGAAGCCTCCCTGCTTGCCGCCGTTCTGGCATGCCCTCAGGCGCGCCTCAATAATCCTTGCTTACGCGGATGTTCGCGCTGCTTCGGCCGATCGTCGAAATGGTCGACAGGATCGAGAGCCAGCGGGTTACCTGATATTCCGCGCGGGTCGCGGAATAGCCTTGGCCATCGGTGATGACCTCTACGAACAACTTGCGGGTCACGTACTTGCCCGCCGCAAGGGAAGTCTTCTGGCCCGTCGCAATGTCGGCCGGGAGGATTCGCAACCGGTCGAGGCCTACTGCGCGCCGCAGCGAGTTGATCACGTCGAAGTTCGCCGAGCCGGACTGGAGCGCTGCGACCGCCGAAGCCAGCTGTAGCGCTTCGGGCGCCGACAGGTTGGTGATCGAAGTTCCGAACAGGATACGCGAGAGAAGCTCGTCCTGCGGCAGCTGCGGAACGCTCGCGAAAGTGATCTCGGGCTTGAGTCCGGTGCCGCCGACGATGACCGTCGCATCGAGGCCCTGGACCTGCGCTTCCGCGCGTATGTCGAGCTGCGGATCGGGCGGGCTTTCACCGCGAAAACGGATGCTGCCGCGGTCCAGCCGGAAATTTCTGCCGGCAAACTCATACTCACCGCGAACCAGGTCGGCGCGTCCGGTGAAACGCGGCCCGTCGGCCGTCCCCCCGACGTCGAGATTGGTCGTCCAGATGCTGTCGATTCCGAGGCCGGTCGCGCGAAGATTGCTGCCCGCGACCTTGATGTCGAGGCGCCAAGGATGAAGCTCCTCCGCCGAAATGACCTCGTCTTCTTCCAGGCCGGCATGGCGGACCTCCAGCTGCGGAACATCGGCCGCCGACGCCCTTCCCAGAGTAAATTGGCCGCGGTCCAGGTGGAGCGAGCCCGAAATCGTGCCGGTCCGACCGTTCGAGCTGATCTTCAGCGGGCCGGTCACGCGGGCCGCGATGTCGTCGCGATTGAGCAACAAGGCGCGGTCGGCGTTGAAGCCCAGGTCAAGCGCGGCACCTGCCCCGGAAAAGGTGACGCTTCCGTTGCCCGCGATTGCCCCTCCCCCGCTGGTCCGCCCCGAAAGCTTCGAGAAGATCAACCGGGAGCCGTCGAACCGGCCGTCGGCCACAAGCTGGTCGATGACCATGCCCGTGACCGCGCTTTCGATCCGCGCGTTGCTGCTTCGAACCGAACCGCGGATGGCAGGATCGACGAGCCGCCCGCCGATGTCCGCGCCGATGGCGACCGGCCCTGTGAGGTCGAAAATTTCGTTGTTGGTCAGCCGCCATAAGGTGTCGGCGGGACCGGCATAGCGAAGCTGGGCGAACAAGGGCGCGTTCAGCAGTTCGGCGAGGAGCGGGCCGCCGCCAAACGGAGAGAATCGCGCCTGGGCCCGACCGATCGTCTGTCCGCCGCTTATGGCAACGGCACGGATCGCGGCCTGGTTGCCCTGCACCGCGGCCGAGAGACCGACGTCGATCGGCTTCGAAGAGAGCACGAGCCCGGCCCGGCTGAGTCCGCGTATGCGAAGATCGGCCCGCCCATTCCGATTGCCCTTCCATGCATAATCAATGCGTCCGCTCGCGACCCCGCTCAGTTCGAGGTCGGGCCACCCGAGATCCAGGATCTGAAGCGGCATGGACTGAAGCTGCGCATGCACTTCGGGATTGGACCCGCTCCTGCCGGAGAGCACCGCTTTGCCGCCCGCGAACGAAAGACTCGTCGGTGACATGGTCCATCCGTCGCCCGAGCGGGTCAGGATGGCCGCCTGGTTGAGTACCAGGGATTGGCGTTCGATCGAACCGCGGCCCGTCAGCTCGATCCGGTCCGGTGAGACGTTTGCGAGCGTCGAAAAGTCGAACGCAGCGCCGCGCCGCCCGGCCATCGCCGCGCGGACCTGTCCAACACCGTTGACGAGCTTGGCATTGGCGGTCAGGCGCGCGAGCGATACGCCGCTCATTTGCAGCCCGCGGGCGTCCAAGACTCCATCGAGCGTGGTTCGGCCATCTTCAAGGATGACGCTTCCATCGAGCCGCCCAAGCCGGACGGACAGGGCGCCGGGGAATTTTGCGCCATTTGCGCGCAGGTGCGCTTCGATCTTCTGTGCATCGCCCACGGGCGCGAAACCGAGAGTCCCATCGATGCCTCCGCCGGCGAGGTTCAGGGTGCCCGTAAAACCACCCGGATCGGCGCGAAGGTCGCCGTTCGCACGCGTCCCACTCACGTCGAGCGCAGCGATGGAAATGATAGTTCGCCCGCCCTTCGGGATGAGAATCCGGCCGTTGCTGGTGAACGGACCGAGGCGCGACTGGCCATTCGCTCGATAATCGAACCCAGCGGCGGTCGGCAGAAGCGACAGGCGCATGTCGCGAATTCCAAGCGTGTCGTTCGGCCGCTCAAGGAAAAGCTCGACGTGCGGGCGCTCGATCCGACCGTCCAATGTCATGCGCAGCGGGCCGTAAGTCGCCTGTCGGCCTCGAGCTACGATGTGGAAGGTGCCGTCGCGGTTGCGGTAGCCCTCGCCCGCCAGGCGCAGCTTGGGCGAGTAGAGCTGCATTCCGCTGAAGTGGATCACGCCGTCGGCGCCACGTTCCAGCCGCGTTTCGATGCGCGGCAAACCGCCCATGAGGCCGGCAAAAAAGCTGTTGTCGAGGCGACGTACCCAGGCCTTTCCGGTGCCGACGACCCGGGAGCCCTTGCCGTTCGGGCCCGGGACGACCTTCAGCTCCGACTGGACGTCGACGATTCCGAGACCCTCGATAAAGTAACGTGTCATCCCGCCCGACAGGACGATTTCGAACCGGCCGGTGACGAGATCGATGAGCAAACCGACCTTTGCCTTCAGCTTTGCGCTGGTGAGCTGAAGCCCCTCGCCTCGGACGAACTTGGGCGTGATCGTCAAAATGCCGGTCAACCGCGCATTGGCGAGGATCGCGCCCGCAACGTCTCCGGCGCCCGTGATGGCGCGCGCCGTAAGCCGCACCGGCACGCGCATTGGCCACGGCGAGAGACGGCCGCTTCCATCCGCGCGGACGTCGACGAAACCGGTGTCGTCGAATTTCACGGACGGAGAGGTGAGCCGGTAGGAGTAGCGCGCCGTGGCATAGGGCCCGTCGAGCGTCCAGAGCATCCGGACGTTGCGCCCCGTCATGTTGGTGAACAGCGCGGGCGGGCGCAGGAGGTCGAGGCCGAGACGCATTGCGCGATAGCGGCCCTCGGCGAGATCGATCGCGCCGCTTGCGACAGCGCGAAGGGACGCTGAACCGAGGGTGAGTTTGCCGTCGAGAATGCGGTTCTCCAAGGTCGCGTCGCCGCTGACCTTTACGGTCGGCGAGGTAAGGCGCTTGAGCTTGCCCGTCAGGAATTGTGCCGGCGCCAAGGCTCCTGACAGCCCATACCGGCCTTCCTTCGCCGTCAGCTGCAATCGGCCGGTTGGGCGGCCAGCCATGTTAAGCGCGCCGACGCCCCGCCAGGCCGTCCAAGTGCCGTCGCCGGTTATGAGAAGATCGATCGAACGCTTGCTACCGAGGAGCGCTGGCACAAGGCCGTTTGCCGGCGACGCGATGCGCGTTTCGAGGTCGAAGCGGTTTCCATCAGGCTCGGCATCGAGCTTGACCGATAAGCGATCGCCGCCGCGGTCCATGACGACCTGCAGGTCGATCAGCGCCCTTCCCGATCGAATATCCGCTCGGCCATGCACGCGACCGCTTCGGGCGACGCCGCTGACCAGAGGTGCAAGTTCGAGCCGGCGGACTGAGAGTTCGCCAATGTAAATGTCGAATTTGGGAAGCAGCGGTCCCCGGCGACCGGTCCGTTTCAGCTCGGGCTTGCGCAGGAGCGTAATGCGATCGGCGGAGATGCGATCGAAGTGCAGGGCATTGTACAGCCATGCGCCTGGAGACCAATCGACATCGATCTCGGGCGAGGTCAGGAAGGCTCCCCGACGGTCGAGGATTTCGACGGACTTGAGGCGGGTCTCTCCGAAGATCGATCCTTCGATACGTCCGATACGGAAGCGCAGTCCGGACGCCGTCTCGATCTGCGAAATGCGGTCGACGATGAAGCGATGCCCGGGCGCCGTGTCGAGCAGGACCAGGCCGATTGCGGCGAGCGCGATGATGGCCAGCACAAAGGCTGCAAACTCGATCGCCAGCCGTCGTCGCCAATCTCCACGAATGCGAAACCGCCGGCGCTCTTTCGCTTCGACGGTTGCGGCCTCGGCCACTCTAAAAGGCCTGTCCGAGGGATACGACGACCGCGATCGGAGCGTCCCCAGACCGCGGGTTGAGCGGAGTTCCGACATCGACGCGGATCGGACCGAAGCTCGAATAATAACGGGCGCCGATGCCCGCCCCGAATTGCCATTTGCCGACCTTGGGGACGATGTCGCTGGTCAGTGTTCCGCCGTCGAGGAAGGGAACGATTCCGAAATTCCCGCCGAACGCGTTGATTCGCACGCGAGCCTCGAGTGCGAACTCAGCAAGCCCTCGCCCGCCAATCGGATCGCCGCTGGCATCGCGTGGGCCCAGCCGCTGATACCCGTATCCCCGCACGGACCCGCCACCGCCGGAATAAAAGCGGCGCGACGGCGCGATCTCGGAAGATTCGGCGCCGATGATCGTCCCGACGCGCACCCGGCCGGCGAGGACCGTCCGTGAGCCCACCGGATTATAGGCGCTCGCGTCAATCTGCGCTCGTGCGTAGGTGAAGCTGCCGCCGCGGAAGGAAATCTCCGGACTGATGGTCCCGCCCAGCCGGAATCCTTCGGTCGGATCGAGGAGGTCATTGCTTCCGTCGTAACGCAGCATCGCCGGCAAGGCCGCGATCTTGAAAGTGCGAGTCTCCTTGTTGGTAGGATCGTCAAAGACGCCGCGCTCATCGGTGAGGATGAGATCGGTTCCAAGGCTATAATTCCATTTCTTGCGCCAGATAATGTTGCTCTGCCGCTCGACGGAAGCCCCAATCTTAATCGTCCGAGCGCGATAGGCATCATAATCGGTCTTGCTCGCCAGCGCCTGAACGTCGATCACCTGGTCGCGCCTGCGGAAGTTGCTCCGGCGAAGCTCCACCGCCGCGAGTTGTTCCCTCGTACCTGCTACGCCGCGAACCGTCAGCGCCCCCTCCGGATTGATGAAGTTACGATGCTGCCAGCTCGCCTCGGCACGAAGTCCTTCGCCCGTTCCGTAGCCAAGTTCGCCAGCGACCGTCCGCATGGGTGCCGGCTCGAGATGAACGTCGACGTTGACCGTCTGGCGATCAGCCGAGGGAGAGAGGCGCACATCAGCCGAGGCGACGAGTCCGGTTGCGATGAGTGCGCGACGTAGATCGTTCACTTCCGAACGTCTGAACGGATCGCCGGGATCGAACCGCGCAAGGGTCGCGACGTGACGTGCGCTGAACGGCGGCCGGCCACTCACGCTGATGCGCCCGAAATGTGCGAGCGGACCGGGTGTAACGGGGAGAACCAGGCTGGCGGTGTGGGTCTGGTGATTGATCTCGACCTGCTGATCGCCGACTTCCGCCATGGCAAACCCTTCTTCGCCAAGAGCGACCTGCAGTGCCGTTCCCGCATCGATCACGTCCTGGGCGATCACCGGGTCACCAGCTTGGACGCCGAAGGCCTTGCGCAATGAGGCTTCCTGCCCCGCTGCTTCGAGCCCTGGCAGCGCCACAGACTGAAAGACATATTGGCGGCCGGGCTCCGCAGAGAGGATTATCGTCAGTCCGTTTGCCGCGGTTTCGATCCGAGGCTCCACCACCGCGTCGTAATAGCCGCGCGATCGAAGGAGCTCGGACAGCAGATCTACATCGGCCCGGGAGCGCCGGTCGATCTGGGCCGCATTCGCGGCTTTGCCGCGACCCTTCCGCAGGGCCGACTGGTCATCGAATGCTCTGAAGAGCGCTTGCTCCTCGGAATGGCCCGAAACCCCATCGATCACGACCTCGTAACGGCGTTCCTCGCCGACATCGATCGCGACGGGCTGCTCCTCCGTTGCGACTGGCGTTACGGGGGTTGCGATCGGCTCCTGAGCATCCGGAGCATTCATGTCGGGCCATTCGACCCCGAGATCGGGGAGTGGCTCTAACGGGGCGGTTGGATCAAGCTCCGCAGAACCCGCGGATTGGGCCATGGCGGGTGCATCGTGCGCGAATACGCCAACGGCCGCGCATGCCAGCCACGCGACCATTCGCGTCGAACCCCGCTCACTCATGGTTTGAGCCTAGCCAGCGCTCCTGAACGGCGCCAGACCGGCGTTCGAGTTAGTGGACCGTTCCGCGCACTTCGTCGCTGGAAAGCGTCGCAATCACGCGTTCAATCTGTCTCCAGTGGCAGAAATGCAGCACATTTCCCTCGTTCCGGCTGCGCTCGGCGCGCGTGGCCGCCTCCAGCCCGGCATGGTCGCCAAATCGGTCGATAAGCTCCGAAGCCTCGGCGAGGGCTAGGCGGCCTGCGATAAAGGGCGAGTCCATGTCGCTCTATTAGCAGGCGCGTCTTTAGCGATGGCCGACAAAGCTCGTTAACGGCGCGATGACCATCCGGGTACGGAGCGCCCCTTTGCTGTAGATTGCCAAAGAGATAGATTGCGCGAGCCGAAGGGAGCGCGGCTTTTGACCGACCTGTTCCTGTCCTACAAGGCCGAGGACCGTGCCCGGGTTGCGCCGATCGTGGAGGCGCTCGAGGCTGATGGATATTCCGTCTGGTGGGACGCGGACATCGCCGGGGGCGACGACTGGCGAGCGACGATCTCCCGCTACCTGGACGCGGCGCGCTGCGTTATTGTCGTGTGGAGCAAGAAGTCCGTCGGAGCCGGCGGGCATTTCGTACGCGACGAAGCGACGCGCGCCCTGCGCCGCGGAGTCTACCTTCCGATCAAGATTGACAGCGTCGAGCCGCCGCTTGGCTTCGGAGAGACTCAGGCGCTGAATTTTCGAGCCTGGAAGGGTGACCGCGAGCACGCACAATATCAGGCACTTCGTGGAGCGGTCCGAGCCAGGCTTGGACACCCGACCCAATCCACGCCCTTACCAAGGCGCGGAGGCATCAGCCGCCGAATGGCTATTGCGGGAGGCGCCGCGGTCGCAGCAGGTGCCGCCGGCATCGCCGGCTGGTCGCTGCTTCGTCCGGGACTTAAAGATAAGGACAGCATTGCCGTAATGCCATTTGCCAACCTCAGCGGCGATCCAAACCAGGCTTATTTTTCCGACGGAATCGCCGAGGAGCTGCGAAGCGCCTTGTCACGGATCGCTGGATTGACGGTCGTCGCGCGCACGTCGTCGGAGGCCGTTCGAAACGACGATGCCAAATCGGCGGCGCGAAAGCTGGGAGTCGGCAACATCCTTGCTGGCAGCGTGCGCCAGTCGCCGGCCACGATCCGCGTCAGCGCGCAATTGGTCGACGGCCGGACGGGCATCGAGAAATGGTCCGCAACCTACGACCGGGTTCCTGGCGACGTAATCAAGATCCAGACCGACATCGCCAGGAATGTCGCATCGGCTTTGGCGATCGCTTTGACCGGTGCAGCGGTCGTACTTGGGGGCACGACCAATGCCGCCGCGCAGAACCTAGT
>Ga0307415_100001439_pt1 | contig 11388 bp, 6 predicted proteins | sample DK1Cmetagenome_FD_204524 | JGI IMG/M metagenome (GOLD analysis project Ga0307415, IMG submission 204524) | Maize rhizosphere microbial communities from greenhouse at UC Davis, California, United States - DK15-C-2 | ecosystem: Host-associated > Plants > Roots > Rhizosphere > Soil | place: USA...
CGTGTAGTGGATGCGTTGGACAAAAGTGTGACGGAGTATTACGCCAAGATCGTCTTTGTAAACGCCGGGACACTGAATTCAACATTGTTGATGCTTCATTCGACCTCGAACCGCTTCCCGCATGGTCTTGGCAACGACAGCGGAACCCTTGGACATTTTCTGATGGATCACAACTATCGCGGTCAACTCGGAGGTACGCACGAAGGTTTTCAGGAATCTTATTACTCAGGACGCCGACCGGCCGGTGTATATTTACCGAGATACCGCAACGTCGGCGCAGATGTGCAAAAGGATTTTGTTCGTGGTTACGCATTTGCAGCGGGAGGCTCGCGAAGAGGAGGCGCTGTGACTGATCGGATGATCGGCGCAGAAATAAAAACCGCTGCAAGGAAGCCCGGCCCATGGGGTTTCTGGATGACAGGCATGGGTGAATGTCTCCCATATTATGAGAACAAAGTGACGTTGTCAAAAGACAAAAAAGACGATTGGGGAATGCCACTGCTCAACATAGACTGTGAGTACAAGGAGAATGAATTGAGTATGCTCGACGACCTGCTTGTCAGCGGTGCGGAGATGTTGGAGAAAGCTGGCTTCAAAGATATCGAGGCCTCGGATTCACGGAAAGCGCCGGGTCTCGGTATCCACGAGATGGGTACGGCGCGCATGGGCCGCGATCCAAAAACTTCTGTTCTCAATGCTCACAACCAGGTATGGGCCGCAAGGAATGTCTTTGTCACAGATGGAGCCTGCATGACGTCGAACGCGTGTCAAAATCCGTCCCTTACTTACATGGCACTCACTGCACGCGCCGCTGATTATGCCGTCAGTGAATTGAAAAAGCAAAATTTATAAAAGAGATACTTAATGCGTTTTCTTCAAATCAGCAGGATTATCGTATTACCTGTGCTTTTATCATTGTATGCAATGGGTTGCCAGACACCTCAGAAAAATCCCGATCCCCCATCTGTCATATTTGATACCGATATGGGGCCGGATTATGACGATGTGGGCGCAATGGCAATGCTCCATGCGTTTGCCGACAATGGTGATGCGAGGATCCTCGCGACCATTGCAAGCACCAAATATGAAAATGTAGTGCCTGTGTTGAATGTGTTGAATACTTATTTTGGCCGGCCCGATATCCCGATTGGTGTCCCGAAAGGAAATGCGCTCACCTTGAGGGATTTCCAGCATTGGAGTGATACGTTGGTTCAGAAATATCCTCATAAGCTCAAGTCTAATGAAGACGCGGCAGATGCCGTTGAATTGTATCGGAGGATCCTTGCCGGCCAGCCGGATAACAGTATCACCATCATCACTGTAGGATTTCTCACTAATATCGCTAATGTGTTGAGGTCAACGGGCGATCAGAATTCACCCTTGTCAGGTGCCGATCTGGTAAATAAGAAAGTCAAACAACTCGTGAGCATGGCAGGAAAATTTCCGGAAGGGAAGGAGTTTAACATTGAGGAAGATGCCATGGCTGCCAAGTACGTGTTTGAAAACATTAATGTTCCCGTCGTGTTCAGTGGCTTCGAGATTGGTCAAAAGATCAAAGCGGGAATACCTTTGATCAACAACGATCAAATTCATGAAAGCCCCGTGAAGGACGTGTTCAGCATTTCAATTCCTATGGCGGAAGAGGATAGTGCCGGCCGAATGAGTTGGGACCAGACTGCGGTCTTAGTCGGTGTTATGGGTCCGGAACCTTATTACAACGTTGAGAAGGGAACCATTGAGGTGGCCGAAGATGGCACTAATCGATGGCGGCGCGAGGGATCAAAGCACGGGCATCTGGTTGAGAAAGTTCCACCCTCGGAAGTTGAAAAGCTTATCAACCAACTCATGATGCATCAACCTGGGCGCCCGCGCGCTGACAAATAGAAAACTTAAAGTTTCATATTAATGAAAAATTCATTCTTGTAATGATCGCAGTTTGCGCCGTTGCCATGTAAGTTTGAGATTTTGGCCGGATGCTCCTGCATCGTATGGACTAAAGAATGGCGCGAGTATCTCGGCGGACTTGAGCGAAACCATTATTCGCCGTTAAGGTCACAGATCCAGTGTAATCCGATTATCGTAGATGGCTGTTCGGACACGATGTTGCCCGCTGGGGGCTTTGCAAGCACATATGAAGTGTACGGTAGGCACTACGTTGTGATTGCCTGTGTGGGAACGAAGCCAGGAGTCAGCCGGGCGATAGTTAAACTGCTTTTGCTCTGCCTTGAACCGATGATTACAAGACGTGCTCCGGTTTTCTCGATCTCTGCTTTCTCACAATGACGAAAACAATAGCCGCGACCGTCCCTATGAACCCAAGCCAGGCGATGTGTTTATAGTTGAAATTTGAACTGTTATGTCCGGGCTGGTAAACATCGGGCTTTCCGATGAGCACGGCCCCCGCCCAATAGTAGGGTAGCGCATACGCGTCGCCCTTGATCATCTCAAGCTTTGCTTTCTGAAGAGCTACGTCAGTTGGTTCGCCCTTTCCGAGCCCCCGGAAGAAGAGCTCTGAAAGATGGTAAGTTGACTTATTATCGATCTCCCATAGGGCACTGATGGTAGACGGTATGCCAGCAGCGGCAAATCCGCGCGCCAGGCTGAATATCCCTTCTCCTTTTATGGTTTTGCCCACACCTGTGTTACATGCAAACAATACTATCAGCTGAGTGTTAAGATTCTCAAGATTCTCCAGCTCCGAGAGATTAAGTGCGGAATCATAAAAATAGATCGTGGGTTCCTGACTGAGGCTATCAGCCTTAGCATGTGAATACAGGTGGACAACCGTAGCCGCTGATATCTGTTGAAGGAACGAGTGTTTTGTCGCTGTGTTGCCGGTGAGGATAGCTCCACCGTTATACATCGCCCGGATATTTTTCAAAGATTGGTCTGCGCCGTGAAGATCCTGAAGATGCAAATAAGGTTTATAATTGACGGGTGCTATCGCGAGCAGAAGCTGATCCGGCGATTCCTTCCTTTGCTTCTCGCGTAAGAAGTGCGCCGCAGAATACGCGTAGCTGAATGCATGTTCGTGTAACAGGAAGCTCTGGTGGTCGGCCGAATCTTTTTGGAGAAGATCAAAAGGAAGAAAATAGTCATCGTATGAGACGATGATTCTTCGCGTGGAAATGTTCAACGGTTTAAAAACCTTGTTGTAGTACAGATTACTCAGGCTATGAAATTCGCTGAAGTTCCGGTTGATTCCACTCTTTGATGAACACAGTTCGAGGATTCGATTTGCAGTCGTTGCGTGATCGACAAAAGATATCCTGGCTAATTTTTTTTCGCTGCCCGTGATGGTCAAGGCAAAGATAATATTGTCGGTCGTAAATAACTCAATCCACGCTTGACCCCTGGCGGCGAGCATCTTCTGCAGATCAGACATCGAATAAACTGCAGTGTCGTACTTGTATGTATAATACGATGGATACTTTTTCTCAAGCTCAGTAATAAAACTATTCAGTTTGTGCTCTGCTTGCCACAGGTCATTCGCCAGCCTTCCGTCGTCGGGATTTGCAGACGCTTGAGCGAGGACGGCCTGTAGTTTCATCCTGAGCGTTTTTTCAGTTTCCGCCTCGGTTACGGGAAGCTGGTTTCTTGCGCCCAGCTCAGCGAGCTTGTCATTTAACAATACAGCGCGTGACTTTTCCATGAAGTGAAACGCGTCTTCGGGTGAGCCAAGAAGATAGCTAGCCTCGATAGCATGCTGATACCAACCCTTTGTTTTTTGACGCCAGTATAATTTTGATTGCTGCCCTTGTTGCTTCCACCGCATCTGATCGACCATACGGTCTCCTGCGCGATAGGCCGCAATGGCATTCTCCAGGTAACGGGTGTCCTTTTCAACACCGTACAGGCCGAGCCATGAATCGCCCTTGTTCCATAATAAGGCTGCCGCTATGTATTCGTTTCTCATCGTCGCCAGCATAGATGGAGATGGGTTGGCTTTGATGTCGGCGTCTTGAAATTGTTCGGTTAATGCCATCAAGCCCTTTTGGTAAAATTTCAGCGCATTTTGAAACTCCCCGTTTCTCCACCAGACCTGTCCCAGATTGTTAAAAGTGGCGGCTAACATATATGGGTCCTTTATGGTCTCTAACAACTCGAGTGCTCGAGAATAAAGGGAAATGGATTCCTTCGGGCTATTTAGTTCTTTATCGTACAGGAAGGCGAGAGCATGCAGGTCACGGGCAGCTTGCTCATGGTTACCTTGCTCGAGATTAAGTTCAAACGCCTTTGTGTAGTAGGATATGGCCGCATCGAATTGCTTTTCACCGCGGAGCACGAGCGCATAGACAGAGTAGGCGTTAGGAAGATATGACTTAAGCTGATTGCTATTGAGTATCAGGATTGCTTTATAAACATTTTCCCTTGCCTCTGCGCTGCGGTCGAGCCCGGATTCGCATTGAGCTTTTTGGATGAGTAGTAATGCCTCATACGCGGGCGCGTTTGTGCTTTTCGCCAGCATTAATCCCCTTTGCGATATGCGAATCCCTTGTTCGTAGTCTCCTGCCTGAAAGTAGAGGAACGCTTTCTTCTCCATAGCCATCAGGGCAATGAAGATCTTATCTGGATATTGCGTGCCGATATTGATGCAGCTATCGTAATAGAGATGCGCCTCTGCCGGCAAGCCCAAAAGGTTATTGTACAATCCGAGATTGTAATATGAGTGAGTAAGATAAGATCGCTGAGACCCAGGTCTTTTACTCTTGTTAATCGCTATCGCCTCAGCGGTTAAACGTATCGCGCGCTCAAAATCGCCACTATTGCGATGCAGGTCGCCAAGGCGATGCACGATCCTTGCGTAAACGCTGTCCCTGCGCCCATCACATTGTTCAATTTCTTCTTTTACTGCAGACAGACGACTGATCTTTTCTTCGGTAGCTGCATCCGATGCTTCGATCACGGCAAGTTCCGACAGCCATCCCGTTGCGTCTCTCTTGCATTGGGTATAGCCATGTAATGGCGCCATGATGCTCGCCAAACAAATGCCACAAACAATCCTGGTTACCAGGCCCGGACTGTGGTCGTTATTCCCGCTTGATATACCTTCCATTTCTCACCAGGTTTCCGGTGTCAAGGGGTACGGAGGTTTGTATGACTCCAGACCCGCCAGACTGGATGTTATCGATAATATCTTGTTTGTTCAGGTTGGTATGGTAAAGTGTTTTTTTGGCCAGCGCGCCGATTTTTCCCGTCAACACAGCCGCTGCGAAAGATGATCCGCTGATAAAAACCGTGGGGCTGGCAAAGGGTACCTGGAATTTCATGGACGTTGATGTGATATTGTCGCCGGTGACACCAAAGTCAACATAACGGCTCGAGTAATTCTGAGTGGGGCTGATAATGGTGTTGTCTGTAGTGGTGGCCACCATGACATTGTTGGATGAGTCTGCGAGACACGCGGGGTAGAAGTTGTGGATTCGAAGATCACGCAATTGACTTTCTGATAGAGTGGCACCATATTCCATCTGGTACATCGCCTGCGCGTGGTCATCTTCAGCGGCGATCTTGTTGCCGGAGGCCGTCACGAACAGAATCCCTTTTTCCTTCAGCACCTTGGTGACCAAACTGTCAAGATAAGGATGTACTCGATCGTCGTAATAATAAAATCCCCAGCTGGCATTGATGATATTCACCTTCTTGTCTATTGCATAGTGTATGGCGCAAATAGCGGAGAACAAATCGCCACGCCCTTCGCTGTCGTGCGTTTTCAGTGTCATGATCTGGGGGAAGTTGCCGGAAAACTTTTCGAATTCGGAAACGATAAACTGGCTTACCAGCGTTCCGTGCAAGTTCACGTTATTGTCGTGCACCTGCGGCGAGTCGTCTATGAAATTCCAACCCAGAACATCGTTAGTGTAACAATTCGAGTCGTCGTCCCCGCCGGATCCGTTGCGCTCATGAATATTCTTCCACTGGTACGTGCTATTGACGACCCGTTGCGTGTCAAGGCCGGTATCCAGAACGGCAATGACGATTGTGTCTCTTCCGGTCCCCGGCATCGGTTCGCCCCGTTGCCGAAAGTCTTGTTTCCTCATATCGGGCAGCTCATCAACAGGCAGATGCTGGAGGTAGTTCAAGGAGTAGCGCGCGAGGGCGTCTTCACCGACCCCTCTGCTCCCGCTGACAGTACCTGCCTGAATGCCTTCCGCATGTATCACTGTGTGGATGTCGTCTGCATGCCAAAGCTCGACATACTCGTTGCATTCGTTGCACTTCTTGATGTTAAGGGAGGTAACATCTATTCCGGCAGCCTCAAGCTGCTGCCTGATGGTATTTCGTTTATCATCCGTAGCGCTATCCTTATATATTACAAGTATCTCGTCGGGTACATAGCGGTTACGGACAAAATTGTTAGAACAAAGTTTGCAAGGGTTACAGGAGGAAGATGCAAGAACGCCCATCGTGAGGACGAAGAGGTGCAGGGTTGATGAGCGAAGGCTCAGGGTCATTTGCATAAATGTTACAGTTATTTACAAGCGCTTCAACCAACCGGATGCCTCTTCATGACCGGGTAATTTTTTCGCGACAACCTCTTCCAGAAGCTTTCTTGCTTCCGCGACATCGCCTTGCTCGGATCGTTTCATGAGTGCAACTGCCAGATAGAATTTTCCCGGATTGACATGCAGTTCAGTGTACGAAATCAGTTTCCTGAACTGAGCGATGGCTTTGTCGTACTCGCCACTTATAAGGTAAGTCATGCCTAGATACTCTGCGACTTCAGGCGCCAGTTCCTGATTGTCAGCAAGAGAACGGAAAATGCGCTCCGCGAAGGTGTAGTCTCCGGCATTATAAGCACTAATACCAATTGCCAGACTGTCAGTGTCGCCCATAGTGGTTGAAAGTGTGGCGAGATTGGTTTCAATGTAGTTGTCCGCCAGCTTCTCAGGATTTTCATTTCTGAAAAAAATCAGAAACGCAGTTATGAATGCGACGCTGGCCGCAGCGCTCAACCAGAATAATTGCTTGCGAGTTATCGGGATGACCGGTGTTTCGTTTCTTGCCGGCCCACTGGTGAATTCATCACTTTCGTTTTTTTCGGGCCGTCCCTTAATCTCCTTCTCCCATTCGAGGATCGTTTGGGCAAATTCCTGTTGCTTCCCGTAGTACACTATTCCTTCCATGATCTCTGTGTATGACCGTACTTTCAGCGCAAAGTCTTTGTCGGCCTTTTCTCTGTTGAGGAAATGCTCCAGTTCGGCGCCCACCAGATCACCCCGATGGTATTTTTCGATCAGATCGATATCGACATCTTCGTCGTCAAGATTGTAGGTCATTGTGATATTGGTTTACACCAGACTGTCTCTTAAAATGCGATGTTTCTCTGCCAGCTCTTTGAGTTTCTTAAGGCAAAGGTGTTTTTTCTTTCTCGCCACCGATTCACTCTTGAAATTCAGTTCGCTCGCAATTGAATCCATGGAATAGTTGTGATAAAAAGCAAGGGTCAGGACTCTTCTGCACGTTTCGCCGATGTGATTAAGCAAACGAACGACCACTTCTTTCCGGTAGGCGCTGTCCATATCATAATCGTTGTTGACCATCCCGAGCATTCGTTCGCTAAGATTGTCGATCGGCGTTTCATTCTTCTGAACTTTGCTCAGAACTTTTAGCATGATGTTCTTTCCGACGGAAAACAAGTATGTATTAGCTTTTATTTCCGGCATGCTGATCCGGTCTTCCTTCACATTGAAGTAGAGGATATTAAAGGCCCGTTGGTAAGCGTCTTCAACATCCTCCTGACTGCAATAGAAATGTTTCCTGAACCATGCCATAAACTCCGGCCTCATGTGATTATACAGCTCTTTGAGTAAAATCCGATTATCTGCCTTTATCTCTTTTGTCAAAGATTTAATCGTCAAATCCATGTCACTGTTGTTAGTACTCCGAAAAATCAAAAGGTTCAACAAAGGCCACTAAATATTTTCAGATGGCTGGCAGCTGAGTGTGTCGCGGCATTCACGGTACCTATATAGAGAGAGTCGCACCCGTTACATCCTGAAACTAAGGTACAGAAAAAATTTTCTTTTTTCTGGTAACCAATTCTTATACCACCAGACAAAGGGCTGCAAAGAAAATCTGGAAGTCAATCAAACAACTGCTCATGTTACGTCTGGTTTCACTTATTGTAGTCGCGGCTTGCCTGATTATAAATGAGGCGAGGGCCATTGTCAAATACGATGAGGGACGGCTAGAGATCAATGGCATTCAACTCTTTCAGGACAGTGAGAACGCGAACATCTACTTCTATTTACCCCCTTATCCGCGCGTGTCTGTAGGAGACAAAGGTCAGTTCGAGTTTCTCTGTATGAAGTACGTAGGAGCCGATGGTAAGCGAAGCAGCGGTGGGCTCTTTCATGTCCTTGTACAATTTGCTTTATCAGCAGAGGAGATCCTGTCTGTCGAACGGAAGCTGCGGGAGTCCTTTCCAAACGCAAGAGTGGTAGGCCCCGTGCCTATGATGGAGCACGACAATACGGGGGACGCGCCGGGATTCCGCATTGTATCGACCTTGCTGGACACCGGACGGGACGATTCGTTTACTACACACCTGATCACTTCCGGAAAAGCGCCCTTCTTGCCCGGCTCCAAAGCGGCTATTGCTGCGCATCTGACGCCTGACGGCGCCACACTGTTGTGGGAGTCATTTCAGGGCGCCGCGTCTGACGTCTCTGTGGTGGTTGAAGGCTACTTCAGGGCCAAGCTCAAAGCGTATAAGGCTTCCGTTAAGGCGGACCTGGAAATTGTTTACGATCATTTCAGCTCATTCAATAATATACAGTCGGGGTTCACCCGCGCCCAGGCTACGCAGGTTGTCGACAGCCTTTGTCAGCAAGGCGTTATCGATATTGACGTCGCTGATCTTTCCGCAGGTCTGGATGTCAGCTCGGAGGTTTACCAGAGCCTCCTGAACATTATCACCGAAAAGGTGATCAGCACCATGTTCGACATCAAATCAGGTTGGGCAAAAATGCCTGCAACGGAAACTGCCGCCCGCCCGTCCGATCTTCAGGAGAGATATCAGCGTGGTGCGCTCGTCCAGTTTTTCGCTGGTGACGGTACGCAGGAATACGTGCCCGACAACCAGCTCGTCCTGAAAAAGAAAACGGAGATAAGAAGTTTTCATTTCGCGCTTGACCTCAACCAATCCACGGTCATCAAAGTGCCTGTCTATGCCGCAGGCAACATCCGGGGTTTTTACAATGAGTACAAAGATGACAAGCGATACTTCCGTGTCGTAGACATGAATGACCCGGATTTTCAGCTGCGGGAAATCCACTTTCAGATCGCCGGTGATTTCATGGACTCGTTCGGAGATATAATAGATCAGGTTTCTGTCCTCGTACGAAAAGATTACGCGGGGGAGAACAGCAACAGCTTCACAGGTACCTTGCTGTTCACCCAGTCGAAAGTTGATTCCGGCAACGTTATTCAGTCGTTGTCATACCAACGCCTGGGCGATCGCTCCGACGACTGGCTGAATTACGAGTACAAAGTCGGATGGAAGTTTATCGGGATCGACAGCCTTGTAACAATGCCCGCGCAAGGCTGGGTAAAGACAAACGTGCCTGCTGTAGCATTGGAGCCGCCACTCGGTCGAAGAGACATAGAGATCGGGGTAGATAAGGAATTCCTTGCGCAGCACGGAATACAAAGTGTACGGATTCGGTTTGCATCCATACTCTTCAAAAGACCTTATAAAGGAAAGACGCTCGTCATCAGGGCGCAAAATGCTAGCGATCCTATTAAAGCCACGGTCTATCATGATGCGGATCAACCTGTGGTCTACCAGGTGGACTGGTACACGAACAAGGCCATTCGTCAAGAGGACTTAAAAGTCTTAGACGATGATTACCTCTTTCTCATCCCTCCAAAATGAAATAATCATGAAGTATCCATTGATCATATTGATGATCTCCCTTCTTGCCATCGTTCGTGGAATGTCACAGCCTGTCCTTGTTGAAGAATTCGTGGAAGCAGCGGACCTGATCTGTTTCCCGGTCTACGGCGACAGCACAATATTCAGGTATCTGCCTTCACGCGGAAGATTGGCCATGGCAGATAATGATGTTCCTGAATTTTCTTTTCTGCGGTATTCGGTCGCCAAAGATAATCCTGTGGCAAGCAGTTCGTCTATCTCGGAAGCCAACGGAGGTGGCTTGCTGCATTTCCTCGTGTTATACGATACACCCGAAGGGCAGGTAAGGAAAGCGGAAAGTGAGCTGCGCAGAAAGTTTAAACGCAAAGAAATAATTCTGGCCGGGCCCGTCGAGATCAGCGCTGGAAAGTTTATGCTCATCTCCAGCCTGCTCGTCGACGGAAAAGAAGAGAAGGAGATCCTTGGGACGGGACGGGCGCCTGTATTCCAAAACTCAAAAGTTGCCTTTTCATTTCTGGTGGATCCGCTTAAGGCCAACCTGCTGATGGAAAGCTTCAAGATGGCTACGCCTGATATCTCGATCATGTTCGATCTTGAATTCTCTGGTCTTACAAGTGCATATAACGGACGACTTGTTGTCGACTGGTCGCAGGTACAGCAATCCGAATATTCAAACTCCAGCGTGGATGCGATCTTCTACAGTTCAGATGTGGAAAAAACCTTTGGATCTCTTATTCAAAACGGTGCGATACGAATGGAGTCATACGGCCGGGACAGTGTTGCATCTGACTTGCTCGACATGGCTTATGACCGGCTTCTCAAGCTGATGTTCGATCCAGTTCAGCCAGACTCCATTCCGGGAGAGAAAACCCGCGGCTTCATTGAAGAAATATTCGGAAGAAGAGGGCTCGTGGGTGGCCTTGTGGGAGGATCAAACGTCTACCGCAAACAGGTGATCAAAACGAGCGGTCAGACAGTAGTTCAAATTAATTCCAGAAAGCTCGTCGACCGTCATCACCTCCTTACTTTCAATATCGGTGATCTTTTTAAAAAGTATGGTGACAACAAACAAGTGTTCAGGAGTGTAGCCATAGATGACCCGACCTTTCAGCAACGCGAGATCCTGGTCAACCTTGACGGTGACATCAAAAGCGAGTTCAAGGACATGATAAGCAGTGTCAGTGTGACGATGAAAAAGAGCCATCAGAACGGTGATGAAACGGTCAAAGAGCTTTTCGTCAGCAACGATCACCTTAAAGACTACGTGAGCACGAAACTTATTTACCTCTATAAAGAAGACAAAGACCGCACCGAGTGGCTGAACTACGACTATGCAATAACATGGCAGTTCAAGAAAGACGGCACCTACGCCACTGGCTGGCTCAAGTCAAACAGCCCGGTCATTAATCTGTACACGCCATACAAATATCGTGAGATCGACCTGATGGGCGATGTCGGCAAGCTACAGCAGATGGGCGTGATCGCCGTGGCCGTCGAAATCCAGTACC
>Ga0307415_100001441_pt1 | contig 11381 bp, 12 predicted proteins | sample DK1Cmetagenome_FD_204524 | JGI IMG/M metagenome (GOLD analysis project Ga0307415, IMG submission 204524) | Maize rhizosphere microbial communities from greenhouse at UC Davis, California, United States - DK15-C-2 | ecosystem: Host-associated > Plants > Roots > Rhizosphere > Soil | place: USA...
CACGCGATGACGGCCTTTTCCTTGTCGCCGTTTTTGATCCAGACCTGGCAGTCCAGACATTCCCCGTTCCAGCAAAGATCGGCCTCCGAGACCGCCTGCATGTCGAGGAACTGCAGGCACCGAAGGACCGAGTTGTTCTCCGGCACGCTCACCTCGTTTCCGAGGATCTTGATGCTGATCAGTTTATCGAAGGGCTCGAATATCTCGTAATCGGACATCTCGGAAATACGCGTGCGGGGTGCGTCTCTCATGCACAAGCCCGACCGTAAGGGAGGGCGATGTGCAGGCGCCGGGTGTTACCCCGGACTTGAGCATATCGCCCTTGCTTACGCGCGGGCTTCCGCATTGTGTGGCGACCACGTGGAACTGGTGCTTCGCCCGCGTCTTCGCTAAACTATCTTACAGACACACGGGAGGGAACAAGAAATGTCCTTGATTCTTTACACGAAGCCCGGCTGCCCTTATTGCGACCGGGCCCGCGAGTATTACCGCACTAACGAGATCGAATTCATCGAATACGACGCGCAGAACGACAAGCGGCGGCAAGGCGAGATGCTCGAATTCTCCGGCGGCGACCCGACCGTCCCGACGATCGTTCAGAACGGCCGCTTCGTCCAGTCCGGCTGGGGCGACCCGCCGCGCGGCTGAACGATCAGCGTCGATTGAGCCGCCAGTTTGGCGGCCTCCTAATTTTCGATTGCTGATTTTGGATTGCGGATTAGGGGGATTAGAATGTTCCCTTGTTTGCGCGATGGCATCGTATGCCGCGATTTCGGAATCTGATCCAAAATCCGAAATCTAGACCGAAATCGTGATGGTCGGCTCTCAGATCAACCAATACAAGATCCAGGAAAAGATAGGGTCGGGCGGCCAGGGGACGGTTTACAGGGCCCTCGACACCAAGCTCAACCGCACCGTCGTCATCAAGATCCTCCCGCCCGAGCTGACCCAAAAGACCGCCAACTTCAAACGCTTCGAACGCGAAGCCCAGCTCTGCTCGCAGCTCGACCACCCGAACATCTGCACCATTTACGATTTCAACGAGGCGAACGGCGTCTTCTACATCGCGATGCAGTCGGTCGACGGTAAGAATGTGCGCCAGCTCGTCAACGGCCGCCCGCTTGAATTGACGAGCGCCCTTTCGATCGGGATCCAGGTCACCGACGCCCTCGCGTACGCCCATTCGAAAAACATCATCCACCGCGACGTCAAGGCCGGCAACGTGATGGTGACCGACGCGGGCCAGGTGAAGATCCTCGATTTCGGGCTCGCCAAGCTGCTCGAGGACGACGAGGCCGACCGGCATCGCGGCCACGGCGACCGCACCGAGATCACCGAGCTCGGCATCCCTTACGGCACCGCGACCTACGCCGCGCCCGAGCAGGCCCGCGGCGAGCGTGCCGACGAGCGGTCGGATATTTTCTCGACCGGCGTTTTGCTTTACGAGATGCTGGCGGGCATTTGGGCGTTTCAGGGCAAGACGGTGATCGACGTCCGGCATCAGGTCCTTTACGGCACGCCAAAGCCGCTCGCCGAGATGCGAAAGGACCCGCTCCCGCCAAAGGTGCAGCAGATCATCGACAAGGCCCTGCAAAAAGAACCGAAAAACCGCTATCAAAAAATGGCGGCGATGCGCGACGATTTGCGCGGTGTGCTGCAGCAGATAGCCGGCGCTCCGCTGATGCAGTCGGACACGATTCGGCCGTCGCATATGGACGGCGGCGTTTTCAAAAAGGCGTTGAACTGGTTCACCGGCAAGTCGACCCCGGAGGCGAGCACGACCGCGTCGCGTACGATGTCGATGTCGAGCCAGCCGTCGTTCATGCCCGACCCGCAGGCGACCTCGACCGGGACCGACAAAAAGAGCGTCGCGATCCTGCCCTTCAAAAACCTGAGCGGCGACGCCAGCGCCAATTTCTACGAGTTCGCCCTGGCGGACGCCGTCATCACGGAGCTCGCCCAGATCAAGTCGCTCGTCGTGCGGCCGAGCTCGGTTATCGCCAAATATCAGGGCATCGACGTCGACCCGCGCGAGGCGGGCCGCGACCTGCGTGCCGGTGCGGTGCTGTCGGCCGGGTTTTTGCGCGCCGGCGATAAGTTTCGCGTCACGGCACAGCTCCTCGACGTGCTGACCGGCGACATCCTTTGGAGCGACCGCATCGATGCCGAGGGCAGCGACATTCTCACCCTGCAGGACGGCATCGCCCAACGCATCCTCGAAGGGCTGCGGATGGAGCTTTCCGAATCGGAGCAGGAAAAGCTCGGACGCCGGATGACCGACAACCCCGAAGCGTGGGAGGAATATTTGCGCGGACGCGACAACTTCGGCCGCTTCATCTTCCGCACGCTCGACCCCGCCGACTGCAATGCCGCGATCCAAAATTTTAAGACCGCCGTCGAGCTTGACCCGCACTTCGCCCTCGCCTACAGCGGCCTCGGGGCGGCCTACGCGAACCGATTTTTCAAGGGCCAGGGCGAGGCGGAAGATTACACGCACGCCGAGACGGCGTTCAGCAAGGCGTTCTTCTACGACCCGAACGTGGCCGAGGCCCGCATGCTGATGGTGATGATCTACATGGCCCGCGGCGAAAAGAAAAAAGCGCGGACCGAGATCGAGCTGCTGCAAAAGCAATTTCCCAACGAAGCCGTGCTCTATTTTATGAAGGGCGTGATGCACCGGCTCAACGGCGAGTACGAAGAGTCGCTCAAGGCTTTCGAAAAACTCTCTCGCCTCGACCCCGCCGCCCGGGCCGTTTCGTCCTACAACCGGGCCCGCATCTACGTCTACAAGCAGGACTATGAGCGGGCCATGCGCGAGATCGAGCGCGGCGAGAAGGCCGAGCCCGACCACCCGATGCTGAAGATATTCAGGTCCGGCATCTATTACTTCCGCGGCGACGTCGACAAGGCGATCGAATTGATGGAAAAGGTGCTCGCGCAGAACCCCAACATGAACGGCATTCGCCCGCTTTACGCCATGTTTCTGGCCGGCGCGGGCCGGGCTGCCGACGCCCGCGAGCAGCTCAACGACGACGTCCTCGAGGTCTCACGCTCGGACCACGACATGGCCTACTGGGCGGCGTCCGCGTTCGCCCTGATGGGCGAAAAAGACCTCGCCTTCAAATGGCTCAACCGCGCCGTCAAACTCGGCAACGAGAACCGACCCCACTTCGAAAAAGACCGCAACCTCGACCCCCTAAGAGACGACCCACGATTCACCGAAATAATGGCCAAGATCGGCCGTAATGGGGATTAAGATCTCACGAATGTCGCTTCGGCCCGCGGCGGCTCAGCCGCTCTATTTGCGGAAAAGCTGTGCTTTTCCGAACCGCCGCCACACCACTCGTGCGGCTACGCCGCCGGCGGCGTAGCCGCAAAAATGTAGAGCAGATAAGACGGTGAACCCGAGGTTCACCGCAAATAGAGCGGCAAAGCCGCAACTTTAAGATATTGCGCCAAAGAGCCAAATTCGCCGGCATCATTCGTGCTCGATCTCGTCGCCCGTCCACTGCGACCTTTTCGAATGCGGGATGTCGAACTGGTCCAATATTCGGTAACACAGATGATCGACCAGCTCGTCGATCGTCTGCGGGCGGTGGTAGAAGCCGGGGCTCGCCGGCAATATCCGCGCGCCCGCATGTGAAAGCCCGAGCATGTTTTCCAGATGGATCGCGTTGTAGGGCGTCTCCCGCGGCACCAAAACCAGCTTTCTTCCCTCTTTCAAACAAACGTCCGCCGCCCGATGGATCAGATTCGTCCCCGCCCCCGACGCGATCGCCCCCAGCGTCCCCATCGAGCACGGCACCACGATCATCCCGGCCTGCTTGTTCGACCCCGACGAAGGCTTCGCCGCCAGATTGTCCAGCTTCCACAATCGGATGACCCGCGAGTCCGCCGCGATCCCGGCCCACTCATTGATCTTCGCGAGGGTCGGGTCTTTCAAATTCGTCCCCGTCTCAACCTGCGCCACCGTCGCCGCCGTCGAAGACATCACCAAATTGATCGTCTCCACCACCCCGCTCGCCACCAGAAAGTTCAAAACCTTCTGTGCATAAATGCTCCCGGAAGCCCCGGTGATCGCGACGGTTAGTTCCATACGCTAAGTGCCTTGAGTTTAGCCTATCCAAATTTGAAATATAAAACGGGCCAAAGGGAATGATACGAACGACAGATATTCCCCGCGTATTAGGGTGGAGCGGGCAAGGGCGGGTTTCGAATTTTAACGAAGGGAGGCGAAAACGATGATCGGCTGCGAATGCGTTATTTTCAAGGTGGTTCTGAAATTGGTCAGCAACGAAGTTGTGGCGTCGGCGTTGATCCGGATCGCCTCCTGGTACAAGTACGCACATTTGCTTACCTAGACAGGTCCTTTTTTATCTCGACATCATCATCTCTTCCTCTCTTCGGCGGGTAACGGTTTACCCGCCATTTTTTTGGTCGACAAGTGAAAACTAGCTGACAGCTATTAGCTAATAGCTGTCAGCTAATTTTTTATTTCCGCCCGGTGCCGTAGGATATTGTTTTTGCGGCAACCATGAACGTTTCCGATATCGAAGATATACTGCGCCTCTTCGCCGATGGCCGGGTCGATTCCGCCGCGGCCGCCGAGCGCATCAAGAACCTTTCCTACGAGGACATCGGCTACGCCCGCGTCGACCACGCCCGGGCGGGGCGACAGGGCTTTCCCGAGGTGATCTTCGGCCTCGGCAAAACGCGTGGGCAGATCGTCGGGATATTCGAAAAACTTATCGCCCGCTCGCCGAATGTTCTCGTCACGCGCACGGACGCCGACACGTTCGGCGAGATCCGCAACATAGTCACCGAGGCAGAATGGCACGAGTCGGCGAAGATGATCCGCGTCATGCGCGACCGGACCGAGCTCGGGCTCGGCGAGATCACGGTCGCGACCGCCGGCACGAGCGACATCCCGGTGGCGGAAGAGGCCGCTCTGACCGCGGAAGCGATGGGCAACCGCGTCCAGCGAATTTGGGACGCCGGTGTCGCCGGGGTCCACCGCATATTGGCGGAACGCGAGAGATTGTCGAATTCGCGCGTCGTCATCGTGGTCGCGGGAATGGAAGGCGCTCTGCCGTCGGTGGTCGGCGGATTGGTGAAGGTCCCGGTGATCGGCGTCCCGACCAGCGTCGGTTACGGCGCCGCGTTCGGCGGCGTCGCGGCGCTTTTGGGAATGCTCAACTCATGCGCGTCGAACGTGACCGTGGTGAATATCGATAACGGCTTCGGCGCCGGGTTCGTTGCAAGCCTGATCAACCGGCGGGCTGAACAGTCGGAACCGCCGACGTGAGCCGGTGGCCGGGCGCTCGAAGATCCGGGCGCTCGTGGTCGAAAGATATTCGTGTGCCTTCGTGTTCGTTTAGTGTCTTTCGTGGTTAAGGAACAAACCACGTAAAGCACGAACCTGCCCGCGCCTCGAATTTACGATACGTCGACGATCAACGAGATCCGACCACCCGCTCACGCGGGCGGTTCCGACTGTCGCCGGCGAATGGACCGATCACGCCACCCACGCCGGTCCCAACACCGACCCCGTCGCCCGACCGATGATCGCGCCGTCCTCATCCCGACACCTATCCCAGGCATATCCCAGGGGTACCGCCCTGAAGCGGCCCGACGATGCTCCAACCATATCCGGTCGCGCCCGAAATGCCGGTCGGAATTAGCTCTCAGATGTGATACTCGCCGCCGAAATGTGCGATCTGGTTGAGGATATTACCGCTCTGGATGGCGTTAGGGGTTGAGCAGGACGTACAGACGGTCAGCCCAATCCGACTTGGAGTTTTTGAGGATCTCGAGCTGCACTTGAGCCATGTCGCGGTTGCCGGTCTTGAGGTAGGCGCGGCCGAGGTTGTAGCGGGCTCGGTCGAAATCGGGGTTGTAACCGAGGGCGTTGTTGAATGAGCCGACACTGTCTTCGGCCTTTCCCTGCTCGAGCAAGGCCTCACCTAGGTTGTTGTAGGTTTTTTCGTCGGGGCGGTAGATCTTGAGCTGCTCGAACGCGGCGGCCGCGTCACCGTAACGCTTTTGTTTGAGGTACGCCTGGCCGAGGCGGTCGATCGCGTTGGCGTGGTCGGGCTTTAGGCCGATGGCGCGCTTATAGGCCAGCAATTCCTCGTCGCCGCGGTTCAGGCGGCCGAAGGTAAGGCCCATCGCATATTGAAGGTCGGCGTTGTCGTCGTCGAGCCTGGCGGCCGTTTTGTAAGACTCCAGCGCGTCTTTGAATTGCCCCAACGCGTAGCTCGACGCTCCGATGTTGACGTAGACCTCGGCCCAGTCGGGCTTCAGTTTCGCGGCCTGTTTAGAGGCCTTCAGGGCCTCAGAGTGGCGGCCCAGGAGCCCGTAACAGAAACCCGCCTGATACCACGCTTCAGCGTAGGTCGCGTCGATCTCGGTCGCCTTCTCGAAATAGCCCAGAGCACGGGCGTAATCGTCCCGCGAAAGCTGGGCGACGCCTTGCGAATAGAGGAGCTGGGCGTTGGCCCGCTTGCTCTTTAGCGAGTCGGCCGTCAGGGACGTTAAGGTCTGAAGGTCGTTGACCTTAAGCTGCAAGATCCGCTCCGACGGCACCGCGAAATTCAGGCTTTGCCCTTCGGCCGCCTGCAGCGTCGCGATCCCGATCACCTGGCCGAGCATGTTGACCACCGGCGAACCGGACGAGCCCGGCGATATCGGGGCCGTGATCTGGATGATCCTGCCGTAGCCGGAAATATCGCGAACGGCGGAGACGATGCCGTTCGAAACGCTGCCCTCGAGACCGAAGGGATTTCCGACCACGACGATCGATTCGCCCTCCTGCGGGACCGCACGGACGATCGGCAGCGGCATCGCGACCGCGGCCGGCACGTCCACCTGAAGCAATGCGATGTCGCCCTCGCCGTCGACCGCCAGCACGCCTTTTACAGGATATTTCTTGCCGTCGAGCACGTGCACCTCGACGCGGCTCGAGCCCTCGATGACGTGCCGATTGGTGATGATGCGGTCGCCGGAGACAAAAAAACCGCTCCCGCGCGCGACGACGTTGCCGCGCGAGTCGAACGCCGCGATAGCCACGGCCGACGGCTTGATCCGGCGCACAAGATCCGGCAGCCCGTCCTGCGCGAACGCGGCCGCCGCCAGCACCACCGCCGGCATCAATATCGTGAAGATCGTTCGCCTGAGATACATCATCGGAAAAAGGCAGGCCAAAGCATTGTAATTATAAGGCTTTGGAATGTCACTAACAATTCTCATCGTCCGATGTACAAAAACAAATTATATTTGCGTTATTTTCCGGGCGGATGCATCATCGACGTATGAACACCAAGATCGCCCTCGCCGCCGACCATGCCGGTTACGAGGAAAAGGAGAAACTCAAGAAAACGCTGGACGAAATGGGCGTCACGTACGAGGATTTCGGCACCGTTTCGACCGATTCGGTGGATTACCCGGACTACGCGCGAAAGGTAGGCGAAGCGGTCGCCGGTGGTGCGTTCGACCGCGGCGTGCTGGTCTGCGGCTCGGGCACTGGGATGGCGATCGCGGCGAATAAAGTGCCCGGCGTCCGCGCTGCCGTGGCCTGGAACGAGGAGATAGCCCGCCTCGCCCGCCAGCACAACGACACCAACGTCCTCTCGGTCGCGGCCCGCTACACGCCGCCGGAGGAGATCGAAAAGATCGTCAAGGCGTGGCTCGAGACCGATTTTGACGGCGGCCGCCACCAGAAACGCGTCGACAAGATCGGCGAGATCGAAAAGGACGACCTGCGCGGCGGAAAATGACTGCGGCCAGGTCGTCGGCGACCATTTATATCAAGGGGCGAAATACAAAAGCTCACCTCTCTTTCCTTTTCCGGTCGTCGCGGCCCCTATGACCGCTCCGGCGGGCACTCCGATCAAAATGCCGGCGACTCCTGCAAGGGGGTCCTTCGATGCCGCAATGAGTATCGCTCCCCCACCTAGACCGATGCCGGCCCCGGCCGCGGCACCGATCAATGCTCGACCGATCATCGAACCCCGTTTCGCACGGTGAACGCTCTTGACGTCCGCCTTCGGGATCGCGACCATCTTCCCGCCCGTCGAAAGGTCGAGCCGGTCGGCCGAAACACCGCGCAGCTTACCCCGCAGGTTCTGCCCGTTCCGCAAACCGACGATCACGCTGCTGCCCGTCCGGATCGAATTTAGCCGGTCCCAGTCGTCGGTCTGTGCATTAACGGAAATACAAAGAAAGGCCGCCGCGAGCAGCGTCACGGGAACGGCCGATAGTCTCAGATCCATAATTGTCTCCTTAAGCCCTCTGATTTGAGAGTTTACGGAGACATTGCCTTGGCGGCCGGCTCGATTGTGACACTTCCTGCAAGTGGCACAACGAGCGAACCTAGCCGCCGTGAGCGGCCTTCGCCCGTTCGTTCATCTCGTCAGGCGTCAGATCTTCCTTGTGCGTCGCGAAGCCCCACTGATGCCCGAACGGATCCTCGAAATGGCCAGACCGATCGCCATAGAACTGGTCGCTGACCGGTTTGATCACCTTTAGACCCTCGGCCACGGCCTTCTCGGTAAATCCGTCGACGTCCTCGACGTAAACATAAAGGCTAACCGGCGTGCCCCCGATGGTCTGGGGGCTGCTGGCGCCCATGCCCGGAAACTCGTCCGCGAGCATGAAGACGGCCTTCCCGATCTTCATTTCGCAGTGGCCGACCATTCCGGGCTGGCCGATACGAAACAACTCTTCGGCCCCGAAAGCCTTTTTGTAAAATTCAATGGCGCCCTCGGCGTTCTTGCAAATTAGATATGGGGTTATCCCTTCGTACCCGTCGGGAATCGCTTTCACTACTGGCATAAGCTGCCTCCTTTTATTTTTTAATAGGGCCCGAATATTAGCGCGGTGTTGCATAGCTGTCAAGATGTTTTATATATGAAACAGACTTTTATTTGCCCGGGTCCGCGAAACCGCTTTTAATTTACGACCGTGGTGCCGCGGTGTATCATCGAGAAAACTTCGCGAGCGAGGAATCCAATGCAGTATTGCGAACACATCGAGGATATCCGACCCGTAACGCCGAGTGCCAAGGGATGCGAGGATTGCCTGAAGATCGGGGCCCGCTGGGTACATCTGCGTCTGTGCCTGGAATGCGGGCATGTCGCGTGCTGCGACTCGTCACCGAACAAGCACGCGACCAAGCATTATCACGCGTCCGAGCACGCCATCGTGCAATCGTTCGAGCCCGGCGAAGAATGGTGCTACTGCTACCCGGACGATCTGTTTTACGAAGAGCCGCCGATCACAAACCTCGAAAGGCCGCTCGTGCAAGAATGAAGATGGATAACCCCGCTTTCCCTGAAATGCCGCTCGACGCGTGGCGGCCGACGAAGAACACGCTCCATTTGTACTTGCAGATCGTCGGGAAGATCCGGCTCGCGATGCACCCGCGGTTGAATCATTGGTGGCACGTGCCGCTGTATGTCTCGCCCCGTGGGTTGACGACGAGAACTATCCCCTTTTCGGGCGGCAATTTCGAGATCGAATTCAACTTCCGCGACCACCAACTGGAAATTTCGACGAGCGAGGGCGGATCTGAGGATTTTGCCCTTTACGACGGACTGTCAGTCGCCGATTTTTACAGCAGCGTTTTCGCCAACCTCGCCAAGCTCGGCATTGAACCGAAGATCTGGGCGATGCCGTACGAAGCGCCCTCGACGACGCCGTTCCCCGAGGACCGCGAAAACCGCTCGTACGACAAGGAATACGTCGAGCGGTTTCATCACATACTTGTCGGCGTCGACGACATCCTCCAGGAATTCCGCGGCCGATTCACGGGTAAATCGACACCCGTTCACCTATTTTGGCACAGCTTCGATTTGGCATTGACACGGTTCTCGGGCAAACCGGCACCGCCGATGCCTGAGGCGAACATGGTCACTCAGGAAGCTTACTCGCACGAGGTGATCAGCTTCGGGTTCTGGTTCGGCGACGATAAACCGAACAGCGTCGCCGCCCCGGCCTTTTATTCCTACACGACGCCCGAGCCCACCGGCCTCGCCGACGAACCGCTTTCACCTGAGTCGGCAAAATGGGTCGACTCGAACGGAGCCCATCTCGCCCTTCTGATGTATGACGACGTACGCGCGAAGACCCGTCTCATATCTGAATTCCTGCAAAGTGCGTACGAGGCCGGAGCCAAAACAGCCAACTGGCCCCTGGACGAATTGGCGATCCGACCGTTGTAGAATTTCTCCGGAAAAAGTGATAACTGATAAGTGAAGAGTCAGAAGTCCGGACTTGTCACTTTTCACCTGTTACTTATCACATATTCCGAAACACTTTCATCGATGATCGACCTAAGAAGCGACACCGTCACAAAACCTTCAGATAAAATGCGTGCCGCGATGGCGGCAGCCGAGGTTGGCGACGACGTTTTCGGCGACGACCCGACGGTCAATCTTCTGCAGGAGCGGGCGGCCGAGATCTTCGCAAAGGAAGCCGCTCTGTGGGTGCCGACCGGCTGCATGGGCAACGAGATCGCGGTCAAGGTCCACACTAAACCGGGGCAGGAGATCGTCACCGAGGACCGCGGGCATATCCTGAATTACGAGCTGGGTGCGGCCGCCGTTTTGTCCGGCGTTACGATCCGCGCGGTGCGCAGCGGCAACGGCTCGGGCCATCTGACTTGGGACGAGATCGAGCCGGTTTTGAAGATCGACCCGCCTTACTATCAGGCCGCGACCGCCCTCATCTGCCTCGAAAACACGCACAATTTCGCCGGCGGCAGCGTGATGACGGCGGAGCATTGTAACGATATCTGCAAACACGCACACGCCGTCGGTCTGCCCGTTCACATGGACGGGGCGCGTATATTCAACGCGGCGGTCGCGCTGAACACTTCGGTCGCCGATCTTACTCGAGATTGCGACACCGTGATGTTTACACTATCGAAAGGCCTGGGCGCGCCGGCTGGCTCAATTTTGCTCGGCTCCAAGGAATTCATCGCCGATGCCGGTATTTGGCGAAAGCGGTTCGGCGGCGGAATGCGGCAGGTCGGTATACTCGCCGCAGCCGGGTTGATCGCGTTGGAAGATGGCCCCAAACGACTGCACGAAGACCACGAAAACGCCCGCCGTCTGGCTGCGAAGTTGGCCGAGATCCCCGGCATATCGATAGATGCCGAAGCGATCCACACCAACATCGTCATCTTCGATATCGCCGCTACGGGCAAGTCGTCGGCGGGTATATGCTCGATGCTGAGAGACCGCGGCATCCTCGCGATCGGGTTCGGGAGTTCGATAAGAATGGTGACGCATTTGAATGTGTCGGCGTCAGACATTGAAGCCACCGCCTCGGCAATAAGAGACATTTGTACGTAGGTTTCATATGAACATCGAACAGCTACG
>Ga0307415_100001442_pt1 | contig 11378 bp, 6 predicted proteins | sample DK1Cmetagenome_FD_204524 | JGI IMG/M metagenome (GOLD analysis project Ga0307415, IMG submission 204524) | Maize rhizosphere microbial communities from greenhouse at UC Davis, California, United States - DK15-C-2 | ecosystem: Host-associated > Plants > Roots > Rhizosphere > Soil | place: USA...
GAAGACGCATCGCACCCTGTCGCGTTACCCCAAGTCGCTGCCGGCGTAGGGCTGCCGCGTCGCGACGCCGCGGCCTGAGGACACGCGCCAATGCGTTGTCGCACAGGCGATTGCGCTCGCGGCGCCAGAGCGAGGGCATCCGGGCCCCGCGGGGCGCGCTTGCTTGCTGCTCCCCGGGCAGGCACCCATATTGGGGCGCCCACCTTCGCCCGATCGGAGCGCGCGGTGATGCGGCGCTCCGCCGTCCGGGTGTTGCCAACCCCCACGGCTGCCGAACATGTCGGTCCTGCGCGTGCAGACGCTGGGCGACCTGCGGCTGGTACGCGACGACGGAGAGTCGGTCGCGCTCCGCCGGAAGCCGCTGGCGCTACTCGCCTACCTTACCCGCCGCGCCCCCCGCCCCGCTTCGCGCGCCGAGCTCTCGGCGCTGTTCTGGAGCGATCGCTCGGAGGAGCGCGCCCGCCAGTCGCTCCGGCAGGCACTCCTCGAGGTCAAGCAGGCGGTCGGCGGTGCCCTTGAGGTGAGCGCCGACGCCGTGCGCCTCGCCGACGGCGCGGTCGCGCTCGACGTGGCGGACTTCGAGAGCGACGCGAAGCAGGGGCGCCTCGAGGAGGCCGCCGCGCGGTGGACGGGGGAGTTCTTGCCGGGGGCTGAGGACCTGGGCGGGGAGGAGCTCGAGCGGTGGGTAGAGGGCGAGCGAGCCGCGCTCCATCGTCGGCTCGGGGCCGTCATGCAGCAATTGATCGGCGCCGCCGAGCTGCGCGCCGACTGGCACGCGGCCGCGGCCTGGGCCCAGCGGTGGGCGGAGGCCGCCCCGTTCGACGAGCGCGCGCACGCCCGCCTCGTCGAGGCGCTCCGGATGGAGGGGCGCGCCTCCGACGCGCTCGAGCGACATGCCGACTTCGCCAGCCGGTTGCGCACCACGCTCGAGGTCGAACCGTCGCAGGAGTTCCAACGACTCGCTGGCGGGCTGGAGGAGCAGGCCCGGTCGGAAGTCGCGCGGCGACTCCGGCCTTCCGCCGCCGTACGCGCGCCGGCGCTCGTCGGACGCGGGCACGTGCTCGCCGAGCTCGCCGCCGCCTGCCGGGCTGCCGCCGACGGCTCGCCGGCGGTGGTCCTCATGGAGGACGGGGGCGGCTGCGGCAAGACCCGCATCTGTGACGAGCTCGTCAAGCAGGTCGGGGCAGACGCGCTCGTCCTTCGCGCGCGCGGCACCGACGGCGACCCGTACGCCACGGCGCGCGAGCTGTTCGCCGGACTGCGCGACGCACCGGGCAGTGCCGGGGCTGCGCCCGAGGCGCTGGCCGAGGTGGCGCGGCTGGTGCCCTCGCTCGCGGCGCAGTTCAAGCACCTCCCCGCCCCGTCCGGCGACGAGGTCGCGCTCCGCGACGCCGTCGTGCAGGTGCTCGCCGCGGTGAGCGAGGAGCTGCCGGTCCTCGTCGTGCTCGACGACGCCCACGAGGCGGACGACGCCAGCCAGCAGCTCGCCGCGTCCACCGCCACGCGGCTCGCCGGCCGCGTCACGATGATCTTCTGCGCCGACAAGCGAGCGCGCCGGCCGCGCTCGGCGCTCGACACGCTCCTCGCCGCTCCGGGCATCCTCCGCGTCAAGCTCGGGCGCGTCGCCGTCCACGACGTCGAGGCGATGCTCGCCTCGATGATCACCATCCCCGAAGACCAGCGCGCCACGCTCGCGGCGCGGCTGCACGCCGAGACGCTCGGCGTGCCGCTCTTCGTGTACGAGCTCGTCACCACGCTCGTGGACGAGCGCCTGCTGACGCTCGACGCCGCCGGCGAGTGGCGGGTGTCGCCGACGCTCGAAGGCCGGCCGCTCCCGCTCCCCGTCGGCATACGCGAGCGAGTGGCCGTCGGGCTCGCCCGGCTGTCGCCGCCGGCGCGCTCGATCGTCGACGCCGCGGCGGTGCTCGGCACGCCGGTCGAGGGCGTCCTGCTGGAGGCGGTCGCCAACCTGACCCCGGCCGAGGCCGCAGCCGCCCTGCGCGAGCTCGCCGGCCGGCACATGCTGCTCGAGGAAGCCGCGCAGACCGGGCGGTTCGAGTTCGCGCACCCGGTCATCGGGCGGGTCGCCTACGTCCTGCTCTCGCCTCGCGAGCGGCAGGCGCTCCACGCCCGCGCCGTCGACGAGATGTCCGCGCGCGAGATGACGACCACGGCCGAGCGGAGCACGCTGCCCTACCACCTGGCGCGGGCGGGGCCCGCCGCGCGTTCGTCCGTGGCCGGCAACGGCGCGGCCGGCATGGCCGCCGCGTCCCCCGCATCCGCGGCGCGCCGGTGGTGGCCGAACCGGCGGCGCGCTGTCTGGGGCGCCGCGGCGCTGCTCGGGGTGTCGGCCGCCACCGCGGGCGCCACGCGTGCGGCGGGGTGGTGGGGCGCGCCCGCGTCCGGGCACGCGGTCGAAGCGCGCCGCGTCGTGGTGGGCGCCTTCCAGAACCGCTCGGGGCGGCCGGAGCTGGACGGCGTGCGCGACATCGCCGTGGACTGGATCGTGCGCGGGCTGGACGAGACGGGACTGGTGGAGATCGTCGGCATCCGCCCCGGACCGGACGGCCAGCGCAGCGCCACCAACCGCTTGGTCACCGACCAGGCGCTCCGCGAGGCGGCCCGCGCGGCGCATGCGGGGACGATCGTCACCGGCACGCTCCATCAGCTCGGAGACAGCGTCGAGCTGGAGGCGATTATCCTCGATGCCCGCGACGGCACGCTGCTCCGGGCGTTGCCGGCCGTACGCGCCAGCGCCGCCGACCCGCTCCCCGGCGTGGACCGGCTGCGGGGGCTGGTCATCGGCGCGCTCGCCGCGCTCGTGGATCCGGCCTACGACGCCGGAGGAGCGGGAGCGCGGCCTCCTCCGAGCTACGAGGCGTACCTCGCCTTCATGCGCGGGGAGGAGGCCGTCGAGCGCCGTGACGCTGAGCGGGCCATCGCCGAGTACGCACGGGCCGCGGCGGCGGACTCCGCCTACACCCTCCCGCTCCTCCGCTTGGCGTACGTGTCGTATGGCTTCGGGCGCTGCGACCGGGTGGACTCGATCGCGGCCGTGCTCGAGCACCGGACGGCGCAGCTCTCGCGCACTGACGGCTACTACCTCGAGCGCGTGCGCGCCTCGTGCCGCGGCGACTGGGAGAGCGCGCACACGGCCGCGGCTCGCATGGCGGACCTCGCGCCCCGATCGCTGTTCGCGCAGTTCGAAGCCGCGAAATCGGCTGCCTACGCCAACCGGCCCCGCGAGGCGCTGCGGCGGCTCCGGATGATCGACTCGGCGGACCGGCGGATGCTGTCGGGCAATCGATACTGGCTGTTCTACGTCATCTCGGCGCACATGGCCGGCGAGGAGGGTGAGCTTCGGCGCGCCAGCCGCCGTCTGCCGGCTCTGTCGCGCGACTTCTTCACCATCGGCGCGCGCGCCTACGCGGCTGGCGCGCTCGGGCGTGTGGACGACCTCGAGCGCGCCGCGGCGGAGATGATCGCCCTGAGCGCCGCGTCCCGCTCCCAGGACATTTACCTCGTCATGCCCGGGCTGGACGAGCTCCGCGTCCACGGCGACGCCGCCGAGGCGCGCGCGCTGAACGCGAGGCTCGCCGCGCGCCTCGGCGCGACCGTCCGGCCGGGGCCGGCAGGGGACACCACGCGCTTCATGCAGGCCGAGCTGCTGTACCGGGCGGAGCGCTGGAAGGAGGCGCGCGACCTCGCGGAGACGCTGGTGCCCCGCCACAGGGACCTCTATCTGGTGATGGCGCTCCGCGGGCGCGCCGCCGCCCGCACCGGCGACGTCGAGGGCGCACGACGGGCGTCCGACGAGCTCGCGCAGCTCACCGACCCATCCCTCCGGGGCAGCAACATCTACTTCCGCGCGCAGATCGCGGCGATCCTCGGCCAGCGGCAGGAGGCCCTGCGCCTGCTGCACGAGGCCCTCGCGCACGGGCTGTCGTACGGCTTCGAACAGGACCTCGGCTTCATCGGCCACGCCGACATGGACCTCGAGAGCATCCGCGACGAGCCGGCGTTTCAGGCGCTGCTGAAGCTGAAGGGGTGAGCGCCACCCGGCGCCCACCCCTCCCCTCTCCTCAGGTACGCCGCGGGTCAGTCACCGGCCACGGCCTCGAGCCCCGTCGCGGCAGCCGCGGCTCCGCGGGGCCGGCGCAGCCAACCCGCCGCCCGCTCCCGCCACTCCTCCAGCACTTCGTAGAACGTCGGGATCACGAGCAGCGTCAGCATCGTGGAGGTGATCGTGCCTCCGATCACGGCGCGGCCGAGCGGCGCGTAGAAGTCGCCCCCTTCCCCGGCGCCCACCGCCACCGGCACCATCCCCGCCACCAGCGCGAACGTCGTCATGAGGATCGGGCGCAGGCGCACGCGGCCGGCCTCGATCAGCCCCTCGCGCAGGGTCTTGCCGCGGGAGCGCTCCACCTTGGCGAAGTCGATGAGTAGGATCGCGTTCTTCGCCACGACGCCCATCAGCAGCATCACGCCGATCAGCGTCATGAGATTGAGCGAGTCTCCCATGATCAGCAGCGCGCCCACCACGCCGACGAGCGACAGCGGCAGCGAGAGCAGCACCGCCAGCGGGTCGACGAACGAGCCGAATTGCATGACGAGGATCAGGTACATCAGGACGAGCGCGATGCCGAGGGCGACCAGGATGCGGCCGAAGAAGTCGCTCTGGTCCGCGCTCTCGCCGCCTTGCACGACTCGGTAGCCCGCCGGCAGCGCGATCGTGGCGATGCGCGCATCGATGTCGGCCGTCACGTCGCCGAGCGGGCGGCCGTCCACGTTCGCCTGGACGGTGACCGACCGCTCGCGGCCGAGGTGGTCGATCTGCGCCGGCCCCACGCCCTCCGACAGGCTGAGGATCTGGCCGAGCGGCACGACGGCGGGTGCGCCCGTGGTGTCGGTGATGGCCAGCGGGAGCTGCGTGATGCCGCGCTCCGTGCGGCGCAGCGCCGGCGCGAGCCGCACCATCACGTCGCGCGTCTCGCCGTCCGGGTCCACCCAGTCTCCCGCGTCCACGCCGGCGAAGGCGGGGCCCAGTGCCTGCGCAACGTCGGCGGCAGTGAGCCCGAGCTCGCCCGCGAGCCCGCGGTCGAGGTCCACCTGCAGCTCGGGCTTCTCCCCCTTCGTGGACAGCCCCACGTCCACCGCGCCCGGCACCGTGCGCACTGCGTTGGCGATCTGACTGGCGAGCGCGGTGAGCGTGCGCCCGTCGGGGCCGCGCAGCTCGACCTGGATCGACTTGCCCGTGCCGCCGTCGCCGGACGCGAACACCGAGTACGTCGCGCCCGGCACCTCGAGCAGCTCGCGCCGTATCCGCTGCCCCACCTCCGCCTGACTCAGCGCGCGCTCCCCCTTCGGCACCAGGCGAACCAAGATGGTCGCCTGGTCCGCCGCGCCCTCCGGCCGGCCGACGGTGGTGTACGTGGAGTGTACCTCGGGCCGGGCCCGGACGATGCGCGCTGCGACTTCGGCGCGCCGGGCCGTGTGCTCGGCCGTCGAGCCTGGCGGCGGCTCGACGGCGATGGTGATCTCGCCCCGATCCGACGGGGGAACGAAATCGGTCCCGCCCACGGTCGCCTGCAGGGCGATCGCCGCGGCGAGGGAGCCGACCGCGATCGAGGCCATCGCCAGCCGGTGATCGAGCGCCCACGCGATCACGCCGCGGTACCGGTCGGCCACGCGGTCGAACCAGTGGTTGAAGCGGTCGAGCGCGCGGGTGATCCGCCCCTTCTCGTGCGCCCGCTTGTGCGGGTCCTTCCAGTACGCCGAGAGCATCGGGTCGAGCGAGAACGACACCAGCAGCGACACGAGCACCGACGACGCCATGGTGAGCGCGAACGGCTTGAACCACTGGCCGGCCAGCCCGCCCATGAACGCGATCGGGATGAAGACGGCGACGATCGACAGCGTGGTGGCGGTGACCGCGAGCCCGATCTCGCTCGTCCCCTCGCGCGCCGCCCGGTGGTGGTCACTCCCGCGCTCCACGTGCCGCACGATGTTCTCGCGCACCACGATGGCGTCGTCGATCAGGATGCCGATGGCCAGTGACAGCCCGAGCAGCGACATCATGTTGATCGTGAAGCCCATCGCCCACACGGCCACGAACGACGCGAGCACCGACACGGGCAGGGCGAGCCCGGTGATGACCGTCGACCGCCAGGAGTTCAGGAAGAGGAAGACGACCAGCACCGTGAGCGCCGCCCCCTCGAGCAGGGCGCGCTGCACGCCGCGCACCGAGGCCGTCACCCGCGTGCCGGCGTCCTGCACCACCTCGACGGCCGTGCCGGCGGGCAGCGTTGGGCGCAGCTCGTCGAGGCGGGCGCGGACCGCGGCGGTGACCGCGGGTGTGCTGAAGCCGCGCGCCTTCACGACGTTCAACCCCAGCGCCGGCTCGCCATCGCGGAACGCCAGCGTCCGCGTCTCGGCGGTGGTGTCGCGCACCGCGGCCACGTCGCCGAGGCGCACGATGCGGCCGCCGCGGCGGGCCACCGGGAGCGCCTCGAACGCCGCCGGGTCCACCGGACGGGCGCGCAGCCGGATGCTGCGCTCGCTCCGCGGCCCGACGATGCGGCCGACCGGCGCCGCCAGGTTCTGCGTCTGGAGCGCCGCGACCACGTCGCGCACGCCGACGCCGGCGGCGGCCATCGCGTCGGGTCGGAGCTCGACGGCCAGCTCGCGCGTCACGCCGCCGAACAGCGTCACCTGCGCCACGCCGGGCACGGCGAGCAGCGCCCGCGTGAGTCCGGGGTCGGCCACCCGCGTCAGCTTGGCCGCGCCGAGTGTCGGCGACGAGAGCGTGATCGACAGCACCGGCTCGTCGGCCGGGCTGAATTGCACGATCGTCGGCTCCTCCATCTCGGCGGGGAGGTCGGCGCGGATCGTGGCGATCGCGTCGCGCACCCGCTGCGAGGCGGCTTGGATGTCCGTGCCGAACTGAAAGAGGACCAGGACCTGCGCCGCGCCGTCGAACGCCGTCGACTGAATCTTGTCGACGCCCGGGAGGGTCGCGATCTGGTCCTCGATCGGGTCCACCAGCTCGCGCTCGACCCCCTCCGGGGCGGCGCCGGGATACGTCAGCATGACGCCGAGCGCGGGGAACTGGACGTCGGGAAACTCGTCGCTCTTGAGTCGCGCGAGCGCCGCCAGCCCGAACACTCCGATGGCGAGCAGAATCGCCACGGTGACGATCGGGCGCTTGATGGAGAAGTCGGAGATGAACATGGTGGGCGCCTCCTCAGCGCACGGTGATGGTAGAGGCGGCCACCCGCACCGCGGCGCCCGGCGCGAGCCGGCCGTGCGCGGTGCCGACGAGCACCGTGTCACCGGGCACGAGCCCGGAGACGATCTCGACTTCGCCCTGGTCGGCGTACCGCGCGCCGGTCTCGACTTCGACCCGCGCCACCCGGCCCCCGGACAGGCGCAGCACGGCCGGCCGGCCGCTCGAGGCGTCCACCGCCGCGGTGGGAGCGAGCACGGCCCGCCGCTCCTCGGCCGCGATCCGTCCCTCCGCGTACAGCCCCGCCACCAGCCGGCCGTCGCGGTTGTCGATGGTCACGAGCACCGGCACCTGGCGCGTGGCCGCGTCGACGGCGGGACTGACCCGCTCGATCCGCCCGGTGAACACGCGGCCCGCGTATCCCGTGACCGTGAATTGCACGGCCGCGCCGACGTGCAGCGCGGCGAGCTGCGCCGACGGCACCGACGCTTCGAGTCGCATCGACGACGGGTCGAGCACCTCGAACATCGGCGCGCCCGGCTGTACGACGTCGCCGGCGCCCACCGAGCGCGCGCTGACCACGCCGCCCATCGGCGAGCGCACGGTGGCGTGCGTGAGCTCCTGCGTAGCCGCCGCCAGTCGGGAGTGCGCCGCGGCCCGCTCCGCTTCGGCCGCCGCCACGCCCTGCCGGTCGTCCTCGGCCTGCTCGGCCGATACCGCGCCGGCGGCGAGCAGCCGGTCGGTGCGCTCGGCGCGGCGACGCGCCACCGCGGCCGCGCCCTCGGCGGTCCGCAGCTCGGCCAGCGCCGACGCCTGTGCCGCGCGCTGGGTGTGGTCGTCGATGCGCGCCAGCACGGCGCCGGCCGCGACGCGCGTCCCGCGCTCGGCCAGCGTCGCGCTCACTGCGCCGCCGACCTGGGCGCGCACGATCGCCTGGACTTGGGGCGCGAGCGCGCCGGAGATCATCGGCCCGGAGAGCACGCTCCGCTCCTGCACCGTCGCGACGTCGTCGCTGGCGACGACGACGGCCGACGACGCCGGCGCGCTCGCGGCGCGCGCGCTCTGCCCGCAGGCGGCGGGGAGGAATGCCGCGGCGGCCGGGACGAGCCGCGAGAGGCGCCGCGCACGCTCGCTCGGAAAGCGAGAGCTGCTCGCGGAGCCGAATGGATGCCTAAACGTATGTGTCATATGATTCGCCGGGGGTCGAATGTCGGGAGTCGGGAGGCGGGAGTCGGAAACGTCTCGCCTAACGTGATCCGCCGCTGCGGCCGGCGGACGGGAGGTCGGGGAGCAGCGTCGCGCGCAGCCGCGCTACGAGCAGGTCGCGGGCGGCGCGCGCCCGCTCGGCGCGGGCCGCCTCGAGGGCCAGGCGCGCATCGGCCAGCTCGAGCTGGATCGCCAGCCCTTCACGGTGGCGCACGACCGCGATCTCGTGGGCGCGGGCCGCCTCGTGCACCGCGCCCTCACTCGCCGCCCACGCCGCCTCGGCCGTCGCGAGCTGCGCCGCGGCCGCCCGCCCGTCGAACTCGGCGAGCTGCTCGATGCGCCGGAGCTCGGCGCGCGCCGCGGTCAGCGCCGCGTCGGCCTCCACCTCGTCACCCGCGCGCTGGCCGCCGGCGAGGAGCGGGAGGTCCACGCGGGCACCCACCGTCCAGTTGGTCCGGAAGTCCTGGTGCGCGGGAATCCCGCCGCGCGAGTAGGCCACGCGCTCCCAGCTGGACGTGAGCGCCACGCCGGGCCAGCGCTGGGCGCGTGCGGCGGTGAGGAGCTGCTCGCGCTGGTGGAGCCGCGCCGCCCCCTCGCGCACCGCCGCGTAGTCCGCCACGCTCCGCCCTGCCACGCCGGGGGCGGACCCGTCGCCGCCGGTCGGCGCCTCCATGGAGGCGGCGCGGGCCACGACGGCAGCCGGCTCCAGATCGAGGCCGGTCGTGAGATCCAGATCGGTGTCGGCGGGCACGTGGACGAGCTGCTTCAGCCGCAGCATCGCCACGTCGCGCTCGCCGCGCTGCCGCGTCACGACCGGGCGCTGCCGGTCGCGGGCGACCTTGGCGCGCAGGTAATCGAACTCCGAGCCGCGGCCGGCTTCGAACAGCAGCGCAGCCTGGTGGAGCGTGCTTTCCGCCTGGGCCAGCGTCGCGTCGACGATGCCGACGAGCTGCTCGCTGAGCGCGGCGTCGAAGTACGCCTCCGCCACGTCGAGGGCGGCCTGGGCGCGGGCAGAGGTCAGGGCGAGCTCCGCCGCCCGCTGGCCGCTGGTCGCGGCCCGGCCGCGGGCAAGCGTCCGCCCGCCGGTGAACACCGGCTGCGTCAGCGAGAGCCCGGCGCGATAGGTGGTGGGACTGCCGAAGGGCAGTGCCGGCTCGTCGCCCGCGTCCGGCTCGCCCAATGCGAGACCGTCGAACTCGCTGCGGATCGTGCGGTCGAACGACGAGAACGCGGCGACCCGCGGGAGCCGGATGCCGCTCGCTCTCCGCCGCTCTCCACCGGCGCCGTCGACGCCGGCGCGGGCGATCGCAATCGCCTCGCTGGTCGCGTGGGCGAGCCGCACGGCCTCGTCGAGCGAGAGCTGGCGACTCGGATGAGCGGCTGCCGGCTCTCCCTGGGCGCCGACGACGCGGGGGAGACCGAGCGCGACTATGGGGAGCAGCGGCAGGACGCCGCGGACAATCCATGCTGCGTAGCTCATATGGAGGTTGCCGCCGAACGAAGGGTGGAGCACTGGGCACCGGCCCCGAACGCAGTCATTGCGGTGTACGGCGACGAAGGTAGGCCGGCACCGGCGGCGCCCCGTCAAGGCGCGCGTCAAGTCGTTCGACGTGAGCCACTTGGCTCACTACAGGAAATGCGAAGGGGCGCGGCCAAGAGGTCGCGCCCCTTCGTTGTTACAACTCACCCGCTTGACCGGGCGACGGCGGGCGCACGATCGTTCCTACTGGTCCCGCGTCCGCGACCCGGGACCATCCTCGACACCGCTCGACGACTCCAGGCGACGCGAGATGAACCCCGCCGAGGCACGCGCGCTCCTCCGCGAGCACCTGGCCCAGTTCCGCGCGCTCTCCCTCGCCGAGCTGCGGGCCCTAGTGCCGGCCTCGCCGTTCGTCGGGGACCGGATCGCGCCGTCGGGCGTCCGCTACCAGATCGAGGTCCGGCTCGGGTGGGACGATGCCGCCGGCGAGGCCGTGCGAGTCGTGGGGGCGATCGACGACTCCGGGTGGCGCGCGCTCGCCTCGATGCGGGAGGAGTTCGTGGTCAGGCCGGAGCCGGGGCGGCGCGGCGGGGAGGCGGAGTGAACGGAGTGCGGCGCGTCTATTCTGCGGGCCGATCTGCTGGCCGCCCACCGAGGTGAGGCATGACAAGACGAGGCGCTGGCCGTCCGAGGTCCAGTCCGGGCACTCGGTCAGCCTTCCGCCTCACCCCGCTTTCCACGCGGTCCTGCCGGCCTCGTGACCACCCCGCCGCGCGAGTCGTCCCCACCGCGGTGCGCGCCGATGCGCACGGATAGCGATGTGGACGGTGCGTAGGGCGTGCAAGGCGCGTGAGAACCTCGTGAGAACCTCATGAGAACCTCAGCGGATGTACGCGACTCGCACGAACCTGTGACGCGCCAGGCGGCGGGGGTCAACGTGGCGGAATCACGGTACGGTTGCATGGTGTGGTACGACACGGCGGTCGGAGACTACGTCGCCATGTCTCCGGAGTGGGGGGGTTCGGCCGTGGGCGTCGGGCGGTCGCGCGCGGCGGCGGTGCAGGCCCTCGAGACGCTCGTCTCGCGCCTGGAAAGCACCGGCGACGCGGAGCCGATGCCCTATTCCTCCACGTCGCTCGCGGTCGCCGTCGAGTGGGAGCGCGAGCGGCTGGCGCGCGGGTCGGCGCTGCAGGGTGCCAGCCTACGCACGCTGGCGGGCCGTCGCCGCCCCATCCTCACACCGACGTAGTCACCGGCTCAGCCCCGGGTCACCGCTCTCGCCGAGAGCCGAGAGCCGAGAGCCGCTGTTCCACACCGGTCGGTGCGAGGGGGCGGCTCGGGCGCGAACGAGCCCAGGCCGCCCTCGGACCGACCGAGCTCACCACACGCCGTCGGTAGCGCCCGTGCGCGGCGTCATCGGCCAGCCCGCAGCCGCGAGCCACGCGGCCGACTCCGCGTCCGTCGCCA
>Ga0307415_100001443_pt1 | contig 11378 bp, 13 predicted proteins | sample DK1Cmetagenome_FD_204524 | JGI IMG/M metagenome (GOLD analysis project Ga0307415, IMG submission 204524) | Maize rhizosphere microbial communities from greenhouse at UC Davis, California, United States - DK15-C-2 | ecosystem: Host-associated > Plants > Roots > Rhizosphere > Soil | place: USA...
GGCCACCTCCTCGCCGTCGATCGAGCAGACCCGCTGGTACTTGATCCGGCCGCCGTCCTTGGCATGCACCTGACGGAACGACACGTCGTGCGACTCGGTCGCGGAGTACAGCTTCACGGGCACACTGACCAGCCCGAAGGAGACCGCGCCCTTCCAGATCGCACGCATGGGGTAAGGATTACCCCATGCGCCCGATGCTCGCCACTCGTGGCACCCACGTGCCCACCGGTGGGAGCTGGACCCACGAGGTCAAGTGGGACGGCATCCGGCTGCTCGCCGAGGTCACCGACGGCGTCCGGCTGTGGACCCGCAACGAGAACGACGCGACGATCGCGTGGCCCGAGATCGTGTCGGCCGCCCCGGACCGCGACCTGCTCGTGGACGGCGAGGTGATCGCGCTCAACGACCGCGGCCTGCCCGACTTCGGGGTGCTCCAGGACCGGATGCACGTGCGCCGGGCCACCACCGCCGAGCGCAAGGCCCAGCAGCTGCCGGCCACGTTCATGGCCTTCGACCTGCTCCGCCTCGACGGCCGCGACCTGCACCGGCTCCCGCTCGAGGAACGCCGAGGACTGCTCGCCGACCTCGTCGACGACGGCGTCGTCGCCGGGACCTGGCAGGTGCCGCCCGCCTACGCCGACGGCGCGATGCTCTTCGAGGCCACCTCCCAGCAGGGCCTCGAGGGGATCGTCAGCAAGCGGCTCTCCTCCCGCTACGAGTTCGGGCAGCGCACGCCGCACTGGCTCAAGTTCCCGCACCGCCGGCGCTCGTCGTACGTCATCGGCGGCTGGCGGCTCGAGACCGACTCGGCGAACCGGCTGGGGGCCCTGCTGGTCGGGGAGCCCACCGACGGAGGCCTTGTCTACCGGGGACGGGTCGGCAGCGGGATCGCCGGCGCCCGCGGCCCGGCGCTGCTCGAGCTGCTCGAGCCGCTGACCCGGACCGACTCGCCGTTCGTGGACGAGGTGCCGCGCGTGGACGCGGTCGGCACCCGGTGGGTCGAGCCGGTGGTGGTCGTGGACGTGGAGGCGCTCGGCCTGTCGAGCCAGCAGCGGCTCCGCCAGCCGTCGTACCGTGGGGTCCGCCCCGACCTCGGACCGGAGGACCTGAAGTGAAAGAGGTCCATGTCGACGTCGAGGGCCGCACGCTGCGGATCACCAACCTCGACAAGGTGCTCTACCCGCGCACCGGCACCACCAAGGGCGAGGTCCTCAACTACTACGCGCAGATCTCGCCGACCCTGCTGCCCCACCTGCGGGAGCGGCCGGTGACCCGGATCCGGTGGCCGCACGGCGTGCAGGACAAGAGCTTCTTCGAGAAGAACACCCCGGCCGGGACGCCGTCCTGGGTGCGCACCGCGAAGGTCCCCACCACGGGGTCGCGCGGGCCGTCGAGGAACGGCGACACGCTCGTGTTCCCGATCGTCGACGACCTCGCGACGCTGACCTGGCTGGTCAACCTCGCGGCGCTCGAGCTGCACGTGCACCAGTGGACGGTGGCCCGCAACGGGCGGCCGCGCAACGCGGATCGCCTGGTCATCGACCTCGACCCCGGCGAACCGGCCGGCCTGCACGAGTGCTGCGCGGTCGCGCTGCTGGTCCGCGACAAGCTCGCCGAGCGCGACCTGCACGCCAAGCCGGTCACCAGCGGCAGCAAGGGCCTGCACCTGTACGCCGACCTCCCCGGCCGGATGCCCTCCGACGAGTCCAGCGCCCTGGCGAAGGAGGTGGCCGAGGAGCTGCAGAAGGAGCGCCCCCAGGACGTCACCGCCACGATGACCAAGGCCAAGCGGTCGGGGAAGGTGTTCCTGGACTGGTCGCAGAACGCCGGCTCGAAGACGACGATCTCGCCGTACTCCCTGCGCGGCAAGGAGCGGCCGTTCGTCGCCACCCCCCTCACCTGGGACGAGGTCGAGGCCGGTGCCGACGACCCGTTCGGGCTCGACCAGTTCCGCTTCGAGGAGGTCCTCGAGCGCGTCGCGGACCGCGGCGACCTCTTCGCCTGAAGGTCGCTCGTTCGCGTTGTTACCGAACCGTGGATGAGTTGTGGGTCGGCTGTGCACCCCCCTTGGCGGTGCCCGATCTACCGTGAAACACGTGGGAACAGTCCGGGGGGACCGGTTCCCCGAACGGGCCGTCAGTCCGCGCCGTGGGGGATGCGGACGGGCCGCCCGAACCGAGGGGGAAGAGCGCGCGGGGCATGCTGGAGGGGATGCCCCGGGCGCGCTCGACCCGGGATGGCAGTGACCGTGCGGTGCTCTTGGGGGAGCGCCGGACGGCACCGCCTCCCAGGACAAGTCGTCGACGGGGAGCGGGCATGGAGATCATCACTGCTCCCTACCGGCCGGCGGCCCCGACCTGGCGCCGCGTGCTGCTGCTGGCCGTCGTCCTCGCGCCGGTCACGCTGCTCGCCCTGCTCCCGATGGGGCTCGGTCTCGACCGCTACGTCATCACCGGCGACTCCATGGCGCCGGCCATCGACCGCGGCTCCGTGGTCCTCGAGCGCGACGTGCCGGTGAGCGACCTGCGCGTGGGCGACGTGGTGACGTTCCATCCCCCGTCGGGCTTCGAGCCCGCCGGGCCCGTCACCTCCCGCATCGTCGCGCTGGAAGCCGGCACCGCCCGGACCCAGGCCGACACCAGCCGGCACCCCGATCCGTGGTCGCTGGTCCTCGACGAGCCCACCCAGGGCCGCGTCGTGCTCGCCCTGCCGTACGTCGGCTACCTCTACCTCGCGCTGACGCACCTCGGACCGGGGGACGGACTGGCCGTGGTCCTCGCCGGCGCGCTCGGAATCGCGCTCGCCGTCGAGCACCGCCGTCGCCGCAAGGGCACGCCGGCGTGACCACGCAGGCAGTGGTTCCCGCAGGTGAGCGCCCCGAGACCTCTATGCTCACCCCCATGGGGCAGCGGGTTCTGGTGGTGGAGGACGAGGAGGACATCGCCTTTCCCCTCGTCCGCACCCTGGAGCGCGAGGGCTACGAGGTCACCTGGGTCGACAACGGCCAGAAGGCGCTGGACTCGCTCGCCGCGGAACCCTCCGAGGTCGTCATCCTGGACCTCGGGCTGCCCGACTTCGACGGGCTCGAGGTCTGCCGGAGGGCCCGCGAGGCCGGCTTCACCGGGGCGATCATGATCGTCACCGCCCGGGCCGGCGAGCTGGACCGGGTCGTGGGTCTCGACTACGGGGCCGACGACTACCTGTCCAAGCCGTTCGGCCTGGCCGAGCTGCAGGCGCGGGTGCGGGCGCTGCTGCGTCGTACCTCCTCGCTCGCCGCGGCCGTCGCCGCGGACGCCCCGGACGGCGGGCTGCGCATCGACGTCGCGGCCCGGCGGGTGTACGCCGGCGAGGAGGAGGTCGCGCTCACCGGCAAGGAGTTCGAGCTGCTGAACATCCTGGCCGCTAACCGGGACAAGGTGGTCTCCCGCGACCGGCTGATGGCCGACGTGTGGGACCAGAACTGGTACGGCTCGACGAAGACCCTCGACGTCACGATCGGTCGGTTGCGCCAGAAGCTCGAGGGCGTCGGAGTGACCGAGCGGGTGGTGGCTGTTCGGGGCGTGGGTTTCCGCCTCGAGGGCGGCCCCCCCGATGCGTGAGCGGCTCACCGCCTCCTTCGTCGTCCTCACGATCCTGCTGCTCCTCGGCGCGGGGTTCGTGCGCTCGTTCATCCTGCGCGACCTGATCCGCGAGCAGGAGAGCGTGCACGTCCAGCAGCAGGTGGTGCTGGTGGCGAAGGTGGTCACCGACCGGCAGCGGGCGGGCGGCACCGTGGACCGCGACTTCCTCGCCGGCCTCGTGGACAACGACGGTCGGCTCGTCTACACCCCGCAGGACGCCGACCCCGTGACGGTCACCGGGGCGGACTACGACTCGCCCGACCCCGCCGAGGACCTGTCGGCCACGGCGGTGGTGCCCGGCGGGGCCGTCACGGTGGGCCAGTCGCCGGCGCGGCTGCGCGACGTCGCCGGTCGCGACATCGGCTCCCTGCTGGTCACCTTCCTGATGATCGGGGTCCTCGCCGGGCTGATCGGCTACGTCATCTCGCGTCGGCTCTCGGCGCCGTTCCGGCAGCTGGCGGTCGCCGCCGCGGCCCTGGGGCGCGGACGCTTCGACCTCGACCTGCCCGACACCGACATCCCCGAGGCCCGCGCGATCGCGCAGGCGCTGAGCACGAGCGCCGGCCAGCTCGAGGACCGCCTGCGCCGGGAGCGCGACTTCGCCCAGCACGCCTCCCACGTGCTGCGTACCCCGCTGACCGGCCTGCGGCTGGAGCTGGAGGACCTGACCCTGCGCGACGACGTCGCCCCCGACGTGCAGGAGTCGGCCCGTCACGGCCTGGCCAGCGTGGACGAGATGAACGCGGTCGTCGGTGAGCTCGTCGACATCTCCCGCAGCGGGAGCCTGGTGGCGGGCGCCGAGCTGCCGCTCGTGGACCTGGCCACGCAGCTGGCCCAGCGGTGGTCGGACCGGCTGGCCGCGCGGGACCGGGCCCTGTCCGCCTACGCCGAGGGCGACCTGACGCTGAGCTACACGCCCGGTCCGGTCGAGCACGTGCTGGACCTGCTGCTCGCGGAGGTCGTGCGCCGCGGCTCCGGCGCCGTCCGTATCGTCTTCCACGGCGAGGAGAGCGGGCACCTGCGGGTCCAGGTGTCGTCCGCCGGATCCGCCGGCCCCACCCGCGACGCCGGGACGCCCGGCGTGGACGCACCCGCCAGCCGGATCGAGCAGGCCCGCGACGTCGTCGCCGCCCTGGGCGGCCGGATCCTCGGCGATGACCCGTCCCGGGGCATCGAGGTCCTGCTGCCGCGCCGCTGACCCGGCACGTTTGGCGGTCGAACCGGCGCCGACCCGGCGCCTGCTGCGCCTGCGCGGTGCCCTTCTCCACCACAATGTGCGCATGACCAACATCCGTCCCGTCGAGACCTGGTTGACCGACATGGACGGAGTCCTGGTCCACGAGGAGGTGCCGATCCCCGGCGCCCAGGAGTTCATCGACACCCTCAAGTCCTCGGGCCTGACGTTCCTGGTGCTCACGAACAACTCGATCTTCACCCCGCGCGACCTGCGTGCCCGGCTGCTCGGCAGCGGGATCGACGTGCCCGAGGAGGCGATCTGGACCTCGGCGCTGGCCACCGCTCAGTTCCTCGACGACCAGCGGCCCGGCGGCACGGCGTACGTCGTCGGCGAGGCCGGACTCAGCACGGCGCTGCACGACATCGGGTACGTCCAGACCGACCGCAACCCCGACTACGTCGTGCTCGGCGAGACCCGGACGTACTCGTTCGACGCGATCACCAAGGCGATCCGGCTGATCGAGGGCGGCGCGCGGTTCCTCGCGACGAACCCGGACGTCAGCGGTCCCAGCGTGCACGGCACGCTGCCGGCCACCGGCTCGGTGGCGGCGCTGATCAGCACGGCGACGGGCCGGGAGCCGTACTTCATCGGCAAGCCGAACCCGCTGATGATGCGCTTCGCGCTGAACCGGCTCGACGCCCACTCGGAGTCGACGGTCATGGTCGGCGACCGGATGGACACCGACATCAAGACCGGCCTCGAGGCCGGCCTGCGCACCGTGCTGGTGACCACCGGCTCGACCCGCCCCGAGCAGGTCGAGACCTTCCCGTTCCGCCCGACCCGCGTGGTCGACTCCGTGGCCGACCTGGTCCCGCTGGTCCGGCAGTTCGTCCGCCGCTGAGCCGATCCGTCGTTTCTTCACACGCACGAGCGTCGACCCGTCGTTTCTTCACGCGCACGGACGTCGATCCGTCGTTCGTTCACGCGCCGGGTACGGCGGTCGCGGAAACCCTGTCCACAGATTGACCGCCCCCCCTGTTCGGTGGCCCACGGCTGTCCTACGTTGGCTGTGAACCTCACTCGGGACGGGGACCTCATGGCCGTGAGCCAGGCGGAAGCCCATGGAGAGCTGGTCGAGCTGCTCGACCAGCAGGTGCGTGCGCTGGTGCGCCGCGAAGGCGTCGACCCCCAGCGGGACGCCCCGATCGTGCGCCGGATCGCCGAGGGCGTGGTGCGCGACCACGACGAGCGCAGCCTCACCGGGGTCGTGGCGCCGGTGCGCGACGTCGACTCGGTCGTGGGGGAGCTGGTGGCCCGGGTGTCGGGGTTCGGGCCGTTGCAGCCCTTTCTCGACGACCCGACCGTGGAGGAGCTGTGGATCAACGACCCCAGTCGGGTCTTCATCGCGCGCAACGGCCGCCACGAGCTGACCAACCTGATGCTCTCCACCGCGCAGGTGCAGGAGCTCGTGGAGCGGATGCTCAAGTCGTCCGGGCGGCGCATCGACATCAGCCAGCCGTTCGTCGACGCCATGCTCCCGGAGGGGCACCGGCTGCACGTCGTCCTCGAGGGGATCAGCCGCGGGTTCTCCGCGGTCAACATCCGCAAGTTCATGCTGCGGGCCGCCCGGCTCCAGGACCTCGTCGAGCTCGGCAGCCTGAGCTCCCGGGCAGCGGCCTTCCTGGAGGCCTCGGTCCGGGCCGGCCTCAACATCCTCGTCGCGGGCGGCACGCAGGCCGGCAAGACCACCCTGCTGAACTGCCTGGCCTCCGCCATCCCCGGCGGCGACCGCGTGATCTCCGCGGAGGAGGTCTTCGAGCTCCGCTTCCCGCACCCGGACTGGGTGCCCCTGCAGACGCGGCAGTCGGGCCTCGAGGGCACCGGCGAGATCAGGCTGCGCAACCTGGTCAAGGAGAGCCTGCGGATGCGGCCGAGCCGGATCATCGTCGGCGAGGTTCGCGCCGAGGAGTGCCTCGACCTCCTGCTCGCGCTCAACGCCGGGCTGCCCGGCATGTGCACGATCCACGCGAACAGTGCCCGCGAGGCCCTCGTGAAGATGTGCACGCTGCCGCTGCTGGCCGGTGAGAACATCTCCTCCCGCTTCGTCGTGCCCACGGTCGCGTCGTCGGTCGACCTGGTGGTCCACCTCGGCATCGACGTCCACGGCGTACGACGCGTGCACGAGATCGTCGGGGTGCCGGGCCGGGTCGAGAACGACATCATCGAGACGGAGTCGATCTTCGAGCGCAGCGCCGGCGAGCTGCGTCGTGCCAACGGGATGCCGCCCCGCCCCGAGCTCTACGAGCGGGTCGGCATCGACGTCCACCGGATCCTCGCCGAGGCGTGCTGATGGGGGCGCTGGTCGGGCTCGGCGTCGGCATCGGCCTGATGCTCGTCTGGTCGGCGTTCTTCCTGCCGCGCCGGCCGCGGGCCCGGCAGCCGCACGCCGGACGGGCCGGGCAGCTGCTCGCACGGGCCGGCCTCGGCCAGGTGTCCGCCACCGGCTTCTTCGTGCTCTGCGCCGCCGTCGGCGCGGTCGTGACGCTGCTGATCCAGATCGTGTCCGGTACCCCGCCGGTGGCCGTCGCCTTCGGCGTGCTGGGTGCCTATCTCCCGGTCGCGCTCGTCTCCGCCCGCGCCCGCCGGCGCCAGCGCGAGTTCGCCGAGGTCTGGCCGGAGGCGGTCGACAACCTGGCCTCCGCGGTGCGGGCGGGCCTGTCGCTGCCCGACGCGCTGGCGGCGCTGGGCACCCGCGGTCCCGAGCCGCTGCGCGAGGCCTTCGACGAGTTCGCGCTCGACTACCAGGTCACCGGCCGGTTCGGCGAGTCCCTCGACCGGCTCAAGGCCCGGCTGGCCGATCCCGTCGGCGACCGCGTGGTCGAGGGACTGCGCATCGCCCGCGAGGTCGGGGGCGGCGAGCTCGGCCGGCTGCTGCGCAACCTGTCGGGCTACCTCCGCGACGAGGCCCGCACCCGCTCCGAGCTGGAGTCGCGCCAGGCCTGGACCGTCAACGGCGCGCGGCTCGCGGTCGCGTCGCCGTGGATCGTGCTGCTGTTCATGTCGTTCCAGTCCGAGGTCATCCACCGGTACGCCTCGCCCGGCGGCGTGCTCGTGCTGGCGATCGGCGCGGTCGTGTGCGTGGCGGCCTACCGGATGATGATGCGGATCGGCCGGCTCCCCACGGAGAGGCGGATCCTCTCGTGACGCCGGCGGTCTGGGGTGCCGTCGTGGGTGCCGGATTCGCGGCCGGGCTGCTGCTGGTGCTGTCGCGGGTCGCCGTCATTCGGCGCCCCCAGCTGGCCATCCGGGTCCTGCCCTACGTGCGTGACCTGCCCCAGGTCGGACGGACCCCCGCGCTGCGGGTCGTGTCGTCGTCGCCGACCACCGCGGCCGCGGGCGTGTTCGGCCCGCTGCTCCGCTCCGCCGCCGACGCCGTCGAGCGGGTGCTGGGCGGCGCGGCCTCTGTACGACGCCGGCTCGAGCGCGCCGACCTCGACCGGACCGTCCACGAGTTCCGCGTCGAGCAGGTGCTGTGGGGACTCGCCGCGTTCGCGATCGCCGCGGCGTACGGCCTGGTCCGCGGCCTGCGGGATGCCGGCGGCGCCGGGCTCTCGATGCTGCTCTGCCTGGTCGCCTTCGTCGTCGGCGTGCTCGCGCGCGACAGCCGGCTCACCAGCCAGGTGACCCAGCGGGAGCGCCGGATCCTGTCCGAGTTCCCCACGGTCGCCGAGCTGCTCGCGCTCGCCGTCGCCGCAGGCGAGAGTCCGGTCGCCGCGCTGGACCGCGTCGTCCGCCGCAGCGGCGGCGAGCTCTCCTCCGACCTCGGCCGGGTGCTGGCCGCGGTCCGCACCGGGGAGCCCGTGGGGGCCGCCTTCGACCGGATGGCCGCGTCGACCGGCCTGCCGCTGGTGGCCCGCTTCGCGCAGGGCATCGCGGTCGCGGTCGAGCGCGGCACCCCCCTCGCGCAGGTCCTGCACGCGCAGGCCGCCGACGTGCGGGAGGCCGGGCGCCGCGAGCTGATCGAGGTGGCCGCCCGCCGGGAGGTGCTGATGATGGTCCCCGTCGTCTTCCTGGTCCTGCCGATCACCGTCCTCTTCGCCTTCTGGCCGGGCGTCGTCGGCCTGCATCTGACCACCCCCTGACCGCCTCGGGAAGGAAGAACCATGCACCACCTCTCACTCACGCTGGTCCGGCTCCACCTCGAGCTCGTGGCGCCCCCGCGTCGCGACGAGCGCGGCGACGTGCCCGGCTGGGTGCTCATCACCGTGATGACCGCGGGCCTGGTGATGGTCATCTGGCAGGTGGCCGAGGACCAGCTGCGGTCGATGCTGACCGCCGCCCTCAACAAGGTGCGGTAGCCCGTGCCGGGCGGCCGACGTCGACAGCGCGGGTCCGCCGTCGTGGACTTCGTGCTGGTCCTCGTCGTGCTGATCCCGCTGTTCCTCGGCGTCCTCCAGGTCGGGCTGGTGCTGCTGGTCCGCAACACGCTGGCGTCCGCGGCGTCCGAGGGCGCGCGGTACGCCGCCACTCGTGACCGCGGTCTCGAGGACGGCCGGGCCCGGACCCGGAGCCAGATCGCGGGTGCGGTGTCCGGCCGCTTCGCCCGCGACGTCGAGGTCCGCCAGGTGATGATCCGGGGGGCGCCCGGTGTGGAGGTCACGGTCCGCGCCGAGGTGCCGGCCCTCGGCCTCGGCGGTCCGGCGCTCGCGCTCGACGTGTCCGGCCACGCCGTCGAGGAACCACCGTGAGGCGCCACCGTGACGAGCGGGGGAGCGCCCTCGTCGAGCTGACCTGGCTCGGCCTCCTCCTGCTGGTGCCGATGCTCTGGATCCTGGTCTCGGTCTTCGAGGTGCAGCGCGGCGCGTTCGCGGTCAGCGCCGCGGCCCGCGCGGCCGGCCGGGCGTACGCGCTGGCCCCCAGCGACGCGGAGGGGTGGCAGCGGGCGCAGGCCGCAGCCCGGCAGGCGCTCGACGACCAGGGCCTGGACGGTACGCCGTTCACGCTCGGCGTCGCGTGCACGCCGTACCCCCACTCCTGCCACAACGGCACCTCGGTGATCACGGTCCGGATCGGCTCCCGCGTCGACCTGCCGCTGGTGCCGCGGGCGCTCGGCGGCGGCCGGGTGCCGAGCTTCGCCCTCGACGCGACCCACGCCGTCCCCGTCGGCCAGTTCCAGGAGATCGATGGCGCCCCGTGACGAGGCCGGCCAGGCCACCGTGATGATCGTCGGCTTCGCCGCCGTGCTGGCGATGCTGGTGGCGACGGTCGTCGACGCGTCCGCGGCGTACCTCCAGCGCCAGGGCCTCGACACCGTCGCCGACGGGGCCGCGCTGCGCGGCGCCGACCTCGGCGCGAGCGGGCGGGAGACCTACGCGGGCGGGGTGCCGCCCGAGCGACTCCAGCTCACCGCGGCGGCGGCCCGGGCCGCGGTGGGCGCCTACCTCGTCGAGACCGGCGCCCACCGGAGGTATCCCGGGCTCCGCTACCAGGTCGGGCTCGGCGACGGCCGGGTGAGCGTCCGGCTGGACGCGCCCCTCGACCTGCCGCTGACGATGCCGGGCTCGCCAGAGCGCGCGAGCATCGGCGCCGTCGGCTCGGCGGTCGTGGTCGCGGACGCCCCAGCACCGGAGCCGACGACCGGTTCGTCCATTCCGCCGGATGCCCCGTAACCTTGTTCCTTGTGGCAGGCCCCGACTACGACCAAGAGATCAAGCAGCTCCAGGCGACCATGCGCACCATCGAGCAGGTGCTCGACGTCGACGCGATGCGCGCGGAGATCGCCGACCTCGGTGAGCAGGTGGCCGCCCCCGACCTGTGGGACGACCAGGCGAACGCGACCCGGGTGACCGGGCGCCTCTCCGCGCTCCAGGGCGAGGTCGACCGCTTCGCCGCCCTGCGCAGCCGCGTCGAGGACCTCGAGATCATGGTCGAGCTCGGCCAGGAGGAGGGCGACGCCGAGGCGCTCGCCGAGGCCGAGCGGGAGCTGGCCCGCCTCAAGAAGTCGGTCGAGGCCCTCGAGGTCCGCACCCTCCTCTCCGGTGAGTACGACGCCCGCGAGGCGCTGGTCACGATCCGTTCCGGCGCCGGTGGCGTCGACGCCGCCGACTTCGCCGAGATGCTGATGCGCATGTACCTGCGCTGGGCCGAGCAGCACAGCTACCCCGTCGAGGTCTTCGACACCTCCTACGCCGAGGAGGCCGGGCTCAAGTCCGCCACCTTCGCGATCCACGCGCCGTACGCCTACGGCACGCTCTCGGTCGAGGCCGGCACCCACCGCCTGGTGCGGATCAGCCCGTTCGACAACCAGGGCCGCCGCCAGACCAGCTTTGCCGCGGTCGAGGTCGTGCCGGTGCTGGAGCAGACCGACGAGATCGACATCCCCGACGAGGAGATCCGCACCGACGTCTACCGCTCGGGCGGCCCCGGCGGCCAGTCGGTCAACACGACCGACTCCGCGGTGCGCCTGACGCACATCCCCACCGGCGTGGTCGTGAGCTGCCAGAACGAGAAGAGCCAGCTCCAGAACAAGGCCAGCGCGATGGTCGTCCTCAAGGCGAAGCTGCTGGCGCTGAAGAAGGCCG
>Ga0307415_100001446_pt1 | contig 11377 bp, 10 predicted proteins | sample DK1Cmetagenome_FD_204524 | JGI IMG/M metagenome (GOLD analysis project Ga0307415, IMG submission 204524) | Maize rhizosphere microbial communities from greenhouse at UC Davis, California, United States - DK15-C-2 | ecosystem: Host-associated > Plants > Roots > Rhizosphere > Soil | place: USA...
CCACCAGTCGAGCACCCGGAGCGCGCGGAGGGTGTTCCAGCGACTGGGCGCTCCGACGCCGCCCTCGAGGTCGAAGTGGACGCGACCCGGGTGGATGCAGTCGAGCAGCCACCGGCCGTCGGGCTGCCGCTTGGACTGCACAACCTCGACGGCCTCGGCCATCCGAGAATCCGGGTTCGCGCCCGAGCGGCGGAAGTAATCGAGCGCGCGCAGCACGTCGTAGTGCCAGTAGTAGGGGAACGCGAAGTCGAGGTACGCCGGATCGGCGACCTCGCCCGTACTCTTGCGGCGGAACAGGCCGCGCTCGAGCAGATACTCCTCCCCGCTGCGGCGCGCCTCGCGCACCGCGGCGGAACCCCCGGTTGTGCGGTCGAACTCGAGCAGCCCATCGAGCACGTTGATCGTCGTATCGAACGAGGAGCGCACCGACCCGTTCTCGGCCTCGCAGTTCCAGCCGCCGTCGGCGAGCCGCTCGCCGAGGATCCGCTTGACGACCGCGGCGACGTCCACCCCGAAGTAGGCGCCGGTCTCGATCGTCCGGCCGTTGATGCACGGCTCGACCTCGCCGTCGAAGTACCGCTGTCCGGCGTGCTCCCAGCGTCCGTGCTCGGCGACGAGCGCGATCGCGCGGCGGGCCGCCTGGCCCGACGGGTCCAGCCCAAGGATCTGCAGGGTCTGTAGGGTGTGCATGGTCGCCGTCCAGGGCTGCCCCGGTTCGCCGCCGGTGTAGGCAGCCGGGAAGCAGGCGCCGCCGTCCCATAACCCGTCGGCGCCCTCGAGCGCCAGGAGGCGGGCGCCCCAGCCCTCGCGCTCCACGCGCGCTCGCTCGGCGGCGACCTCGCCGGGCGAGGCATCCTTGAGATCTCGTAGCACCTGCCAGCGGATCGCGGGGTCGCTCTCGAGCAGCCAATCGATCACGCCCATCGCCACAAGATAGCCTGGGGGGTCGACAGCCGCTCGGAACGGCCCCATGCCTATCCCTGGGGGTGACCACCTGCCACCAGGGAGCCCGCGCCGCGTCGAGCGAGTCGTCTCTGTGCGCAAGCGTCGCTCAACGCGAGCGTTCGCGGCCTCCTGCCGGTGTGGAGGATCACGTCGATAGACGCCGTGCAGTCCAGGTCGCGCGCAGGGTCGAGGCGTCTATCGGCTGGTGGGTGTACTCCTCGCCGACCTCGGTCACTGCGAAGCCCGCGTCGGCGAGGCAGGCACGAACATCCGCATCCGTGTGGAAGTACTGCCGGTGCTCCTCGCTGAACGGGTCACCATCACGGGGCCGCGTGAGCTCGATCCTGGTGTCGCAGGTGCGGGCGCCGCGATCGACGATGCTGCTGATCACATAGTCGTTCCCGGCCGATGTACCCGCGACGTTGGGGTTGGAGATGGTGAAGTTCATCATCGCGTCGGTGTGGAGGTCGAAGACGAACCACCCGGCGGGCCGAAGCCGGAGGGCGACCGAGGCCATCGTCAGCCGCAACTCGTCGGGAGCGAGATAGTTGAGGCCATCGAACGTGCAGACCACCGCATCGAAGACACCCTCGACTGCGAGGTCGGGGAGCGTCTCCCGGCTCAACGCCACCTCGGGGCCAAGGCGCTTGCGAGCGAGGGCCAGCATCGCATCGGCCGCATCGACGCCGGCGACGCGGTAGCCGCGTGCGATCAGTTCGCCCGCAAGAAGGCCGGTGCCGCAGCAGAGATCGAGCACAGAGCGCACGCCCTGCGGGTCGGTGCTCCAAAGCTCATGGAGGAAGGAAGCCCAGCGGTCGTGGCAAGGGTCGATGACGATCTCGTCGTAGACCCCCGCTAGCCGCGAGTACGGCTCGACCTGCGTCACCGGGGCTCGGCGTCCGGTCAGATTCCGAGGATCTTGGCCTTGGCTGCTGCGAACTCCTCATCGGTGAGAACGCCCTGCGTGTGCAGCGCCGCCAGGTTCTGGAGCTGCGCGGTCGCGTCGTCCTCGGCCTCTGGCGCCTCTGCATACTGCTGCGGCTCCTGCGCGTACTGCGGTGCTGCCTGCTGGTCATACCTGGCGGCCTGACGGCGTGCCACGCGGCCGGACACGGCCGTGGCGGTTCCCGCGACGACGGCCGTCCGGGCCGCCATACGTAGAAGTCCCATGTCGTTCCTCTCGCTCTCGAAGTGGACGGGGTCTAGCTCGCGTCGATCGCGGCTGACACGACGTCGGCCGGGATCCGGATCGAGTCGATCACGACAGCGTCCGCCGCCTGAAGGGCGTCGACCAGCTTCCCGGCCCAGACGTTCTCGAATGCGACCAGGAGGGCCGAGCTGTTGGGCGGGAGGTCGTCGCTGACCTCTTCTGCGTCCTCAGGCCCCAACGCACCCGGCTGCGCGGTGTCGATCGAGAGGAAGGCCGCGCCCTCCTCGTCGACGTCCGTAGCCTTGAGTGACGTCACGACGCCGTCTGCATCCTTCATCACGAAGAGCAGATCGAGCACTCGGATCGTGCCGTTCTCCACCAGGTCCATGATCGCCGGGGCGATACGCCCAGTGAACTTGTTGCCGGGAAAGCCGATGATGTAGACGTCGACGGGGCCGACTGCCATGACCTCTCCTTGTTGGTAGCGCTCCAGCTGAAGACGTGGAACGGATCGCCGAGGCCGTGCGCACGACTTCTCGTTTGCCGCGCCAGTATATGCCGCCGTTCACATGTGCCCACAAGCGTGGCGCTCCGGCTCGCGGCCGGAATCGAGCTCGAAGCCGACGTCACGAATTAGACAATCTCGTCAAACGCGGGCCCGGCGACCAGGCATGCCGCTGGATGAAGACGGCCGCGGATGCCCGAAGTTGCCTGCAACTTCAGTTCTGGCTAGTGTCCGCCGTGCTTGCTCACCTGCCCCCCGCTCGCCGACCCTCACCGCGCGGTGCCCGGTACCAGCGCTCAGCTGCCTTGGAGGTCCGATGCGGCTCGCCCGGTCGCTCATCCCTGCCGTCCCCCTGCTGTTGTGGGCCGTCCCGGCATCTGGGGCCGAGGTGCTCGAGATGGAGTGCCCGGTCTGCGACCACGTCGATGTCGCCGGCCATGGCCTGGAGCCGAACGCCGCGCTGACCCTCACCATCACCGATGTGAAGAGTGGCCAGACCGTGCTCCCGGAGACCCAGGTGAGCACCGACAACTCGGGCAGCTTCTCGCGTGAGTTCGACATGGACCTGGCCAAGCATCCGACGCTGCTCGCCAACCTCTACAAGTCGAGCGGCGCAACCCTTGTCCTGGCCGCGCACGCCAATGCCTCGGCCCCGGCCCACTGCCGACGGGACGCCTCGCTGCCCTACACCGGCTCCCGTGCCGGTCTGTCGGCCGGAGCGGCCGGCGGACTGCTCGCGGTGGGCGCGATGCTGCTCCTCGTCACCCGCCGCCGGGCCGGCTCAGCCATGGCCTGACCCGGTTCAGCGTTGGGCTCAGGCCAGGCCCAGCTGCTCGAGACGCCCGAGGGTGTCTTCCAGTGACCACATATGGATGATCCTGCCGTCGCGCAACCGGAAGATGGACACCTCATCCACCCGCTCGAAGCGGCGGCCGGTCGGAGCATGACCCAGCCACGCTCCCAAGTGGGTGGCGGAGCAGGTGAAGCGGCCCACCACCATGTCACCCTCGCCGATCAGCTCCACGACCTCCATGCGGACATCAGGGAAGCTGGCCCGGAACGGCGTGATCCAGCGCCTCGCGGTCGGGGCAAGCTCGGGCGCGTACAGCTCGTCGATCACCTCCAGCCGGCCGCCGTTGAGGACCTCCTCGATCAGCCGCCGGACGGTCGCCTTGTTGTGCTCGATCACCGAATGCTCCTCGGGATGGACGGCTCAGCCTGGGCGTGGGGTACATGATCACGGCCACGTCGGCCAGCCGCAGCGCAGCGCCCACCAGGTCAGACGGTCGGGCCGAACCTGTCGACCAGCATGCCCCAGGCCAGAGCCGGCAGGCGCTCGGCCGGGAAACCGTCGGCGACCACCAGGGCGCACTCGCCACGCTCGCCGAGGCGCTCACCCTTGGTGCACCAGAGGGCTATGTGCGGGTCTTCGTTGACAAGGGTCACGCGATGGCGGCTGTGCTCCGCCATCTGGTGGCGGGCCGCCGAAAGCAGCTGGCTGCGGCTGACACTCTCTCGCGTGAGTACCTCACCCGCCTGCTGGCCGCCTTTGAGCGGGCCGGGCACCGGTCTTCCCACCCCCTCGGCACGGCGCAGTGGTGGTTCCAGGGCTGGTCGACCTGTTGACCGCTCGTGAGCTGGAGGTCTTGGACCTGCTGGCCATGGGCAAACCCAATCAGGCGATCGCCGCAGAGCTGGTGATCAGCCTGGACACCGTCAAGAGCCATGTCGCCCACATCATGGCCAAGCTCGAGGTAGCCAACCGCACCCAGGCGGTCGCCCGGACCCGCCAGCTGGGGCTGCTGCAGTAGCTGGCGACCCGTCGTCCCCGCCAAGGTATGACCAACCGAATGACCGGCGCTCGACACCCTGCGAGCGCAGGGTGGCCGGGGGATGGGGAGCCGCGGCGGGTTCGCGCAGCTTGGCGCCACACCGGATCTCACCCGCCTGGCGACGCTCGATCGGCAGGACGCCGCCTCCAAGGGGCACGGCTGAGCACCCGCGAGCTGCAGGTGCTGCGGCTGCTGGCGGCCGGCAAGACCAACCATGCGACGCCACCGACCTGGTCCTGGCCGTGACGACGGTCGACCGGCATGTGAGCAACATCTACGCCAAGCTGGGCGTCTCCTCGCGCGCCGCCGCCTACGCCTACGAGCCTGGCTCCTCTCGTCACAGCTGCGGAGAACTCCCCACGTGCTCCTCGCCCCGGATGGGGGGTTTCCCCGACGCCGCCCGGCCGGTCAGCCCCTAGCGTCAGCCCAGACGCACGCTCCAGAGGAGGCACCGATGAGCAGCCGGCCGCAGACGCGCACCCAGCAACCCCATTCCGCCGAGATCCGCCAGGTGTACGAACGCCTGCTGGCCGGAGCGTCGGTCCGCAGCCACCAAATCGAGGTGGCCGGCGGTCGGGTCCATCTCCTGGAGCATGGCGCCGGGCCGCCGGTCGTGCTCCTCCACGGCACCAGGAACCCAACGGGGTTCCTTCTGCCGTTGCTGAACGAGCTCCATGGGGTCCGCGCGATCGCCCCCGACCGGCCGGGGGTGGGCTTGAGCGACCCGATCGACCTCCCGCGAGACCGCTACCGCGAGAGCGTGGTTGCCTGGCTGGACCGCCTCCTCGACACCCTCGAGCTGGACACCACCGCGCTGCTTGGCCACTCAGGGGGCGGGGTGTGGGCGCTGTGGTACGCGCTGGCCCACCCGGACCGGGTCGAGCGGCTGGTGCTGCTCGGCGTGCCCACGCTGCCGAAGACCCGCTGCCCGCTGCCCATCCGGATGGTCGGTACCCCCGGGCTGGGGCAGCTGCTGTCCCGGCTGGTGCCACCCAGCCCCAAGTCGGTGCTGCGGCTGACGAGCGCCCTGGGCGAGAAGGGGACGCTCGCCAGCTACCCGGATCTGGTCGACCTGCTGGTGGCCGCCGGCCGGGACTCGGTCTCCGACCGCGCCGCCATGGCAGAGTTCCGCGCGTTGATCTCGCCGTTCGCTCTGCTGTCACCTTCCGGGTTCCGGCGTCGTGGACGCGTGCGCCCCGACGAGCTCCGCCAGCTGGCCAAGCCCACCCTGCTGCTCTGGGGCGAGCGGGACCCGGTCGCCAGCATCCCGGTTGCCCGGGCTGTAGCCGAGCTGATCCCCCACGCGCGACTGGAGGTGCTGCCCACCGGCCATGGGCCCTGGCTCGGGCAGCCCATGCGGACCGCCGCGAGTGCGGCGGACTTCGTGCGATGAATGCGAAGCATGATTGTTCCGGTGGGCCGCGACCGTCTATGCCGTCTCGTAAGGTGCCGTTGTCGCTGGTCAAGTTGCTGAGGTCGTCTGCCCAGTGGGGTTGGGTGCCGTCCAGTAGTGGCTGGGGGAATGACCGAGGGAATGACCAGCCTGTCCTCCCAGGGCAGTCTTGGCTCGTGTCGGCGCCTGCTCAGCACAGCCGCTGATTTCAGACAAGCAGCCAGTGCTAGCTGAACAGCCGATCGCGGATGTCGTCGCCGGCAGCGGCGATCTCGCCCAACTCGTACAGGAACTCCAGTACGGCCAGCTCCGGGGTGGGGCTCTCGCTGGAGGCAAGGCCGATCCCGCTGGACCGGAACGCCATCGCCAGCACGAGCACGCGCGCGACCAGGTCGTCGGCAGCCTCCTGGAGGGTGGCCCCGTCCCCGTAGGCCAGCTGTCCGAGCAGCAGACGGACCCGTCCCGCAACCTGGCGGACCTCAAGGGTGGGCGTGAACTGCATGCCAGCAGGAAACCGCAGCAAACCACTGCGGTCCAGCGGCTTGGTCCGACCCGAATCACCCGGCCGGGGTGAAGACAGCTCACCCTGGCCTGCTGGAAGGTGGTCCTCGGTGGCTGCCAGACGATGGACGATGGAGGTGCGGGCGTGGCCGACGAGGACATCCAGCGGGAGATCCTGCCGATCCCCGATCGCGAGTATCCGGGCCTGATCGCCTACGACGCCAAGGACCCAGACGCCAAGTTCCCGCCCATCCGGCAGCTGCGCCCGCCCACCGGGGCACCGAACGTGCTGGTGGTGCTGCTGGACGATGTGGGGTTCGGGGCCTCCAGCGCCTTCGGCGGTCCAGTGCACACCCCCACGGCGGAGCGGCTGGCCGGCCAGGGCCTGCGCTACACCCGGTTCCACACCACGGCGTTGTGCTCGCCGACCAGGGCGGCCCTGATCACCGGCCGCAACCACCACTCGGTGGGGATGGGCGGCATCACCGAGATGGCGACGTCAGCGCCCGGCTACAGCTCGGTGCGACCGAACACCTGCGCCACCATGGCCGAGATCCTCAAGCTGAACGGCTACGCCACCGCGCATGTCGGCAAGTGCCACGAGGTCCCGGTGTGGGAGACCAGCCAGGCCGGGCCGTTCGACCGCTGGCCCAGCCCTGGCAACGGCTTCGAATACTTCTACGGGTTCCTGGGCGGCGAGACCGACCAGTGGTACCCGACCCTGCGCGAGGGGATCACCCGGGTCGAGCCCTGGGGCACCCCCGAGGAGGGCTACCACCTCACCGAGGACCTGACCGACAAGGCGATCACCTGGCTGCGTCAGCAGTGGGCGCTCACGCCCGACAAGCCGTTCCTGATGTACTTCGCGCCCGGGGCCACCCACGCCCCCCACCACGTCCCCAAGGAGTGGGCGGAGAAGTACCGCGGCCGCTTCGACCACGGCTGGGACCGCCAGCGCGAGGAGATCTTCGCCCGCCAGAAGGAACTCGGGGTCATCCCCCAGGATGCCGAGCTGACCCGCCGCCACGACGAGATCCCGGCCTGGGACGACATGGCCGACGATCTCAAGCCGATCCTGGCTCGGCAGATGGAGAACTACGCCGGGTTCCTGGAGCACACCGACCACCACGTCGGCCGCCTGATCGACACCCTGGCCGAGCTGGGGATGGCGGACGACACTCTGATCTACCTGATCATCGGGGACAACGGCGCCTCGGCCGAGGGCACCACCCAGGGCACCTTCAACGAGCTGATCAGCTTGAACGGCATGGGGCAGTTGGAGACCCCCGAGTTCATGGCCGAGCACCTGGACCAGTGGGGCGGGCCCGAGTCGGCCCCGCACTATGCGGTCGGCTGGGCCCATGCCATGTGCACTCCGTACCAGTGGACCAAGCAGGTCGCCTCCCACTGGGGCGGGACCCGCAACGGCACCATCGTCCACTGGCCCAGCGGTATCCAGGCCAAGGGCGAGCTGCGGCACCAGTTCCACCACGTCATCGACCTCGCCCCGACCCTGCTGGAGGCGGCCGGGCTGCCCGAGCCGGCCCAGGTGAACGGCGTCAACCAGCGGCCCATGGAAGGCGTCAGCATGGTCTACAGCTTCGACGACGCCCACGCCGCTGACCGGCACGAGACCCAGTACTTCGAGATGTTCGGCAACCGCGGCATCTACCACAAGGGCTGGACGGCGGTGACCAAGCACCGCACCCCCTGGCAGACCACCGGCAACGTCGGCGTCGCCTTCGACGACGACGTTTGGGAGCTGTACGACACCAGCACCGACTGGACCCAGGCCCGCGACCTGTCCAAGGAACAACCCGACAAGCTCCACCAGTTGCAGCGGCTGTTCCTGATCGAGGCCACCCGCTACCACGTGCTCCCCTTGGACGATCGCTCCTTTGAGCGGGTCCTGCCCGAGGTTAGCGGCAAGCCGACCCTGACCTCAGGCGACCGGCAGGTGCTGCTTCCCGGCATGACCGGGCTGCTGGAGTTCCACGTGCTCAACTGGCGCAACCGCTCCTGGGCGCTCACCGCCCAGATCGTGGTCCCCGACGGCGGTGCCAGCGGGGTGCTGCTCAACCTCGGCGGCCACGGCGGTGGCTGGTCGTTCTACCTCAAAGACAGCCGGCCGACCTTCTGCTACAACCTGTTCGGCCTCCAGGAGTTCATCGTCCGCGCCGAGGAGCCGGTCCCGCCGGGCGAGCATCAGGTGCGGATGGAGTTCGCCTACGACGGCGGCGGGCTCGCCAAGGGCGGCACCGTCACCCTCTACCTGGACGGCAGGCCGATCGGTGAGGGCCGGGTCGAGCAGACCGAAGGGATCGCCTTCGGCTATGAGTACACCGACGTCGGCCGCGACGCCCTCTCCCCGGTGACAGACGACTACCCCCCCGGCGACACCGCCTTCACCGGCACCATCAAGCTGATCGAGATGTCGTCAGGCGACGACAGCCACGACCACCTCATCGACCCCGCCCAGTTCCTTCACGTCGTCATGGCCAAGCAGTAATCTCGTCGGCCTGCACAGGCCGAGCAGGTCGGGGCGATGAGCTCAGGCGGGCATTGCCGCCGTTCGTTGGCAAGCACGATCGTGTCCGGTGGCCCCGTTCCAGCAAGGCGATCATTGCCCCGATCGATACCGAAGGACTGACCAGCCGACGGCAGCATCTCAACGACGAGCACTGCAGGCCGCTGACCTGGAAGTCTGGTGCCCCTGGCAGGACTCGAACCTGCACCGTACGGATTGGAAGTCGACCCACAGCCGTCCATGCCATCTCGCAGGGTGTCATCCTCGCTTGTCAGGTCGGATGCTCCGTCCAGCTGATACGGCCCCGTCCTGCCGTGTGATGTGTGGCGGAATGACCAAGGGAATGACCAGGGACAGCCTCTCCTCCCGTTGATATCTGGCCGTGCTTGGCGGTTCCAGCGTGATGGGCGGTCCAGCTCGGCATGCTGCGCCGGCACGCGCCGGGTCACTGGCCGGCATCCACAGGGTGCGCGTAGCGTCTGTAACGGGAGGCTGCCAGGTCGTACGGCAGTGAGAGCATTGGCTGACGTCGCAGGGCTTCGGATCCGCCTCCTCGGTGGGTTCGAGGTCACCGTGGACGATCGTCCGGTGGCCGCCGACGCCTGGCGGTTACGCAAGGCCAAGACCCTGGTCAAGCTGCTGGCTCTCGCCCGCAGCCATCGGCTGCACCGAGAAGCCCTGGTGGCGGTGCTGTGGCCTGATCGCGATGAGGTGTCGGCCACCAACAACCTGCATCAGGCGCTATATGTCGCCCGGCGGGTACTCGCCGGCACCCCCGACGCCGTGTGCAGTCTTCGTGACGACGTGGTGCTGCTGTCGGAGGGCACCATGCCGTGGCTCGACACCGAGGCCTTCGATACCGCCTGCCGGCGGGCCCGGCAGACCAGGGACCCGCAGGACTACCGGGCGGCGGCCGAGCTGTACCGCGGTGACCTGCTGCCCGAGGACCGGTTCGAGGAATGGACCGAGGGCCCACGCGAGGCCTTGCGAGAACGCCATCTCGGCTTGCTCGTGGAATACGCCGAGGTGCTGTCGGATCGGGGGGAGCACACCCAGGTGGTCGACATCGCCGGCGCCGCGACCGCCGCTGACCCCTTTCATGAGCGCGCACAGCGGACGCTGATGACGGCCTTGGCGGCGAGCGGCCGCCGCTACGAGGCCCTGGCGGTGTTCGACCGGCTCCGCGAGGCCCTGGCCGAGGAGTACGCCGCCGATCCTGAGCCGACAACCCGTCGGCTCTACCGGGACCTTCTCACTGACGGCCAACCCCAGCCGAAGATGCCGCCGCTGGGCGGGGTCGCGGCGACGGGACGAGAGGCCGTGCATACGGCATCTCGTGCGCGGGCGCGCGTCAAGGAAGGCCTGCGGCCGGAGCAGACGTCCTTCATCGGCCGCCGCCGCGAGCTCGCCGAGATCGGCCAGGCGCTTGGCCGCACCAGGCTGCTCACCCTGACCGGCCCCGGGGGCGCGGGCAAGACCAGGCTGGCCTACGAGGCCGCGGCCAGGCTGGTCGACAGCTATCCCGACGGCGTCCACGTCGTCGAGCTGGCGTCGCTCTCGCGTCCTGAACTGGTGCCGCAGACCGTCGCGTCGGTGCTGGACGTGCCGCTGCCCGAGACGGGGACGGCCGAGGTCGCACTGGCCCGGCAGCTGGCCGAACGCCGGCTACTGATCGTCCTGGACAACTGCGAGCATCTTCTGGACGCGTGCGCCCGGCTGGCCGACGCCCTGCTGCGGGTCTGCCCTGACGTTGTCGTCTTGGCGACCAGCCGCGAGCCGCTGCGCGTGGGCGGCGAGGTGACCTGGCGCACGCCCTCGCTCGCGCTCCCAGATCTGCAGCACCTGCCGCCCCTCGCCCGCCTCGCGGAGCTGGAGTCGATCCGGCTGTTCGTCGAGCGGGCGCGTGACGCGGCGCCAGGGTTCGTGCTCGACGCGACGACGGCGCCTGCGGTGGCGGAGATCTGCGTCCGGCTGGACGGGATGCCACTGGCGCTGGAGCTGGCCGCAGCGCGGACATCGGCCTTGGCGCCCGCGCAGATCGCCTCACGCCTTGACGACGCCCTGCGGGTCCTTGGTCGCGGCAGCCGCGCCGCCGTCACCCGCCAGCAGACCCTGCACGCCACCCTGGCCTGGAGCCACGACCTGCTCGGGGAGGACGAGCGAATCATGTTTCGGCGTCTGGCGGTCTTTGCCGGCAGCATGTCGCTGGAGGCGGTGGAGCAGGTCTGCGGCGGCGACGGCCTAGACGTCGTCGACCTGCTGAGCCGCCTGGTCGACAAGTCGCTGGTGCAGGCCGACCACGCGGACGGGATGGCGCGCTATCGCCTGCTGGAGACCATCCGGCAGTTCGCCGACCAGCGGCTGCGGGACGCCGGCGAGCGGACGGCCCGCGTCCGCGCCCACCGCCACTGGTACCTGGCGTTCGCCGCGGCGCACGACCCGGAGCGGGCCGTCGGGGTCGTCAACGACACGCCCCAGGCCCTGGAGGTCGAGCACGACAACCTGCGGGCGGCGCTGGCCAGCG
>Ga0307415_100001447_pt1 | contig 11375 bp, 14 predicted proteins | sample DK1Cmetagenome_FD_204524 | JGI IMG/M metagenome (GOLD analysis project Ga0307415, IMG submission 204524) | Maize rhizosphere microbial communities from greenhouse at UC Davis, California, United States - DK15-C-2 | ecosystem: Host-associated > Plants > Roots > Rhizosphere > Soil | place: USA...
CCTGGCGCCACCCGGCCCTCGTGGCGTGGACGGGGATCCGCGGCGCCGTCTCGCTGGCGGCGGCGCTGGCGCTCCCGACGGACTTCCCGCAGCGCGACCTGATCGTCTTCCTCACCTTCGCGGTGATCCTCGTGACGCTCGTCGGCCAGGGACTGACGCTGCCCGCGCTGATCCGCCTGTTGCGCGTCGAGGCGGACGACGCCGGCGATCGCGAGGACGCGAAGGCGCGGATCAAGGCCGCCGAGGCCGCGCTCGCGCGGCTCGAGGAGCTCGCGGCGGAGGACTGGGTGCGCGAGGACACGGCGGAGCGCCTGCGCGGGACCTACGGCTTCCGTCGCGACCGCTTCCGCGCGCGGCTCGACGCCGGCGACGACGGGATGATCGAGGAGCGCTCGACGCAGTTCCAGCGCCTGCGGCGCGAGCTCCTCGACGCGGAGCGGAGCGCGGTCGTGGCGCTCCGGAACGCCGGGATGATCAACGACGAGGTCATGGCACGCGTCTTCCGCGACCTCGACCTCGAGGACTCTCGTCTCGACGTCTGAGGCGGCCGGCGCCGGCCCGAGCTACGTCGACAGGACGATGCGGCCCGGGTCGTGCACGCCCTTCGGCTGGTACGTGACGACCCAGCGCTCGCCCTTCCGGAGCTTGTAGGGAACCGTGAAGCGGACGGTGGTCGTGTGCGAGCCGACGCGGAAGTAGCCGCACACGATCCGCGGCTTCCCGTCGCGCGTCAGGTAGAGCGTGTAGTAGGCGCCCTCGGGCTGCTGCGCGAGGCCGCTGACGACGAACTCCATCGGCCAGTTCCCGACCTCGTCGCGCTTGCCGAGGCGGATCGACGCGAGCGCGCCGCCCGCGCCGTGCATCGGGACGACCCGCACAGCGTCGACGTCCGACGCCGAGCCGCCGCGGTCGCCGACGAGGAACCCGGCGCCGAAGGCGGCCGCCGCCAGCGCCGCCGCCGCTACCGCGGCGGCGGCCCAGCGGCGCCTCGGCAGCAGCGGGAACTGGACGATCTCGGCGTGTGTGGCCTCGTCGGGGATGCGCTCCAGCGCGGGCGGGAGGTCGGGCGGCGGGCCGGCCTGGACAAGCAGGTCGTGCACGCGGCGCAGGCGCAGCTCCTCCTCGGGCTCGAGGTCGTCGCCGCCGACCAGCTCGTCGAAGTCGCGAGGATCGGCCACTACTCGAGCTCTCCTTCGAGTAGGTCCGCGAGCCGCTGGAGCCCGGCGCGCGTGCGCGTCTTGACGGTGCCGAGCGGGATGCCGAGGAACTCCGCCACCTCGCTCTGCGACAGTCCGCTCCAGTACGCGAGCGCGATCACCTCGCGCTCCCGCTCGGGCAGCTCCTCGAGCGCGCGGTGAACGCGCCACGCGACCCACGACTGCTCCGTCCGCTCGGACGGATCGGGCTCGTCGGACGCATGGTCGGGAGCGTCGGCGCCGACCTCGGTGCGGCCGCGGCTGCGGTCGACAATCGCGTTCCGCGCGACCGCGTACAGCCACGGAGCGCCAGGCCCGCGCTCGGGCCGGTAGGTGCGGGCGGAGCGCCAGACGGACGCGAACGTCTCCTGGACCGCGTCCTCCGCGCGCCCGCGGTCGCCGAGCCTCCGCAGCGCGAGCCCGAAGACGGGCCGCGCGTACCGCCGGTACAGCGCCTCGAACGCGCCCCGATCGCCGTCGCCCGCGCGCTGGATCAGCTCCGCGTCGGTCTCGCGCGTCACGAACTGAACTCTAGGGATTGCGGCCGCATACGCCATCCACAGGATTACGTTGCACGGCCGCGCACGGTTTGGAGCAGGCGGCCGCCGTCGACGACGAGGCTCGCGCCCGTGACGAACTCGGCGCCGGCGAGATAGACGACGGCGTCCGCCACGTCGCCGGGCGAGCCGACGCGGCCGAGCAGCGTCTCCGCCGCGCGCCGCTCCTCCTGCTCGGGTTCGACCGCCACGGACCCGGGGGCGACGCCGCAGACGCGCACCTCCGGGGCGAGCGCGCGCGCGAGGACGCGCGTCAGCATCGCCTGCGCCGCCTTCGCCGCGCAGTGCGGCGCGAACGACGGCCACGGCTGGTAGGCGGCGACGTCCTCGACGACGACGATCGTGCCGCGGGCCTCGCGCAGCGCCGGCGCCGCCGCCTGGGCGAGGAAGAACGTTCCCTTGGCGACGACATCGACCGCGGCATCCCAGTCCTCCTCCGTCACCTCCTCGACCGGCTTCGGCGCGAATCCGTCGGCGGCGGCGCACACGAGCAGGTCGAGGCCGCCGAGCTCTGCGACGGCGCGCCCGGCGAGGCGGCGCGCCTCCGCCGGGCGCCTGAGGTCGGCGTCGGCGCTTCCCGCGGCGACGACCGCCCACCCGTCGGCGCGGAGACGGTCGGCGACGGCGCTGCCGACGCGGCCCGTCCCGCCGCTCACGAGGCCGCGTCTTTGAAGGCGCTGTGAAGCCACGAAACGGATTCAGTAAATCACGCACCCGCGGCCGCTTCGCCGGGCCCGAACGGGGAAGGACGAGAGCACCATGACGCTCACACCGCACGCGCACAAGCTCGCCGTCGCCGCCGTGGCGTGCCTCGCGCTCGTCGTCGCGCCCGCGGCGACGCCCGCGACGACGCGCACCGTCGAGATCCGCTCGGGCGGCTTTTCCCCGCAGTCGCTCACCCTGATCGAGGGTGACACCGTCACGTGGGTGAACCGCGACAGCAAGAACCACCAGGTGCTGGAGAACAACGGCCGCTTCGTCTCGGCCGTTCTGCGTCCCGGGCAGCGCTACTCGTTCACCTTCCAGGCCGCTGCGACGTACCGCTACCGCGACGCGCTGTATCCGAACAGGCGCGGCACGATCACCGTGAAGGGCGCACCGCCGTCGTTGACGCTCGGCGCCTCGACGCCGATCGCGACGTACGGCGACCGCGTGACGCTCAGCGGCGTCGTCTCGAGCAAGAAGGCGGGCGAGACCGTGACGATCTGGTACCGGCCGTACCCGCAGCCGAGCTTCATCGAGCGCGCGACGCTCCTGACGACGGACGGAGGCGTGTTCAGCTTCCTCGGCGCGCCGCAGATCCTCACGAGCTACACGGCCTCATGGAAGGGCGCGTTCTCACAGCCTGCGTCCGTCGAGGTGCACCCGAAGATCAGCCTCGGCGTCAACGAGGGCTGGCGGATCAGGGTCTGGGGCGGGCGCTCGTTCGCCGGCCGGGCCGTCCAGTTCCAGCGGCTGAACCCGGAGACGGGCCAGTGGGTGACGCTGCGTAAGCCGCTGCTCGACCGCACCTCGAGCGCGCGCGTTCGCTACCAGCTCCCGAAGGGGCTCAACCGCGTCCGCGCCGCGATGTCGGTGAACCAGGCAGGCGCCGGCTACCTCGGTTCGTACTCGCGCGTCGTCGTGTGGCGCGTGAGGTAAGCGTTTCGTAAACAGGCAGCTAGTACGTCGAAATTCGGGCATCTACTTGTTGCACGACTCACAAACACTCACGCAATCGCTCAGGGGGAAGCTGTACATGAAGAAGATCATGCTGTGGGTTGCGGCACTCACGGCGCTCGTCGTGGCGTCGCCGGCCACCGCGGCGACCGTCAACGTCGCGATCACGCGCGCAGGATTCGTCCCGAACAACGTGACGCTCAAGCAGGGCGACGTCGTAACGTGGACGAACGCCGACACGCAGAGCCATCAGGTCGCGTCGCAGAACGCGCCGTTCGCCTCGCCGGTGCTCGCGCCGACGCAGACCTTCAGCTACACGTTCGCCAAGGCGGGCAAGTTCAACATCACCGACCCGCAGAACAAGAACCGCAAGATGACGGTCACCGTCGAGGAGGCTCCGGCGACGCTGTCGCTGAACGCGAACAAGAAGCTCGTCGCCTACGGCGGCTCCGTGACCCTGTCGGGCGTCCTCTCGACGCAGCAGACCGGTCAGCAGGTGGCGGTCGAGGCCCAGGAGTGCGGCGCGAACTTCGCGAAGGTCGGGACCGCAGTGACGGGCACGGGCGGCGCCTGGAACCTCGTCGTCAAGCCGCTGAAGAACACCGCCTACCAGGTGAAGGTCAAGAACGTGACGAGCGCGAAGATCACGGTTCGCGTGCGTCCGGCCGTCACGTTCCGGAAGGTGGCGGCGCGGCGATACAACGTCACCGTCCGCGCGGCGCAGTCGTTCGCGGGTCGGAGCGTGGCGATCCACCGCTGGAACAGCACGCTCAAGCGCTGGGTGATCCTGCGCTTCGCGACGCTTCGCGCGAACACGACGGGTGTCGCGCCGACGATGATCTCGTCGGTGACGGTCACGCTCGGCGCGAAGCCGAAGACGCGCCTGCGCGTCGTGATGGGCGCGGCGACGACCGGCTCGTGCTACGCGTCGAGCACGTCGAACACGATCCTCGTCTAGGGACTCGCTGCGAGGGGGCGGGCGGTCAGCCGCGCGCCCCCTCGAACCGCCGCGCAACCTCTTCCCAGTTCACGACGTCCCACCACGCAGCGAGGTAGTCCGGGCGGCGGTTCTGGTACTTGAGGTAGTACGCGTGCTCCCAGACGTCGATCCCGAGGATCGGTGTCTTTCCCTCCATCACCGGGCTGTCCTGGTTCGGCGTCGAGACGACGCTGAGGCTGCCGCCGTCGGCGACGAGCCACGTCCAGCCGGAGCCGAAGCGCTTGACGCCGGCGTCGTTGATCTGCGCCTTCAGCTGGTCGACATCGCCGAAGGTCTCGCGGATCGACGAATCGAGGATCCCGGACGGGTCGCCGCCGCCCTTCGGCTTCATGATCTGCCAGAAGAGCGTGTGGTTCGCGTGGCCGCCGCCGTTGTTCCGCACCGCCGCACGCCGGTCCTCCGGGATCGCGTCGAGGCTCGAGATCACCTCCTCGACCGGCCGCTCCGCCCACTCGGTTCCCTCGAGCGCCTTGTTCAGGTTGTCGACGTAGGCCTGGTGGTGCTTCCCGTGGTGGATCCGCATCGTCTCGGCGTCGATCGTCGGCTCGAGCGCGTCGTGCTCGTACGGCAGCGGGGGGAGCTCGTGGGGCATCGCTTCTCCTTCGGGTCGCCTTCAGGCGGAGGATATGCTCCGCGCCCATGGCGCTCGCCTACAACCACGAGGAGATCACCGCGCGCGAGCTCAAGCCCGCGCTGTACGAGCTCGACGGCATCTCACGGGAGACGGTCGAGGCGCACTACAAGCTCTACGAGGGCTACGTCGCGAAGCGGAACGAGATCCTCGGCAAGCTCGACGGCGTCGACCTCACGAGCGCGAACCAGGCCTACTCCGAGCTCCGCGGGTTGAAGGTCGAGCTGACCTTCGCGATCGGTGGGATCAAGAACCACGAGGTCTACTTCGAGCACCTCGGCGGCGACGGCGGCGACCCCGGCGGCCTCTTCGCCGACCTCGTGAAGCGCGACTTCGGCTCGATCGCGGACTGGCGGAACGACCTGAAGGCCACCGGCATGGCCGGCCGCGGCTGGGCGTGGACGGCGTACGACTGGGACGAGAGCCGCCTCTTCAACTACATCGGCGACGCCCAGAACACCTACCCGGTGTGGAACGCGACGCCGCTCGTGGCGCTCGACGTCTACGAGCACGCCTACTTCATGGACTACGGCACGGACCGCGGCGCGTACATCGACGCGTTCTTCGGCAACCTGGACTACGCGGTCGTGAACGACTGGGTCCAGAAGTACGGCATCCGCAAATAACCGCGGTACCCTGCCGCCGTGCTGTTCGCGGCCGTCGTCGTCGCCGGGTATCTGCTCGGCTCGTGCCCGTGGGGGTACTGGCTCGTGCGGGTCTTCAAGGGCGAGGACATCCGGCGCTCGGGCAGCGGGAACATCGGCGCGACCAACGTCTGGCGGACCTACGGGCGGTCGCTCGGCGTGCCCGTGATCCTGCTCGACGTGCTGAAGGGATTCGTGCCGGCGCTGCTCGGCCTGGTGCTCGTCTCGACGCTCTGCGGCATCGTCGCCGGCGCCGCCGCGATGGTCGGGCACTGGCGGCCGCTCTTCCTCCGCTTCGACAAGGGCGGGAAGATGGTTGCGACGGCCGGCGGCGTGCTGTGGGGCGTGGCGCCGCTCGTCGCTGCCGCCGGCGGCGCGATCTGGATCCTCGTCTTCGTCACGACGCGCTACGCGTCGCTCGCGTCGATCCTCACCGCCGCGTCGATCCCGGTGCTCGCGCTCCTGTTCGGCTACCCGACCTCCGTGGTGGTGTTCGGCGTCGCCGCGGCCGCCGCCGTGACGTTCCTCCACCGCGCGAATCTGCGCCGCCTGCGCGCAGGGACCGAGAACCGGTTCCACTTCCGGAGGCCGGCGCGTGCGTAGGCTCGTCGTCCTTGCGGCCGCGCTCGCAGCGCTCTGGGCGTCGCCCGGGGCGTGGGCGGCCGGATGGTGCGGCAGCGGCGTCGCGACGACCGACCGGCCCGATGCCGTGACGGGCGCGCAGGTCCACGCGATCTACGCGACGCCTGCCGACGGCCCCGACAACTTCGCCGCGGTCGCGAACGCGCTCGCCGACGATACGGCCGCGATCGACGTGTGGTGGCGGGGCCAGGACCCGGCGCGGACGCTCCGGTTCGACCTCGCGACGTTCCCGGCGTGCGTCGGGCTCGACGTCACGTTCGCACGGCTGCCCCGGACGGGCCCGTCGATCGCCGCCGAGGGCGTACGCGGCTACGGCGCGATCGTCGAGCAGATCGCGACGCTCGGGTATCTCCATCCGTTCAAGCGCTACCTCGTCTACTACGACGGGCCGACGTCGCGCAGCAGCATCTGCGGAACGGCATCGGGTCGCTTCGAGCTCGGGCCGTCGACGGCCGTCATCTGGGTGTACGCCTGCGACGACGCGCCGCACGACTACGTCGCGGCGCACGAGCTCCTGCACGCGCTCGGGGCCGCCCCGCCCGGGGCGCCGCACACCTGCGGCGTGGACGACACGGGGCACGTGTGCGACTCGCCGCTCGACATCCTCCAGCCGCGGGTCAGCGGCATGCCGCTCGTGGAAGAGGTGCTGGACGTGGGGCGCGACGACTACTACGGCCACTCAGGATCGTGGCGCGACATCCAGGACTCGATCTGGCTGCGGCGCCTCGACGTGTCGCAGCACCGGCTGTCGATCGCGTTCCAGGGGAGCGGCCGCGTGACGACCGACCTCCCGGGCCTCGACTGCACGTCGGCGTGTGCGGCCGACTGGGACGCGGGCTCGCTCGTCACGCTGACGGCGGAGGGGACGGCGCGCACGCGCTTCCTCCGCTGGCGCGGTGCCTGCACCGGCGACCTCGACTGCGTTCTGGCGATCAACGGCGCGCGCACGGTGACCGCCGTCTTCGGCCCGACGCGGGTCTCGGTGCGCGTCACCGCGAGCGGCCGGGGCCGCGTGGCGTGCAGCCCGCGCTGCAGCAGCTCCTTCCGCGCCGGCACGAGCCTGACGCTGCGCGCGGTCGCGGCGCCGGGCTGGCGCTTCGTCCGCTGGACAGGCGCCTGCGCGGGCACGCGCGCCGTGTGTCGCCCGGCGACGAACTTCGCCGTCGCGGCGCGCGCGGTCTTCCGGCGCCGCTGACGCGCTAGGCGGCGAGCCAGTCGCGCAGCTCTGTGTGGCGGCGGGGAGGGTCGCCGCCGTCGAGCTCCGCGCGCAGCTCGCCGACCGTCCCCGCGCGCTCGGCGAGGACGTCGTGGTCGTGGATCGTCTCCAGGTTGACCTGGCGCGAGAAGAGAAAGTCGCCGTCGTCGAGACCGGGGTAGTCGACGAGCGTCTCGCTGAGCGCCACGCGCACCGAGTCCTCGACGAAGCGCGGCTGGAGGTGCGCGTGCTCGACCACGAACAGCTCGTCCGGCCGCTTCAGCAGCTCGTACACGGGCGAGCTCATCGAGCGCTCCACGATCGTCACGAGGTGCTCCGCGTTGATCCGCGTGTCGGTGCCGACGAGGAGCGTGCCGCGGCCGCGCTGGTTGTGCGTCGCGAGCGGGACGAGCGCGAGGATGCGGTCGACGTCGCCGTCCTCGAACCCCGCGTCGCGAAGGCGCTCAGCTGCCGCGCCTCGGACCATGCCCTGCGCGCACGGGCAGGCGTTGATGCCGGTCGCCTCGACGCCGACAACGCGCCGCACGCGGTCCGGAGTCGCTGCGGCGATGCCGATCAGCGTCGTGATCTCCTGCGTCGGGAGCCCCGTCACGGGCGTCCGCCGCTCGAACGGGTACTGCGCGTCGATCCTCACCTCGGCGCGGCACGCGCCCTGGCGGCCGACGATGTGGCGCGCGATGTGCTCGGCGAGCGTCTCGACGAGGAACGCCTCGCCGATCACGACGGTGTCGATCGCCTCCCCGAAGAGCTCCGGGAAGCGCGACATGTGCACGCCCTTCTGCGTCGGGTCGAGGTCGACCGTGCACGAGATCTCGGCCGAGAAGGTCTTGTCGCGGCCCTCGTGCCGGATGCGGATCGCCTTCGCGACGCCGGTCACGCCGGCGCGCGTGAGCGCGAGCGGCACGTCGGGCGCCGAGGCCTGGACGTCGTCGACGACTGCGTTGCGCGTCTCGGCCATCGTGTGAGTACGGTACCCGGCCATGGGCGACGACCGCTTCGCACGGATCGTCTCGCTCGCGTGCCACGACCTGCGCACGCCGCTGGCGACCGTGTACGGGTTCGCCCGGACACTGACGCGCGGCGGCGACCTCGACGACCGCAGCGCCCGGTTCGTCGGGATGATCGAGGCCGCGTCCGAGCAGATGACCGACCTGCTCGACCAGCTCGGCGTGCTGGCGCGGATCGAGAGCGACCGCTACGACCCCGTGCTCGTCGAGGCCGACACGCTCGAGCTCGCGACGAGCGAGGACGAGCGCGTGGAGGCGGTCGGCGACGGCGCGCGCGTCGAGACGGATGCGCCGGCCGTGAAGCGCGCGCTGGAGTCGCTCGCCGTCGCAGCCGCCCGCCACGGCGGCGTCCCGATCGAGACGTGGACGGTCCAGGGGCATGAGCTCGAGCTCGCGCCGGTTGCGCCCGACGCGCAGCGCGTCGTCATGGGCGACCACCTCGTCGATCTCGGCGCGGTGATCGCGCGCCGCGTGATCGAGCAACTCGGCGGCAGCGTCGAGCTCGACGGCGACACGCTACGCGTCCGCCTCTAGCCGAGCCGCGACCCACGCCTGGAACGCGGCCACGAGGCGCTCGCTCTGCGGGAGCAGCAGGCCGTGCTCCACGAGGCCGCTCCGCATCCCGCGGTGCACCGACTCGACGAGCGCACGGTCCTCGGCTCCTATCCGATCGTCGAAGGCGAGGAACTCGGCGATCCATCCTTCGTCGGCGCCCGGGGCGAAGAAGTAGTCGAGGAACCGCGCCGTGCGCTCGGGACCGTCCGGCGTGAGCGGGCCGACGGACAGGTTCGGCGGGCCCGGGAAGACGTTGATCCCCGTGTTCGGGTAGACGAGGTGGAACTGCCCGCGCGCGCCGGTCGCCTTCGCGGTGCAGTGCTGGGCGAGGAACGTGGGATGCTGCTCGAGCACGTAGGCGTCGGGCCGCACGTCGACCTCCGCCGCGAAGCCGGGATGGGCGGTGGGGCAGTGGTAGCACTCGAGGAAGTTCTCGACCGCGCCCTTCCAGTTGGCGTCGACGGTGAAGTGCACGCGCGAGTGGAACCGCAGCGGCGTCGGGTCGAGCAGGTCCGGAAGCGTGCCGAGCGTCTCCGTGAGCGGCGCCGCCTCCGGATCGGGGTTGACGAACAGGAACGGCCCCCACGTGTCGACGCTCGCCGGCCGGAGGGCGATCCCGTTGCCGTCCCCGTCGAGCTCGTCGCCGCGCGGCGCCGTCCGAAGACGGCCGTCGAGGCCGTACGTCCAGGCGTGGTAGGGGCACTGGAACGTCTCGCGCCGCCCGGGGCCCTCGACGAGGATCGAGCCGCGGTGGCGGCAGACGTTGAGGAACGCGCGCAGGTCTCCGTCGCGGTCGCGGACGACGAAGAGCGGGATCCCGCCCGCGTCGACCGCGACGAACGATCCGGGCGCCGCGACCTCGTACTGCCACGAGCGCGCGAAGATCCGCTCGCGCTCGAGCCGGAGCACGTCGGCGGAGGAGTACCACGCGTACGGCAGCGTCTCGAGCGCCACGCCCGCCTTCTACCACGGCGCGGCCTGGGTCAGACGCGGAGGCTGTGCCCTACGGCCGCGAGCGAGATCTCGTCGCCCGGCTCGAAGCAGGCGCGACAGCGCGCCTCGTAGGCGTCGCGTGCGCCGACGACGATCGTCTCGTCGGCGAAGGACGCGGGACGGCCCGCGGACAGGCGCTGCGTCATCGTCGCCGGCCCGCCGCAGCGGTGGCAGACAGCCTCCAGCTTGTCGACGAACTCGGCGAGGCAGAGCAGCGTCGGCATCGCTCCGAATGGGCGGCCGCGGAAGTCCTGCGCGAGCCCGGCCGCGACGACCCGCGCGCCGCCGCGCACGAGCGCCTCGATCGAATCGACGATCCGCTCGTCGAAGAACTGCACCTCGTCGATCCCGACGGCCTCGTAGCCGCGCGCGACCCACAGCACCTCGTGGCTCGAGTCGACGGCGACGGCGTGCATCCTGGCGCCGGCGTGGGAGACGACGTGCCCGGTGTCGAAGCGGTCGTCGATCTGCGGCTTGACGATCAGCGCGCGCTGCCCCGCGATCTCCGCGCGGCGCAGGCGGCGGATGAGCTCCTCGCTCTTGCCGCTGAACATCGGGCCGCAGACGACCTCGAGCCAGCCGGTGTTCCTCGGCGGCGTTCTGATCACGAACGAAGAGGTTAGAGAGGGCGCCAGACGTACACGTTCGTGGCGCGCTGCTCGAATCCTAGGCGCCGGTAGAGGCGGTTCGCGGCCTCGCGCCCGGGCGCCGACGTGAGCTCGACCGACCGCACGCCTGCCTCCGCCGCGAGCCGCATCGCCTCGCGCGTGAGCGCCTCGCCGATGCCGCGGCCGCGAGCTTCGTCATCCACGACGACGTCCTCGATCCGCGCGCGGAGTCCCGTCGGGATGCGGTAGAGGACGAGCGTCAGCGTGCCGACGATCGCGCGGTGGTCATCCCGGGCGGCGAGCAGCGTCTCGTGCTCGACGATCTCCCGAAGCTGCCGGGGCGTCGGCGGCTCGCGCGGCGCGAGCTGCGGCAGGAGCCGACTGAGCGTATTCCGTCGCGGCCGCCGACCGGCCAGGGCTGTGCTAGCCTGCCGACCGCTCTGCTGCTGTAAACGTTTACAGCACCCGCCGCAACCGAGGAGATCTCCATGTTCAGAACGCTTCGGAACGCCGCCTGCGGCGCCGCGACGCTCGCCCTGCTGCTGCTCGTCCCGTCCGCGATCGCCTCGATGGGGTCGGCCGCCGCCGAGCCCGGGACGATCACGGCCGCGTCGTTCCCGTCGCCGGCCATGGGCGAGGACATCGCTTACAACGTCTACCTGCCGGC
>Ga0307415_100001448_pt1 | contig 11369 bp, 8 predicted proteins | sample DK1Cmetagenome_FD_204524 | JGI IMG/M metagenome (GOLD analysis project Ga0307415, IMG submission 204524) | Maize rhizosphere microbial communities from greenhouse at UC Davis, California, United States - DK15-C-2 | ecosystem: Host-associated > Plants > Roots > Rhizosphere > Soil | place: USA...
CACGGCGGGGCTGCTGGTCGTGGCGATGGACGGGCAGGTCCAGATCCTCAATCCCGCCGGCCGCCGGCTGCTCAATCTCGATGACAGCACGCTCCCCACGACCTTCCGCGAGCTGCTGACCGGCGCCGCGCCGCTCGCCAACGCGATCGACGAATGTCTCTCGACCGGCCGCGCCATCGTCCGGCGCGCGCTGCGGATGCCGCCGTCGAACCGCGCGACCCACTTCGGTGTAACCGTGTCACCGCTCACGAGTGACACCGGCACCCACCACGGCGCGATCTGTCTCTTCTCCGATCTGACCGCAGTGATGGATCTGGAGGAGCAGCTGCGGCTGAAGGACACGCTCGCGCGGCTCGGGGAGCTGACCGCCGGCATCGCGCACGAGTTCCGCAACGGTCTGGCCACCATCCACGGATACAGCCGGCTGATCGACCCACAGTCCGTGCCGGCGGCCTACGGCCCCTACATCGAAGGGATCCGGCAGGAGACGGAGGCGCTCGGCAAGGTCGTCACCAACTTCCTCAATTTCGCTCGCCCCGAGCACGTCATGCTGAACCCCGTCGAAGTGGGCGATGTCGTGCAGCGTGCGGTCGACGACCTGGCAAACGAGCGCGGCGCACGCGTGGACGTGCGGGTCGAGGGCGAGTTCGGCGAAATCGACGGCGACGAGGTGCTGTTGCGGCAGGTGTTCAGCAACCTCCTGCGCAACGCGATCGAGGCGTGCGAAGGCGCCGGCGTGCGGCCGACGATGGCGATAGCAGGGGAAGTGGATCAGCAGCAACGCCTCGTCCGCGTCTCGGTGAACGACAACGGGCCCGGCATCCCCGCCGATGCCTCCGAGCGGGTCTTCCGCCCCTTCTTCACCACGAAACCGCAAGGCACCGGCCTCGGGCTGGCCATCGTGCAGAAGATCATCGTGACGCACAACGGCCGCGTAACCCTGGGCCGCTCGCCGGCCGGCGGCGCCAGCGTGCAGGTCGCGCTGCCCTTACGCGGTCACGCTTCCTAAACTGCTACCGATCGTAACAAAACAGGTGATTTAGCCGTTTGGGCCGCGGCTCATCGCCGACCGGCTCACCCACGTAAGTCGCTGACTCACAAGGCCTCTAACGTTCTGATCGGCCATGAATGGCCGTGCTGGCCTTGTGCTTGCTCAACTGTCCGCCGTGGACAGAAACCTTCGGCATCGATTCGGAGCGGTGAACGGCTTCACGCTCATCGACGTGGTGACCGCGGCCGCCGTCCTCTCGATTCTCTCGGCGATGGCCGTGCCGCTCATCCGCGACGTTCTCGACGGGATGAAGCTCGGTAATGGTGCGCGCCAGGTCGAGCGCGAGCTCCAGACGGCACGCCTCAAGGCGGTGAGCAGCAACCGGCCGATGCGCGTCCGCTTCAACTGTCCCGTCGCTGGCCAGTACCGGATGGTGGAGCTGGTGGGAACGCCGTCCACGCCCGCCGCGGCCGATTCCGACGGGAACCGGTGCAAGGAAACCTTGTACCCGTATCCGGCGGCCGACCGCGAACCGGTGACGCTGCCCAACAACGACGGCCCGATTCGCCGCCTCGACGCCGCGCTGTCGTTCGGCAGCGCGACCAAAGCGCTCGAGTTCTGGCCCGATGGCAGCGTGCACCAGGACAACGGCGCCGCGGGCGGCTGGCCGGTGCTCACCGGCACCGGCACGTCCATCACGCTGATCAAGGGGTCGGCAACCAAATCCATCACGGTGAACGGCATTGGCAAAATCCAGATTCAGTAACGACTCGGGATTCTCGCTCATCGAGACGGTGGTCGCGACCGGCATCCTGGCGACCGCGCTCATCTCGCTCGCGCAGCTCTTCGCGCTGGCGACGGAGAGCAACACCTCGGCGCGCGACACCACCTACGCCGCGATGCTTGCCGAGCAGAAGATCGAGCAGCTCCGTGCGTTGACGTGGGGCTTCGATTCGGTGGGCCTGCCGCTGAGCGACACGACGACGAACACCGCCGTCCAGCCCGAGGAGCCGACGGGCGGCAAGGGGCTGACGCCGTCGCCGGCCGACGCACTGAAGACGAACTCTCTCGGCTACGTCGACTACGTCGATCAGTGGGGCAACATCCTCGGCACGGGCGAGTCGCCGCAGGATGGCGCGCTGTACTTCCGCCGGTGGTCGATCGAACCGCTGCCAACCAACCCGAACAACACACTGATCATCCAGGTGGTGGTCGGGCGCATCAGGGATCGCGGCGAAGCGGATCAGAGCATCACGATGCGTGCGCGCGACGAGGCGCGGATCATGACGGTGAAAACGAGGAAAGCGCAATGACGCTGCATCAGTCGTTCGTTCGGCGGGCGATCCGGTCGGACGCGGGCTTCACCGTCCTGGAGTTGATGGTGGCTACCGCGATCATGATGGCGGTGACCGGCGCGGTGTTCTCGTTCATGAACCCGGCGCAGGGCGCCTTCAAGGCGCAGCCCGAGATGTCGGACATGCAGCAGCGGCTGCGTGTCGGCGTCGATGCGATCCAGAAAGACCTGCTGATGGCCGGGGCGGGCTCGTACGTCGGCAGCGGGGCGGGCGCGCTCTACAACTTCTTCGCGCCGATCCTGCCGTATCGCAGCGGCGACGTCGACCCGGATCAGGCGAAGGACGTGTTCTATCGTCCCGACGCCATCAGCGTTCTCTACGTGCCGCCGACGCCGGCGCAGACGACGATTGCCGACACGATGCCGCAGACCTCCGCGGAACTGAAGGTCACCCCGCAGATCAATTGCGACGAGAGCAAGAAAGACAAACTGTGCGGGTTCAGCCAGGGCATGCAGGTGATCGTCTTCGATCCGAGCGGCTCGTGGGACACGATGGAAATCACCGAGGTCCAGCCGGAAGCCACACCGCCCCACCTTCAGCACAACCGCGACCGGCTGTCGACCCAGTACGACGTGGGCGCGAACATCACCCAGATCGCGATGCACACCTACTACTACAACAGCACCGACCTGCAGTTGATGCATTACGACGGCGCCAACACCGACCTGCCGGTCATCGACAACGTCGTCAAGGTGCAGTTCGAGTACTTCGGCGAGCCGGAGCCGCCGAGGCTGCTGCCGACGGCGGTGCTCTCGAGTCCGGTTGGCCCGTGGACGACGTATGGTCCGAGGCCGCCGGTGCTCGGCAAGCCGAGCAACACATCGTACGGCGACGGGGCGAACTGCACGTTCCAGGTCGTCGACGGCGTCCAGGTCCCGCGGCTGGAATCGCTGTCCGCGGGCGGGGTGGGCCAGGTGCCGCTCCCGCCCGAGATTTTCCAGGATGGCCCGTGGTGCCCGGACGAGTCGCGGGCGTCCCGGTTCGATGCCGACCTGCTGCGGATCCGCCGTGTCCGCGTCAACCTGCGCCTGCAGGTTGGCCTGCCGACGCTGCGCGGCCCTGCCGGGCTGCTGTGGTCGAACGGCGGCACCTCGCAGAGCGGCTACCACATGATCCCCGACCAGGAAATCCACTTCGACGTAACGCCGCGCAACATGAACCTGGGGCGCTGACATGCACCGACACTCTATTCGCCCGACGCTTGGCGCCCGTCTCGCCGACGAGCGCGGCGTGACGCTGGTGGTCGCGCTGCTCGCGATGCTGCTGCTGACCGCGCTCGGCATGGCACTCACGCTGACCACCATGACGGAAGGCAAGATCGCCAACAACTACGCGTCCGGCGCCGAGACGCTCTATGCCGCCGACGCCGCCGTCGAGCGCGTGATGCAGGACCTGCTCACCGTGCCCGACTGGAACCGGATTCTCGACGGCACCGAGCGCTCGTCGTTCGTGGACGGTCCGCCGGGCGGCATCCGCAACATGCCCAACGGCGAGAAGCTGGATCTCACGAAGGCAACCGCCTACGTCAACTGCGGCAAGACGACGTGCAGCGATCCGGATGACTACGTCCTGCCGACCGACGAGCGTCCGTGGGGCCAGAACAATCCGCGGTGGCGGCCGATCGCCTACGGCCCGATCAACGACATGATCGAAACCGCGACGGTCAACTCGCCGGTCTACGTGGTGGTCTGGGCCGGCGACGATCCGTCCGAGACCGACGACAACCCGCAGGTGGACGGCGCCGCGAACGTCGATCCCAACTTCCCGGCAAACCCGGGTACGGGCGTCATGTCCCTGCTCGCGTATGCGTATGGACCCCATGGCACGCGGCGGGTGATCGAGGTCACCGTCGCGCGCACCGACACGACGGAAATCGAGCGTGGATACACCGGGCAGCGCGGCCAGGACGAACAGAACCGCCGCGCCCGCAAGGCCGCGGTGCAGACGCCGCGCGGCAAGCTGGACTCCACCGAGTGGTCCACCAAGTGAGAATGATCATGAGGCTCAAACCTACGGCTCTCCTGTTGTTGGTGGCGGCAATCTGGGTGGGTGGCGCCCGCGAGGCGTCCGCGCAGCTCGATCCGTTGTTGTTCATCAAACGCACCCCGCCCAACGTGCTGCTGGTCGTCGACACGGCCAACCGCATGCAGCGGGACCAGAACAACGACTATCGCGACGCGAACGTCTACGCGGTCAAGGGCGCCACCTACGAGACGACGCTGGGAGTGCCACCCCTCAGCAAGGCGTACCGCCGGAAGTACGTGAACCTGCAGAACACCGACCAGAGCATCAACGGCGACAAGTTCGCCGCCGATGACATCAAGGTGTTCAGTGACCTGAGTGCCGGGACCGATTACACGAACTTCGACGAGTACACCCGGCTGGCGGTGGCCCGCCGCGCGATGATCGCCGCAATTACGGCGAACCAGAGCGTGGCCCGCTTCGGCCTGATCAAGATGCGGCAGAGCAGCCCGGCCGCCGGAATCGAAGGCAAAGAAGGCCCGGTGAAGATCACCAACAGCGCGATCCTTCAGACGCCGACCGATACGACGAATACCGGGAAGTGGAACATCACGCGTCCCAGCGTGACGGCCCCGAACGGATCCATCACGACGCTTGGTGCCGGACTGCTCGTGGGTGCGAGCGCCACGTCGAATCAGACCATCCTCGACACGCTGGCGCTTGGCGTCGGCAAGACGTCCGGGACGTTGAAGGGGCTCATCCCCGGCGGCACCGATGCGATCAACATCACCGATGCGCCCGTCGAGTACATGCTCGAGGACGCGAAGAAGCACGCTGGTGACCTCATCGCCAACGACACGACGTGCGCCAATACCGCCGTCGTGCTGATCGTCGGCGGTCCTGAAGGGACGACGTCCTCGCCGGCGATGAGTGCGTCGGCGCGTGCCAAGGAATTCCTGAAGCTTGGACCGGGCGCGAACCGCCGCGTGCCGATCTACGTGATTGCGCTCTGGCCCGTCCTGACCGCCGCGCAGCGCACCGAGCTCCAGAACATCGCCGCCAATAGCGGCGGTTACTACAAAGAGATCACGAAGGACATGGTGGACGCCGCCTCGCCGGCCGCCGATCAGCCGGTGCCGGAAGTGGTGCGCACCATCAACCTCGCCGTGCAGCATGCGTTCGCGTCGCAGAGCGACTTCGACACGGCGCCGACGGCGTCGCTGCCCTATGGGCCGCAGACCGAATTCCAGGTGACGAGCCCGATTATCGGCACGGTGAACCTCGAGAACGCGCTCGACATCAAGGGCGTGCCGCTCGTGAACTCGCGGATCGAGCATCCGGTCACCAAGATCTTCATCCCGCAGCGCTCGAACATGCTCATCACGACCGGTTTCGCCCTTCCCGGCGTGGACGCCGCCACGGATGGAGACGCGGGCTTCCGCGGCAGGATCCGTGCGTTCCGTGTCTACGAGCCGGTGAAAGACGACAAGAAGCCGACCGGGTGGACGTTCAAGTCCGCCGGCACGCCGCTCTGGGTTGCGACCGTGCCGGCCGCGTCGAGTCGCAACGTCTTCACCTCCTTGCCGGACGGCACCGTCGTGCCGTTCGACACCTCACACGTCGGCGACTTGAAGCCGTACCTGAACGACGCACATCCGGACACGCTCATCGACTTCATCCGCAGCAAGCCGCTCGGGGGCATCGTGAGCTCCACGCCGGCGATGATGGATCCACCGTCGCTCGACCCGCCGCCGGATGCGGATTATCCGGGCTTCAGGGACGAGAACAAGAACCGCCGGACGACGATCTGGGTGGGCGCCAACGACGGCATGCTCCACGGAATCGACGCGCGCACGGGTGTCGAGGTGTGGGCGTTCATTCCGTTCAACCTGCTGCCCAAGCTGAAGGAACTTCGGAAGGGGCAGCCGGTCGGCGACTTCCGCTACTTCGTCGACGGCTCGCCCAAAGTGGCCGACGTGAAGATCGCCGGCAAGTGGCGGACGTATCTCATCATGGGACAAGGCGCGGGCGGCACGTTCTACCAGACGTTCGACGTCACGCTCGACAAGATGGCCGACAGCGTCGCGCCCGACACCGACGACATCTCGTCGGTCCTCGGCTACTTTGCCAGGACCGACGCGGTGCCGCTCAAGTGGGCGTTCCCGCTCTACAAGAACTTCGACTGGACGATCACCAAGTGCGGTCCGGCCACGGCCCAGTACACGTGCTGGGGCGACATTGCCGCCACTGCGCCCGCCGTCGAAAAGTCGGTCGGCGAGAGCTGGTCGGACCCGGCCATCGGGCAGATCGAGAGCAATTCGGGTTTCTACACGGTGCTCGTCGGCTCGGGCTTCTTCAAGTACTCGATGCAGCAGGGGGCGAACCGTGGCGGCGCCGTCGCCGGCACCACGTTCTACCTGCTCAACGCCGAAACCGGCGAGGTCTTCGACAGCAAGTCCGTCGGCAACGACGGCAAGGCCGAGAACGTCGACAACTGCGGTACGGCCGCGGCCAAGGGCTGTACCGAATTGAAGAACGCGCTGCAGGCCGACCCGGTGGCAACCGGGCCGTCGGATTCGCGCTTCATCAGCAAGGCCTACGTCGGCGATCTCGACGGGAAGATCTGGCGCTTCGACGTCGGCCTCAACGCGAGCAAGCTGCCGTACATCAAGGCAGCGCCGACCAAGGTGTACGACGCTACGGCCTCGCATCCGAACTTCGCCTCGATGGCGACGGTGAACGTCGGCGGCACGCAGCAGTTCCTGTTCCAGGGCACCGGAAGCGATCTCCTGCCGTCGACCGGCGTCAAACAGAGCTACAAGCTGCTGGTCATTCTCGACGGCGTGTCGACGGCGAAGGCGGAGATCGCGCTGACGCTCACCGACGGCCTCGCAGGCGACGAGAAGGTCACGTCGTTCCCGGCCGTTGCCGGCGACATCGTGTTCTTCACGACGACGACGTACAAGCCGACGACGCCGTGCACGCCGCCGGACGGGACGCTGTACGCGTTCACCTTCGTGGGTGGACCGGCCTATGACACGAACGGCGACGGCAAGTTCGACGCGAAGACCGACAGCGTCAAGGCGAAGACGACCACGGGCTCGCGCGCAAGTGCACCGTTCATCGTCGACCAGCACCTGGTGTTCGCCGCCGGCGACAAGATCGAGGTGCTCGGCGACCAGACGGACTTCAACAACGGTGTCGGCCAGGCCGGCGTGCGGATTCTGACGTGGCGCGAAGTCCGATAACACTGGCGGCGATCACCTGCGCCCACTGTGGCGCGCGCGTCCGCGAAGACCGCGCGCACTGCCTGCGCTGCGGCCATGCGCTCGTCGCCGCCGAGGTGCACCACGAGCAGCATTCGGCGCGGCTGACGACAATCCTCGGCGTCGCCGGCGGCCTCGCCGCGGCGGGACTCATCGGCATGGTTGTCATGCGTCCGGGCGCACCGCGCCGGCCGGCGGAGGCGGCGCCGGTCGCGGCAGCGCCGCAGGTCGTGCGCGCCGTCGCACCGGCGGCCATCACGCCGCCTCCTGCGGCGACAGCCTTCGATGCGACGCAGCATGGCCGCGCGGCGTACGCGACCGGTGATCTGGCGGGATCGATAGCCGAGTTCGAGAAGGCCGCCCAGGCGCAGCCTGACAACGCGGTTGCGCTGAACGGGCTCGGGCAGGTGCTCGTGAAAGCCGGCCGGACCACCGAGGCGATTCCGTACTTCGATCGCGCGATTGCGGCCTCGCCTGACACCTGGGCCTACCATTTCAACCGCGCGCGCGCCTATGCCACGCTCGAGAAGTGGGGCGAGGCCGTCGCCGGCTATCGTGAAGCGCAGCGCCTGTTCCCCGACGACTACGCCACCGAGTTCAACCTGGCGAAGGCGCTCGAGGCACGAGGCGACCTGAATGGCGCCATCAAGGAGTACGAGCGTGCGATCGAGCTCGCCCCGGGGGAGGCCAGCTTCCACCTGTCACATGGCCAGGCGCTCGAAGCGGCCAAGCGGCCGCGCGATGCCGCAGCTGCCTACCGGCGCTACCTGGAACTGGCGAAAACCGGGGCTGACGCCGATAAGGTGAAGGGGCGGATCGCCGCGCTCGAAGGGGCGTCGGCGGCGCCACGCTGATTCAGCCATGCAGCAGCACAGGATTCCGGCCGTGGTGGTGACGCTCGCGCTCGCGGCGTCGGCGTCGGCGCAGTCGCTCGGCGACGTGGCGAGGAAGGAAGAAGCGCGGCGCAAGAAGCTGTCGAAGGCGGGGAAGGTCTACACGAACGACGACCTGCAAGGCGTCGACGCGGCGGCGCAGCCGGCCGCGCCCGCCCCCGACGCCGCGGCTGCGCCGGCGCAGCACAAACCCGAAGAGAAGCCGAACGCCGACCAGGGACCGAAGAAGGACGAGGCGTACTGGCGCGCACGCATTGGCGAGGCGCGCACCGGGCTCGAGCGGGCGAAGACGTTTCGCGACGCGCTCCAGAGCCGCATCAACGGCCTCGGCGCCGACTTCGCCGCCCGTGACGATCCGGCACAGCGCAGCGCCATCAGCGCGGATCGCCAGAAGGCGATGGCCGAGCTCGAGCGCGTGAAGAAAGAGATCGCCGACTTCACGAAGCAAATCAGCGACATCGAGGACGAAGCCCGTAAGGCTGGCGTTCCCCCCGGCTGGCTCCGATAAGTGCAACCGGGGCTCGCTACAATGGCCCCGCGCGCATGTCCTCAGCTGCCGTTTTTCCCGTCCTCCTCGTCGAAGACAAGGACTCGCTTCGCGCGATGCTGCGCCATGCGCTCGAGGCGCAGGGGCACACCGTCCTCGAAGCGCGCGACGAGGCCGAAGCGGTTCAGGCCCTCCGCCAGCTGCGCCCCGCCGTCGTCCTGAGCGACCTGCGGCTGCCGGCCGGTGACGGCTTCGGCGTGCTGCGCGCGGCCAAGGAGCTCGATCCCGAGCTGCCGGTCATCGTCATGACCGCCTACGGCAGCATCCAGGACGCGGTGACCGCGATGAAGGAAGGCGCGATGGACTTCCTCGCGAAGCCCGTCGATCCCGATCATCTGCTGCTGATGGTCGAGCGTGCGATCGCCCAGCGTCGCATGCTCACCGAGTACATCCTGCTCAAGGAGGAGATGGCGCTGCGCCGCGGCGCGCCGCGGATCATCGGCGACGATCCGAAGTTGAAGCAGGTCATTCAGCAGCTCCACCGCGCGGCGGGCACGGACGCGACGGTGCTGCTCGAAGGCGAGAGCGGCACCGGCAAGGAGCTCTTCGCGCGCTCGCTGCACGCCCTCAGTCCGCGCGCGGACGGACCGTTTGTCGCGATCAACTGCGCGGCGATCCCCGACACGCTGCTCGAGACCGAGCTCTTCGGCCACGAGAAGGGCGCGTTCACCGGCGCGGCGCAGCGGAAGCCAGGGCGCTTCGAGCTGGCGCACCGCGGCACGCTGTTCCTCGACGAGATCGGCGACCTGCCGCTCGGCCTGCAGGCGAAGATCCTGCGCGCGCTCGAGGAGCGCCGCTTCGAGCGTGTCGGCGGCACGCAGTCGCTGCACGTCGACGTGCGCGTCGTCGCGGCCACGAACCGGCACCTGAAGCAGGCGGTCGCGGCGAGGCAATTCCGCGAGGACCTCTACTTCCGGCTGTCGGTATTTCCGATCGGCATCCCTCCGCTGCGCGAGCGGGCCGAGGACATCGCGATCCTCGCCACCCACTTCGTCGAGAAGTTCTGCCGCGACATGAACAAGAAGCCGCTGTCGCTGTCGCTCTCGGCGCTCGACGAGCTGCGCGCCTATGCCTGGCCGGGCAACGTCCGCGAGCTGCAGAACTGCATCGAACGCGCGGTGATCCTGTCGGAGTCCGACGCGATTCAACCGCGGCACCTGAACCTCTCGTTCCGCGCCGCGTCCCTGGCGCCGCCGCCGGCGAGTCCATGGGAGCAGATCGACCTGACCGGTACGCTCAGCGACGTGCTGCGCCGGGTGACCGCGGAGGTCGAGAAGCGCAAGATCGAACAGGCGATTCGCGACTCCGGCAACAACAAGCAGCGCGCCGCGGACATCCTCCAGGTGAGCTACAAGACGCTGCTGCAGAAGCTCAGGGACTACGGCATAGACGACGGGAACTGATCGAGCGAACGTCCAACGTCCAACGTCCAAGAGCCTGCTACCGCGAAGAACGGGTCCTTGGGAGTCCGGTATTGGGAGTTGGTCGTTGTCGTGATCAGCTTTTGAGCCCCATCCCCCTCAACACCTTCGCCAGCTCGTCCTCCGTGACATCGTCCACGACTGTCGTGGCGCCCACCTCGATGCAGATCACGAAGTGGAGCCGGCCGTTCACCACCTTCTTGTCGTGGCGGACGGCTTCGAGGACCTGCGCAATCGAGAGATCGCTCACCGGCGGCAGCGGGCCGAGCAGGGTGATCAGGTCCGCGAGCGCCTGGCGTTCTCTCGCGGCGAGGGCGCCGCGCGCGACGGCGAGATCCGCGGCCGCGAGCATGCCGTAGGCGATTGCTTCGCCGTGGCGGAAGCGGCGGTACCTGGTCACGGCTTCGAGGGCATGGCCGATGGTGTGGCCGAAGTTGAGCACACGTCTGCGGCCCGACTCGCGCTCGTCCTCCGACACGACGGCCGTCTTGATGTGGCACGACTCGGCGATCGCGGGCAGCAGCACGTCCGGATCGCGCGCGAAGATCGCCCGTGAGTCGCGCGCGACGCGATCGAAGAGATCGCGGCTCGCGATCATCCCGTATTTGATGACCTCGTAAAGCCCGGACCGGAACTCGCGCCGCGGCAGCGTGGCGAGGAACGCCGGGTCGATGGCGACGACCGCGGCGTGATGGTAGGCGCCGAAGAGATTCTTTCCGAGCTGGTGATTCACACCCACCTTGCCGCCGAGCGAGCTGTCCACCTGCGCCAGCAGCGTCGTCGGTACGTGCACGAGCGTGATGCCGCGCAGGTAGGTGGCAGCGGCGAAGCCGGCCACGTCCCCCACGACGCCGCCGCCGACGGCGACGATCGCCGATCCGCGGTCGGCTTCATTGCGGATGAGCGCGTCGTAGATGCGCGAGGTCGTCTGCAG
>Ga0307415_100001449_pt1 | contig 11366 bp, 7 predicted proteins | sample DK1Cmetagenome_FD_204524 | JGI IMG/M metagenome (GOLD analysis project Ga0307415, IMG submission 204524) | Maize rhizosphere microbial communities from greenhouse at UC Davis, California, United States - DK15-C-2 | ecosystem: Host-associated > Plants > Roots > Rhizosphere > Soil | place: USA...
GGTTTCCCGGTGCCGCCACGATCTCCGTGTCCGGCGCTTCCTGCTTGAGCTTCCACGCCAACGCGTGCTCGCGGCCGCCGCCGCCAATGATCAGCACCTTCACGGGCCGAAAACTAGTTGCGCACGCACGCGACGCAAAAGTGGCCGCGGACGAACGCCGATGGCCGCTGACGCGGTCGGACGCGGATCGCTCCAGGGGCTAGTCAAAGCTCCTCCTCCGGCTTCCGGAAGAGGAGCTGTGTTGGTGCAAGGGCAGGCGCGGAGACGTTATCCGTGTTTGTCTGCGTCATCCGCGGCTGCCGTTGCAGTGCGCAAGTGTATCCTCGTCATCCCCGGCCGCGGCTCATTGCCCACCGTCCTTGCGGCCGCGGAAGGCCTGGTTGAAGGCGTCGGCGGCGCGGCCGAGTGAGTCGTTGATCGTGGCGAACGCGCCGCGGACCTCCCGACCGTAGTAGCCGGCGGCGTCGACATAGTCGTCGCTGAGCGGGCGCCGCCCGGTGCCGTCGCGCCGCGGGTAGTCGCCGTCGACGATTCGCGCGTACTCGCCGCTCGCCACCCAGCGCTGCAGCTCGGCCGCGCGCACGGTGTTGAAGGGGTGGTCGCGGAAGGCCGTGTTGATCGCCTTGAGCACCGAGTCCCAGGCGTTCCCGCCGGTCTCGTACTCGGCGGCCTGCGAGAGGAACTCGTCGAGGTCGATCTCGTCGTCACCACCGCCGCCGCCGGCCATCTTGAGAAAGGTGCGCATGGCGATGCTATTGTCCTGCACGCCGAGGAGGCCGGCGCGGTCGCTCGAGAGCTCCGCCTTCCGGTACCACTCGAGGAGGGCGAGCTGGAACGGGAGGATCGCCATGCCGGCCAGGAACGGCAGGTTGCGAATGCCGAGCGTGAGGAGGATGACGGCGATCGTCCGGTAGGTCACGTGCCCGCTCATGATGTGCCCCACCTCGTGCGCGAGGATGAAGCGCTGCTCCTCGCGGTCGAGCGTGCCGAGCGTGCCCGAGTTGATGATGATGAACGGCTCGTCGAAGCCGACCGCGCCGGCGTTCAGGAAGGGCGTCTGCGTGACGTAGAGCTGGGGGCGCCGGGTCCGGTCGACCCGCGGATCGGCGCCCCCGGGCCAGTCGAGCGTCTCCAGCACCTCGGAGTAGAGGGCGTCGAGCTGGGGGCGCTGGCGGGGCCCGACGCGCACGGCGTTGGCGAGGAACAGGTAGCGGATGCCGCGCTCGCCGAAGAAGCCGGCGATCTTGCGCACGACCTCATCGAAGCCCGGCAGGGCCCGCAAGGTGTTGAGCGCCGCCCGATCGGCCGGGTGCTCCCAGGCGGTGGAGGAGATCTGGGTGAGGGATCGACGGTCGGGCATGGCAACTCCAGGGAGGAGTGGTGAGTGGCGAGTGGCGAGGCCGGCGCATCCACCGGCCTCATCCCAGTTCCGGTTCTACCCTACGGATCTCGTTTCGGCAAAGTGTCTCAACACGGCCCACATGGCGCGAACGAGGGCGGCGCTCCCAACACGCCACTCGCCACTCTTCGCTCGCCTCACATCCCCTCGAACGCCCGCTCCACGTCGTTCAGGAGATCACCCACGTCTTCCACGCCGCAACTGAGCCGGACCATCCCCTCGGTGATGCCGAGCTGCGCGCGCCGGTCCGGCGGCACGGAGGCGTGGGTCATGGACGCGGGGTGGCTGATCAGGCTCTCGACACCGCCGAGCGACTCCGCGAGGGAGAAGACGCGAACCCGGCCGAGGACCTGCGCTGCGCGCTCCTTCGTTCCCAGCTCTACCGAGATCATCCCGCCCATCCCGGTCATCTGCCGGCAGGCGAGCTCGTGCTGGGGGTGCGAGCGGAGCCCGGGGTAGATCACGCGCTCGTCGCCCAGCCGCTCGGCGAGCCACGCTGCCACCTGGCGGCCGTTGCGGTCGTGGGCCGCCATGCGGAGGTGAAGCGTCTTCGTCCCGCGCAGGGCAAGCCACGAGTCGAAGGGACCGGGAACCGCGCCCGCCGCGTTCTGGATGAACTGGAGGCGGGCGGCGAGCTCGTCGTCCTGCACCGCAGCGATGCCGCCGATCATGTCGCTATGGCCGTTCAGGTATTTGGTCGTCGAGTGCCACACGATGTCGGCGCCGTACTCGAAGGGGCGCTGGAAGTACGGTGTGGCGAAGGTGTTGTCGACGACGAGCAAGGCGCCGGCGCGGCGGGCGATCTCGCCGGCGGCGGCGAGGTCGGTGAGGCGCATGAGCGGGTTGGTCGGCGTCTCGACGAGGATCGCGACCGTGCGGACAGTCAGCGCGTCCGCTATCCGCTGCGGGTCGCGCGTGTCGACGTACGTGAACGAGAGGCCCAGGTGCTGCAGGATCCGATCGAACAGGCGGAACGTCCCGCCGTAGACGTTCTCGCCGCAGACGATATGGTCGCCGGATTTGAAAAGCTTCATGATCGAGTCGACACAGCCGACGCCGCTGGCGAAGGCGAAGCCGTGTCGAGCACCCTCCAGGGCGGCGACGTTGCGCTCGAGCGCCTCCCGCGTGGGATTCTTGCCGCGCGCGTACTCGTACCCCTTGTGCTCGCCGAGCGCGTCCTGCACATACGTCGACGTGAGATACACCGGCGTCATGATCGCGCCCGCGAGCGGCTCGGGGCGCTGGCCCGCGTGAATCGCCCGCGTGCCGAACGCGGTGTCGAGGTCTTCGTCGTAGATGCGAGTCATTCAGGCACCAGCCGGGCGCTCGGTTGGGGAGGGCACTCCTCTGCGTGCGGCAAAGATAACCGGCGCGCCGCCGCGCCGGGAACCCGAGGCGGGACCCCCGTGGTAAGACCCCGCGCCGGCGCGCCAGACTTCCGGGCGCGTGCGGCGCGAACGGAGTAGACGGTGGCATTCAACGCATTAGGCGCGGGCGCCCCCGCGGCGGTAATCCCCGAGCCGCCACGCTGCCTCGTCGTGGACGACGAGCCGCACCTCCGGCAAGTGCTGGTGAGGCTCATGGAGGGCGACGGCTTCATTTGCGAGCAGGCCGCCTCCGGCGTGCAGGCGCTCGAGGCCCTGCGGCGGATGCCGGCCACGCTCGTCCTCACCGACCTGCGCATGCCGCAGATGGACGGCCGTGAGCTGCTGCGTCAAGTCCGCGCGCGCTACCCCGACACGGCCGTCGTGCTCATCACCGCCGTCGCCGACGTGGAGGCCGCCGTGAGCTGTCTCGCCATCGGGGCGATGGACTATCTCACCAAGCCGTTCCAGCTCGAGGAGGTGCGGGCCCGCGTGACGCAGGCGCTCGAGAAGCGGCGCCTGCTCATCGAGAACCGCGAGTACCACGAGCGACTCGAAGAGCGGGTGGCCGCGCAGGCGCGGCGGCTGGAGGAGCTGTTCATTGGCAGCATTCAGTCGCTCGCCGAGGCGCTGGAGCTCAAGGACCCGTACACGCGTGGCCACTCGGTGCGGGTCAGCCACTACTCCACGGTGGTCGCTCGCGCCCTCGAGCTGCATCCCGAGACGGTCCACGAGGTGGAGCTCGGCGGCCACGTCCACGACATCGGCAAGATCGGCGTGCGCGAGGCGGTGCTCAACAAACCCGGCCCGCTCACGGAGGACGAGTACGAGCACATCATGACGCACCCGCTGCTCGGCTGGCGCATCCTCTCGCCGCTGCTCGGGGACGCACCGTTGATCCTCAACATCGTGCGGTCGCACCACGAGCGATACGATGGCCGCGGCGTCCCCGACGGGCTCGCCGGTGACCGCATTCCGCTCGAGGCCCGGATCGTCGCCGTCGCCGACGCCTTCGACGCGATGACGAGCGGCCGCCCGTACCGGCGCGGGCAGCAGATGACGATGGAGCGGGCCGTGGCCGAGTTGGAGCGGTGCAGTGGCACGCAGTTCGACCCGGAAGTGCTGCGCGCCTTCCTCGGCGCCGTCGACAGGGGGGCGATCGGGCTGACGGCGGGGGTGTAAGAGCAGGGACGAGGGACGAGGGACGAGGGACGAGGGACGCGGGCCGCTAGTCCTCGTCCCTCGTCGCTCGTCCCTCGTCCCTGACGTTCACCTCCGTCGGCTGCTTGTAGGCGCTGAGGCGGGCCTCGCACCAGGCGCGCACGTCGGCGGCCGTTACGTCGCCGTCGACGTCGAGGGCGATGTCGTGCTCGCGGGTCGGGTCCGGGATCGCGCGGACGCGCACCGAGCGGACGCCGGGCATGGCTCCGACGACCCGCTCCAGCTCCCTCGGGTAGATGTTGAATCCATTGCGGGTGAACATGGGCTTGAGCACGCCGAGGAAGCCGAAGGTGCCGTCGTGGCGCATCACTCCCTCGTCGCCGGAGCCGAGCCAGCCGTCGCGGTGGCGGAGCCCGGCCTCGCCGCCACGCACGTAACCCGGTCCGACGTTGTCGCCGCGGACGCAGATCTCGCCGCGGACCCCGGGCGCGACGACCGCGCCGGAGCGCGGGTCGCCCACCCGGACCTGCACGCGAGGGAAGGGGACGCCGAGCGTGCCGCGGCGGTTCGGGAGGTCGGTGCGATTGAACAGGCAGACGGGTCCGGCCTCAGTGAGCCCGTATCCCTGTCGGAGCTCCACGCCCGTCGCGTCGAACCACCGGTCCTGCAGCTCCACCGGGAGCGCTGCGCCCCCGCAGATGCAGACCCGGAGCGCGTCGCTCCGCAGTAGCCGTCCGTGCGCCCCGCGGCGCCGCTCGAGCATCGCGATCACCGCCTTGAACACTGCCGGCACGCCCACGACCTCGGTGATCCCGTGCGTCTCCAGCACCTCGATCGCGCGGCCGGGGTGGAAGCGCGCCATGGTCGTCACCCGGGCCCCCGCCAGGAGCGGCGCCGTGCCCGTGACGGTCAGGCCGAACAGGTGGGAGAAGGGGAGGAGGGCGAGCACGTGATCGCTGGCCCGGTTCCCGGCGGCCTCGACGCAGGACCGGGCGTTCGCGAGCAGATTCCGGTGGGTGAGCACGGCACCCAGCGGACGGCCCTCCATCGCCGACGTGTAGACCACCACCGCCTCCTCGTCGCGGCCGGGCGCATCGAGGTCGCCCTCGAGTGCCAGCGGGAAGTGCGAGCCGAGGTCGACGTCGCTCGACGACCCGTCGACGATCACGCGGGCCGCTCGCGGCGCAGCGTCCAGGAGCACGGCCGGCGTGCCGGCGGGCAGGCGGGCCGCGAGCGCGGACGTGGTCAGCACTGCACCCACGTCGGCGTCCTCGATCTGGTACGCGATCTCCACCGGCGCGGCGAGCGGATTGACGAGCACCGCGCCGCGACCCTCGCAGGCCGCGAGCGCGGTGACGAACGCCGGCGAGGTCGGCGCGAGAACGGCGGCACGCTTGCCGCGCAGGGCGCGCACGAGCGGGGCGCTGCGCTGGAGCAGCGTGAGCCCCGCCGCGACGAGCTGCTGTGCTTCGTACTCGTCCACCCGCCCCCCGCCGGCGGCGAGGGCGAGCGGAAGGACCGCGAGGGGGTTCGACATGTCGTGAGTGAGACGTGGCGAGTGGAGAGTAACCGGCGGGCCGACTACTCTCCACTCGCTACGTCTCACTCACAGCTCGAATCTCGCCATCGCCCCCTTCAGCCGCGCGGCGATGTCGGCGAGGTGCTGGCTCGACGCCGAAACGTGTTGCATCGATGCCGTCTGCTCCTCGACCACCGCGCTCACCTGCTCCGACGTCGAGGCGTTCTGCTCGGCCACCGCCGCGACGGCCTCGATCTCGCCGGCGAGCGCCTCGGCCGCCTGGCGCTGCTCCTCCGTGGCCTGCACGATGAGCGCGACGGCCGCGCTGCTCCCCTCGATGTCACGCGCGATCTGGGCGAGCGCGGCGCTCGACGAGCGGATCACCGCCTCGCCGCTCGCCACACTGTCGCTGACCAGCGCGATGCGCTCGCTCGTGTGCACGGCCGCGGCACGGATCTCGGCCGCCAGCTTGCGCACGGTGTCGAGCGCATTCGTGCCGTCGGCGGCGAGCTTGCGCACCTCGTCGGCGACGACGGCGAAGCCCTTGCCGTGCTCGCCGGCGCGGGCGGCCTCGATCGCCGCGTTCAGCGCCAGCAGGTTCGTCTGCCGGGCGAAGGCCGCCACCGTGTCGGCGATCTTGCCGATGCGCTGCGACTTCTCCCCGAGCTCCGCGACGGCGGGCACCGCCTCGCTCGTCACGCGAGTGATCGCGTGCATGCTCTCGATCGCCTCGTCGGCGGCGCGGGCCCCCCGGCGCGCCGTGCCCGTCGCCGCGTCGGCGGCGCCCTGGGCGCTGCGGGCGTGTTCGACGACCCGGGCCGCGCGGTCCGCCACCTGCTGCGACGCCTGCACCACTCGGTCCACGCCCCGGGTCTGGCTGGCCGCGCTGTCGGCGATCGAGTGCGCGGCGCTCGCGACCTCCTCGGTCGAGGTGCTCATCTGCTCGGCGCCTGACGCGAGCTCCGCCGCCGTAGCGGCGACCTCGCTCGCGCCGGCGTCGATGTCGCGCAGGAGCGTCTGGAGGCTCCCGGTCATCCCCCGGAACGCCTCGGCCAACGCCCCGATCTCGTCGGGCGCGGTGAAGTGGAGGTGCTGGCGGAGCGAGCCGCGGGCCACGGCCGCCGCGTGCGCGGCCACGGCGTCGATCCCGCGCATCATCCGCGCGGCGGACCAGAAGGCGAGCGCCACGGCCACCGCCAGCGCGAGGATGGGGAACGCGGCGTACACCAGCCAATGCTTCCGCAGCTCGGCGGTGAGCGGGTCGCCCGGTCTGAGCGCCACCACGTAGGCGGCCGGCCGTGCCGCCGTGCCGCCGACCGGCACGACGGCGATCACCCCGTCGGCGGTGATCAGCACGCGACCGTGCGAGTTCCCAGTGGCCGAATCGGCAAGGCCGGCGGGCGGCGTCCACACGACGCCGGCGGTGCCCCCGGTGTGCGCGAGCCAGGGGGCCGGGGCGTCGACGCGCCGTACGACGCCGATGCTTGGAGGGTGCGCCTCGCCGTCAGTGCGGGCGCTCGTCGTCACGTGGCGCAGCGCGCGCTCGAGCGCGGCCCGGCTCGGGGGCGAGTCCGCGGCGCCGTCGGGGAGCTCAGAGGCGACGTCACGCGCCATGGCGAGCAGCCGATCGCCGTGCAGCGTGGCGAGCGTCGTGCGGGCTTGAACGTAGATGGGAATGACGAGGCTGAGCAGACTTACGGCGGCCACCGCCAGGCTGACCGCCGTCATCTTCCCACGGAACGTGAGGGCGGGTGCGCCGCGCCAGGTGCTCAAGGCAAACGTCCCGCGGGCGGCGAGCGCCGACGTTCGCGAACCGAACAGCGAGGCCAGGGGGCACTCCGGGGTTGGGCGCGCGTGGCGCGCTCGTGGCGGGTCGGGGGTCGGGGCAGGTGCGGGCCGCCGCGGGACCGCGGGAGAGCGGGCGGCTCGCGCTCGTACTGCGAGACGATCCGCTTGCTTGTTGGTAATCCGTTGATAGCTTTGCCGGTTTACCGTGGAGGCCGAATGGCATTCGAGGGGCTGATGGTCAGCGTGTCCGGCATTCGCGGATGCGTTGGCGAGGCGCTCACGCCCGAAGTCGTCACGAGCTACGCGGCCGGCTTCGGCGCCTGGGCGACGGCGCGCGCGGCTGGTGGGCGGCCGGAATCGCGCAACCGTCCGCCCGCGTCGATCGTGGTCGGGCGCGACAGCCGCGTCTCCGGCCCGATGTTCCACCGCGCGGTGCTCGCGGCGCTCGAGTCGGTGGGGTGCCGGGTGGTGGACCTCGGGCTCACGACCACTCCCACCTGCCAGCTCGCCGTCGAGCACCACCACGCGGCGGGCGGGCTGATGATCTCGGCGAGCCACAACCCGATCGAGTGGAACGCGCTCAAGTTCATCGGGCCCACGGGTCAGTTTCTGAGTGCCGCCGAGGGCGCGGAGATGCGGACGCTCGCCGAGCGCGGCTTCGCGCGTGCCTCCTGGGACCGGCTCGGGAGCATCGAGCCGGACGGGGGGGCCCTCGAGCGACACATCCAGGCCGTGCTCGCGCTGCCGATGCTCGACATCGACGGCCTGCGCCGCCGGCGGTTCAAGGTCGCGCTCGACTGCGTGCGTGGCGCCGGCGGGGCGGTGATGCCCCGCCTCCTCGAGCAGCTGGGCTGCGAGGTGGAGGCGATCCACCTCGAGATTGACGGCCGCTTCCCGCACGAACCCGAGCCCGTGGCCGAGAACATCCGGGAGCTGGAGGCGCTGGTGCGGCGTACGGGCGCCGACGTCGGTCTGGCGGTCGACCCTGACGTGGACCGGTTGGCGCTGGTCTCGGAGGAGGGGCGCGCGATCGGCGAGGACTACACGCTCGCGCTCGCTGCCAAGGTGGTGTTGCGTCACCGCGACGGCCCTGTGGTGACGAACCTCTCCACCAGCCGCATCGTCGAGGACGTCGCCGCCGGTGCGGGCCGCCGGGTCGTCCGGTCGGCCGTCGGGGAGGCGAACGTCGTCGCCCGAATGCAGGCCGAGCGAGCGGCTATTGGCGGGGAGGGGAACGGGGGGGTCATCCTGCCCGAGCTTCACCTCGGGAGAGACGCCCTCGTCGGCGCGGCGCTGATCCTGCAATTGATGCTTGAGGCTGGGCGGTCGCTGTCTGCCGTCGTCGGAGACTATCCGCGGTACGTGATCGTCAAAGACAAGCTCGACCGTCCGGAGGCAAGCCTGGCATCGGTGTACGCGGCGCTGCGCGATGCGTTTCCCGACGCGGACGCCGACACCCAGGACGGCCTCCGGCTGTCCTGGCCCGACCGGTGGGTGCACGTGCGGCCCTCGGGTACGGAACCAATCGTCCGGGTCATCGCCGAGGCGCCGACTGGGGACCTGGCGAATGACCTGATCGCGCGCTCCCGCGCCCCGCTCGACGCGCTGAGCGCCGCGGCCGCGCGGTAGGGGTACCGCGCGGCCGCGCGGTAGGGGTGTCGGGGCTGGTGGAGCCGCTGTTGTAGCGGCGGTCCAACGAGGGCCGCCGGGGACCGTCATCGGAACTCTCGGGTACTGCGCGCGTCGGTCGACGCGGCGGTCCGCACCACGGGTGCCGGGCCGCCGCGTGGATTCACTCCTTCCCCTCTGAGCTATGTGCGGAATAGTCGGTTACATCGGATCGAAGACCGTGACCCCCCTGCTGCTCGAGGGACTGAAGCGTCTGGAGTACCGCGGCTACGACTCGGCGGGCGTGGCGGTGATGAACGGCAAGGGAGTGGAGACCCGGCGTGCCGCGGGGAAGATCGCCCGGCTCGAGCACGCCATCACCGCCGATCCGGTGCACGGGACGCTGGGCATCGCCCACACCCGATGGGCGACGCACGGCGCGCCCACGGAGCTGAATGCGCACCCGCACACGGACGAGGCGCGGACGATCGCCGTCGTCCACAACGGCATCATCGAGAACGCCACGGCGCTCAAGCAGACGCTCGAGGAGGCCGGCCACACCTTCTCGTCCGAGACCGACACCGAGGTGCTCGCGCACCTCATCGAGGAGCTGTTCGTCGACACGCTCGAGAACGCGGTGATCCAGACGCTGGCCCGCGTCGAGGGGACCTACGGGATCGCCGTGGTGTCGAGCAAGGACCCGAATAAGATCGTCGCGGCCCGGAAGGGGAGCCCGCTGCTCGTCGGCCTCGGCGACGGCGAGTACTACGTCGCGAGTGACGTGTCGGCCATCCTCGCGCACACGCGCGACGTGGTCTACCTCGACGACGGCGACCTGGCGGTGCTCACCCGCGACGGCTACCGGATTCTCGACTCCGCGGCGACGACCGTCGACAAGACGGTGAGCCGCATCGACTGGGACCTCGGCCAGATCGAGCGCGGCGGGTTCCCGCACTTCATGCTCAAGGAGATCTTCGAGCAGCCGACCACCATCGAGAATACGATGCGCGGCCGCCTGCTCCCCGACGAAGGCACCGCGAAGCTCGGCGGGCTGAATCTGAGCGACGACGAGCTGCTGCAGTTCGACAACATCATCATCACGGCGTGCGGCACGAGCTGGCACTCGGCGCTCATCGGCGAGCAGATGCTCGAGGAGTGCGCGCGGATCCCCGTGGAGGTCGAGTACGCGTCGGAGTTCCGCTACCGGAACCCGATCGTGACCGACCGCACGCTGTGCATCGTGATCTCACAGTCGGGGGAGACGGCCGACACGCTGGCGGCGATGCGCGAGGCGCGCGCCCGCGGCGCGCGGACGCTCGGCATCGTCAACGTCGTGGGCTCGACCATCGCCCGCGAGTCCGACGGCGGGATGTACATCCACGCCGGCCCGGAGATCGGCGTCGCCTCCACCAAGGCGTTCACCTGCCAGGTCATCGCGCTCGCGCTGTTCACGCTCAAGCTGGCGCGCCTGCGCAACATGAGCGTGCTCAAGGGGCGCGACATCATCGACGCGCTCCACGCGCTCCCCGCGCAGATGCAGAGCATCCTCGACCGCGCGGCCGAGGTCGAGCAGCTCGCCGAGGAGTTCAAGCGGGCGACGAACTTCCTGTACCTCGGCCGCGGGTACAACTTCCCGGCGGCGCTCGAGGGTGCGCTGAAGCTGAAGGAGATCAGCTACATCCACGCCGAGGGGTACCCGGCCGCGGAGATGAAGCACGGCCCGATCGCGCTGATCGACGAGATGATGCCGGTGGTGTTCATCGCCCCGCACGACTCGGTGTTCGACAAGGTCGTGTCGAACGTGCAGGAGGTGAAGGCGCGCAACGGCCGCGTGATCGCGATCACGAGCCGCGACGAGCCGGCGCTCAAGGGGAGGCTCGACTACGAGTTCCGCATCCCCGAGTCGATCGACATGCTGACGCCGGTGCTGGCGGCGATCCCGCTGCAGCTCCTCGCGTACTACATCGCCGTCATGCGCGGGTCGAACGTCGACCAGCCGCGGAACCTGGCAAAGTCGGTGACGGTGGAGTAGGGCGACACCGTAGATCCGCCGCGCGATTCGGCGCCGCTCTGCGAGGCGGGGCGGACCCCCACCGGGTGGTCCGCCCCGCCTCCGGCTGTTCATCCCGTCACTCCCGCCGCTCCGCCTACCCCATGCACGGGCTGGACACCTCCACGCACTGGAAGCCGAAGCAACTGAGCCCACTCGGGCAGGCGGCCTGGCAGTCCGACAACTTCGGGTAGTACTGCATCCGCGAGGGGCACTGGCACAGCCCGCCCGGCTCCTTCAGGGCACACTCCTTGTACGAGGTGCACGGCGGCTCGCACTTGCTCTTCTTCAAGCACTTCGCGCAGTCGCACTTCGTGGCGTTCGGGTTCATGCACATGCTGTTGCACGCCCGGACGCGGTCGCTCTCGCGACGGATGTCCGGCGGCGCGGCGTTGAGCGCCGGGTCGTGGTCTTCGGGGAGCACGGTGTGCAGCATCTCGTGAAACATGATGCTGCGCTGCGCGCCGGCGTCCGAGG
>Ga0307415_100001451_pt1 | contig 11356 bp, 11 predicted proteins | sample DK1Cmetagenome_FD_204524 | JGI IMG/M metagenome (GOLD analysis project Ga0307415, IMG submission 204524) | Maize rhizosphere microbial communities from greenhouse at UC Davis, California, United States - DK15-C-2 | ecosystem: Host-associated > Plants > Roots > Rhizosphere > Soil | place: USA...
GCGACGATCTGCCCGACTTCCGGCCCGGCGACACCGTCAAGGTGCACGTCCGCGTGGTCGAGGGGAGCCGGGAGCGGATCCAGGTCTTCCAGGGCTTCGTCCTGCGCCGCCAGGGCGGCGGCCTGCGCGAGACCTTCACCGTCCGCAAGGTCTCGTTCGGCGTCGGCGTCGAGCGGACCTTCCCGGTGCACTCGCCCAGCATCGCCAAGGTCGAGCTGGTCACCCGGGGCGACGTCCGCCGGGCCAAGCTCTACTACCTGCGCGATCGGACCGGCCGGGCCGCGAAGATCAAGGAGAAGCGCAGCCCCGCCCGCACCTGACCGGGAAAGGGCGGCCTTCTTGAGCCGGACCAGCGACGAGCGCGGACAGCTCGGCGACCGGGCCGACCCGCCGGCCCCGGCCGACCAGACGGCCGAGGTCGAGACGCCGCCGTACCACAAGGAGGACGAGAGGCAGCCCGGGCTGCTGGCCGTCGTCCGCGAGACGGTGGTGCTGGTCGCCCTGGCCGTGCTGCTGGCCGTGGTCTTCAAGACCTTCCTGGTGGCGGCGTTCTACATCCCCTCGGGGTCGATGGAGTCGACGCTCAACATCTCCGACCGGGTGCTGGTCGAGAAGGTCTCCTACCGCTTCGGCGACATCAAGCGCGGCGACGTGGTGGTGTTCGTCCACGACGAGCCGGGCCTCGAGCCGGCCGCCCCCAGCAACCCGGTGACCGGCTTCTTCTCCGGCCTGGGCCAGGCCGTCGGCGTGGTCCCGCCCTCGGACCGCGACTTCATCAAGCGGGTCGTCGGCGTCCCCGGCGACCAGATCACCTGCCGGGACGGCCGGCTGGTCCGCAACGGCCAGCGGGTCAGCGAGCCCTACCTCGACCCGGGGACGACCACCGACGGCTGCAAGCGCACCAAGGTCGGCCCCGACGAGCTGTTCGTGATGGGCGACAACCGCACCAACTCCCAGGATTCCCGCGTCTTCGGGGTCGTCCAACGCTCGGACGTGGTCGGGCGCGCCTTCGTGCGCATCTGGCCGCTGAACCACGTCGGCTGGCTCCGGCGCGACCGCTGACGCGACCCGCCGTTACACTCCTGCCGATGTTCGCCACCGCCACCGCCCTGTTCGAGGACCGGCTACGCGACGTCGGCTTCGACCGGGTCGCCGGGGTCGACGAGGCGGGCCGCGGCGCCCTCGCCGGCCCGCTGGTCGCCGCCGCCGTGATCCTGCCCCGGGACTGCCCCATCCAGGGGCTGGCCGACTCCAAGCTGCTCACCGCCGACCGGCGGCGCCGCCTGGCCGCCCAGATCCACCAGCACGCCCTGGCCATCGCGGTGGTCCGCATCGGGCCCGACACCATCGACCGGGTCGGGCTCCAGCGGGCCAACATCGCCCTCCTGGCCAAGGCCCTGCGCGAGCTCGAGGGCGGCTACGACTACGCCCTGGCCGACGGCTTCCCCCTGCCCCGCATGCCGGCCCCGGTCCTCGGGGTCAAGAAGGGCGACCAGGTGGCCAGCTGCGTGGCCGCGGCCAGCATCATCGCCAAGGTGACCAGGGACAAGATCATGACCGGGGCGTCCCGCCGCTATCGCGGCTACGGGTTCCAGCGACACAAGGGCTACGGGACCGACGAGCACTGGGCCGCCCTGCGCCGACTCGGCCCCTCGGCTTACCATCGCCACTCCTTCACGGGCGTGGCCACGCCGTGGGCAACCGGTCACCCGGCGGTGACGGACGACCAGGAAGAGGGGGATTGCCAGTGAGCGCCGAGGACCTCGAGCGCTACGAGGCCGACATGGAGCTGCAGCTCTACCAGGAGTACCGGGACGTGCTGGGCATGTTCCAGTACGTCATCGAGACCGAGCGCCGCTTCTACCTGGCCAACAAGTTCGACCTCCAGATGCGCAACCAGGACGGCGACACCTACTTCGACATCACCCTCCACGACGCCTGGGTGTGGGACATGTACCGGCCGGCCCGCTTCGTCACCAGGGTCCGGGTGGTCACCTTCAAGGACGTCAACATCGAGGAGCTCATCCGCAAGGACGAGCTGTGACGGGGCAACCATGGGGTTCAACGCGACCCGGCGGTACCGGGACAAGAAGACGGTCGACATCGCCCTGCTGGTCGCGGCCGTCCTGATCATCCTGGCCCTGCTGGCCTGGGTCTTCGCCGCGGGCGGCAGCTGATCCAGCAGGCGCGTGGTAGCGTGCCCGCCTATGGTGCGAACCACTCGGGCCGCCCGCGCCCGGACTCGCCGGATGCGCAGGCGGCTCCTGATGGGGTGCAGCCTCCTGCTGGCGTTCCTGGTCGTGGCGACCGCCGCCGGGTACGGCTACGTGCACTACCGCTTCGGCCAGATCCGGTCGGTGAAGGTCCCGGGCCTGCACGAGTCCGGCAGCGGCCTCCCCTTCAACCTGCTGGTGGTCGGCTCCGACTCGCGCGAGAGCCTGGACGACGCCGACGGCAGCCGCTACGGGGACGTCGGCGGCCAGCGCAACGACACCACCCTGGTGGTCAGGGTCGAGCCGGCCCGCAAGCGCATCTCGATGCTGTCCATCCCCCGCGACCTGGTCGTGCCCATCGCCGGGGCCGGCGAGAACCGCATCAACGCCGCCTTCACCGGCGGCCCCGGCCAGCTGGTCAGGACGATCGAGCAGAACTTCGGCATCCCCATCCACCACTACGTGCTGGTCGACTTCGACGGGTTCCGGGCCATCGTCGACGCCCTGGGCGGCATCGACGTCCGCTTCCCCTACCCGTCGCGGGACTTCAAGTCGGGCCTCAACGTCCCTGAGGCCGGCTGCCACCGCCTCGGCGGCGGCCGGGCTCTGGCCCTGGCCCGCAGCCGCTACTTCGCCTACCAGGTCGACGGGATCTGGAGGAGCGACCCCTGGGCCGACCTGGGCCGCATCCGCCGCCAGCAGGCCTTCCTCCAGGCCCTGACCAAGGCGGCCCTCGACAAGGGGCTGACCAACCCGGTCCGGGCCAACGCCTTCGTCGGCTCCCTGGTCCACGAGGTCACCAAGGACAGCGCCCTGCGGGTCGGCGACGCCATCCGCACCGGCGCCGCCTTCCGCTCCTTCAGCCCCTCCAAGCTGGTCACCTACACCCTGCCGGTGACCGTCGCCACCGACCACCCGCTCGGCGACGTCCTGCTCCTCAAGCAGCCCGACGCCCAGACCGTGGTCGACCGGTTCCTGGGCCGCGCCTCGACCCCCGCCCCGGGCGCCACCCAGGGGGCCGCCGCCCCGGCCAGCACCCAGGTCACCGTCCTCAACGCCCTCGGCGCCAGCGGTCTGGCCGCCACCGCGGCCAGCAAGCTCCGCCAGTCCGGCTACCGCGTCACCGGCGTGGGCAACGCCCCCTCGGCCGACCTCGCCCGCTCCCAGGTCACCTACGCTCCCGGCCGCCTGGCCGACGCCAGGGCCCTGGCCAGCACCCTGGTCGGCGGGGCCAGCCTGATCGAGGACCCCAGTCTGGCCGCCTCGCAGCTCACCTTGATCCTGGGTCCCGGGTTCACCGGCATCCGCCCCCTGGCCCCGAGCGGATCGGGGTCCGCCGGGAAGGCCTCGGGCTCGGAGGCCAAGAAGCCCGGGCCCAGGAAGGCCGCGCCCGACCTCCGGCCCTACGACCCCCGCCCCTGCTGAGCTGCGCGACCCGACGGGCCGCCTCAGGTGGACCGGCCCGCGTCGGGGTCGCCCGGGTCGGGGTCGGTCCCGGGATGGTCGACCCGGTCGTCGAGGGCGGCGGCGAGCAGCCCGCTGAGCCGTGGGACGTCCTGGACCGACATCCGGAAGGTCCCGACGCAGCCGTCGTCCTGCCAGACGCTCAGCACCACCAGGTCCCGTTCCGGATGCCAGGTGACCCGCAGCCCAGCCCCGCGCTCGTCGAGGAACACATCCCGGCGGGTCGGCAGCGCACGCGCGTTCTCCACAGACCTAGGGTCGCCGCTCCGGAGCCGATATTCAAGGCCCCTGCGGCCAGGCGAGAGGCCTCCCGGCGGGCCCACGCCACACCTAATTCCCTCGGAGTCGGCACCCTCGGCGGCACCGCCACGGGACGGGTTTTCCACATTCTTGGCGGGCTCGTCCAATTCGGGGTGGTGGACGGCTAGGGTGCCGCCATGCCGACCAAGCACCCCGCCGATCGTGGCGACCTGGGACGACGCGGTGAAGCGCTCGCCTGCGCCCGGCTGACCGCGGCCGGCCTGCGGATCGTGGCCCGCAACTGGCGCTGCCAGACGGGCGAGATCGACGTGGTCGCCGAGGGGCCCGGGCTTCTGGTGTTCTGCGAGGTCAAGACCAGGCGGGGCTCCGGCTACGGCACCCCGGCGGCCGCGGTCGACGCGGCCGAGCAGGCCCAGCTGCGGCGGCTGGCCGGGGCGTACCTGCGGGCCACCCCGCACCGGCCGTGCCGGGTCCGCTTCGATGTCGTGACCGTGCTCTGGCCTCGGCGCGGCGACCCCCGGGTCGAGCACCTCGAGGGAGTGCTGGGAGGATGCTGGCCCGGCTGGCCACGGCCGCGCTGGTCGGCCTCACCGCGCATCCGGTCGGGGTCGAGGTCGACATCGGCCGCGGCCTGCCCGCCGTGACCGTGGTCGGGCTCGGCGGCACGGCGGTGCTGGAGGCCCGCGACCGGCTCCGGGCCGCCTTCGGCAACACCGGCTACGAGTGGCCCGACCGGCGCATCACCGTGTCGCTGCCCCCGGCCGACCTGCCCAAGCAGGGTTCGGGGTTCGACCTGCCCATCGCCATCGGCCTGCTGGCCGCGGCCGGGTCGGTGCCGCCGGCCGCCCTCGACGGGCTGTGGGCCATCGGCGAGCTGGGGCTCGGCGGCGACGTCCGAGCGGTCAAGGGGGTGCTGCCGGCGGCGCTGGCCGCCCGCCGGTCCGGCGCCCGGCTGCTGGTCGTCCCCCAGGCCAACCTGGTCGAGGCCGCCCTCGTCCCCGACCTGCGGGTCGCCGGCGCGGCCACGCTGGGCCAGGTCGGCGACTGGCTGGCCGGCCGGGCCGATCTGGGCAGCCCCGGTCCGCCACCCGACATGCCCGTCCCGCTGGTCGAGGACCTCGCCGACATCCGCGGCCAGGAGCAGGCCCGCCGCGCCCTCCAGATCGCCGCCGCCGGCGCCCACAACCTGCTCCTCACCGGACCACCCGGCGCCGGCAAGACGATGCTCGCCCGGCGCCTCCCCGGCCTGCTCCCGCCGCTCGAGCAGGACGAGGCGCTCGAGGTCACCCAGGTGTTCTCGGCCGCGGGCCTGCTCGGGCCGGACGCCGGCCTGATCAGGACCCGGCCGTTCCGGGCGCCGCACCACGCCATCTCGGTCCCGGGCCTGATCGGCGGCGGCCAGGTCCCTCGCCCCGGCGAGGTGTCCCTGGCCAACCTAAATGTTTTATCTCTCGACGGCTATCTGGAGAGTTGAAGGATGCTCCCATAACGCTGGGAATGGTTGACGGGCTGGAGTGGGCTAAGCCGAACGATCTAGGCTGGGCCTCGTCAACCGGGCACGGAGGGGGCGATGGCCGACAGCCCAAGACGGGACTTCTTCATGAGCTACACCGGCGTAAACCGGTCTTGGGCGGAGTGGATCGGGGTGCAGCTGGAGGCCGCCGGCTACACCACCGTGCTGCAGGCGTGGGATTTCCGGCCCGGTAGCGACTTCCTCCACCAGATGCAGGAGGCCACCTCGACGGCGGGAAGGACGATCGCGGTGCTCTCGCCGGCCTACTTCGGCTCGGAGTTCGGGGAGGCCGAGTGGCGGGCCGCCTTCGTCAAGGACCCGACGGGGGAGTTGGGGTTGCTGGTGCCGGTGCGGGTTCAGGAGTGTGAGCCGCCGGGGCTGCTGGCCAGCCGGGTCTATGTCGACCTGGTCGACGCCGACGAGCCCACCGCCAAACGGCTGCTGCTCACGGGCGTGGACCAGTCGGGCGCACGGTCAACCACCGCTCCATTCCCCGGTGGGCCGAGTGGGCCCACGGTAGGAGCGCCGAAGCGCTTTCCCGGGCAAGGTCCAGCGGTGAGCAACCTGCCGGTGCGAAACCGGAACTTCTCGGGTCGGGGCGACCTGTTAGAGCGACTCCATGGCGCGCTGCAGGAGGAGTCGGCGGCGGCAGTAGTACCGACAGGTGCGGTGCATGGGCTTGGCGGAGTCGGCAAGACAGAGCTGGCGCTGGAGTTCGCGCATCGGTTCGCCAGCGACTACGACATCGCATGGTGGGTGCTGGCGGACCAGCCGACCTCGGCGGCCGCGGCCCTGGCCGCGTTGGCGCAAGAGCTTGGGATCGAGCAGGCTGCAGATCAGGCCGAGATGGTTACGAAGCTGTTCAAGGAGCTGCGAGGTCAGGACCGGTGGCTGCTGGTCTACGACAATGCTGAGCGGCCCGACCGGCTGGTGGGGTTGCTGCCGCTGGGTGGTGGTGGACAGGTCCTGGTGACCTCCCGTTGGTTGGCGTGGGGCCGCCAGGCGACGCCGCTCAGGGTCAACGTCCTTGCCCGCGAAGAGTCGACCGCGTTCCTGGGCAAGCGCACCGGGATCGACGACCAGGCAGACCTGGATGCGCTGGCCGAGCTGCTCGGGGACCTGCCGCTGGCGTTGGAGGAGGCCGCCGCCTACCTCGAAGAAACCGGCGTCGGCTTGGACGAGTACCTGGAGCTGGTGCGAGGCCGGGCCCGGGAGCTGTTCGGCTTGGATCAGCCGCCCGCGGACAAGCATGGCGACCAGCGGCGGGTGGCGACCATCTGGTCGCTGTCGCTGGATCGGGTCCAGCAGGAGGCACCGGCGGCGGAGGCGCTGCTGAGTCTGTGCGCCTTCCTCGCGCCCGACATTCCGCGAGATCTGCCACGGGACCAGCCGCAGGTGCTGCCCGAGGAGCTCACCGAGGTGGTCAGTGATCCGCTGGTCTACAACCGCATGCTGGCGGTGGTGGGGCGTTACTCGCTGGCCACGGTGAGCCCGACAGCGGTGGGGGTGCATCGGCTGGTCCAGGCGGTCATCCAGGCCCGCCTCGGCCAGGAGGGGGAGCGGCGCTGGGCCGAGATCGCCGTGGGCCTGCTGCGCGAGAGTTTCCCCAACGACAGCTGGGAGGTGGCGACCTGGCCGACCTGTGAGCGGCTGCTGCCCCATGTGCTGGCGGTTACCGGGCACGCCGAGCGGCTGGGGGTGGGCGGGGAGCAGGCGGGCTGGCTGCTGCATTGGGCATCGATCTACTTGCGCGGGCGGGGCCTGTACCGCCAGGCCAGGCCGATTGCCGAGCAGGCGCTGGCGGTCACCGAGGCGGCGGTTGGGCCGGCCGACCCGGAGGTTGCCTGGCGCTGTGACGACTTCGGCCGGGTGCTGCGCGAGCTTGGCGAGCTGGCCGAGGCGAGGCTCCAGTCCGAGCGTGCGGTGGCGGTCGGCGAGGCGGCCCTTGGCCCCGACCACCCGGAGGTGGCTTCCTGGCGCGCCAACCTCGGCCTCGTGCTGCAGGCCCTTGGGGACCTGGAGGGCGCCCGGGTGGAGTTGGAGCGGGGGCTTGCGATCAGCGAGGCAGCCCTCGGGCCCGACCACCCGACCGTGGCTATCTGGCACAACAACCTCGGCACCCTGCTCCAGGATCTTGGGGACCTAGCCGGCGCGAGGGTGCAGTTGGAGCGGGCGCTTGAGATTAACAGAACGGTGCTCGGCCGCGACCACCCAGACACGGCCATCCGGCATGGCAACCTCGCCAAGGTGCTTTGGGCGCTTGGGGACCTGGCCGGCGCCAGAACGCACGTGGAGCGGGCGCTGGCAATCCACGAGGCGGCGCTTGGCCCCGACCACACATACGTCGCCGTGGGTCGGAGCATTCTCGGCCGGGTGCTGTTGGACCTTGGGGACCTGGAGGGCGCCCGGGCGCAGCTGGAGCGGGCGCTTGCGGTCGGCGAGGCGCCCCTTGGCCCCGACCACCCGACCGTGGCCATCTTGCGCAGCAACCTCGGCAGCGTGCTCCAGGAGCTTGGGGACCTGCAGGGTGCCAAGATCCAGATCGAGCAGGCGCTTGAGACCAGCCAGGTCGTCCTTGGCCCCGACCACCCGACCGTGGCCACCATCCGCGGCAACCTGAACAGCGTGCTCCAAGCCCTCCGGGAGCCGCCTCCAGAGGGACCCTCTCTCTAGGTCATTGCTGAACACTGGCGAATCTAAATGTTTTATCCATCGAGTGCTACGAGGGCGGCGGGTCGCTCTCGCGCAGCACCAGTGCCTCCAAGGGATGCGGCGGCAAGAATCACAACGGTGTCATTCAACTACGGACCGAACCTACTTACAGGCGTTTCCGCAGCTCAACACCCCTCTTCATCGCCCCTTCAGGGCAAGTAGGCTAGGCGCCGGCATCCGGGCAGGGAGGGGGCAGTGGCCGACAGCGGCGGCAGGGACTTCTTCATCAGCTACACCGGCGTCAACCGTTCCTGGGCGGAGTGGATCGCGGTGCAGCTGGAGGCCGCCGGCTATACCACTGTGTTGCAGGCCTGGGACTTCCGGCCGGGCAGCGACTTCGTCCACCAGATGCAGCAGGCCACCAGCTCGGCGGGGCGGACGCTCGCGGTGTTGTCGCCGGCCTACTTCGAGACCGGGTTCGGGGAGGCGGAGTGGCGGGCCGCGTTCGTCAAGGACCCCACCGGGGAGCGAGGGTTGCTGGTGCCGGTGCGGATGCAGCCCTGCGAGCCACCGGTACTCGGGCGACCGCGACGGGCACGTCCCCGCCGACGTGCTGGCCACACTCGACCCCGGCCACTACCGCCGGGTGACATACGCCGACGGCTCCGAGGGTGTCGAGGAACCCGGCGAGGTGCTGGGCTACTTCGACGCCAAGGGCATCAAGCTGCCCCTCGACCAGGACCGCAAGGTCCGCGCCGACAACCTGACCGAGTTGGAGATGGCCAGGGTCTTCGCCAAGGCCGGCACCCCGGCCCCTACCACGAATCGCTGGGCCGCAAGGCCACGCTCAAGCGGTCCGGGCAGCCGGCGGCACAGCGCCAGCCCGACGCCCTCGACCGGGCCAAGTAGGAGCGTGACGCCGAGCAGGAACTTCGTGCTCCTGACCCCGAGGAGTGGAAGCGCCTGGTCGCCGAGAGCAACCGCGAGGCCCACCGCCGGCACCTGACCGAGAGCAAGGACGACCTGATCCACGAGATCAACAACCCGATGGGAAGGCGATGAAGAACATGAGCAAGGCGCTACCACGTCGGCAGGAGCAGGTGCGCGACTACCCGGTCCCACCCGAGCGGGAGGGCGACAAGACCTCGGGCAACCGGGTCACCCTGCCCGAGCCGGCCAGCAACCGCCCCGTGCCGGCCTCGACCCAGGAGGCCCGGCGGCAACGGCAGGTAGAACTCCGGGCGGTCGGTGGCCTGGAGGACCGGGAGGCCGGCGGCGAACGCGGTGGCGTCGCCGGCCGGCACCCACCCGAAGGAGATGATCGTGGGCGTTGTGGCGGGACCGGAATCTCATCACCCGCAACGCAAGAAGACACTCAGATTCCCTTGTTTCCCTGAATATCGCATAGGTTGACTTCAATACTGCCTGCGTATCACATCCTCAGCCTATTCGGCCTTCCTGCGCCTCCACCATGAGGGCTTCCCCGCCGCATAGCGGATATTGCTTGCCTCGACCATCGCTCCATCACTGAGGCGGAAGCCCTCACGTGTGTTAGTCATGGCCGCGCCGTCTACCTTCACTCTGAATGGGCCTTCTATAGCGATAGCCGCTCCTTCGTTACCGCTGGCCTTGAAGTTGGTGAAGACAGAGTCAAAGACAGCATGGTGGAAGCCACGATCCCCGGCAGCCTCAGCGCCTGGTGCTTCGCTTGGAAGGACGGCGCCTGGAGCGACAGCCCGACCTATGAGTCCCGCCGGTATTGCAATCAACCGCTTCAACGTTCCGCCGCAGCAGGGACAATCAGTGGGGTCGTCACGGTCCTGGATGGGCCGCATGAGGTCAGTCTCGTTGCCACACGTCTCGCAGCCGTACACGTAGGTGGGCACGCAGATCACCAGTCGTCCCGATTGAACCTGCGCCTGAACCAGCGCCTGAGCCAGCCCCTGGAGCGTCCCACCCGGAAGGCGACATCGGTGAACACCGCATTCCTCGCGTTCCCATCGACCAGGTAGTCGGCCCCGTCGACGTCAATGCGAGTGAATGATGAACCCGAAGCATCACCCCGAACAAAAGCGGGGCGCATCCGTTCGGGGCCTTTCGGTTCGATAACCTGTTTCTGACCTTCTGGGAAGATGAGCCATGCGAATAAGCCTGCAATCACAAACACGACTCCGACAACAACCCAATTCCAATCACTGGCCATGCCGCTTACCGCTAGGGCGAGCATTTCGAAGCCCACCGTACCGATCCAGGCCCTCCGGGACATTGGCAACTCCTTCTAGTCCAAGGCCAGCCGCAGCGTGCGCTGCTCCGCGGGGAAGCGGCACAGAGGAGCGTTGCCTGGAGGCTGGGGGCGACTCCGGCATGGGGGATGCTGCCAGTTCATCCCCTACCCCGCAACGGTGCAGACCGTCTCAGGGCGGCGCATTGCCCGCAAATCCGCTCAGGTCTTTTCCGCGACAGCGTTCCTTGTCGACTAGCGAGGTTGCTGGTCAGCCGGGTATACGTCGACCTGGTCGACGTCGGCCGGCGGGACGGCGACCGGCTCCAGGTTCTGGTAGCTCAGCCACGGGGGGACGGCGGAGCCGGGAGGCCCCCGAGGAAGGCATCCGGGTCGTCAATGAGACGACGGTCGCCTACGAGTCCGTGCGCTTCACCATCGTGCCGTCGCGGGATGAGCCGACCCCAGTCAACGCCCGCAAGGTCGAGTACGACGAGCCCGGGGTGGGATTCGCTCAGCGGTGGATCGAGGAGGGAGAAACCTGGGACCTTGGGCCGCTCGGACCCGGCGAATTCCGACTTCTGGATCTTCGCCGGCCTGACCAGAGCCCCAACCGACAACGGCCGGCACGCTGCGGCTGATCCTCGACTGCACGACCAGGAACTACAGGGCGTCGGTTATCCGTACCTGCGATATCCCGTCCAGGTCACCAGTGCCCTTCGCAACCTGGCGGTGAGCCTCTGCCCTAGCGTCAACCGTGCGGTCCGGACGTGCGCAACCCGTGAGCAAGACCCCTCAATACCGCCTCTGACCTGCGAATTCCCGGGGAGCGTGGGATCTCGCGTCACGCCTCGTCCAGGGTCGCCCACGGCCATCACTTGGCCAGGGACGCGCCGCGGCAGCCTTACTTACGGCTGATAGCGTAGGACGACCACCAGCCCCACCTCGGGGCCCTCGAGCACCGCATAGACCAGGCGGCCGTCAAGGAACGGGACGGTGTAGGCGTTGGGCAGCCACGGGTGGGGCCGCACG
>Ga0307415_100001452_pt1 | contig 11344 bp, 15 predicted proteins | sample DK1Cmetagenome_FD_204524 | JGI IMG/M metagenome (GOLD analysis project Ga0307415, IMG submission 204524) | Maize rhizosphere microbial communities from greenhouse at UC Davis, California, United States - DK15-C-2 | ecosystem: Host-associated > Plants > Roots > Rhizosphere > Soil | place: USA...
GAGGGCAAGGCCGAGGTGAAGCCGGACGAGAGCCGAGTCCGGGTGCTGGTTCGCGAGCGCGCGGAGCTTGGCCAGCGTGCCGTCGGGCCAGGAGACCACAGCCGCTCCGACCGCGGCCTCCAGGGAGCGGGGATCGGCCGATAGGAGCGCCTCGAACTGCCGGCGCGCGGCAGCGCGATTCCCTCGGTCGTAGGAGCGCTCGGCCGCCCGCAACCCCTTCGCCTCGCTGTCGTTTCGCAAAAGGACGCTCAGCTCGAGGCCCGGCGCCCCGCGCTTTGCGGCGGGCGCGCGGGGGCGGGAATCCTCGCTCCCACCAATGAGAGTGGCGCCGACGGCGATGCCCGCCGCCGCGAGGGCGGCGATGCCGACAAGCGCCCGAACGCGGGTGCGGGGGGACACGCCCACGAGCGTAGCCCTCGCCCCGCCCCCACTGCCGTTCCTGGGAGTTTCTCGGGCATAGCTGGGGACGGCAGGGTTGCTATATTCGGTAAAGCAACCATGGCGACGTACAGGGATCTTCTTCAGCAGGTGAAGGGCGAGATCGACGAGGTCGACTCCTCGCAGGCCCTCGATTCCTTACGTGATTCTGAACGCGGATGCGTGATCGTCGACGTTCGCGAGCGCGAGGAGTGGGACGAGGGCCATCTCCCCGGCGCGGTGCACGTACCCCGCGGCCACCTGGAGTCGCGGATCGAGAGCGCCGCCCCGGACAAGTCCCGGCCAGTGCTGGTCTATTGCGCCAGTGGGAACCGCTCGGCCTTCGCCGCGAAGACGCTCGAGGAGCTCGGCTACGACCACGTAGTCTCGCTCGCGGGCGGCTTCACGGACTGGAAGCGCAACGGCAACCCGTTCGAGATCCCAGAGGCGCTCGACGAGTCGAAGCGCCGGCGCTACAGCCGTCACCTCCTCATTCCTGAAGTGGGCGAGGAAGGCCAGCTCAAGCTGCTGCAGTCGCGCGTGCTCCTCATCGGCGCTGGGGGGCTCGGCTCACCCGCCTCGCTCTACCTGGCCGCCGCAGGCGTCGGCACGATCGGCATCGTCGACGACGACACCGTCGACGAGACGAACCTCCAGCGCCAGATCGTCCACTCGACCGAGCGGCTGGGCGACTCGAAGGCCGACTCCGCCAAGCTGACGATCGAGGCACTGAACCCCGACGTGACCGTGAAGGTGTTCGAGGAGCGCCTGACTTCCGAGAACGTCGATCGCATCCTCGGCGAGGGTTGGGACGTGATCGTCGACGGCGCGGACAACTTCCCCACCCGTTACCTCCTGAACGATGCGTCCGTCTGGCACCGCATTCCCGTCGTGCACGGCTCGATCTACCGCTTCGAGGGCCAGGTGACGGTCTTCAAGCCCCACGAGGGCCCATGCTACCGCTGCCTGTTCCCGCAGCCGCCCCCGCCCGAGCTGGCTCCGAGCTGCGCAGAGGGCGGCGTCCTCGGCGTGCTGCCGGGCGTGATCGGCTCCCTTCAGGCGAACGAGGGCCTCAAGCTCGCTCTCGGAATCGGAGAGCCGCTCGTCGGGCGTCTGCTCATGTTCGACGCCCTGGCGGGGACGTTCACTGAGATCCGCTTGCGCCGCGACCCCGATTGCCCGGTCTGCGGCGAGAACCCGGCCATCACGGACTACATCGACTACGTGGAGTTCTGCCAGGGCGGCAGGACGCACGTCGCGTAGTGGCTCGCGTCCGCATCCCGCCCACGCTCCGCGACGCGGTCGGGGGCGCACGCGAGGTCGAAGCTTCCGGCTCGACGCTTCGCGACCTGCTTGCCGACCTGGCCGAGCGCTTCCCCAACCTCGGCCGGCAAGTGCTCGACGGCGGGAACGAGGTCGCTCCCTTCGTGAACGTCTACGTGGACAACGAAGACGTGCGCACTCTCGGGGGCCTGGATACACCACTCCGGGAAGGCGCGACCATCATCCTCCTTCCTGCGATGGCCGGCGGGGAGCGCACGCTGACTGCCTCGCTTCTGGACGCGGTGGGATCGACCCCGCTGGTCGAGCTCTCGCGCCTGGCTCCTCACGAGGGCGTCCGGCTCTACGCCAAACTCGAGGGGCAGAATCCGACCGGCTCGCTGAAGGACCGGATCGCCAAGGCGATGGTTGAGGCCGCGGAAGCCACGGGCGACCTGGAGCCCGGCCGTGAGCTCCTCGAGCCCACGAGCGGCAACACGGGCATCTCGCTGGCCATGGTCGCGAAGCTGAAGGGCTATCCGCTCACCTGCGTCATGCCAGAGAACTCGACGCCGGAGCGGATCAAGCTGCTCGAGCTCTACGGCTCCCGGATCGTCTTCTCGCCGGCTGCCGAAGGCTCGAACGGCGCGGTGCGCCTCGCCCTGCGGATTGCCGAGGCCGACGCGCGCTACTTCATGCTCAACCAGTACGCGAACGAGGCGAACCCCCGCGCCCACTACGAGGGCACCGGAGCGGAGATCGCCGAGGCGCTCCCGCACGTGGACGCGCTCGTCGCGGGTCTCGGCACCGGGGGCACGCTCATGGGCACGGGAGAGCGCCTGCGCGAGTCGTTCCCCGACATCGTGGTCGCAGCCGCGGAGCCGCTCCAGGGCGATCTTGTCTACGGTCTCCGCTCGCTCGCCGACGGCTACGTTCCACCGATCCTGGACATCTCGAAGCTCGATCGCAAGATCCTCGTCTCCAACGACGAGTCGATCGCCGGCGTCCGTCTCCTCCTCGACCGCGAAGGGATCTTCGCCGGCGTCTCTTCCGGGGCGGTCCTTCACGTCGCTCGAGCCCTTGCGGAGGACATGGATGAGGGAGTCATCGTGTGCGTGCTCGCGGACGGAGGCTGGAAATACCTCTCCGCCGACTTCTGGACGCAGGGCGCTCAGTCGATGGAGGACCGCATCTGGTGGTGATCCCGGCCGAGGTGCGCTCGGCGCTCGTCGAGCACTCCGAAGCAGAGCGACCCAACGAGGCGTGCGGACTCATCGCGTTTCGCAACGCAATCGCCGAGCGCTACATCCCTGGACGAAATCGCGACGAGAGTCCCTATCGGTTCGACCTCGACGTCGACCCCGAAGCGTGGTTCCTCGAAGACGAGGGCTACGAGCTAGCAGTCTTCCACTCCCACCTCTCCAGCCCACCGCGCCCGTCGCGCACCGACGTGGAGAACATCGGCCTCTGGGAAGGGCGCCCCTATGTGATCCTCTCGCTTCATTCCGGCGAACTCGCCGCGTGGCGAATCGACGCCGGAGACATCGAGCCGCTCGAGCTCGACGGGAACTCCTAGCCGCCCCTCGCCGTCGAAGGGGCATGAGATTCATTCTCCTTGCCCTCCTCGCTGTCGCGGTCCCGGCCTGCGGTTCCGGTACCGACTCCGGCGCCTCGGGCAGCTCCGCGATCACCGTCAAGCAGGCGCTCACCGCCAAACCGGGCGAGGCCGTCCTCGTGCGGGGCGCCCTCATCGTCTCGGGGGGAATCGCGCGCCTCTGCTACGCGGTCCTCGAGTCCTACCCCCCCAGTGCGGCGGCCCGTCGCTCGTCGTCCGGGAGCTCGACCTCAACACCGTCGGGGAGCTGACGAACGCAAACGGCGTCACGTGGTCGGATCGGGAGGTCAGGCTCCGTGGCACCGTTGGGGACGGCACCCTCACGGTCACTCAGTAGACGTTGAACCTTCGGACCATCGTGAGCGGATGCCTGTCGCAAACGATGGTGTACCTGCCGACCCTCAAGAGGAGCGGCGACCAGATCCTCTTGCCCACGAACGCGACTCCCGTGCGACGGTCGATGCCGGGGCCGTACAGGTGGAAATTGTGAGAAGCCGAGCGGTCACGAATCACGAAGGTCTTGTTGCCGTGGCGGACGTTTCTCACCACGGTTCCGTCTGCGCGCCTGAGGACGATCGTGGTCCCCGGGCCGACCCTCCCGTAGAAGGTCGTGTACGCCTGCGCTGCAGGAGCAGCCAGCAGGGCAACTAGAACGGCCACCAGGAGCGCCCGAAAACGCATGCTCAGGGACTCCCTACGGAGCGCGCCCTTGCTCGGATTGCCCGGGAGCGTCTAGCGGTACTGCTCGATGAGCAGACGCCCCATCTTCTGGGCGCGCTTCGCGGCCTCGGTGTCGCCCTCGGACGCCGCGACGATGGAGCCCTTCATGAGGATGTGCCAGGAGTGCGCGAACGCCTCGGTCTCGCGGAGGCCGGCTTCGTCCGCGAGCGACTGCACGAACGCGCGGACGTTGGCCAGGTACCTGACACTCGCATTTCCGGCCGGATGACCGTTGCCCATCTCGAGGAGGACGTTGATGAACGAGCAGGCCTCGAACCCGTCCTGGCGGAACCATTCGTCGAATGCGTCGAAGATTGCGAGGAGCTGTTCTTCCGGGGTTGCCCCGCGCAACCGGGCCTCGGCCGCGACCCAGCCGTAGGTCCAGCGTTCCTCACGCTGCTCGAGGAAGGCGAGCGTCAGGGCATCCTTCGAGGGAAAGTGGCGGTAGAGAGTCGCCTTCGCAACTCCCGCGCGCTCGATCACCTCGTCGACGCCCACGTCGCGGATGCCGCGGGTCGAGAAGAGCTCGTAGGCGCTCTCGAGGATCCGCTCACGTACCGGAAGGGGGGCGGCCAGCTCGACCACTGTTCGCCGACAATAACAGACAGAAGAGTCTGTCTTGCTTGTCTTGCCCTACCGCGCCAGCTCGTCGGTCCGCCGGGCCATGGCGACGTCCCGCTCGGTGATCGCCCGCTTCGTATGCGTCCACCAGCGGACGGTGACGGCGTTCCACGAGACGGCGATTTCCGGATGGTGGTCCGCCTCCTCGGCAGCCTCCGCGAGACGGTTGACGAAGGCGATCGCCTCGACGAAGTCCTTGAAGCGGTAGCCCCGCTGGAGGGCGCCCCGCACCTCGTTCCAGCCCTCGGGGTAGCTCGGCTCGTCTGCCATCACTCGAAAGGATGCCGGTTCGCTCACCGTGTGGCGGCGGCCCAGGGCTGGGACTTTCGGGTCGTCGACACCTCGACGCTGCGCCCCTAGGGCCCGCCACAGCCAGAAAACGGCCATGCGGGTCTCCGCCAAGGCCGACTACGCCCTCCGCGCCGTGCTGGAGCTCGCCGCCGCGGGTGAAGGCCCCGTCAAGGGCGAGCGGATCGCGCAGGCCCAGAACGTCCCGCTCAAATTCCTCGAGAACATCTTGCTCGAGCTGCGCCACGATGGTCTCGTCGCCAGTCAGCGGGGCGCCGACGGAGGCTACTGGCTCGCACGACCGCCCGAGGAGATCACACTCGCCGAGGGTGATCCGAGCAGTGGACGGGCCGCTCGTGAACGTGCGCGGCGCGCGTCCTGAGACCGTCGAGTACAGCGGCCCGGCCGAGCGGCTCAAGGACGTCTGGATCGCGGTACGCGCGAACCTACGCGCGGTGCTGGAGTCGGTGACGCTGGCCTAAGCGCAGAACTCGGCCGCGACCGCCGTGTAGATCCCAGCGCAACGCTCAGCGCTGGCGACGTCCACCCACTCCACCGCCGCGTGGGCACCCTCGCCCTTCGGGCCGAACACGACGGTCGGGATACCGGCGGCAGCGAAGAGAGCGGAGTCCGCCCAGTACGGGACGCCGATCACCTCCGGGTCGCCCGCGTGCCTACTCACAAGGGAAACGATCTCCTCATCCTCCTCCACCTCGAAGGGCTCGCGGAAAAAGGTGACGCGAGCAGTTCCCTCGAGGTCCGCGAGGAGTTGGCGCACCTCTTGCTCGACTTCCCCCTGGGGCTCCCCGGGCAGCGTGCGACGCTCGCCGCGGAGGAGGCAGCGGCTCGGATAGGTCGAGAGCTCGGTGCCGCCTTCGATGAGGGATGCGTGCGCCGAGCCCCAGCCCAGGAAGCGATGCGGCGGCCGCTCGCGGAGCGTCGCAACCAGCGCGTCCAGTCTGACGAGCACGTGGCCCATGCGGACGATCGCGTCCTCTCCCAGGTCCGGTCGCGAGCCATGCGCCGCCGTTCCCGCTGTCTCTACCTCGAACCAGGCAAACCCTCTGTGCGCGACGGCTAGCCCTTCCTCGGTCGGCTCCGAGACGATGGCGGCATCCGCCTCGTAGCGCGCGGCGACCGCCTCGCTGCCGATGCTTCCGACCTCCTCGTCGCAAACCGCCGTCACGATCACGTCCCCTCGCAACCTGGCGTCCACGGCCTCGGCGCCGGCCAGCATGATCGCCGCGAGACTCGCCTTCATGTCATACGCGCCGCGCCCGTAGAGGCGGCCGTCCTCCGAGCGGGGCTCGAACGGCCCCTCCATTCCCGCCACGCCAACCGTGTCCATGTGCGCGTTGAGGAGCAGGGAGCGGCCGCCACCGGAGCCGCGCGCGATTCCGACGACGTTGAAGCGGCCGGCCGCGACCTCCTCAGTCTCCACCTCGAGGCCCGCGCCCTCCAGCCAGCCGGCGACGAAGCGGGCGATCTCCTCCTCCCCGGCTCCGTCGGGGACCAGGTCGGGGTTGACCGAGTCGATGCGGACGAGGTCCGCGGTGAGACTAATAAGGCTCGACGAACTCAACTGGCCGATCTTATTCAGCCGCGGCTTCGACCTTCTCCGGCTCCTCCTCCAGGAACTCGACCTCGAGCCGCTCGATGCGGGGGCCGTCGACGTCGAGGACGTGGAACCGCAGGCCGTCGTGCAGGACTTCGTCCCCGGACTCCGCCGCGCGACCGAGCGCGCCGAACACGAACCCCGCGACCGTGTGGTAGTCGTCTTGCGGGAGCTCCTGACCGAACTGCTCGTTGAAGTCGTCGATCGGGAACGTGCCGTCGATCCGAATGCGGGACTCGTCGACGCGCTCGACAGACTCGTCGGGAAGGTCGTATTCGTCTTCGATCTCCCCCACGATCTCCTCGAGCAGGTCCTCGAGCGTGACGATGCCCTCGAACGAGCCGTACTCGTCGACGACGACGGCCATGTGCTGGTTCGCGCGCCGGAACTCGGCCAGCATGGCGGCCAGGTCCTTCGTCTCGGGGACCATGTAGGTCGGGCGCACGAGTGCGGTGACGTCGACGCTCGCGACGTTGTCGGTCCCCCGCGCGTAGAGGGCGGAGAAGAGATCGCGGACGTGGAGGATACCGACGATGTCGTCGAGCGAGCCGCGGTAGACGGGGTAGCGCGTGTACGGAGAGTCGATCACGGCGGCAAGAGCCTCCTGCGGCGGTAGGTCGATCGAGAGGGCGACGACCTCGGGCCGCGGGACCATGACCTCGTGGACCTCCTTGTCCGCGAAGTCGAAGATCTTGTAGACCATCTCCTCCTCCGCCTCCTCGATCACCCCGGTGTCCTCGGCCGCAGCGACGATGTGGCGGATGTCCTCCTCGGTGTGCGCGACGACACCCGCCGGCGCGGGCTGGATGCCGAAGAGGCGCGTGAACGCGTTGGCAGACTGCTGGAGGAACCACACGAGCGGGTACGTGACGACGTAGACCGCCTCGACAGGCAATGCGACCCAGAGCGCTGTCGACTCGTTGTGGGTCAGCGCGACGGCCTTGGGGACGAGCTCGCCGAGCGTCACGTGCAGGTACGTCACGAGCGCGAAGGCGAGAATGAACGACACCGTCGTGGCGACGACCGGATCGAAGAAATGCTCGATCAGCGGCTCGCCGACGGCGCCGAGCGCGATCGAGAACGCCGTGATGCCGAGCTGGACCGTGCCGATGAAGCGCACGGGGTCGTCCATGATCCGGAGCGCCATCCCGGCCCGGCGGTTGCCTGCGTGAGCAAGCTCCATAAGCCTCGTCCGTCTCGCCGTGACGAGCGCGTACTCGGCCGCAACGAAAAAGGCGTTCCCCGCCACGAGCAGGAGAACGGCGACGATCTCGAGAAAAATGGTCACGCCCCGATTCCCGGGGCGTTGGTACTAGGCGGGATCTCGTCCAACTCTTCAGGCTGAGGATAGCGCACGCCCCAGTGGGCGTTCCCCGCGACCAAGGTTTCAAGCGGGTTGAAACGAGGATCGAGCACTGCGACGTCCGCCCTGAAGCCGGGAGCCAGGCGCCCGCGGTCAGTGAGGCCGAGGAGCCGGGCAGGGACGAGGCTCGCCATCATCGCCGCCTCCGGGAGCCCGTAGGAGGCCATCCGCGCGACCAGGCCCGCGCCCGCGCGGTCGCCCCCGGTCAGCCGGTTGTCGTCAAGAAGCGGCGTCGTGACCAGGTCGCTCGTCAGGGCGACGCGGCTTGGCCCGGCCACTCGCACGGTCAGCTCCTCCACGCGCGGGTGCACGTGACGGCCGTCGGCGATCAGACCCAGGGTCACGCGCTCGTCCAGCAGGAGCTCGGGAACCGGCCCGGTGGCGCGGGCCTGGAGGGGCGCCATCGCGTTCCACACATGAGTGGCGAAGCGAGCGCCGGCGTCGATAGCCGCGCGGACGGTCGCGCAGTTCGCGGTCGTGTGTCCCAGTCCGGCGACGGCCCCGGTCTCCACGATCAGCCTGACAGCATCGAAGGCGCGCTCGAGCTCGGGCGCCACGGTGACCAGCCGGACGTCGCCACGCTCCAGCCAGCGGGCGAGCAGGCCGAGGTCGATGTCCCGCAACGCCTCTACCGGTATTGCGCCCGCAGCCTCCGGGTTGAGGAACGGGCCCTCCAGGTGGAGACCGAGGCAGAGGGGGTCGCTCGTCTCCATGGGCTCGTGCGCGGCCTGGAGATAAGCGGTCACGCCGGTGGCAACAATCCCGGCGGACTCGTAGACCTGAAGGTCGACGAAGCCCGGAAAGAGGAAGGGCTCTTCCCCTGCGGATGGGTCCTCTTCGACCGCTGAAATGAGGTCGCCCTCGATGACCAGCCTGCCACGCCGGGCGCCGTCGATCGGGTCGATTAGAAGTCCCCCTAAAGTGTGACGGCCTAACACCCGATTATCATCCTGCCTTGGGGGAAGTCGGACTGTCTACTAACGGAGCACCGAGCGAGATCACTTGCTTGATCGCTGACGACCACGAGGTCGTCCGCGAAGGGCTTCGCCTCTCGCTGTCGCGCGCTCCGCAGATTCGGGTCGTCGGGGAGGCCTCGGACGGCGCCAGCGCCGTCGCGATCGCCGAGCGGAGACGCCCGAACGTCGTGATCATGGACGTCCGGATGCCGGGCATGGACGGACTCGAGGCGACAAAGATCCTCAGCGAGCGCCTGCCCCAGACAGCCGTGCTCATCTTCACCGCCTACGGGGAGCGAAGTCTTCTCGGCCGCGGTCTCGAGGCCGGCGCGAAGGGCTACATCTTGAAGGAGGCCCCGCACTCGACGCTCCTCCGCGCCATCGAGAAGGTCGCGAGCGGAGAGGGCTACGTCGATCCAGCGCTGATGCCGGCCCTGCTGACGCGTGAGCGCGAGGAAATGCTGACCGTGCGCGAGCGCGAGATCCTCCAGCTCCTCGCCGACGGAATGTCGAACGCCGACGTCGCCTCGCGGCTCTTCATCAGCCAGGAGACCGTGAAGAGCCACGTCCGCCACATCCTGGCCAAGCTCGAGGCAGACACACGCACCCATGCCGTCGCGATCGCGCTTCGCGAGTCCATCATCGACTAGGTCTGCGGAGGCGCTAGCTGCCGCCACGGTCTTGGCAGCCGTCTGCGGCTTGATTGGCTGGGCCACCGGCCTCTTCTGGCTCGCGGCGGCGGGGCTCGTGACGGCGACCGCGCTCGCCGGGGCTTTCGCCGTCTACCTGATCGTTTCCGAGCGACGGCGGCACGAGTCGGCCGAGGACGCGCTGCAGGCGCAGACGAGCTTTCTCGAATCGCTCGTGGACTCGATCGCCGTGGTCTCCAGCCCGCTGGAGGCGAAGGAGATCATCGAGCGCATGTGCGAGGAGGCCAAGCGGCTCTTCGACGCACGCGAAGCCCGCTTCCTCTCCCCGGCCGAGAACGCGGCCGGAGAATCGCGGCTGACGGAGAACGGAATGATCGTTCCGCTCGCCGTGCGCGGGAACCAGGTCGGGGCCCTCAGCCTCATCCGCCCCGGCGGCTTCCACCGCTGGGACCTCATGCGCGCCAGCGTGCTCGCCGACTTCGCGTCCCGGGCGGCGGAGAACGCGCGCCTCATCGTCGAGGCGCAGGAGCGGGAGGGCGAGCGCACGCGTCTCGCCGAACAGCTCATCACGGCGGAGCAGGACGAGCGGCGCCGGCTTTCCCTCTACCTCCACGACGGCCCGGTGCAGTCGATGGCGGGGATCGCGCTGATGAACGACGCGGCTCTTGCCGCTCTCCGCGACGGCCGTTACGAGGACGCGGCCAAGGTGATCGAGGGTTCGCTCGAACGCGAGCGCAGGACGATCCAGGAGCTCCGCGACCTCTCGTTCGCGATCGAGCCCGTCGTCCTCCGCGACCAGGGCTTCGGCGCCGCCGTGCGCGCGCTGGGGGACCAGGTCGAGCAGTCGCACCGGATCACGGTCGCTACGGAGACTGACGCCGGCGAGCGGCTCAGCGAGAAGGCGCAGGTGGCGCTCTACCAGATCATTCGGGAGTCTCTGAACCAGGCAGTGCGGCGCCAACCGCAGCAGATCGGCGTGACCGTGGTCGAGCTCGACGGAGGCGGCTTCGCTGCCGAGATCGACGACGACGGGGTCGGCGAGCGCCGCCGGGCCTCCATCGAGGAAATCGACGAGCGCGTGCGCATCCTCAACGCACGTCTTTCCGTAGAGAGCAGGCCCGAAGGCGGCACCGCCGTGCGCGTGGTCATGCCGTCCTACGTCGCGGCCGCGGACGAATAACATCTCGGCCGCATGGCCGACAAGCATCTCCTCTTCGTCTCGCGCCCGACGGGCTACGAGCTGGCGGAGCGCGATGGCGAGCCGCCTGCGCCCGGCCAGGAGCTCGAGCTCGACGGTGAGGGCAGCTTCGTCGTCGTCAAGGTGGCCCCGTCGCCGCTTCCGCAGGACGACCGTCCCTGCGCCTACTTGCAGCAGAAATGACTCAGATAGCGTCCTCGGCGGCGAGCTTGCCGAGCACCAGGGCTGAGGCGAGGGCGCTCGACCAGCCGCCGGTCGAGATCCCGCCGGCATCCGCGCCGGCGGCATAGAGTCCTTCCGCGGCTCGCGCCCGTCCGTCGATCCGGATGCCGCCGAGCGTCGTGGTGATCCCGGCGACCACCTCGACGGCGGTCTCGCCATTCCGCTGCTCGACCGGAGCGCCCGCCCGGCGGGCGGCTTCGATCAGGTCCGCAACGGTTCGGTCGCGGACGGGCTCGCCGAGCGCGGCGTCGGCGACGATGTAGCAGGCACGTGCGCCAGGCTGACGCGCCGTCCACTGGACGACGTCGATCTCCGACCAGGTGCGCGGCTCGTAGTGCTCGCCGTGAAGGTTCTCGACCCTGGCGTACTTGGCATACACCTGGGCCAGAGGGACGAAGTCGCCCGGTGAGATCTGTGGC